>Ga0268293_128_pt1 | contig 99833 bp, 97 predicted proteins | sample MetcoculturR22M_FD_191344 | JGI IMG/M metagenome (GOLD analysis project Ga0268293, IMG submission 191344) | Soil microbial communities from Anza Borrego Desert, Southern California, United States - Methanotrophic co-culture R2.2-M | ecosystem: Environmental > Terrestrial > Soil > Desert | place... | reverse complement strand
TCGCCGCGGGCCGCCGGTTCTTTGGCCCGGACGTCGCGACCGCGCTGGCGCATGACCGGTTCGCCGGCGCCGCCTCGCCGCTCGCGGCTCTGACGCCGCGCGAACTCGAAATCCTGCGGCTGCTGGCGGAAGGCGGCTCGACGCCTGCGATCGCGGACACGCTGTGTCTGTCGCCCAAAACGATCCGGAACCAGCACTACCGCATCCGGGCGAAGCTCGGCGCTCGCACCGACGCCGAGCTCGTCAGGCTCGCGATCCGCACCGGCCTGGCATCGGTCGGGCCAGGCTCAGGCGCAGGAACGGCGGCAGGCGGACCTGGCGACTCCCTTCCCTGAAGGATGCGCTTCCAAGAGGGTCGCAATTATTGGTCATGACCAGAACGCGCTGCGCAACGCTATGCTCGCCTCGCCTGCCCTCGCGCAGGAGCCGCCTGGGGTGTTCGCCGGCGCGGCGCGCTCGGCGCCAGGGGACGCCAGTCGTCGACGGCGATACGATCGTCATCTCCGGGAAGCGCATCCGCCTTCGCTCTGGTGCTGGTCCGATCGATGCGCCCGAGCTTGGCAAGGCGAAGTACCCGCTCGAGCTGTTCCGCGCTGAGGCCGCAAAGGATCGGCTGACCGCTCTGCTGAACGGCCGCAAGCCGGAGATCGTGCGGAGGGGCGCGGACCGCTACGGCCGGACCGTCGCGGTTCTGTTGGTGGACGGCACGGACGTCGGCGCGCAGCTGGTCCGCGAGGGGCACGCTAAGCCCTGGCCGAAGCTGACGAAGGCGGATCGGCCGACCTGGTGCGGAGACACGGGATCGTGAGCCTCTGCCTCAAGCTCCCCACGTTGCAAGCTCGCCGGACGCCACCACTTGGTAGGCACGCTGTCCGGGCCCCTCTGGCGAGAACACTCTCGTGATGTCGGACTTCTTTGGGATCCGACCATGCAAGAATTCTTCGCGGCGCTGCTCTCCTTCTTTCTGATCGAGCCGCTGCAGGCCGAGATGGAAAAGCGCATCGGAAGCGCCTCACGCGAAAGCATGGCAGAGATTTCCACCTGTATTAGGGACGCGACACCTGTCCTCATCCGCCAGGCTTCTGAAGATCCCTGGCAGACGGCCACCCACGTCTTCGGGATCTGGAGCGGCGTAACAGCGGCAGAGGAAGTCCTCGTTAGGACGACGCCGACCTGCGAGCGCGCGGTCACGCTGCTTCGACCCTCCAGCGGATCGAGGGTCTAGCTGAACGGTCCTTACGGACGGACGCCACGACGAAGCTGCAGCTTATGACGCAGCAGCCGACGAGGGCATGCCCCAGCGGGCGAGCACGAGCTCGCGGCCCGCATCCGAGTTGCGGACGATGGGCAACGGATAGTCGGGAAGATCCCCCGGCATCGGCGGCAGGTTGCCCCTGCGGTCGACGAGCGCCTTCGTCAGCTCGCGGATCGCCGCCTAGCCCTTCCCGACGCTGTAGAGGTTACACATCGGAGCAGTCTGCCGCGTGACTGCGAGGCTTCGCAACGCTCAAGGTTCGCTGATTTCGACACTTCCGTGCTGTCTGACCACTCGAGAGCGTCCCACGGCAAGCCGACTCGTGGCAGGAAGCGAAAGCCCACCTTTGCTCGAACTAAGCCGACGCTTGGAAGTCCGCACGAAATCCGGAGCCTCCAGATGCTCAAGGTCGCCCTTCCGATGTTCCTCGCTGCCGCGGCTGGCGCGAGCATCGTTATTCAGCAGGCCCTGAACACCAACCTCCGGACCGCGCTCAACTCAGCTGCGTGGTCCGGCTTCATGAGCTATTTCGTAGGCCTCCTTTGCATGGCGGTTTTCGCGCTGGTCTTACGCGACCCGCTGCCATCGATGGCAGAAGCGGCGCGGATACCGTGGTGGGCGTGGAGCGGAGGGCTCTTCGGCGCGATTTTCATCGCGCTCGCGATCCTGCTCATCCCGTCGATCGGCGCAGCAACCTTCATTGCCCTGCTCGTGGCAGGACAGATGCTGGCCTCCATCGCCTTCGACCACTTCGGCTGGCTCGGTCTGGCGGAACGCCCCGTCGATCTCCCGCGATTGATCGGGATCGTGCTGCTGATCGCGGGGGTTGTCCTTATCCGGCGTTGAGGCTGGCCCGGGAAAGCTTCAGCGGGGACAAGGGCGATGCGTAAGGACGGCCGCGGCCACTGGGACCATGACGACGATCCGCGGCCGGTGGCCGCCACCGTGTTTGCAATCCTCGCGCCTCTGGTCCTCGCGGCGCTGACTTGGTGGCGGTGGGGCTGACGGTCAGGGGGATCAGCTGGAGTTCAAAGCTCTTGGGAACGATCACGCGCGATGGTCGCTTGAGTGAGGCACTCAGGCAGATGAAGCGCTGGTTATCTCACCCAAAAATCCCGGGCGGGATCTGGAAAATCGGCGCGGCTCTCCTCGAGCAGCTCGCAGAGGTGGGGTAAATTTCCAGGAGACGCGCTTGGCTCAGTTCCATTTTCTTATCAACGAGGAAACTCGTTCCTCCGAAGATGACGGTTTGGAACTTCCTGACCTTGCCTCCGCGAGGAGAGAGGCGATGCGACTTGCGGCTGATTTGCTGCACGACGCGGGCCGAACCGGGAACCTGAGCGGCAACTGGCGAATGCACGTGACAGACCGATCCGGCCAGATCCTGTTCAGCGTGCGGTTCGACGTCCTCAAAGCGCTGATGGCGGGTGACGAGCAGACCAGTCTGTCGCCCGTCTCAGGCTAACGGCAAGCTGCAGCGGCGACGCCCCACCTTGTGCCGCGGAATAGATTTCGATCCCGCGGCCAGCCGGCTCTGCTGATCACCCAGACAGAGCCGCTCCAAAAAGCCGCGCGTAATGTGGATCTGCCCGAGCCCGCGGCAAGGCGCTGGCTGACGAGCCGCGGGCGCAATGGGAGTGAGGGAGAAGGACGAGAGCGCACCCCGCGGCGCCAGATGCCCCAGGGTGCGCTTGCGCGAGTGGGTTATTCGTCCCGATCAGGGCGAAGATCAAAACAGAGCGTGTTCACCCTTTCCGCCATCCCCGCCTTAGCCGTTGTTGTTGTCGGAGTCTCGAAACATCCAGCTGTCGTTCCTTGGTATGAAGGATGGATGCTCCGGCGCCATCGGCTGAGGCCGTCGAAGCGACGTTCCCATGAGATCCGCCGGAAAGGGAACTACGGTCTCGCTCTGCTTTGACGGGTTCGGCGTCCGGTCGGTCGCCGCGCGAGGTTCAGCGCTCGCGGCGGCCGCCGAAAGGCAGAAAAGCGAAAGCGCCAAGGGCGCCAGATAATTCGTATGTGATTTCATGTCATCATCTCCTTAGCTCGCACCGAGCCATGGAGATCCAAGTGCAGCGGCTGTCTTACGCCAGTCTTAAGCCTCGTTGACGCAAATGACGCCACGTTCAAACAGGACCTTCGCCGTCAGGCCTCGGCGGTCTGTTCTGTTGTTCAGCGAAAGCGTCGCGCGGCACCGAGCGGCTGCGAGTTCGGCAATCGTCAGGCCGAGCCCGCTACCGGGCGCCGTCTGACGGGCGCCGCGGAAGAACCGTCTCGTCAGAAGAGGGAGCTCCGCCTCCGGCGCGCCTGGTCCTTGGTCGTGCAGTTCGACGCCGCATAGATTTTCTGAGAGCCGCCACTCGACCGTTCCATTCGGCGGGGTGTGCTGAAGCGCGTTTTCCGTGAGGTTGCGCAGGAGAAGCGTGAGAGGCTCGCCAGGCGCCACGAGACGGGCGCCGTGTAGTTTCCGGTCGATCCGAACTTCGACCTCTGGTCCGGCCGCGCGGCAGAGCTCGACAATCTCTTCTAGGGCCGCTCCGATTTCGATCGTCTCCGGCGCGGGTGCGGCGCTCTCTGAGTCCAGCCGCGCAAGCGCAAGGAGCTGAGTGACCAATCGCGCCGTTCGGTCTACGCCGCGCAGGATTTGCCGAAGCGCCTTGGCGCGAAGCTCCGGATCGGCTGCCGCCACGGCGATCTGAGCCTGAGCCTTGATGCCGGCGAGAGGCGTGCGGAGCTCATGCGCTGCAAAAGCCGTGATTTCGCGCTCGTGACGGCGCGCCGTCTCCACCTTCGCAAACAGGCTGTTCAAGGCCGCCGCCAACGGCCTGATCTCCTCAGGGGCGGCCCGAGCATCGAGGGCACGCATATTGTCGCCGTCCCGCTGGGCGATGTCTTGCGCGATGAGGCGCAGCGGGCGAAGCGCGCCCGTAACACTCCCCCAGATCGCCAAGGCCAGCAGCGGCAGGATCAAGATCGCAGGCCACAAAAGGCCCTTGATGAGCTCAGCGACCAAGCCCTCCCTCAGGGTGAGCCGATCTCCAACCAACACCCGGAAGCCCTTCGCGGAGTCTTCGAGCGCATAAACCCTCCAGCGTTCGCCGTTGATTTCCCGTTCCGAGAACCCTGATCCGCCGGCGGCCAGCTTTGTCTCGGGCGCGCCGCCTGACTGGGCCACGAGTTGGTCGTTGAAGGACCAGATCTGGCAGGACAGCTGGTGCATGTACGGAGTAGCGTCGGGGAGGATGACCGGCGCTCCTCGGCCGCCATCGGCAGCAAGGCGACCGCTCGCCGCCAAAGTGCTCACCATGTGAGCGGCGTCCTGCAGGCGGTTGTCCAGAACGCGCTCGACCTCTCGGCGCGCCCCCAGATCGATCCAAACGGCCGCTGCAAGCCAGAGGACGCCGGTGGCGATCACCAGGGCTCCGAGGAGACGCGCGCGCAGTGACCCGGTCACCGCGGCGGGCCCATGCGGTAGCCAAGTCCCCTCACCGTCTCGATCGTCGCGCGTCCGAGCTTCGCCCGAAGATGATGGATGTGAACTTCAACCGCGTTGCTCTCGACCTCCTCGTTCCAGCCATAGAGCCTCTCCTCAAGTTCGGAGCGCGACTTGATCGTTTCCGGGCGCTCCATCAGCCCAGACAGCACGGCGAACTCCCGCCGGGAGAGGTTCACCCTAAGGCCCCCTTGGAAGGCGGAGTTTTCAGCCGGACGGAGCAAGAGATCGCCCCAGCTCAGCGCCGGAGCCGCCCGACCTGCGGCGCGCCGCGCTACCGACCGAAGCCGTGCGGCGAGTTCGTCGAGATCGAACGGCTTGCCGAGATAGTCGTCACCGCCTGCGTCGAGGCCGTCCACACGGTCGGCGCTGTCATTCAGGGCAGTGAGCAGGATCACCGGCGTCCTGTCGCCGGCGCGACGGACGCGGGCGAGCACGTCCAGCCCCGATCCGTCAGGCAGCATACGGTCGAGCACCACCGCGTCGAACGCGTTTGATTTTAGCGCCGCCTCGGCGTCGGCGCATGTCGAGACCGCATCGACCGTCAGTCCGGCTAGCCCGAGACCGGTCCTAAGTCCGTCGACGAGCATCTCATCGTCTTCAACCACCAGAATGCGCATCCGCGTCTCCTTACGGCGCTCGATCACCGCGGAGGCTTAAGCCGCGCTTAAGCAGCGACTCGGACGAGCCACCCTGCGTCAGCGGCTCGTAGCCCGATGGGTCCTTCGTCGATGGCGCGTCGAACGCTACGGAGCCGAGGCGAAACTCGGATCCGGACGCGAGATCGTGAACAAGAGGCCGCGGCCCTGAAGAGGGCGGCGCCTGCCGGAGCCCATTAGGATGAACCGACAAAACCTCCGCCGCTCGCTGGCCAACACACTCGTGCCGGCCGAACTGATCGCCCACTGGGCGCCGATCCCGGTGAGGCTGATCGTGGGCTACGGCTTCGCGGAGCACGGCCTCGCCAAGCTGCTGCGCGGTCCACAGCATTTTGCTGACGTTCTCGCGGCGATGGGCGTTCCGGCGCCGCACTTCACCTCGTGGATGGTGGTGTTCTTTGAGATCGTCGGCGGGGGCGCGGTGCTGCTAGGGGCGCTCGTGCCGCTCATGGCGGTTCCGATGATCGTCATCCTGCTGTTCGCAGCTCTGACCGTGCACCTTCCTTACGGCTTCAGCTCAATCAAGCTGCTCGCTGTGACGCCTGCCGGCGCACAATTTGGCCAGCCCGGCTATGAGACAGATCTGCTTTACCTTGGGGGCATATTGGCGCTGGTCATTGGAGGTAGTGGCCCGCTCTCCGTCGACCGACGAGTTTTTAGGTGGCTCAGCGCCCGGTGCTGAAAGGGTCCGCAACCGCCGCCACTTGGGCGGCTGCGCTAATCAAGATCGGCTCTTTGACTTTCAAGGCGGGAGCCTCAGCCACCGCGACGGGGCTCCGCCCGCAGCACGCGGTCCGGGCACTAGGATGAACTGACCGGGACCGGGTGAGATTGAAGGCGCCTGGATGAATGGGCGCAAAATGAGGAAGGACGGACGCGGCCAATGAAATCATGATGACGACCCGCGGCTGGTGATCCCCACGGTGTTCGCGATCACCGCGCCGCTCGCGCTCGCAGCGCTGATCTGGTGGCGTTGGGGTGGGCCCGGATTTCCGAGTTGGCCACTAATGCGGCCTTTTCCTTGGCCTTCCGGGGGTCGTCTCGTCGCCGGAGCCTCCCCGCAGCTGCCTCGCCTCAGCAAGTGCTCGCGCCATGGCCAGCGCTTCAGGAAAGCTGCGCCAGTAGAGCGTGATCAATTCGACGTAGCGCGGGATCGCCTTGGAGCCGGTGGCCCAGCGGACGGCCAGCAGTCGATCAGCGTTGATCAACCAAGCCATCTCCGCGACTGAAAGGTTCAACTGCTCAAGTCGCGTGATCAGATCATCCGCGTTCATACGCAGCCCCGTTCCGGCTGAAAGCGAACGTAGGGTTCTTCCGAGCTTCGTCATGCTCGACCGGCTGAGAGGGCGAAAGGCTTCGCCGGAGCGCGCTCTCAGAACCCGGCCGAGACATCCACGGCGGCAAAGATGCTGTTACCCTCGCAACGGGCGCCCATCATAGCCAACCGATAAGCCGAGGCGAATTCTCAGCGGTCCGTTCACGCTCCACGGGAACAACGACGCCCAGCCCTTGTTGGTAGCGAAACTGCAAAGGGAGGCAGAGAATGAAGAGTACCTTCTTCGCATCCGCTGCTGCGGTCCTGCTCGCATCCGGCATCGCTCACGCACAAGGCACGGAGCAGAAGCAGCCCCAAGCGCCTTCGACACAGGACGGCGGATCGGCTCAGCCAGGGGGCGACAAGACGGCGCCTAAGACCACGGGCGCCATGAACAACGCAGTCGGTGGCGTCGCCACCAGCCCTCAGGATGTCGGTGCTCAGCAACAGGGAAAGCCGACGGCTGCGCAAGGCGGAGGCGCTGCTTCCGGCGATCAGAAGATCGAGCCTAATAAAGGTCCGAAAACAACCGGAGCGGCCCCAGGGGCTGACTATCGTCAGTAGCTACAGGAATGGCGAGAGCCCTGCGACAGCCCGAAGGCCGCCGCGGGGCGCTGGTCCGACCATCCACCTGACTACCATCAGGTCCTCCTGGAACGGCATGTTCGTCGTCACGGGCTACGAACCCTTGCGGCGCGGGCGTCCGATCGCGAGATTGCCGAGCAGAGGACACAAGGACCTCGTTGCGGCCGGCGCTGTCGGCTGAGCCTGAGGAGGCCTCTCAGCCACGATCCGCGCCGCCGACTCGACGCCGGCGAACCTGTTTCGGTCTAGGTCGAATGCCGTGAACGAACGCCAAGCGGCGGGTGACGGCATCCATCAATAAGGAGTCTTTCGGAGCCCTGATCGTTTGCTCAAAAACCCTCTGGACGGGCATTCTCGGCGCTCCATACCGTCCGCTGGACGGAGGAAGAGTTGCCCTACAGGATCATCACAAACGGTGGCGCTCCCACCTTCCATCACTTGCGGACGGCCAAGGCTGCTCTCGAATTCGTGCAAAAGGTTCGCGACGAGCACCCGGCTATCTCTGTCGTGACAGACGAAGGGGAGACCCTCACAGTTCAGCAGCTGGAAATTCGCGCCAGCGCCGAAACTAAGTCGAACCGCCAAACGACGCCGACTAAGGACTGAGCGGAACGCCGCGCGCGCTTGACGAGCTGATAGGCTTGCGCTGAGGCTAATTGAGGCGTTCTCGGCTGGCAGCCGCCTGAACTGCGTCCGCCTCATCGCGAAGGGAGCCGATCATGGCTTCCAGAATCAGGTCCATTGGTGATGCGTCGTCGCATCGCGGCCCTGCCGCTCGGCTTCAGCGGCTGCGTCTAAGGCCCTGGCGAGCAAGCAAGCCATCTCGTCAATCCGCTGGTGAATTTCAGCTAGCCGTACGCAAGTAATCGGGCTCATAATAGCCTAAAGGAGCAGGACGGCGTCTGAGTTCCCGGAGATCGCCTGAGGCAACAAGAGCACGGAGCAGAGTCGTCGAGGTCGCGACGATCAGGATGTGATTGATCATCAGTCGAACGGAGATCGTCGCGCTCCCGACCAGGTGCTGGAACGTTCCAGCAGCGTTTGAAGTTCTGATGCAGAACCCAGGCCGACGTAATGCGGATTGAACCAATCTTCGACCTACTGGGGACCGATCTACGAAGCCAGTTCAATGAGCTGCTTTCGGAGCCCCTGCCCCTAGAGTTTCGCGAGCTTCTCGCCGAGCTTGCTGCGCAGTTCCCAGACGCGAGCTCGATGCGTGAGGGGGCTACTTCCCGGCGGGGCTGACGAATTCCTGACTGGGAGTAAGATCCGGCGCGCTCGCGCTACTCGGCGCCTCTATAGCATCGATCTGCAGCGCGAGGACCGGCTGGGCGATCTCGATCCACAACTGGCCGGGCTCGCCGCGATGAATCTGGATCAGGACCCGCCCAAGCAGCGGACTGACGAGCTCTGTCGCGCCCCAGGTCGCCCAATGGCGCAGCACCGCTTCGTCGCCGGTGATATGACCCGACGCTCCGGTTTTTCCGGAAATCGGATCGCGCGAGACGGAGATGGAATAGGCTACCTCCCCTATGTTGATCCCGTCACAGACAAGCTGAGCGCGATCGGCGAGAACAACCTTGAGCTCCATAAGCCACCTCGCGCGATCCTAGGTTAGGATCATCTGCTCACGGGAGGTCGTCTCCGGCAAGACAGACCGGCTGCTGCCGGCCCCAGGCTGATGGACAATCGGCGTGGCTTTTCAGCGCATCCGCGGCGATGTTGGGATGCTGACCGCTTGCGCCCACTGCGCTCTGGTCGTGGCGCCTGGCGTGGCTAGCGCTTCCGTTGTAGCGCGACCGGTTTCACCTTACCGTTCCCGGCCTTGATGGGGGCCACGCGTAAATGAACGTCGAAGATCTTTATCGCCTCTTGCGAACCAGCCACGTCCAGGCGCAAGGCATCATCGATACCGTGCCGGACCCTCTTCTGGTGCTTGATGAAACTCTCCGAGTTCAGAGCGCCAGCCGATCCTTCTTCGAGACTTTCCGGGTAGATCGCTACGAGACCATCGGGCAACACGTTTACGAGCTTGGCAATGGCCAGTGGAACATCCCTGAGCTCCGACGGTTGCTCGCGGAGCTGCTGCCGAAAAGTGCGGCCGTGATTGACTATCGGGTCGACCACGACTTCCCGGATCTTGGCCGAAGAACGATGCTCCTGACGGCCCGCAAGCTCTTCCATCCGGACAACGCAAGCCATTCGTTGCTGCTGTCGATCGTCGACGCGACCGACAGGGTCCGTCGCGACGCCGCAAAGGACATGCTGTTCGGCGAACTGCGCCACCGGATGAAAAACCTGCTCGCGGTGACGCAGTCGCTCGCCCGTCAGACCACCACTGATGGACGGTCCGCCGAGGAATATCGAGACGTCTTTCTGGGCCGCTTCAGCGCGCTGATCGAGGCGCAGGAGGTGGCCTTCGCCGAGACCGGTTCGGCGCGCCTGACGGAAGCGGCTCAGCGGCTCCTCTCCCCCTACATGGCTGATTCATCGAGCATCGAGATTGAGCCGGGACCTGACGTCGTTCTTGAGCCACGCATCATTCTGTCGCTCGGCCTGATCCTGCATGAACTAGCGACGAACGCCGCTAAATATGGGGCGCTGTCGGCGGCTGGCGGCCGGGTGAGCCTCCGCTGGCAGATCGACGAAGGCGGCGACAAGCTCCGGCTCAGCTGGGTGGAAAACGGCGGGCCGCCTGTGACGCCACCCCAGCGAACCGGCGCGGGTACGCATCTGATCCGCTCGGCCGCCACCTTCGGGCTCGGCGGAGACTTGGAACAGACCTACGCCGCAGGTGGTTTGACGGCTGAACTCGTCATCCCGCTGAGGTCCGCCGCCCCCACCTAAGGAAATGTCGTGAGTCAAACCGTCTTGATCGTGGAGGACGAGTTTCTCATTGCAATGGACTTAGCGCTAATGGTGAAGGACTGCGGCTGGCGGGTTATCGGACCAGCCTCGACGGTGCGACAGGCGCTCCGCCTGATCGAGGAGGAATTGCCCGCCGTGGTCCTGCTCGACGTCAATCTCGGGGCGGAAACGGTCACGCCTGTTGCGGAGGCGCTTAACGCGCGTGACGTGCCGTTCGCCGTGGCGAGCGCCTATTCGAAACCGGAGAATGTCGGCGGCCAAGTTCTCGCTGGAAGGCCCGACGTCGGCAAGCCGACCACCGCACGGCGGGTGCGGGAGGTATTGACGCAGCTGATCGAGCAGTCCTCCGGCTGAAGTGTCGAGAAGCCTGCACAGGGACGGAGACCGCCGCGGGGCTTTCTAGTCGCGCCGACGCTCGTGCGACACGGCTGTCTTGGGCAGCGCCACGTGGGCGCCGATTTGGGCAGAATTTGGCCAGCGGATGGTAGACCGCAACGTTCAGCGGTTGACGGCGTCGAAAGTGAAGAAGGGCGGCGAATCGCGGCCCAACATCCCGCTTCAGACGCGTCAGCTTGGGAACATTCCGTCGAACGAGGGCTTTCGGCGGGGAGGTCAGGCGCCTGCGGGCGCGCTGCGATTCTTCCCGGTACGACGGAGATCCGAATGTTCAATCACCGCAAGGTCCTGCAGTTCGAGGCTCGCCCGGACAAGCCGGATCCGCTGTTCGCCAAGATGCTTCAGGAGCCGCTGGGCGGCCAATGGGGCGAGATCAGCGTGATGATGACCTATCTCTTTCAGGGCTGGTCTTGCCGCGGCCCGCAGAAATACCGCGACATGATCCTCGACATCGGAACCGAGGAGGTCGGGCACGTAGAGATGCTGGCGACGATGATCGCCCGCCTGCTCGAGGCCTCGCCCGTCGAAGCGCAGGAGGACGCCGCGAAGGATTCACTGGTCGGCGCGATCATGGGCGGCGCCCGCATCGAAGACGCGATCCTCGCGGGCATGAACCCGCAGCATCTGATCGTGGCGGGCTCCGGTCCGCGCCCGGCCGATAGCGCCGGCAACCCTTGGACCGCCGGCTACATGTGCGCGAGCGGCAATCTGCTCGCCGACTTCCGCTTCAACGTGACCGCCGAGAGCCAGGGCCGCCTGCAGGTCGCGCGGCTCTACAACATGACGCAGGACGACGGCGTGCGGCGCATGCTCTCCTTCCTGCTCGCGCGCGACACCATGCACCAGAACCAGTGGCTGGCGGCGATCCGCGAGCTTGAGGAAGACGGCCTCGAGAGCACGCCCGTGCCCTCAGCCTTTCCGCAGGAGCTCGAGAAAACCGACGTCTCCTATCTCTACGTCGCTGGATCGGAAGGCGGCGTCAGCACCACCGGCCGGTGGGCCAGCGGCGTTTCGGCCGACGGTCGCGGCGAGATCACTGCCGTGCGGCTCGAGCCGCTGACGGATGACGACGGCCTGCTCGCGCCGGTCGATCCACGCACCTACGGCACGCCGCCTGCTCCGGTTCCGGCGAAGGCGGCGGAGTAATTCATCTTCCGTTTCCTCCCCCATTCGCGGGCGCCCGGGCGCCCGCTCCTTTTTTTCGGAGCGCTCTCATGGCCAGTTTCGATCAAGACGTCGTCCGTTCCACCTTTGTCGTCGGGTTGCGTGACGCGCACGCCGTCGAAGGCGCTGTCGCTCATCGACCGGCAGCTTGACCGGCTAAAGAACTACGAGGAGGTCGCCGAGCAGTTGCGCCGTCATCGCGGCGAGACTGAACAGCAGATTGGGCGGCTCGAGCAGATCCTCGGTTCGCTCGACGAAAGCCACTCCGCCCTCAAGGACGCCGCGCTGGGCGGCAATCTGGCCGCCCTCGGCCACGCCATCGCGAGCGACGAAATCCTGAAGAACACGTTTGCGAACTTCGCCTTCGAGAATTTCGAGGCGGGAGCTATCGCTCGCTGATCACGATCGCTGAGGCGGGCGCATTCAGCTCCGCCGTTCCGCTGCTTCAGAACAGCCTCGACCCTTCCGTTGATCATCATTCGAACGGAGATCGTCGCGCTCCCGACCAGGACCTGGGACATTGCAGCAGCGTTTGCAGTTCTGGGACAAAAACCGGGCCGACGTAATGCGGATTGAACCAATCTTCTACCTATTAGGGGCCGATTTACGCGGAGGTCGGGTCGGCGGGTCGCCGGCGGTTCGGCAGATGGCGTCACAGAGCGGCTGGAGATCAAGACGGACCTCGAGAAGGCGCTCAGCGCGACCCCAGTGTTCTCAGCCAGCGCACGACGTCGATCCAGCGTCCTCGGTATGTTGACGCACCCGATCGAGGAGTTTTCGGGCTAAGACGACGAAGCGCCCCAACGGTCCCTGCCGCCGCTAGGCGCTGATCAGATCGGACGTTCCAGCGTCGGCGCCAGCGCCGCGAGCACCACCGCGCCGATTAACCGCCGTGGCGGCGGGGTCTCCTCAGATTTCTTCGATGATCGACCGGATTTCGGACAGCGAGCTTGTCCATCGGAAACGGCTTGCTCATGACGTGCATCGCGGTTCGAGATGCCCATTCGCAACAGCGGCGTTTTTCGCGTAGCCCGTTATGAAGAGGATCTTGAGGTTCGGCCGACGCATCCGCGCCTTGTCCGCCATCTGCTTTCCGTTCATCCCGTCAGGCGGACCGAGATTGGTGATCAGCAGGTCGATTTTAACGTCGGATTCCAGGACCTTCAGCCCTGACGCAGCGTCCACCGCCTCGATCGCCTGATAGCCGAGGTCCCCGAGGGTATCCCACCAGCATACGCACCGTCGGCTCATCGTCCACAACAAGAACCGTTTCGCCAGCCTCAGCACGCGGCAGCTGCGTCTGGTCCGGGCCGACCTCATCTTCGGCCGGATCGCCCGTATGGCGCGGCAGATAAATCTTCACCGTGGTGCCGTGACCCACCTCCGAGTAGATCCGGACTTGGTCGCCTGATTGCTTTGTAAAGCCATAGATCATGGAAAGGCCCACCCCGGTGCCCTTCCCGGCGGGCGTCGTTCCAAGTGGTCCAAAGCGGGCTCGGCTGGCCTTCGTTCTTTGGCGCTGGCTTTGCTTTGCCACTACAGCAAGTCGGCGCTTCTTAGTGACAGGCGCGCGTTCCGCCGTGTCAACAAGGCCGGGAACGTTCGGACCTCGATATGAAGCAGGAGATGGTCGTACAGCGTTCGCCGTTCTTCGGCGTCCAATTTCGCATCCAGGCGGCGGCCGAAAAAGCTTTCCAACATTCTGGGGGTGAGGCTTCTGGACACGGACGGCGGGCGCTCACGCTGACGGTTTCGCGGGGACGGGATTTGCTCGGCCGCACAAGAACCGTCAACGCGGCCAGAGCGCTGCGCACAGATTTTCGCCACGCCCGCAGAGACGCTCTGTCCACTCGCGATCACGACCGGTGCTTGGTCAACCAGCATGATGGAGAGGTCGGCGAGCGACCGTGCCCGAGATGCTGGCGGCGGGGAACCCGATCAGAGAAGCGGCCGCAGCCTTACTCGGTCGATCGTGACTCTTCGAGCTCGTGGAGCAATTTGGAGCTCGGCACTCCGAGCGCGACTGCGATCCCCTCGAGCACCGTCACCGTGGGATTGCGCACGCCGCGCTCGACGCCCGAGACATAGGTCCGGTGGAGCTTCGCCTCGAAGGCGAGCGCCTCCTGAGACCAGCCCTTCTCCCGCCGGTAACGCTTCACATTAAGGCCGACCCGGCGACGCACGTCCATGAACGGACGGTCAGGGTGATGTTGCCTATGGATCTACAGACTATGAGTCTCATTTTGCTCGACAAGGCCGTTCCTCCGAGCACTATGACGACCATGAGTCTCATGCGGAAAGCGTTGGATGCGTTGTGCGAGTGCGGGTTTAGAAGTCGAAGGCTGAAGCCTTGGCAACCGGGCGGACGCAAAGTCGCCCTCTCAACCTCTTCTTCGGTTGGCGGCCACGAGACGGCTCATGGCCTCAGACCACTCACGCGCCGCGCGTAACGGCGACCAATCTCCATCAACATTCCTACTAATCTAGGCGATCCCATGCTTCAGGCGATCATCGCGGTCAGCATGATCTTTCAGGTCATTTTCGTAGTCAGTCTCGTCAGACTGATATTCCGCTCGCAAAGAGCATCGGCTCGGAAATGGCTTAAACTCTCTGGCGGCGCATTTGTGCTCTGTCTGGCGGCTGTGACGATCGTCCAGATGCGCCAATTGGACGAGGAGGCTGTCGCACTAGGTTTCCAAAACTCAGCGGACCGCCAGAAGGCCCAGTCTGAGGGCATCGACGATCCAGCCGCCTGGCGCGTCCGCAAAGCAGAGCTAGTCGCAGAAGCCGCGAAGCGCCACAAAGAGGAAGAGCGAACGGCTGCGATCGAGAAAGCGGCGGCGGCGGAGCGTAAAGCAGCCGAGATGAAGCTCTCGGCTTGGAAGGAGCAGAATTGCGACAAGGATCTCGATTGTATTGGCCGCGAGAAAAGCGCGATTGCGAACGCTTATTGCTCGATGGCCGTCGAGCGACTCGCAAAGTATCAGTCTGAGTGGACAGATGGTTGGGTAGAGCAGAAGTTCCCATATTACCGCTGGGGAAGCCAAACCGGTATTGTTACCTACTACGGGGGAGCCATCAAATTCCAGAATGGCTTCGGGGCCTGGCAGAACATGATCTACGAGTGCGACTTCGATATTCGACGAGACCGGCCCGTAGACGTCAGGGCGGAAGCAGGTCAGCTCCGCTGAGGAAGCGGTCGTTCAGACCGTAGTCCCGGCGCAGGGTCGCGGGGACCATGGAGGAACGTGACGGCTACCGACCCTATAACCTCGGTGAACGAAAACTCTGCCCCTGCGGCCGTTCCGGGTTGGGGCGCTGCCGCCGGCCGTCGGGCTTCTTCGTCGGATTACGCGTTTTGGTGCGGCGGGTCAGATATGCGAGCGCCTGACTGGTAGAGTCTACCTGGTCATCGTGCTTGCCGTTCGGGAACCCCAGGAGCTCTTTCAGCCAGTCAGCATACCAAGACGCCCAGCCCGGGACGTGCACCTGCCCGGACTCGAAGCGAGCAGACTGAGCCAGGAACCGCGCTTGTTTGTCGATCCTCACCGGCTGCAGGACGACGTTGCGGTGTCCGGTGCGCCGAAGATCCTGAACGATCGCTCGCCCCATATCTCCCTCTTCCACAATCGTCTGATCGACGTCCCAGCGCTCAGCGAGCCCGACGATCTGACGGCGGAGATCCGGAACCTCGCTTCGGACACGAAGGCAGTCGAGCAGATAGAAGTCGAGACCCTTTGCACCCCAGACGGTTCCAACGGACCAGTCGGCGGTCTCGGACAGCGTCGAGGCTGTGTCCCAGCTAGATATAACTAGGTCAAACTCCTCTGGCGCTTCATCGTAGAAGCGCAACCACTCGCGCTTCACGATGTTGCCTTCGAGCGGCAGAGGCTGCTGCTGATATTGGCTGGAGAAAGTGAGGCTGCCCTGAGCACGGCGGATCTGCTCGAGGGTGTCTCTCGGCTCACGTGACGGGTGGAGCACGTCGCCGGCGCGGCGAACGTGGATGTCGGTCGGGTTATCGCTCAGCTGGTAGAGCTGATCTTCGGTCGCGATCGCCGGTACGGAGACCACCTCCCAATCGTCCTTGTCGAGCACATGCCCCACAAGATCGTCCTCGTGGAGCCGCTGCATGATGATCACGATGGCGCCCCGGACCTTGTCGTTGAGCCGCGTGCGGATCGTGTTGTCGAAGGCCTCGTTGACCCTCCGGCGCTCTGCCTCGGACAGGGCGTTGGTCGCTTTGATCGGATCGTCGATTAGGATCAGATCGGCGCCGCGGCCGAGGATCGACCCGTTCATGCCGGCGGCGAACCGGTAGCCGCCGAGCGTCGTGCCGAGCTCCAGATTGCGAGGCCGCCCCGAGAAGGCGAACTCAGGGAACGTCGCTCGATACCAGTCAGTCGCCATGACGCTCCTGGTGTCGACCGAGAGCTTCCTCGCGAGGTCCTCGGCATAGGAGATGGCCATGATCTTCTTCGTCGGATCGCGCCCCATCAGCCAGGCCGAGAACGCGACCGACACCGTGATCGATTTCATCGACCGCGGCGGCACGTTGATGATGAGGCGGCGCACGTCTCCGCGCGCCACCCTCTCGAGCTTCCAGCACAGATGCTGGATGTGCCAGTTGTCCTGGTACACGACGCCCTGTTCGAGCGTCACGAACGTCTTCTCCACGAAGGCTGCGAGATCGTGCCGGAGGAGCGCGCGGAGCAGACGGGCGTCACACATCGGCGTCGCCGTCGTCTATGTCGGGATCGCCCTCCTCCGAACCGCCGTCCGGCGACTCGTCCGCACTATCCGCGGAAGCCAGCCCGCGCCGCCGGATAGCCCGGTCGATGATGGCGCGGTCATCTTCGCTGGTCTCCTCGAGACCTTCCGACGGCTCTGTCGCCTGGAAGCGCTCAAACCGGTTCATGACCTGACCGATCACGCGGCCGTCGCCAGACAAGCCGAGCTGAAACTCCCGGATGACCAAGGCCGCCAGACCCGTCACTCTCCGCTTCTCGCCATTCAGGCTGAGCTCTATGATCTCGCCATAGACCTCGCTGTACACAGTCTTGAGGTTCAAGCTTCCCTTTTTGCGGCCGCCTGGGTTGCCGCTCTGGCCCTTCTTGAACTGACTCGCTTTCGGGGGCTTGCGGTAGCCGACCTCGTAACCATCGCCGCGGCTGGGCTTCTTCGGCTTCGTCATGTCCGTCACTCCGCAGCGAGGGCGGCGGGAACACGGCGGCGCACGCGGATGGCGCGCGCTTGCGGATCGATGTCGGGCTCCGGCGCCCGTTCACCGCTCTCTGCGCCGCGCATAGCTGCGAGCTCGGCGAACGTCGCGCCCGTCCCGACGTGGCGGGCGACGCCGCCCGACCACGCCTCCCAGCGGCGGATCGCGACGTCGACGTAAGCCGGGTCGAGATCAATCACCCGCGCACGGCGGCCGGTCTTGGCCGCGGCGATGATCGTGGTGCCTGACCCTGAGAAGGCGTCGAGCACGATGTCGTTGCGGTTAGAGACGTCGCGAATCGCATCGGCGATCAACGCCACCGGCTTCGGCGTCGGGTGCAGCTCGAGTTCTTTGCGCAGGCTCGCCGCGCCCGGATAGGACCAGACGTTGGTGCGGTTGCGGCCGAACTTGCCGAGCTGAACGTTGTTTGCGTGCGGAGCGCTCGGCTCCTTGAACACGAACACCAGCTCGTGCTGGCTGCGATAGAGCGAGCCCATCCCGCCCGAACCCTTGTCCCAGACGCAGAGGTTCTTGAGCTCGAGCTTGGACGCGGAGCCTGCCGCCAGCAACTCGCCCATGTGGCGCCAGTCCATGAATGCCATGTGGATCGAGCCGGGACGGCAGAAGGCCGAGCACTGCGAGAGGAAGCGCGCGAGAAACGCCGTAAAGGCGTCGACGGTCATCTCGCCGACGCCCATCACGAACTCACCGTGACGGCTGCTGCCGACATGGTTCTTGATCGAGACGTTATACGGCGCGTCGCTGACGCTCATCACCGCCCTCTCATCGTCGAGCAGCGCGGCGTAGGTCGCGGGATCGGTAGAGTCGCCGCAGATGATGCGGTGGTCGCCGAGCTCAAATACGTCGCCGTGACGGGCGACCGGCTGCTCGGGCGCCTCCGGAACGTCCTCATCCTCGTCCTTCTGCTCGCTCTCGGCGTCGTCCGTCTCAATGAGGCGGTCGATCTCCGGGGAAGCGAAGCCAGTCACAGTCAGGTCGAACGAGATGTCCGTCTTGAGCTCGATCGAGATCAGCTCGGCGAACTCGATCGCCAGGAGCTTTTTGTCCCAGCCCGCGTTCTCGGCTGTCTTATTGTCCGCCAAGCGCAGAGCGCGCTTCTGCGCATCGTCGAGGTGGCTCACGCGGACCGCCGGCACGGTCTTGCGGCCGAGCAGTTTGGCCGCCGCCACACGGCCGTGACCTGCGATCAGCGTGCCGTCATCTTCGAGCGTGATCGGGATCACGAAGCCGAAGGCGCGGATCGAGTTTTTGATCTGCTCGATCTGTGCCGGCGAGTGCGTCCGCGCACTGCGTGCGTAGCCTTTAATCTCGCCGATCGGCACCTGCTCGATCGTCAGGTTAAGGTTGGCGTACAGGTCGTTTGACTGCGCTGAGAGATCGCCCGCGGCTATCGGGCGATCGATGGTCTTAGTCGTTGGAGAGAAGTTCATAGGAGCAGTTCCCGAGACACAGGTCAGCCGCACACCCACAAGCCTCAGTGCTTGCCCGGCGCTCTTGCAAAGCTGATCCAAATGCCCAAAATCGGGTCTGCTGGAATGATCAGCAACTAATGGCGGAGATTCGCGCGATCGTCAAGAGCTAGACTTGGCGAACACTCGGCACCTCGCGCTAGGCTAAGTTGTTCGTCAATGGTAATGCCAAGAACGTCTCCGCGGAGAATTTCTCTGCTGATTTCCCTCAGAGCAGTGAAAGCGGTCTGGGTGAGACCGGTTCGCTGCGGACTGCCTCCACCACCAAACACTTTTTGAGAACCCGGACTTTCGGCGCGACGAGTTAGCTCGCGCCCTGTCCGCAACTTAGCGCCACTTTCCCGCACCATCGCGTCTCTTTGGGCGAGCACATGCCGCCTCACGCGCGACAAGCGTCGCCTGTCTCCGGCGAGACAGTGCAATGTCGTACGACGTGCGTGATGCGCCAACGCGCGCACGCGCTGAGAGCGCTAGGCGGTGTACCTCTTCGATGAATAAGCTTGGGAGCCTCAGGCTCCGGGCTGCTCGGGCCCGATCATCCGCCACTGTGCGGACCACAGCATCGGCGCGTCAGCGAGCCTCTTTGCCGTAACGCCGCGCGGCAGACGACCGTCAGCGACGGCCTTCACGAGGTCCGGCGCGAGAAGGGCGTAGTCGATCATCCGCTCGACGTGCCGCCGGCTGCAGCCATGTTTTGCGGCGAGTTGATCCAGATCGACGGATCGCCCGCGCTCGAGCTCCGCGACGCATTGCCTTCCCAGACCGATGCATCTCAGCAGGACCGCCCGCGCCTCCGCCTTCATCGGGAGAGCAGTTGCGTCGGTCAGACCCATGATGCCTCGCCCACCCGATCGTTTGGGTGAGGCGATTCGAATCACATCGCCGGCGGTAAGCTGCAATCCGATGACGTCCCCGGAGAGGACGGCTCGGCTCAGATGTTCGTCGACCACCGTGCGGTCATCAGCGTCCGACGCTGATCTCGCGCGAAGCGCCGCGATCACGGCGCTGTCGATCGCCGGCGCCGAGATGCGCTTGACCGATCCCGCGTCGGCTCCCCTTCCCTGCGCCACCATGCAGGAAATATAACAGCGATAGTGGATCCCCTTCTTGTTGGTGACGCTGGACAGCCCGCCCCCGTTCGTTCTTGGGCAGGACGCTCATGCAGCGCGCGCCGACGACCGCCGAGGTGTTCTGTTCGACCTCGGACTTGACCCCCTTCAGATCGACCCGTGATGGTCACGAGCGTCACGTCGCCAGTCGAGGCGCGGCGTCCCACATAGAAGATGTGGTTGCCGTCGCCCTGCGAAATGCTCGATCGCCGCCGAACGCCCCTGGGGGCCGCGATTGTCTCTCCGACGATGTTGATCTTCGCCATCCGGCCCGCGAACATCCCTTCCACCGAGAAAGGCTAAAGATAGCGGAGCAGTGCGCGGCCGACGTCGTTGTTCGCTTCGACCAACCGGTGCAGCTGAGTTATGAAGAGCCGACGCTCATCTTCGGGAAGCGGTGCAATGAGCCGGCGATGGGCGCGTTCGAGAGCGTCCTGCATTTCGATGATCAACGTCTGGCCGGCTTCGGTGAGATAGCTCCGACGGATGCGCCGGTCCTTCTCGGTCGCCTCGCGCCGCACCAATCCTCGCGCTTCGAGCCGCGAGAGCACGTTTGATGTTGTCGTGCGATCGATTCCGATGTCGGCAGCGAGCGACACCTGGTCGGCGCCGGGCCTGACCAGGAGCACCTGTAGAACGCTGGACTGCACCGGCGTGGTGCCGAAGCCTTCGCATTCCTGAAGGTAGATCGACACGTAGATCTGGTGGAGGCGCCGGATCATGAAGCCCGGGCGCTCGAACAGCCCCTTCGCCTTCGACTTGGCTTGCTCGTTCAACGCGCGCTCCGACCGTTCCGAGAGTGATCGCCGATGTTGTGAGAGCCGTTCCGACTCCGTGATCGACTAAAGATCAAAATCCTCGATTTCGCCATCGCACAGTTATCTTGCCCGCAGGAGCTAGCGGCCTGATTTCAAGAGCTTTCTCCAGTGTCGACGCTCGCTCTCGGCCACGGCGGCGGCGCTGTGCCCGTTCGCATCCGAGCGCTTGCGAACGATTTCAGCAGGCGGCGCCCAACAATCGAGATTGACGATTTCAAAGATCATCATCATGCTGATGATCGTGAACGGGCGAAGCTGACGCCTCGCCTTTCCGAACATTCATATCATCAGCATGCTGACGACCTGAATGTTCGGTCTGTAGATGTGAGCATCGCTCATGTATTCGTGAGCGTCGACGACGGGCGCTCCGTCGCGAAACGCCTTCGGATGCTGTCAAAGGGCGAATATTGAAAAGTCACGAGGTTCTTTTTTGCCTCTTATTCGGAATTCGGTTCGAGATGGAGTCAAAGTGACGTATTTCGAGAATGCCGACCGGCAAAGCCTCCGCGGCTTCCTAAACATGGTTCAGGAGCGCTTTCCCGAAGAATTCTTGCGGCTTCCCGATCGGATCGAGACGCTCTATCAGTCGACCTCCATCGTGTTCGAGCTCGAGCGCGCAGGCCGCAGCCCCGTCGTCATGTTCGACGACATCGGCGGCAAGGGCATGCCCTGCGTCACGAACGTCGCGGCGAGCCGCAAATTGCTCGCGGCCTGTCTGGATGTCGCCGAGCAGGATCTTCCGACCGTCTTCCGCGACCGCAGTCAGCGCTACACGCCCTGCGAGACGGTCGACGACGCGCCCTGGAACGACATCGTTCTCGAAGGCGACGACGTGGACCTGACGAGGCTGCCGATCCCGCACCAGTTCACGGTCGATGCGGCTCCGTACATCACGGCCGGTCAGATCACGGCGCGCGATCCCAAGACCGGCGTAGACACGACCGGCTTCCACCGACTGATGCTGAAGGGCAAGAACCGACTCGGCGTCTCGCTCCATTCGCGCCGTCGGATGCACGAATTTCACCGTCGCGCCGAAGACATGGGTCAATCGCTTCCGGTCGCGATCACCCTCGGGGTGCATCCGCTCCATTACATGGGCTCGATGACCTACGCGTATCCGCCGCACGTGCGGAAGTTCGAGATCATCGGCGGCCTCTTCGGCGAGCCTTACCGACTAGCCCGCTGCGGGGTTCAGGATCTCGAAGTGCCGGCCGGCGCGGAGATCATCATCGAGGGCGAAATCCTCGCTAACGTGCACGAGCCGGAAGGTCCGTTCGGCGAGTTCACCGGCTATGCTTCCTATCGCAGTACGCAGAACGTGTTCGTGGCCCATCGCGTGCGGATGCGACGGGACGCCATGTTCCACAGCGTCACGGCCGGCATGGCCAAGGACCATATCCTGATCTCCTGCATCACGCGGGAGGGCGAGATCCTGAACGCGCTGAGGCGCAACATCCCGAACGTCCAGGCCGTCCATGTGCCGCATTCGACATGCGGCGCTTTCATGGCCGTGATCTCGCTGAAGAAGATCGCCGAAGGCGAGGCGCAGATGGCCGCGATGGCAGCGCTCAGCACCGAGCTTTACACGAAATACGTCATCGTCGTGGACGAGGATGTCGACATCTTTGACATGAACGACGTGTTCTGGGCTATCGCGACGCGTGTGCGCGCAGAGAAGGACATTTTCTTCGTTCCGGGCTGCAAAGGCGCGATCCTCGACCCGAGCTCAGACCCCGAGAACTTCACGTTGACGAAAATGGGCATCGACGCGACTCGCCCCACCGGCCGCGACTTCGCGGAACGCCTCGTGATCTCCGACGAGGAGCGGGAGAAAGCGCGACAGATCCTCGAACGAGCCGGCGTCCGGATCTGAGCCGCGAAGGCGGCGCGTCTCGAGGCCCAGGAAGCATCCCATCGACGTCATTTTCGCTGATCAAAGGCAAGAAGGAGAATGCGATGATCGGGCGTATCGTTAAATCTGGGCTCGCAATTGGAACGTTGCTGCTGGGCGTTCAGGCCGTCGCCGCCGAGACGAAGATCAAGTTCGCCCTCGACTGGATACCAGGCTCGGTGCATGCGCCCTTCATGATCGCGCAGCAGAAGGGCTACTACAAAGCGGAAGGACTCGACGTCCAGATCGACCCTGGCAAGGGATCCGGCGAAGTCGTCCGGCAGCTCGCCTCCGGCCTCTATGACATGGGCTATCCGGACATCAACATCCTGATGGAGTTCGTGGCCAAGAACCCCGATCAGGGCTTTCCGGTCGTGATGAGCGGCTACGAGCAGGCGCCGGCGGCGATCTTCACGCTGAAATCGAGCGGCATCACCGAGCCGAAGCAACTCGCAGGCAAAAAGCTTGGCTCCGCCGCCCACGACTCGACCTTCAAGCTGTTCCCGGCCTTCGCCCAGCTCAACGGCCTGGACCCGAACTCAGTGCAGGTGCAGTACATCGAGCCGAACCTGCGCGAAGTGCTGCTGACCCGACGCGACGTCGACGCGATTCCGGGACAGTTCTTCAATTCCTACATCATGCTCAAGTCGAAGGGCGTGAAGGAGGATGAGATCAGCTACTTCATGTACAACGAGCACGGCCTAGCGCTCTACGGCAACTCCATCGCCGTATCGCGCAAGTTCCTCAAGGAGAACCCCGATGCGGTGCGCGGCTTCCTGCGGGCTACGGTGAAGGGGGTTCGCGACATGGTGCGCGACCCGGAGGAAGGCGTGAAGGCGGCGCTCGCCTATCAGCCGCTGCTCAACGCCGATGTTGAGCGGGAGCGGCTCAACTTAGCCCTCAAGTGCTGCATTGCGACCGAGAACGTCCTCAAGGACGGGTACGGCGTGGTCGACATGGACCGGCTGCGTAAAGACATCGACGTGATCGCCAAGGCTTACAACCTACCGCGCGCGCCGGGTGTCGAGGAGATCTACAATCCTTCCTTCCTGCCCTCGCAGCAGGACCGGCTGGTTCGCTAACGGCGCCGCTTGCCGGGCGCTGTCCCGGACTCGCACCTCGGGTCCGGAGATTTCCACGTTCCGCCCGCCAATTGACGCGCTCACCAAGGCCCTCGGCATGAGCTTCATCGAGATCGAGAACGTCGACCTCGCCTATGGGGGCGCCGCCCGCGGCACCCTCGCGGTCTCCGGAGCGAACCTCACGATCGGCCACGGCGAGTTCGTCGCTCTGGTCGGTCCGAGCGGCTGCGGGAAGTCAACGTTGCTGAAGCTCATCGCGGGCCTCGTGCGTCCAACGGCCGGCCGCGTTCGGGTCGGCGGTGCGGAGGTCACTGCCCCGCTCAAGATCGTCGGAATGGCGTTCCAGAACCCGACGTTGCTGCCGTGGAGGAGCATCCGCGACAACATCATGCTGCCGCTCGAGATCGTAGAGCCGCACCGCCGCACGCTGAAGCAGGATCGTGACAAGAACGTCGCGCGCGTCGACGCGCTGCTCGCGCGGGTGGGCCTGACCGGCTTCGCCGACAAGATGCCGTGGGAGCTTTCAGGAGGGATGCAGCAGCGCGCCCAACTCTGCCGCGCCCTAATACACGAACCCTCGATCCTGCTGCTCGACGAACCGTTCGCCGCCCTCGACACTTTCACGCGAGAGGATCTCTGGGCCGCCCTACAGGATCTCTGGCAGTTCCGCCAGTGCACCGTGATTCTTGTGACGCACGAATTGCGCGAAGCTGTTTATCTCGCTCAGACCGTGCACGTGATGTCGGCTCGCCCCGGGCGCCTCATCAAGCAAAGCTCCGTCGATATCGACCGGCCGCGCACGCTCGCCACCACCTTCGACCCGCAGTTCGTCGAACTCGTCCATCAGCTTCGCCAGGCTATCAGCGACGGTAAAAACCTATGAGCCCGACCGCCTATGAACGCATCGCGCCCTGGATCACAGCGGCCCTCCTTGTCGCGCTGTGGTGGGCCGTCATCGTCTTGTTCAATGTCCAGCACTACGTCATGCCGACGCCCATCGAGACGATCGTGGCGCTGTTCCAGTACTGGCGGCCGCTGGCGACGAACGGCCTCTTTACGTTGGGCACGACTGTCGCGGGCTTCCTCATAGCCGTCGTGTTCGGAATGGCGCTCGGCATTCTGGTCGGCTCGTCGCGCCTTGTTTATTGCGCGCTTTATCCGATCATCGTCGCCTTCAACAGCGTGCCGAAGGCGGCGTTGGTGCCGATCCTCGTGGTTTGGTTCGGCCTTGGAACCGTGCCGGCAATTCTGACTGCGTTCATGCTGTCTTTCTTCCCGGTGGTCGCGAACGTCGCCCTGGCCTTTTCGACGATCGAGCCAGAGCTCGACGACCTGATGCGCTCACTCGGCGGCTCGCGGCGCGACATGGTGATGAAGATTGGCATCCCCCGCTCGCTGCCTTACGTGTTCGCGTCGCTGAAGATCGCCATCACGCTGTCGTTCGTCGGCTCCGTGATCGCCGAGATCATCGGCGGCAACAGCGGCATCGGCAACGTGATGCTGGTCGCGAGCTCGAACTTCAACATGCCGCTCGTATTCGCGGCGCTGGTCGTTGTGGGCGTGATGGGCATCGGCATGTACGCCGTGTTCGACTTCTTCGAGCGCCGCATGACCTCGTGGTCGGTGCGCGCCCCGAACCCCGCCGGTTCGGTCCGCGGCGCTTGAGGCCGTCCGAAACCAGTCCGGCGCCCGGCGCCTCCCCACTGCGGACCTTCGCGGTGGCTCTCTACGACCGAAAGGTCGTGCAGGCCGCCTGCCTCGCCCTGCAGGACGTCCACGGCCTCGACGTAAACGTCGTGCTGTTCGCGGCCTGGACCGGAGCGGCTCTCGGCCGCGCCTTGGGGGCGAGCGACGCTCGGACCGCGGACGAGGCCGTGGCGGCCTGGCGTGAGCGGGTCGTGGGGCCGCTTCGCTCCGTCCGGCGCGACATGAAGTCCATGGCGTCCGGCCTCGCTGGCGGGGACGCCTTGCGCGCGAAGGTAAAGGCGGTCGAGCTCGAGGCGGAACTCATCGAGCTTGACGCACTCGATCGCCTTGGCGCGGAGGTCGGCGAGGCAGCGGCGCCGAGTTCGGAGCTCGCGCTCGCAAACATTCGAACGATTGTCACCGCGCTAGCGCGCGACCCGGGAGGCGCGGAGGCGCATGTCGCCGCGATAGCCGCGGCAATCGGATCGAATACGGACATCGGATCAAGCGCATGAGACGGCTCATTGTCGCGATCACGGGCGCTTCAGGCGCGATCTACGGTGTGCGCGCGCTGGAGATGCTGCGGGACGTAGAGGGCCTCGAGACCCATCTCATCCTGACGCAGGCCGGCATCCGGACTGTCAATGCCGAGCTCGACCTTAGCGTCGACGAGGTGCGCGGGCTGGCGGACCACGTCCACAACCCAAAGGACATCGGCGCATCGATCTCGTCCGGGTCCTACGTGACGGAAGGCATGCTGGTCGCGCCGTGCTCCATCAAGAGCCTCAGCGGCATCGCGCATTGCTACAATGATGAGTTGGTGGTGCGCGCCGCGGATGTCTGCCTGAAAGAGCGTCGGCGGCTTGTGCTTCTGCTACGCGAGACCCCATTCCACCTCGGGCATATCGAGCTGATGGCCCAGGCGACTCGCAACGGCGCGATCGTGATGCCGCCGGTACCGGCCTTCTATCACCGGCCCGAAACGGTCGACGACATCGTCAACCAGACGATCGCCCGAGCGCTCGACCTTTTCGGCGTTTCCGTGCAGTCCATCCGGCGCTGGAACGGCCGAACCTCGATAAGCTCGGTCTGAACAGGTCGCCTCAGCGTCCGCTTGCCAGCCTGCGCTCGTAGCTCTGGTGCGAAGCGTGCCTGTGGGATTTGGCAGAAGCATGTGTCGGGTTGCCGCTCAGCGGCACTAGATTGCCCTTGGGATTAAACCCTAGCAGAGCCTTCCCATCTTCCCGAGCACCGCCCCACGCGGACTGGCACATTCATACCAACTGCAATAACATAGTATCATGAGCAAATATGCCCAGATCTATGAGCGCAGTCGGGCCCCGCTGTATCTACAGGTCGCGCTTGTGATGCGGCAGCGGATTTCGTCCGGACGGTGGGAGCAGGGAGCCAAGATCCCGACTCTCGAAAAGCTTGAGCAGGAGTTTTCGGTCGCCCGCGTGACGGTGCGGCAGGCGATCGAGATGCTGCAGGCCGAAGGGCTGCTGGACGCCCAGCAGGGCCGCGGCACCTTCGTGTCGGGGAAGCCGAAGGACACCAGCTGGTTCAACGTTTCGGACGACATCTCATCGCTGGTCGCGTCGCTGAAGAACAACGTGCTGAAGCGCGTCCGGGTGAAAGAAAACGTTGCGCCGCCGATCCTCGCGTCAGGCGAAGGTGAATACGCACCGCAGTACGCGTTCCTTCAGAGCGTCCAGTACAAAGACGGCGAGCCGTTCTCGGTCGTCAACCTCTGGCTTGACCAGGAGGTTTTCGCGCTCGACAGCGACGGGTTTAAGCACCGCCCGGCGCTGCCGTTCCTGATGGAGCACGAGAAGATCAAGATCGTCCACGCCTATCAGACGGTGATGATCGGGATCGCTGAGTACGAGACCGCAAAACTTCTGAAGATCGGGCTCGGCGAGCCGATCTCGGACTGCCGTCTTGTTCTCGTGAACGACGCCGGAATCGCGATCTACATCGCGGACATCCACTATCACAAGGACTCGTTCCGGATGAAGAAGGACCTGCTCGGCGGTCGAGCCGAGCAGGAGAAGGCGACGGCTTGAGCCGTTGTCACGCCGCGGCCAGCACCTCGTCCGGGCGACGGCCCACGATCGCCGCGTAACGCGCCTGATCGGTCGCGCCCTCGGTGTTGATGACGAAGATCCGGGACGACGCGTCGAGCCCCAGCGAACGCTGAACCTCCGGATCCTGGAGCGCCGCCCTCAGGCCGGCCAGCGCCGCCGCGCCGCTTTCGCCAGCCACGATCGCGGGATCGCCCGCCTTGGGCGCGGCCAGGATCCGCATCGTCTCAGCGGCGTCCTCCTCGCTGATGGTCATGAACGCGTCGGCCGCGCGCGACAGCACGCGCCAGGCGACCAGCGACGGCTCGTAGCATTCGAGCATCGCCATGATGGTCGGCTCGCCGGGCTCGATCTTCAGCGGCTCGCCGGCCTTGGCGCTTTCGAATAGGCAGGCGGCGCGGTCAGGCTCCACAACGGCGAAGCGCGGGCGGTCGGCGCCGAAGCGGACGGCGAAATGACCCGCGACCGCGGCCGCAAGCCCGCCGACGCCGGCCTGGACGAAGACGTGGGTGGGCTGTTCCGGCCAGTCGCGGGCGGATTCCGCCAGCAGCGCGAGATAGCCTTGCATGACCAAAGCGGGGATGCGCTCGTAGCCCGGCCAGGAGGTGTCGGACACCACGATCCAGCCCTTTTCGGCGCAGACGCGCTCGGCCTCGGCCACCGAGTCGTCGTAGGAGCCCTCGACCTGGATGATCTCGGCGCCGCATTGCCGGATCGCCTCGACGCGCTCGTCGCTCACCCCCGAATGCACGAAGATCATCGCGCGCGCCCCGACCATCCGGGCGCCCATGGCGACCGAACGGCCGTGATTGCCGTCAGTCGCGCAGCCAACGGTCATGGCGCCTGCCACGCGCCGGACGTCGGCGCTCTGCAGCTCCTTGACGTCGACCGCGCGGCCGAGCGCCTTCGAGGCCTCCTCGAGCACGAGCCGGATCACCGCATAGGACCCGCCCAGCGCCTTGAAGCTGTTCAGCCCCAGTCGGAACGACTCGTCCTTGACGTGGATCGACTTGACGCCGAGCGAGGCCGCCAACCCCTCGAGGCGATGAAGCGGCGTCTCGCGATGATTGTGACGCTCGGCCAGAAAGCGTTCGACCTCATCGGCCGCCGCGAGCCCCAGCGTTTCAGCATCGCGGGGGTCGAGCGGCTTCAGATGATCGGGATGGTGATTGAGCAGCAGCATGTCGGCCCCGTGTTGATCAGGAGCGATATTATCTCGGAACGAACTTGAATTCGTTCTGCTAGCAGCGGACTCTCCGAGAGATTTTCTCGAACTTGGAGTCATCGCCGTGGGATCGTTTCAGCCGGACCAATTCGATCTCGCCATCCTCGAGGTGGTCCAGGAAGACGGAGCTCTCAGCCATCGCGAGATCGGCGAGCGGGTGAACCTGTCCGCGGCGTCGGTCCACCGGCGGATCCGGCGGCTGGAGGATGAAAATTTCATCACGTCCAACGTCGCGGTGGTCGATCCGGCAAAGGTCGGGCGGCCCATCGCGATCGTGGTCGAGGTCCGGGTCGAGAGCGAAAAGCTCCGCCTGCTCGACGGCACGCGCCGCCGCTTCCGTGACCATCCCGACGTGCAGCAGTGCTACTACGTGACCGGCGAGGCCGACTTCGTGCTGGTCGTGAACGTCGCCTCGATGGACCACTACGACGCGCTGACGCGAGAGCTCTTCCACGGCGATCCCAACGTGACGCGGTTTCGGTCGCTGGTGGTGATGAACAAGGTCAAGGTCGGGCTCGGCACGCCCGTCCGCCCGATCGGGAACGAAAAAAGCCCCGCGTGAGACGCGGGGCTTTCGAGCTCGGGCGCAGAGCCCTTACTTGAACGGATAGACGACCTTTCCGCCCTCGATCTGGATCAGCGTGCCGTTCGCCATGTACTGGCCGCTTTCGCGACCCTCCGGCCCGTCCTTTTGGAACTTCACGTCGCCGTTGATGGTCGGCACGGCGACCTCCCAGAAGGCGTCTCGGATCGCGGTCGGCTCGGCCTTGCCGGCTTTCTCGATCGCGGCCTTGATCACGTAGATCCCGTCATAGCCGCGGTAGCTCTCGGTGAGGCCGGCCTTGTTGTGGCCAGACTTCGCCCAGGCGTCGATGAAGGCCTGGCTCTTTTCCGGATGCGGGGTGCGGGACGGATCCCATGGCGCGAAGAACACCATGTGCATGGTGCCGTCGGCGGCCGAACCCGCCTGGTCGATCAGCTGATCGGGGTTCTGCGAGCCGCCAGTGGTGATGATCCGCTTCTTCAGGCCGAGCGAGGCGGCCTGCTTCAGCACGAGCGTCAGCTGCTCGACCGCCGAGGTCACGATGATCGTGTCGGAGTCGCTCGCCTTGATCTTGGCGAGCTGCGCGCTGAGGTCCTGCGACGCCTGGTCCATGATCTCCTTGAGGCCGACCCCGACACCGTGCGCCGTGAACATCTTGGAGAAATCCTCCATGGTGCCGCGGCCCCAGTCATTGTTGATGACCAGGAAGTCGACCTTCTTGATCTTCAGCTCTGGCAGCAGCTTTTCGAACAGCTTCGCCTCGACCCAGGAAGGCGGCGAGATGCGGAAGATCCAGGGGTTCCCCTGTTTGGTGATCTTGGACGACGACGAAGTCTCGACCAACATTGGGACTTCGTTCTGCTGCAACTTTGGCATCACCGCCAAGGTAAGGCTGGAACCCCAGGCGCCGAGAAGCACCGGGGTCTTATCGCGTTGGATCAGCTTCTCGGCGACGGCCGCGGCCTCGGTCGGGTTGCTCTTGTTGTCCTCGATGACGAGCTGGATCTTCTTGCCCAACACGCCGCCGGCGTCGTTGATCTCCTGAGCCGCGATCTTCGCGCCATCCACGATGTAGTTGCCGGACGCGGCGAACGGGCCGGTGAGGGGTTGGTTGACGCCGATCTTGATGGCGTCCTGGGCGTTGGCGCCGCCGGCCGTCATGAGTGCGGTCAGGGATACAAGCAGCCCGTAGGCGAGCGAACGTGCGGCCATGCGAGTCCTCCGGAGAGTTGCGGCCGAACGACGCGCGCGGCGTGACCGGCCCTTTCGACGTCAACGCGCCGGCGGGTCAGAGGCCTGCCGTGCAACGACCAGATGATGCTATCATTAGTATGATAGGGCAACAGGCCATTTTTGGGCGGCGCTGATCGTTCTCTAAGCAGTTCGCGCATTCGATTTCAGCGGAGCGGCGCTTGTCGGGCGGGACGGAGCGATGCAGGATTGTACCTAACACTAGGATGTTAGGACCATCTGAGCGTAAGGTCGGCCGCATCTCGCACGCTCAACGCCGCATCGAAGACGGCGCTGCATGAAGAGATCGGCCGCGATCGACGCCCGCGGTTAAGAACAAGACTGCCGAGGGCCGGAAGCGCCCGGTGAGGGAGATGAGCGATAGGATGGACCTAGTCCTTCAACACGTCGCGAACGCGACGATCATGGGAGGCACCTACGCCCTCCTGGGGATCGGCCTGACGCTGATTTTCGGCATCATGCGGATCGTGAACTTCACGCACGGAGAGCTGTACACCTTCGGGGCGTACATGATGTTCTTCTTCTCTGTGATGCTCGGCGTGAACTTCTACGTCGCGATCCTGTTCGCGATCGTGGCCGGCATGGCGCTCGGCGCGACGATCGAGCTTACGCTGCTCCGAGGCAAGCGCAACGCTGACATCGACACCACGATGCTGATCATGATCGGCGCGTGGATCGTGATGCAGAACGTCGAGATCCTGACCTGGGGCTCGGTCGCGAAGTCGGTCCCCTCCCCGCTTCCCAACCAGCCGCTCGAGCTCGGGCCGGTGTCAATCTCGTGGCTGCGCGTCGTGGTGCTCGGCGTCGCGGTCGCGCTGATCGCCGCCACCTATTACATGATCAACCGTACCCGACTCGGCAAAGCGATGCGGGCGACCTTCCAGGATCGCGACACGGCGGCCCTGATGGGGATCAACGTCAACGCCATCTACACCTCGACCTTCGCGCTCGGCTCCGGGCTTGCGGCGGCGGCCGGCGCGCTGCTCGGACCGGTCTTCGTGGTCGCGCCCAATATGGGCGACATCGCCTCGCTGAAGGCCTTCGCGATCGTGATCCTCGGCGGCCTCGGCAACATCACGGGCGCGGCGATCGGCGGCTTTATGCTCGCCTTCGCCGAAGAGTTCGGCGCCGGCTACGTTTCGTCCGGCTACCGCGACGCCATGGGCTTCCTGATCATCATCGCCGTTCTGATCATGCGGCCGACCGGCATTTTCTCCCGCGCGGAGCGTATTGGATGAGAAGGCTCCTCCCTTACGCGGCCGTCTTAGCGTTCGCCCTCGTTCCGCTGTTTCTGAAGGACCAGTACTACCTCAACGCGCTGATCAGCGCCGGCATCTTCACGCTGGCGGCGATGAGCCTCAACCTGCTGCTCGGCTACACCGGTCAGCTCAGCCTCGGCCATGTCGCGTTCTTCGGCATCGGGGCCTATGTCAGCGCGCTGACCTCGCTCGGCTTCAGCGTCGAGATCTTCGGCGTCCAGATAACGCATGAGCCCTGGCCGGCGGTCGTCGGCCTAGCGCTCGGCATCGTGTTCGCCGGGCTGTGCGGCTTCCTGATCGGCAAGCTCGCGTTCCGGGTGCGCGGCGCGTACTTCGTCATCGTCACCATCAGTTTCGCCGAGGTTGTGCGTCTCGTGGCGCTGAACTGGGTCGAGCTTACCAACGGCCCGCTCGCGCTTCCCGGCATCCCTCCGCTCACGATCGGCCTGCCCGGCCTTGGCTACACGACGCTCTGGACCAAAATCCCGAACTACTACGTCGTTCTCGCCTTCATCGTGGTCGCCTACATCCTGATCCGGCGCCTTATCGAGTCGCCGTTCGGACGCGCCATGATCGCGCTGCGCGAGAACGAGAATCTTGCGGTCTCGGCCGGCATCAGCGTCACCCGCTATCTGACGCTCGCCACGGTGATCTCCGGCGCGATCGCGGGCGCGGCGGGCGGCCTTTACGCCCACTACATCCAGATCATCGACCCGCAGATCTTCATGTTCCTCAACACCGTGACGATGGTCATCATGGTGATCGCGGGCGGCAAGGGCACGCTCGCGGGCCCGCTGGTGGGCGGCCTGATCTTCGGCCTCGCGCCGGTGGTGCTGCGCGCCTATGTCGGCCCCGAGGTCCAGTGGATCCTCTACGGCGTCCTGATGATCCTGATCGTCTACGTGTTGCCCGAAGGGATCGTGCCGGCGATCGAGCGCTGGTTCGGCCGCTCCGACGCGGAAGCGCCGAGCGCGCCCAAGCAACCGACGATCGGCACGGAGGCGCGGGCATGAGCGCGCAGGCGAACGTCGCGACGCCCGCTCCCGCAGCCCAGGCGCCGCTGCTCGACATTCGGGGCGTCGCGGTCCACTTCGGCGGCCTCGTCGCGATCAAGGACATGAATTTTCATGTCAAACCCGGCGAGCTCCTCAGTCTCATCGGGCCGAACGGCGCCGGCAAGACCACGGCGTTCAACGTCGTCTCGGGCTTCCTGAAGCCCACAAAGGGCGAGGTGACCTTCCGCGGCAAGACGCTGAACGGGCTGAAGCCACACCAGATCACGCTGCTCGGCCTCGCGCGCACCTTCCAGCGCACAAGCCTGTTCGACAAGTGCACCGTGTTCGAGAACGTCATGATCGGGCTGCATCGCCGCACGAGCCCGACCCTTCTCGGCTCGCTTCTGCGGATGCCGGCCGAGCGGCGGGCGGAGCGCGAGCTCCGCGACCAGGCCTGGGAGATCCTGAAAACAGTCGGGATCGAGCGGCAGGCCGACGAGCGCGCCTCGGGCCTGCCCTATGGCGACCAGCGCCTGCTCGGGGTCGCCCTGGCGCTTGCGGCAGACCCGGTCGCGCTGCTGCTGGACGAACCAGTCTCGGGCATGAACGCCTCAGAGACGAACCGCTTCATCGAGCTCCTCAACAAGCTCAGAAAACGGGACATGACCATCCTGCTCGTCGAGCACGACATGCCGATGGTCATGCGGATCTCGGATCGCATCGTCGTTTTGAACTACGGCCGGATCATCGCGGACGGCACGCCGTCCCAGATCCAGAACGATCCGAACGTGATCGAGGCCTATCTGGGCAAAGGGATCCGGCATGCTTGAGGTCGACAATCTCATCTGCCGCTACGGCAAGGTCGCAGCCGTGAAAGGTGTTTCGTTCAGGGTCCCGGCCAAGTCCCTGGTGGTGCTGGTTGGCGCGAATGGCGCCGGCAAGAGCACGACCTTGAGAGCGATCTCCGGCCTCGCGCGGGCGGCGTCCGGCAGCATCAGGTTCGACGGCCAGGACATCACCCGCCTCCCCGCAAGCAAGATCCTCGGCCTTGGCGTAGCGCACTGTCCGGAAGGGCGGCGCGTCTTCGGGCAGATGACTGTCACCGAGAACCTCGAGCTCGGCTCCTATCTGCGGCGCGACAAGGACACCGAATCCGACATGGAGCGCATCTTCGGCATGTTCCCGCGGCTGAAGGAGCGACGGAAACAGATAGCCGGGACTTTATCTGGCGGCGAGCAGCAGATGCTCGCGATCGGGCGGGCGCTGATGTCCCGGCCGAAGCTCGTGATGTTCGACGAGCCGTCCCTCGGTCTTGCGCCCAACATCGTTGAGCAGACCTTCGAGATCATCAAGGGAGTGCGGGAGGGAGGCGCGACCGTGCTGATGGTCGAGCAGAACGCTTTTGCAGCGCTCGAGATGTGCGACTACGCCTACTTGCTCGAAGCCGGCCAGATGGCCAAAGACGGCACGGGCGCGGCGCTGATCAACGACCCGCACATTCGCGAAGCCTACCTCGGCGCGGGCCTGCACGCCTGACGCAGGAGAAGCCGCTCCTTCCGTTCTCCCCTCCTCCCCTTGCGGGAGAAGGTTTCCGACCCCAAAGGCGTGGGTCGGATGAGGGTCGTCTTGGCGGTCCGCCACACCTTATCCGGACGCGACCCCTCACCTTTACGCTCTCCCCCAGGGTGCGGAGGACATCACACGGCTTTGTCACGCGACGGTGCGGCTGGCGGAGTCGAAATCATCACTCCGAGGGGCGCGCGCCACAACTTGTCATATTATCCTACACATAGTACCTTTTGGAGACATCACGCGCGGGCCGCTGACGGCGCGAACCAGCAGGAGCTTCGGGATGTCTGAGAACGGCAAGCCGGTCATCGGAATCATGGGCGGGACGGGCGACCTGGGCTCCGGCCTCGCTAAGGCCTGGGCGCGCGCCGGGTATCGGGTGGTGATCGGCTCCCGGTCAGCCGAGAAGGCCGCGGCCGCGGCCTCCGAGCTCGGCGAAGGCGTCTTGGGCGCCGCTAATCTCGACGCGGCGACCCAGGCAGACATCGTGATCATCGCCGTACCATTCAGCAGCCACGACGCCACGCTCGAGGAGATCAAGCCGGTCGTACAGGGCAAGATCGTGGTCGACGCTGCCGTTCCGCTGGTGCCCCCGAAGGTCTCGGTCGTGCAACTGCCGGTTGCGGGGTCGGCCGCCCAGATGGCGCAGACGATTCTCGGCGAGGGCGTGAAGGTCGTGTCCGCTTTCCACAATGTCGGGGCCGCCAAGCTGCACGCCGGCGGCCGCGTCGAGTGCGACGTGCTGGTGTTCAGCGACGACAAGGACGCGCGCAACGCGGTGATCGAGCTCTGCTCGGCCGTCGCGACCCGCGGGGTCGGCGGCGGCTCGCTGGCGAATTCGGCCGCGGCCGAAGCGCTGACCTCCGTGCTGATCTGGATCAACCGCACCTACAAGTGCCTCGGCGCCGGCATCAGCATTACCGGGCTCGACACCCCTAAGGCCTGAGCCGGCGATGCGCCAAGCGGTCTCCTTCTTCGGCCTGTCGGACATACCCCTGGTCGAGCCGGGCGACGATCTCGCAGGCCTGCTCGAGGCGGCTCTTCGCGCGAACGACGTGCCGCTCATGAACGGCGACGTGCTGGTGGTGGCGCAGAAGATCGTCTCGAAGGCGGAAGGCCGCTACCGCGACCTGGAGGGCGTTCAGCCGACCCAGCGCGCGGTCGAGATCGCGCAAAAGGTCGAGAAGGACCCGCGCATCGTCCAGATCGTGCTCGACGAGTCGCGCGAGGTCGTGAGGGCCGGCCCGCGGGTCGTGGTGACCGAGCATCGGCTCGGCTTCGTCATGGCGAACGCCGGGATCGACCAGTCCAACATCGCGGACGGGCCTGCAGGCGAGCGCGTCCTGCTGCTTCCGCAGGACCCCGACGCGGCCGCGGCCGAGCTAAAGCGCCGGCTCGACGCCGCGTTCGGCGTCTCGACCGGCGTGGTGATCAATGACAGCTTCGGGCGCCCCTGGCGCAACGGGGTGGTGGGCGTGGCGCTTGGCGCGGCGGGCGTGCCGTCGCTCATCGACAGGGTCGGCGCGCTCGACCTGTTCGGCCGTCCTATGCGAGTAACGGAGATCGCGGTCGCGGACGAGATCGCGGCGGCGGCGTCGCTGCTGATGGGCCAGGCCGCGGAGGGCGTGCCGGCGGTGCTGATCAGGGGGCTCGCCTTCGACGCGCCGGAGCTTCCCGCCTCATCGCTCCTGCGGGCGCGCGAACGGGACATGTTCCGATGACAGGCCACGCGCCTTCTAAGACGGAGACCGGCCGCGTCGTCGCTCTGTGCGGCGGCGTCGGCGGCGCGAAGCTGGCCTATGGGCTCGCAGAGACCCTCGGCTCTCGCCTCACGATCGTGGTCAACACCGGCGACGATTTCGAGCACCTCGGCCTGTTCGTGTCGCCCGACGTCGACACAGTGCTTTACACGCTCGGTCGCCGGGCGGACCGCGAGCGTGGCTGGGGCCGCGCCGACGAGACCTGGAACTTCATGGCGGCGCTGGCCGAGATCGGCGGCGAAACCTGGTTCAATCTCGGGGACCGCGACCTCGCGCTCCACGTCGAACGCACCCGCCGGCTCCAGGCCGCCGAGTCCTTGAGCGCGGTCGTCGGCCGGTTCGCGACAAGCTTCGGGATCGCGGCCAGGATCGCGCCGATGACCGACGCACGCGTTTCGACCGTGGTGGAGACCACGGAGGGCGAGATGCCGTTCCAGCGCTATTTTGTCGGGCGCCGCGCCGAGCCCGTGCTGACGGGCGTGCGATTCAACGGCGCGGCAGAGGCTGAGCCGTCGGCCGCGGTCGTGGAGGCGCTCACCGCGCCCGACCTGCGGGCGGTGGTGATCTGCCCGTCAAACCCTTTCCTCAGCGTCGATCCGATCCTCGCCGTGCCCGGCCTCCGCCGGCTACTCGAGAACGTCGCGGCCCCCGTGGTCGCGGTGTCGCCGCTGATCGGCGGCGCGGCCGTCAAAGGGCCGACCGCCAAGATTTTCGCCGAACTGTCGCTCCCCGCGACCTCCGCCGCGATCGCCAAGCACTACGGCGGCCTGCTGGACGGCCTCGTCATCGACGAGACCGACGCCGCGAATCAGGGTGACGTTGGCGTCGCGGTGCTCGTCACCCGCACGCTGATGAGCAGCGACGAGGACCGCGTCCGGCTTGCCGAGGAGACGCTAGCCTTCGCGGACGCGCTCGCCGCCGGAAAGGAACTCGCCAGAGGAACCTCGCCCGCATGAGCGCCGGCCGCAACACCTGGGCGCTGATCGCGGTCAAGCGCTTCGAGTTCGCCAAGACCCGGCTCTCCGAGGCGCTCGATCCCACGGCCCGGGCGACGCTCGCCGAGGCGATGCTGGAAGACGTGCTGGCGGCGCTCAGCGGCTCCTCTGCGCTCGACGGCGCGCTCGTGGTCACCAGCGACCCGGTCGCCGCAGCGATCGCCCGCCGCGTCGGGGCCGCCGCCGCCGACGATGCCGAAAACGCCGGCGTCAACCCGGCGGTCCGTCAGGGGCTAAAATGTCTCTCGCGCTGGCGGGCAGGCCGCGTCGTCGTGGTCCCGGCCGACCTGCCGCTCCTCGCGAGCGGGGAAGTCGAGGCGATCGTCGCGGCGCTCGATGAGACGGGTGTCGTCCTTGCGCCCGCCGAGCGTGACGGCGGCACCAACGCGCTTGCGCTCTCGCCGATCGACCTCGTCGCGCCGGCTTATGGGCCGAACAGCCTCGAGCGCCACGTCGTGGCGGCCCGCGGCGCCGGCGTCGAGCCGCGCATCCTGCCGCTGGCTGGCGCCAGCCTCGACATCGACGTGCCGGACGACCTCGACATCCTGGCCCGCCGCGGCGCGGCCACGCGTTCAGGCGCGCTTCTGCAGGAGCTTTGGGGCGCTGCGGCGCCCCGGCGCGCCCATCCCCTCGTCGAGAGGATCATGCCCACATGACGTTGTCCCGCTTCCTTGCGCGTCCCGCCGACGCGCCGCGCCTGTCGCGCGACGAGGCTATATCGCTTGTCGAACTGCAGGATCTGTCGCCGCTGCTCGCCGCGGCGGCTGCGCGGCGCGACGCCGCGCATGGCGGCTTCGTCTCCTACTCGCGAAAAGTCTTCATTCCGCTGACGCAGCTCTGCCGTGACGTCTGCCACTACTGCACCTTCGCGCAGGCGCCGAAGAAGGGCGAGCGCGCGTATCTCACGCGTGAGCAGGTGCTCGACATCGCGCATGCGGGTAAGCGCGCCGGCTGCAAGGAGGCGCTGTTCACGCTTGGGGACAAACCGGAGCTCCGCTACGCGGTCGCGCGCCGCGAGCTCGCCGAGCTCGGCCACCAGACCACCCTGTCCTATCTCGCCGAGATGGCCGACCTCGTGTGGCGCGAGACCGGCCTGCTGGCGCACGTCAATCCCGGCCTCATGACCGAAGCCGACGTCGCGTCGCTCCGGCGCGTGTCGATCTCGCAGGGCATCATGCTCGAAAGCGCGTCGGAGCGGCTCTGCGGCCGAGGAAGCCCGCATTTCGGATCGCCCGACAAGATCCCGGAGTCTCGCCTCGAAACGATGCGGGCCGCGGGGCGCCAGCAGGTGCCGTTCACCTCCGGCATCCTGATCGGCATCGGCGAGACCCGCGCCGAACGCATCGATTCCCTGATCGCGCTTCGTGACCTGCAGGACGCCTATGGCCACCTGCAGGAGATCATCGTCCAGAATTTTCGGCCGAAGCCGTCGACCCGCATGGCTGACGCGCCCGCGCCCTCACTCGACGAGCATCTCTGGACGATCGCGGTCGCGCGCCTGGTGTTCGACGCGGAGATGAACATCCAGGCGCCGCCGAACCTCAGCCCCGGCGCGCTCGGGCAGCTGGTCGCCGCCGGCGTCAACGACTGGGGCGGCGTCTCGCCGGTCACACCCGACCACGTCAACCCGGAAGCGCCCTGGCCGCACCTCAAGATCCTGGAGGCCGCCACCCGCGCCGCCGGCAAGACGCTGACCGAGCGGCTTGCGATCTACCCGTCCTATGCGCGCCACGCCGGCCGGTTCGTGGACGAGAAGCTGCGCAAACCATTGTTCGACCTGGTCGACGCCGACGGATGGCCGCGCGCAGACGGCTGGGCGCCAGGCCGCGCCGACCCGCTGCCGGCTGCCGATCTGGCGCTCCTGCGCGCCCGCCGCAGCGAGCCGCTCGCGCCGGCCTTCGCGGCGATCCTGGACAAGGCCTCGGAGGGCCGGCCGCTCGCCGAAACCGAGATCGTCCGGCTGTTCCGCGCCCGCGGGCCCGAGTTCACGGCGGTAACCACGGCCGCGAACGCGCTGAGGCGCCGCGTCAGCGGCGAGGCCGTCAGCTACGTGGTCACGCGCAACATCAACTACACCAACATCTGCACGTATCGCTGCCAGTTCTGCGCCTTCTCGAAAGGCAAGATGAGCGAGAACCTGCGCGGCCGGCCCTACGACCTCGACCTCGGCGAGATCGCAGGCCGCGTGCGCGACGCCTGGGACCGTGGCGCGACCGAGGTGTGCATGCAGGGCGGCATCCATCCGTCCTATACGGGCGTCCGCTACCTCGAGATCGCGCGGGCGGTGAACGAGGCCGCGCCCGGCATGCACCTTCACGCCTTCTCACCGCTCGAGGTGTTTCAGGGGGCGCGGACGCTCGGCCTCACGCTTCGTGAGTTTCTCGTGGAGCTCAAGGCGGCGGGCCTCGCCACTCTCCCCGGCACGGCTGCAGAAATCCTGGACGACGAGGTGCGGGCGACGCTTTGCGCGGACAAGGTCAATACCGCCGAGTGGCTGGAGGTGATGCGGACCGCACACGAGCTCGGCTTCCGCAGCACCGCCACCATCATGTTCGGCCATGTCGAAGGTTACGAGCACTGGGCCCGGCACCTCATTAGGATCCGCGATTTGCAGATCGAGACAGGCGGCTTCACCGAGTTCGTGCCGCTGCCCTTCGTGCACATGGAGGCCCCGATCTACCTCAAGGGCCGGTCGCGCCGAGGGCCAACCTTCCGAGAGGCGATCCTGATGCACGCTGTGGCCCGGCTCGCGCTTCATCCGCACGTCCCGAACATCCAGGCCTCCTGGGTCAAGCTCGGGGCGGAGGGCGTAGCGGCCTGCCTCGACGCGGGCGTGAACGATCTCGGAGGCACGCTGATGGACGAGTCGATCTCCCGCGCCGCCGGCGCGAGCCACGGCCAGGAGATGACGCCACAGATGATGGAGGCGACGATCCGCGCCGCCGGCCGGCATCCCCGCATGCGCGACACCCTCTACCGCGACGTCTCCAAGGAGCGCCGCCGGCGCGCCTTCGAGAGCGTCGAGGAGCGCATGGAGGAGACGATGGGCGTCGCGCCGGCGGCGGTCGGATGAGCTGACGCGGCGTCATCCCGGCCGGAGCTCTAGCGAAGAGCCGGGATCGTCCTCACAATTGAAAGCCAAATCGCAGGGCGAGCGGATCGACGGCGAGCATGACCCGAGCGAGCGAGCCCCCGCCGGTGAGACCCCCCGGGCTACGATGCTCGCGATCTTTGAAGCCGATCCCGGCTCTCGCTACGCTTCGGCCGGGATGACGGGCCGACCTCGGCCGAAGGCGACCGTCAGCGACGGCCGAACAGCTTTCCGAACAGGCCGCCGAACCAACCCTTGATCACGCTGAACACCAGCGAGCCCGCGTCGAGCTCCTTGACCGGCGCGGCCTCGGCCGCGTCGCCGCCCGCTAGGCGAGCCTCGAGGTTCTGCACGAAGGCGGCCGTCAGGCGGTTCGCGACGTCCTGCACGAGGCCGGAGCGGCCGAACTGGGCGAGCATGCCCGTCAGCGCATAGCCGACGTCGACGTCGACCTTCGCGCCACCGCCCTCCGCTTTGCTCACCGCGTAGCGGATGAGGCCGCGGGTCGCGGAGTTGCTCTTCTGGTCCTTGCCGGCGCCGTTGATCGTGCCCGTGCGCGAAGCCTCGTCACGGGTGACGTCGGCCACGCCGCCGAACTCGGCGGAGATCGGCCCGACCTTCACGCGCATCCGGCCTTCGACATGACCGTCTTCGGAGACGCTGTCGAGCGAGGCGCCCGGCAGGCAGGAGGCGACGCCCCGGATGTCGCCGAAGAACGCCCACACCTCGTCGGCGGGGTGCGAGACGGTGAAAGTCTGCGACAGCGTTGCCTGCGGCTTCCAGTCCTCGTCGAGCCGCGGCGCGCCAGAGGCTGCGGCGGCCTTTGCGGCGGGCTTCGCCTGCGCCTTCACGGCCTGCGGAGCGGCGGCCGCAGGCGCGAGCCCGGAGGCGTTGCGGGAGCCCGCGGGACCGAGCCGCTTGCGCCCGGCGCCCGGGATCGCCGCGATCCCGCGGCCGCGGCGATCCGTGATCACCTTCTGGACCGCGCGCGTGATGCCGACATAGCCGGTGCAGCGGCAGAGATTGCCGCTCATCGCGACGCGGATCGTCTCCTCGTCGGGCGTCTCGAGCCGGAGCACGAGGTCGCGCGCGGAGACGATCATGCCCGGCGTGCAGTAGCCGCACTGCAGGGCGTGCTCCTCGCGGAACGCCGCGCGCAGCTCCGTCGCGACCTCGTCGTCGTCGAGGCCTTCGATGGTGGTGATCTCCGCGTTCTCGCAGGCCGCCGCATAGGTGATGCAGGAGCGCGTCGGCGAGCCGTCCACGAGCAGCGTGCAGGCGCCGCAGACGCCGTGCTCGCAGCCGAGATGCGTGCCCGTCAGGTTCTGCGACTCGCGCAGAAAGTCGGCGAGGTGCGTGCGCGGCTCGATGTCCGCGGACAGCCTGCGGCCGTTGACGTTCAGGGAAACGGCGGTCATTGCAAGCTGGTCCGTTCCACGGCGCGACGAAGCGCGGCGACATGCGTCCGGCGCTCCAAAGGATCGTGCATGCCATTCCGCTCCGCGAAGCGGTCGACGGCCGCGGCGTCGAAGGCGCCCGGGGCGCCGTCGCCGATCAGCTCGCGGGCGTCCGCCATCACGAAGGGGCGCTGCTCGGTCGCGCCGATCACGGCGCGGGTCACGCCCCGCTCGGGATCGACGACATAGGCGCCGATAGCGTGGGCGAACTCGCCGGTCTTGCGGCAGATCTTGAAATAGCCCCAACGCGCGGCGGCGCTGAGCTTCGGCACGCGCACCGACACCAGCACCTCGCCCGGGCGGATGTCCGCCTCGAGCGCCCCCAGCATGTAGTCCTCGACCGGAATCGTGCGGTCGCCGGCAGGGCCGCGCAACGTCACGCGCGCGCCGATCGCGGCGAACATGGAGATCCAGTCGGCCGACGGATCCGCGTGGGTCAGGCTGCCGCCGATCGTCCCGCGCGAGCGGACTGCCCGGTAGGCGATGTTGCGCGCGACCGCCGGCAGCGCGCCTCGCGTCACGTCCGGCGCCCGCAGATCCTCGATGTCGGCGTGTGTGATGCAGGCGCCGAGCGCGAGCTCGTCCGCGCGCTCCTCGAAGCCGCCGAGCTCCTCGACGCCGGTGATGTCCACCACGAGGTCCGGCTGCACCAGGCGCATGTTGAGCATCGGCCCAAGCGACTGGCTGCCGGCCATGATCTTGACCGAGGCGGACTCGTCTCCGACGAGCTTAACGGCGTCCGCGACGTCGCGCGGACGGGTGTAGTCGAAATTGACCGGCTTCACGCGAACGTCCTCTCGGCCGGCTTGCCCGCCGTGGCGGCCTCGATCGCCTCCAGCACGCGGCGCGGCGTCATCGGCGAATGCAGCAGCTCCGCGCCGATCGTCTTGAGCGCGTCGTTGACGGCGTTGCCGATCGCCGCGGGAGGCGCGATGGCGCCGCCCTCCCCGATGCCCTTCACGCCGAACTCCGTGTAGGGTGCTAGGATCTCCATGTGCTCGAGCCGCGGCGCCGGCACCTCCGTCGGCCCGGGCAGCAGGTAGTCGGCGAAGGTCGAGGCAAGCGGCTGGCCGGAGGAGTCGAAATTCATCTCCTCGTAGAGCGCGGTGCCGATGCCCTGCGCGAGGCCGCCATAGATCTGGCCGTCCACCACCATCGGGTTGATGAGCTTTCCGCCGTCCTCGACGATCACGTAGTCGAGGATCTCGATGTCGCCGATCTCCGGATCGACCGCGACGGTCGCGATGTGGGCGGCGTAGCTAAAGGTGCCGGTGTCGCGAACCGGCTTGAAGCCGATCGTGGATTCGAGGCCCCGCGGGTCGACCGTGGACGGCAGGTCCTGCGGACGCCGGTACCAGGTGTGCGCGATCTCCCTCAGCGTGACGCCGCCGTTCGGCCCATGGACGCAGCCGTCCTCCAGCCGGACCTGGTCCACCGTGGTCTGCAGCAGATGCGCGCCGATGCCCTTGGCGAGCTCCGCGACCTCGCGCGAGGCGGTGGCGACCGCGCCGCCCGCCATCACCGCGCAGCGCGAGCCCCAGCTGCCGGTGGAGTACGGCGTATACTGCGTGTCGCCGTGCACGACCTTGATGCGCTCCACCTCGATCCCGAGGATCTCGTGCGCGACCTGGGCGAGCGTCGTCTCCATGCTCTGGCCATGGCTGTGGACGCCAACCCGAATTTCGAGCCCGCCGTCCGGCGTCATGCGCGCGGTCGCCTGCTCGTGGCCCGGCACCATCGGGATGCCCCAGCCGGAATACACCGAGGTGCCGTGCGCGCCCTGCTCGCAATAGATCGACAGGCCCACGCCGAGCAGCCGGCCGTCCGGCAGCGGCTGCTTCTGGCGTTCGCGAATGTCCGCGAGGTCGATCATCGCGAGCGCACGGCGCAGCGCCTCGGGATAGTCGCCCGAATCGAAGTGCTTTCGGGTGATGTTGTCGAACGGCATCTGCTCGGGCCGCACGAGGTTCTTGAAGCGGACCTCGTGGGGCTCGATCCCCGCTTCGCGGGCGACCAGATCGAGCATCAGTTCGAGCGCGTAGCAGACGCCCGTCCGCGCCACGCCGCGATAGGGGAGGATCGGACATTTGTTGGTCGCGACCGACCAGGTGCGGCAGCGATAGGACGGGAAGTCGTAAGGTCCCGGCAGGATGCTCGCGATCTGCGCGGCCTCCAGGCACGCCGAGAACGGATAGGACGAGTAGGCGCCGCTATCCACCGTCGCCTCGCAGTCGACGCCGCGCAGCGTGCCGTCGCGATCCGCGTAGACAGTGATCTCGTAGTGGTGCTCGCGGCAGTTCGCGCCAGCGGTCAGATGCTCGCGGCGGTCCTCGATCCAGCGCACCGGGTGGCCGCTCCGCATGGCGAGCCAGCCGAGGCAGACGTCCTCGGGAAGCAGGATGCCCTTGTAGCCGAAGCCGCCGCCGACGTCCGGCGACACGATCCGCACCTGCTCCTGGTTGAGGCCGAGGCATTCGGCGAGGCCGTTGCGGACGATGTGCGGCATCTGGCTGCCGGTGATCAGAACCAGCTGCTCAAGCCGCTTGTCCCAGTACGCGACGGTGCCGCGCCCCTCCATCGGGGCCATGCTCTGGCGCGCGGTCGAGATCGTGCGCGTGATCTTGATGGGGGCGTCGAGCGCCGCCTCCATGTTCACGTCCACGAAGGTCTCGAGGAAGACGTTGTCGCCCCACTGCTCGTGCAGCAGCGCGGAGCCTGGCTCGCGCGCCTTGAGCATGTCGTGGACGGCCGGAAGCTCGTCGAGATCAACCTCGACGGCGGCCGCCAGGTCCTCGGCCTGCGCGCGGGTGTCGGCGACGCACATGGCGATGAGCTCGCCGACCTGCCGGACCTTCTCCTTGACCAGGATCGGCTGCTCGGAGGGCTTGAACCCCGCGAGGCCGGAATTCGCGACGATCGGCTTCACGCCCTCAAGATCGCCTGCGATGAACACGCGGTCGCGGATCTCGTCGGGGATGCGGACGCCGCGCAGGTTCGCATGCGCGAGCGGCGAGCGGACGAAGGCGACGTCCTTCATGCCCGGCAGGCGGACGTCGCCGACATATTCGCCGCGGCCGCGCAGGAAGCGGTCGTCCTCCTTGCGCAGCACCGACGCGCCGACGCCCTGCGGCTTCGCCCCCCGATCCCTCACGTCCTCGCGCGCGCTCATGCTTCGGCCGTCACCACCACTTCGATCGGCGTCGGCTGGAAGCCGGCGGCCGGATTGTGCTCCTGCGGGCAGTTGGAGAGCACGGCGATCACCGCGGTCTCCGCCTTCAGCGTCACGCGGTCGCCCGGCTTGGAGACGCTGTCCGAGATGAACAGTTCGCCGTCCTCCTTGAAGACGACGCGCATGAAGAAGTTGATGTTGGACACGATCTCGGACGGGCCGAGCCCCCAGCCGGAGAGCTCCGCGATGAAGTTGGTGCGGCAGCTCTCCGTTTTCTGGACGCCGTAGCGCACCTGATCGATCTCGCAGCTGCAGCAGCCCGCGAGCGTGTCGTGGAAGCCGCAGCTGTCCTCCGTCACCGACATCAGCACGCGAGCGCGGTCGGAATAGAGCTTCGAGCCCTTCGTCACGTAGAGCGAGCGGTTGAGCTTGACGGTGTTGGGCAGGTTCAGGCGGTCGAGCGGAAGCTCGGCCGCGTAGCAGAGGAAGTCGACCGCCTGCTGGCCCTCGAGGTCGATCAGTGTCAGCGACTGCCCGGCTTCGAGCCGGCGCGACCAGCGTCCCTTCGCCGGCACGATCTCGCGGTGGAGCTCCACCGAACCGGAAGGCTTGTCCAACATCGTCACGTCCCGTCCGCGACGGCTTGCCCGCGGCGAACCACGGGCCGGCCGTCGTTCCTCACGCGGTCTTTTCGCCGTTGCACCAGTCGTAGATGCTGAGCGCCATGACCTTGATGGACGTCAGGTAGTCGTCGACCGACACCCATTCGTCGTTGGCGTGCATCACGGCGGTGGACCCCGGACCGAAGATCACGGTCGGCGTCTCGCCGTAGCTGTTCAGGAAGCGCGTGTCCGCGGCGCCCTGACGGCCCGAAATCGTGGGCTGCTTGCCGGTGATCTCGGTGTAGGCGCTCGACACGGTCTGCACGATGCCGTGGTCGCGCGGAATCTCCGAGGCTTCGGCGTCGTAGCCGACGAAGCGCACGACCGGCGGATGATCCTTCATCCACTCGTCCTTCTGCGCGCACTCGGCGATCTTCTTGACGAGGCTCTGCTTGACGCCCTCGTGGTCCTCGCCCGGCACGGTGCCGATCGAGCCCTTGAGCAGCGCGCTCGACGGGAAGGCGCTCGGATAGTTGCCGGCCTGGAACGAGCCGATGATGCAGGGCAGCGAGTCGATCGCGCTCGGGTAAAGCGGATGCGTGACGGTCGCGATGCGCTCGGCCTCGAGCTCGGCGACGGCGGCCGTCACCTTGTTGCCGAGGTCGATCGCGCTGACGCCGAGGTAGCGCTGCTGGATGCCGGCCGGCTTGCCCTGGATCTCGATCTCGAACCAGATCCGGCCGATGCAGGCCGGCTGGACGTGCAGGTCGCTGGTCTCGCCCGAGATGCCCGCGTCGGCCTTGTAGCCGCGAGCGACGGTGTCGAGCGTGCCGTGGCCCGAGACCTCCTCGTCGATCACGACGTTGATCATCACGTCGCCCTTGGGCGTCAGGCCGAGCTCCTTGAGGTACTGAACGGCGAGCACATGGCTCGCGACGCCGCTCTTCATGTCGCAGGAGCCGCGACCGTAGATGCGGCCGTTCTCGATCTTGGCCGACCACGGATCGTCGCTCCAGCCCTCGCCGTTCCCCACCGGAATGACGTCGGTGTGACCGTTCAGCAGCAGCGAGCGCCCGCCGCCCGTGCCCTTCAGGGTCGCGACGATGTTGGGACGGTTCTCATAGCCGCGCGCCACCGGACGGTAACCCGGGTGCTTCTTCAGCTCCTCCCAATCCGTCTCCCACATGTCGACCTCGAGGCCGATCTTGTTGAAGTAGTCGGACATGAACTTCTGGATCGCCGCCTCGTCGCCCGTGACGGACGGGATCTTGACCATGTCCTGCAGGAACCCGACCGCGTGGTCGCGGCTCTGGTCCACCTTGTCGAGGATCTTCTGGCGGTTGGCGTCGGTCATGGCGGTCTCTGCGATCTGTCGAACGGCGTCGAATAAGGACGGGCGCCGTTATGCCCGGCTGCAGCCGGGCATAACGGCGCGGCAACGTATAAGTCTCAGCGCTTCCTGAGGCGCGGGATGATTTCCTTGGCGATCGTCTCGACCTGATCCATCTCGTACTTGTAGGGAACGAAGATGATCTTCTGGACGCCGGCGTCGATCTGCTCCTGGAGCTGGGCGACGCACTCGTCGACATTGCCCATCACGGCGCTTTCACGCTTGCAGTCGCTGTTCTCGGGGAAGTCCCATTCCTTGTTCAGCCAGTCCATCATCTTATCTTCGACGGCGGCGCGGGTCTCGCCGATGCAGATCGGCAGCTGCGACGCGTTCATCAGCTCGTCGGGGTTCTTGCCGGCCTCTTCGCCGAAGTTGCGGATCTTGTCCCAGGACTTCTTGAAGTCCTCCGCCGTGTAGAAATAGGTGAGCCAGCCGTCGCCCTTCACCGCGGCCCGCTTCAGCACGCGATCCACGTAGCCGCCGAGCAACAGCGGCATGCGCGGCTGCTGGTAGGGCTTCGGATACATGACGGCCTTGCTGATGTTGTGCGCCATGTATTCGCCCGAGACCGAATGCTCCGTCCACAGCCGGGTCATGATCTCGAGGTTCTCGTCCATCAGCTTGCCGCGCTTGTCGAACGGGATGCCGGCGGCGTCGAACTCGCGCTTATACCAGCCGACCGCCATGCCCATGATCAGCCGGCCCTGCGACAGCTGGTCCATGCTGGAGAGCTGCTTGGCGAGCGCGACCGGGTTGCGCAGCGGCAGCACCAGCACGCCGGTGCCCATCTTGATCTTGGTGGTGCGGGCCGCGATGCCGGTCAACACGGTGAGCGAGTCGATGATCGGGAAGTTGGGATCGACGCCGAGCAGCATGTGGTCCCAGACCCAGACGCTGTCGTAGCCGAGCTCCTCGACCTTCACGCCGTAGTCCACCAGGGCGCGCGCGTCCGGCATGTTCGGATAGGCCACGAAGTTCCGCGCCGCGATGCCGAAGGTGTTTGAGATCATCGTCATTCTTGAACTCTCCGGTTCTTGTGGCGTCACGCGGTGAAGAGGCGGTCGGGATCGATCGAGCGCAGCGTCGCGAGCTCGTGGTCCGTCGGCGGCTCGGTGACGGTCGCGGACGGGCTGAAGGCGAGCTCGAAGCCGGTGTTGTCCTGCACCTCCTCGCGGCTGACGCCGGGGTTGAGCGCCAGCACCGTCATGCGCCGGGTCTCTTCGTCGAAGCCGAACACCGCAAGCTCGGTGATCACCCGGAACATGCCGCCCGCGGGAAGGCCGCTCTCGGCGCGGGTCTTGCCCCCGCGGATGAAGCCGGGGCTCGTGATGAAGTCGACCTGCTCCACGAAGCGCCGCTTCTCGTGCTTCATGGCGACGATCATGTTCGTCAGGCTCGAGATGTCGTTGCCGCCGCCGGAGCCCGGCAGCCGGATCTTCGGCTTCGCGGGATCGCCGATGAAGGAGGAGTTCAGGTTGCCGTACTGGTCGATCTGGGCGCCGCCCATGAAGCCGACGTCGACGTAGCCGCGCTGCAGCAGCAGTAGCACCTCGGCCGACCCCAGCACCATATTGGCGCGCTTGGTGCAGCGCTGGTCGTTGGTCGACGGCGGCAGCTTGCCGGGCTCCACGAAGGCGCCGACCACGCCGCCCTCGAACAGGATGGTGAGTCCCGGGCAGCGCAGCTTCTGGGCGAGCGTCGCGGCGAGCAGCGGGATGCCGACGCCAGCGAACACGACCTGCCCATCGGTGAGCTGGCGCGAGCTCAGGATCGCGAGGATCTCGGTCGCGGTGTAGCGGCGCGCCTCAGTCATTGTAGATGCTCCGGCCGCGGCGCGAGGCCTCGATGATCTCGTCCATGCCGATCAGCGACAGGAACTCGTTCCACGAGGACGGGCCGTACACATGGCGGTCGAGATAGGCCTTCATCCCGCCGATCGGATCGGCGTTCACCTGGGAGACGTAGGCCTCCATGTGGTTCATCATCGGCTCGTAGACGCCGAAGCATTCGTGCGGAGCGGAGCCGAACGGGACCTCCACGACGGCGTCGACGCAGAAGAACGGGATCTTGGTCTGGTCGGGCGCGCGGCGGATCTGGTCGTTGGAGACGATCCGCTCGGTGGTCAGGATCACGCGGTTCGCGGCCATCGCGAGGTCGATGTCCATGAACTGCAGGCCGTCGATCTGCGCGTTGCCGTACGGGTCGCAGCGCTGGACGTGGATGATCGCGACGTCCGGGTTCAGCGCCGGCACAAGCAGCAGCTTCTCGCCGGTGAACGGGCAGTCGAACTCCTTCGCTTCCGGCCGCTGGCCGACGATGTCGGAGCCCAGCATCGCGCGGGTCGGCATGAAGGGCACGCCCATGGCGCCGGCGCGGAACCGCATGCCGACGGCCATGTGGCTCCACTCCTGATAAAGCTTGGAGCCGCTCTCGACGTGGTGGCGCATCACCTTGGAGAGTCCCCACAGGATGCCCTGCGCGAACCAGCTCGTCGTGATCTCGTCCGCGACGTCGGAGCCGAACAAAAGGTCGCCGTCGGTCGACACGATGCAGCGCGACGCCGAGAGATGGCGCTTCTTCTGGCGCATCAGCTCCCAGATCATCGCCATCGGGGTGCGCGACATGGTCGAGCCGCCGACCCCAAGCGTCATGCCGTCCTGCACGAAGGAGGCGGCGTCGGAGAGCGACATCACCTTCTCGCGCAACGACCGGTCGCGCTTCAGCAGGTCCGCGCGGAGATCCCCGTAGGGCCGCGCGCCGGGGTCCCGCGACGCGAGCTTCGAGGCCGCCGCGCCGGACGATGTCGACTGCTCGCTCATTGGAGCCCTGCTTCTGCGTTGAAGGATTTGATCAGCCCGTCCCAGGCCGGAATCGAGCGTCCGATCTCGCCCCAGAACGCCTGATCCTTGCGGCGATCGAAGTCCTCGAGCGCAACGCCCTGCTGCTCGACCCAGGTATAGTATCCGAGGTTGAAGATCCGCCGCCGCTGCTGTTGATCGAGTTCGAGCACGTGGTCGTTAGACAGCGCGCCGACGCAGGTCGACCAGATGGTTTCGGCCGAAATCTTCGCTGTCTCGTCGCCAAAGTACTTCTTTCGCGCAAGCGGGGCTTCAGTGCGGTAGAGCCGCGCGCTGTCGGTCGCGACCGTGGCGACGACGTCGTCGGGGCCGTAGCCCATGTGGCGAGCCAGCTTGATCGACGCCGCGATGTTGGCGAGACCCGACAGGCCGATCTCGCCGAGCGCCCCGATAACCTCGGGCTCGAGGCAAAGCTCGTCCTCGAGCCAGGCGAGGCCCTCCGGCGTGTTGAACAGCAGGTTGAGCCGGTCCGAGATCGAGTCGGAGACCGCCACCACAACGTCCGTGTTCATGACGTTGTGGATCAGCGGCACGTGCTTGTCGCCAATGCCTTGGATGTTGTGCTCGCCGTATCCGTTCTCGAGCAGAGTCGGGCATTCGAGCGCCTCGACCGCCACGATCTTGGCTCCCAACGCTTCCTTCAGATGATCGCCGGCCGCGATCGTCCCAGCCGAGCCCGTGGCGCTCACGAAGGCAGCGAGCTTCCGGCGCGGCGCTTCGCGCTGCATGCGCTTGAACACGTCCGCCACGGCCGCGCCCGTGCAGGCGCGGTGCGCCATGTAGTTGGCGAAGGCCGAGAACTGGTTGAGGATCACGTTGCGCGGATCGCTCTCCAGCTCATGGCATTTGTCGTAGATCTCCTTGACGTTGCTCTCCGTGCCGATGGTGCGGACGATGTCAGAGGAGTCCGAAACCCAGCCCGCGAGCCACTCGAAACGCTCGCGGCTCATCCCCTCGGGGAGCACGGCGACGCCCGAGCAGCCGAGGATGCGGGAGACGGCGACGCCGCCGCGGCAGTAGTTGCCGGTCGAGGGCCACACCGCGCGCTGGTCGGCGGGATCGAAGCCGCCGACCACCAGCCTCGTCACCAGGCAGGCGTAGGCCGGCAGCACCTTGTGGGCCCCGATCATCGGGAAGCGCGACCCAAGAAGCACAACGATCGGCGCCTCGACGCCGGTCAGCTGGGGTGGCAGCACCAGATGATCGGGAAGCGAAACTCGCGAGCGTCGGTCGGGAGCGTTGAACCAGTTGATGCGCCAAAGATTGGCTGCGTCCGGGGCATCCGGATCGACCCTCGCCACCCGATCGAGCACGGCCTCGGAGATGGGCGTGAACCCGGCGAGCTCAGCGAAGGTCGGCAGCGCTACGCCGCGATCCCGGGCACGCTCGATGGCGCGTCTGCGCACGTTCGCATCTTCGATCTCCGGCCTTTGAACGAACCGCGTTTCAGCCGCCATGCGCCCCCACGAGAGGTTTCCTGATATCGTTCTATAGTACTAACTTTAGAATGAGTACGTGACAAGCGTCCATTCGGCGCGTTCTAAGCCCGGACCGCGGCGCAGATGATGCGGTGATCGCGGAGCTCGAAGATGTCGCCGAGGCGAGCGACCGGCTCCGCCGGCATCTCCGGAATGGCTTCGTCCTCGATGTCCGGCGAGTTGGCTCCCCGCCCGTCTCGACTAGCCGATCGATCTCAGCGGAGGCAAAGCCCCTCACCGCGAGGTCGAACGACAGATCCATGCCCAGATCGAGCTCGACTAACTCGGCGAATTCGATTGCGAGGAGCTTTTCGTCCCAGCCTGCGTTCTCGGCGATCTTGTTGTCGGCCAACCGCAGCGCACGCTTCTGAGCGTCGTCGGGCGTAGCCCTTGATCTGACTGATCGAGATCGTTTCAATCGTCAGGCGGAGGTCCGCATAGAGGTCGCGGGACGGTGGCGACGTCACCATCAGCCGGCGCGCGGACGGTGCTCTTCCCACTGGAGGAGGAGTTCACAGGCAGTTCCCAAGGCAAAGGCGCAGCGTCGCTCGCCGGCAAGCCTCAGCGCTTGCCAACCCGGCCGCGCGCAGAGGCCGCGCGGCTCCCCTGGCTCTTCGATGATGTCGTAGCGAGCCTCTGGCTCCGTGCTCGAGTCCGATGATTCGCTACTGCGCGTGGACCAGAGCATCGGCGCGTCGGCCAGCGCCTTCGCCGTGGCGCCGCGGGGAGATGCGCTTGACCGATCCTGGGTCCTATGGCGTCGGCGAGACAGTCCCTCCGAAGGATGCTCTGGGCGTTCGCAGGCGGGTCGTCGGCCCCCGTGAGCGAGGGCTCCTGAGGCCGGCAGATTTAGTCCAGCATGACCGCGTCGCCTGGCAAGGCCGGGCGGAGGCGGCGACACGCTGAACCGAAACCGCCATGCGGGTTCGATGAGCCCCTCAGATGCGCGTCCACGACGCCCGCTCTCCTGTTCGTTTGGAACGCTCCGTCAAGAAATTGGGACGCTCCGTCGAAACCCGTTCCGTGCGGCGATGCTAAACTGGCGTCCATCAGTCTGGCTCTTCGTCTAGCCCGCACGCTGCCCCAGCGTGACGCGGCCCTGGCGGCGCGTCCGACACTTCTCAGGCGGGCGCGAGCTATGGTGGCGGCATTCTACGCAACAATCCAAGACTTTTCGACGAACGAAACAACAGAGTATTTTTCGGAAAGGGAGTTTTTCACAGACTTCTATCATATTAACAATGGAGCGGATGTCGCTCTTTATTCGCCTGCAGGTGGAACAACAGCTTCCTATTCCGGAAATTTGCTGTACCTATATTACAATGATCCAAGCCTGTTCACGATATCATTGATTGGTAACGGGCAGGTCGTAAGCTTGTCCGGAAATGGTCTCGTCAACGTAGATGGCTCTGAAGGCGCTGACGGCATTTTTGGCAACGGAGCCGGCAACCGCATCAGCGGCGGCGATGGCGCAGATGATTTGAACGGCCGAGGCGGAGCCGACACCCTTGCGGGCGGAGCCGGCGATGACAGGTTCTGGGTCGACGATCCCGGCGACCGCGTCATCGAGGCGAAAGACGACGGCTACGACACAGTCTACGCAAGCATCAGCTACTCCCTGCAAGGGCAGCATGTCGAGCGCATTGAGTTGACCGGACCGGCCGACATCAACGCCACAGGCAATGGCCTCGCCAATACCCTTGTCGGCAACGACGGGGTGAACATTCTCTCAGGCGGCAAGGGCGACGACGTCTACTACATCCAGACGATCGGCGACCGTGTCCTCGAGGGCAAAGGCGAAGGCCACGACACGGTATACTCCAACATCAGCTATTCGCTGAGAGGCCAGTATGTCGAGGATCTGACGCTGGAAGGCTCCGGCGACATCAACGCCACGGGCAATAATCTCGCCAACGTCCTCACCGGCAACGCGGGCGTCAATGTGCTCGCCGGCGGCGAGGGCGACGATACTTATTACGTCCAGAACCAAGGCGATGTGGTCCTCGAGAACAGGGGCGAGGGCTACGACGCGGTCTACTCGACCGTCAGCTATTCAGTGCAGGGTCAGCATGTCGAGGCCCTGTTCCTTACTGGAGAAGCCGACATCGACGCCACGGGGAACGCCCTTGACAACTTCCTTGGCGGTAACGACGGCGCCAACCATCTTTATGGCGGCGCAGGCAACGACACGCTGGATGGCGGGTTCGGCGCCGCCGACACCCTGGAGGGCGGGGCCGGGGACGATCACTATGATATCCGTTCCGTGGGCGATCGGGTGATCGAGGGCAAGGAGGGCGGTTACGACATCGTCTTTGCTTCGGTCGACTTCGCCCTTACCGGCCAGTACATCGAGGAACTGGTGCTGACCGACGAGGCGGTCAGGGGCGTCGGCAACGGGCTGAACAACGGCATCACTGGAACCTCTTCGGACAACATCCTCGACGGGTGGTCTGGCATGGACACGCTGTTTGGCGGAGGCGGGGCGGACACCTTCGTGTTCTCGACCAAGCTTGGCCCGACCAACGTCGACACGATCTGGGATTTCGCGACCGGCGTGGACAAGATCCAGCTGAACGCCTCGGTGTTTTCCGGCCTCACGGCCGGCGGGCTGTCCGAGGAGGCCTTCCACATCGGCCTCGCGGCCCATGATGCGAACGACCGGATCATCTATGACTCGGCCAGCGGCGCCTTGTTCTTCGATCGAGACGGCAGCGGCGATAGATATGGCCAGATTCAGTTCGCGACGCTGAACGACCATCCGGGGCTCAATTTCAGCGACTTCCAGGTGGTGTAGCGCCAGCAGCCGCTTGGCTGTTGCGGCCCGTACGCAGTTTTACGTGCTTGCGCGCTCTAGACAGGGCCAGCTAACTCCGTGCCCTCGGCATGCATGTGAGTGCGCATCGATGGCATCAGGAGCGGCGGCCCGGTCGGTTGTCGGCTTCTCGACCGCGAAGGCCGGCAAAGGCGGGCAAGGTGGGTTCGAGGCCTATCACGACCTCTACGGTCCAGTCGCCGACGTCGTGGCGCTGGACGGTCGTTTCGGGGTCTCGGTCGAGGCGCAGCGCCTCGACGAGATGATCCTGTTCGACCGCCGTCTGCGCAGCGTCCGCCACGTCCGTTGCGCGCGCCGGGTCGCGCGCAACGGCTTCGACCACTTCACCGCTCAACTCGCGCTCGAAGGCGCGTTCTCCGTCAAGGCGGACGAGGGCGAGCGCGTCGTGAAGCGGGGCGAGATGGTCATGATCGACATGACCCGCCCGATGGCGACGACCGCGACCGACGCGCGGGTGCTCACGCTCTCGACGCCGCGCGCGGTCGTGGAGCGTCTGAGCGCCGGCGCCGACCGCCTCCACGGCGCGGTCGTCCCCGAGAGCCGGGCGGCGATGTTCGGCGGGCTGCTTGCTTCCTTCCTGCGGTTTCCCGACGAGCAGGATCCAACGGACCGCGCCCGGGTGGCCCAGGTGGCGACCGAGCTTCTGTCGCTCGCGCTGTCGGGCCGCCCGGAGGGCGAAGGCGCCACCGCGCTTTCGGCGTCTGATCTCGCCGCCCGCGAGCGCGCGCGGCGCTTCATCGACGCCAATCCAGCCGCAGGCCCTGACGACGTCGCGCGCGCGGTCGGCCATTCGCGTTCCTCGCTCTACCGCGTCTTCGCCGGGAACGGCGGGGTCGCGCGCTACATCCGCACGCGGCGGCTCGCGAAGATGCGCGCTCTGCTCGGGCGGGCGGACGACACCCGGCGGATCGGCGAGATCGCCTTCGCGTGCGGCTTTGCGAGCGACAGCGACGCATCCCGCGCGTATCGCGCCGCCTATGGCGTGACGCCGGGCGAGTATCGCGCCGCGCGCCGGAGAGGACCCATCGCGCCGTCAGGCGGGCGCTCCGAGATCGCCCGCTGGTGGGACGAGATGCGCTAACGGCGCCTGCCGATCGTGACGTGCATGACCGTGGCGGGGACGGGCTGGAGCGCGGCGGTTATTCTCGGCCTTGTGCATCTGGCGGCGTTCACGGACCGCTATCTGCTCGCGCTCGCCGCCCCCGCGCTCAAGATCGAGATCGGCCTCAGCGACTTCCAGCTCGGCCTGCTGCAGGGCGCAGCCTTCGTGCTGGTCTATGCGATCGGCGCGCTTGCCTTTGGGCCGATCGCCGATCGCTCGCGCCGCGTGCTGGTGATCGCGGCGAGCCTCGCCTGCTGGAGCGCGGCGAGCACGGCCTTCGCCTTCGCCTCGACTTTCGGCGAGATGTTTGGCGCGCGCGTCGCGCTAGGACTCGGCCAGGCGGCGCTGTCTCCGGCGGCGCTCTCGCTGATTGCTGCGACGGCGCCGCGCGGGCGCCTCGGTCAGGCGGTGTCGATCTACACGGCCGGATCGACGCTCGGCCGCAGCGCCGCCTTCCTTGGCGGCGGCGCGCTGCTGCCGCTGCTCGGCGCGACCGCGCCTCTCGCCTTCCTGGGCTACCCGCAGGCCTGGCGCGCGCTGTTCGTCGCGATCGTCATCCCCAACCTGGCGCTGATCCTCGCCGTGCTTGCGCTCCCCGAGCCGCCGCGGGCTCCGCTGAGAAGGGACAGCGCCAAGGTCGCGTGGCGCAAATGGCTCGCGGGGCGCTGGCGCCGCTACGCCGCGCTGATCGCGGCCGCAGGTTCGGCGACGATGGTGATCCAGGCCGTCACCGCATGGACCATCACGGTGCTCGTCAGGCGTGAAGGGTACGCGATTGCGCACGCCGGCGCGATCTTCGGCGTGATCGTCCTCGCCGCGGGTCCGGCCGGACACCTGACCGGCGGCGCGCTGCTCGACGCCTTTCGCCGCCGACTACGTCACCGCGCGCCCTACGCGGTGCTCGCGCTCAGCCTCGCCGCAACGCTTCCGAGCGGCTTCCTGTTTTGCCTGGCCCAGGGGCCGCTTGCGCTCGCGGGGCTTGCGGCGCTCACCTATGCGCTCGGGCTCGCGACGCCCGCCGGCTTCTCGGGCGTCCAGACCATGACGCCGCGGCCGATGCGCGGCCGCGCGAGCGCGCTCTTCCTGTGCTGCAACACGCTGATCGGCTTCGGCCTCGGGCCGCCTCTGGTGGGCTTGCTGACGGACCGCCTGTTCGGCGAGGGCGCGACGCACCTCTCGCTCCTCGCCGCGATATCGGGCGGCTGCGCCATCGGCCTCGCCGTCTGCGCCGCCCGGTGGCGTCGCGGCCCTTCGACGAGAGACCGGCTCCCTCGCATCTGATTATTCCGCCTGTGACAACAATGAACTGCTGAGGGCGAGCATTCTCGCCGTCTTCTGATCGCGTCACCTTGCTCATGCGGTTCGGGATTGGTCCCGGCCACGAAGTCAGGGAACGCGGTCATGAAGCTCTACCACCACCCCCTCTCGGGCCACGCGCACCGGGCCCGCCTGTTCCTCTCGCTGCTCGGCGTGCCTCACGAGGCGATCGAGGTCGACCTGAAGGCGGGCGCCCACAAGCGGCCCGAGTTCCTGGCCCTCAACCCGTTCGGGCAGGTGCCGGTGCTGGACGATGACGGCGCCGTCGTCTCGGACTCGAACGCCATCCTGGTCTACGTGGCCCGCAAGCTCGGGCGGACGGACTGGCTGCCGCAGGACGCCAAGGACGAGGCCGCCGTGCAGCGCTGGCTGTCGGTGGCGGCCGGCGAGCTCGCCTACGGCCCGGCCGCCGCGCGGCTCGTCACCGTTTTCGGCGCCAACTTCCGGCCCGAGGAGGTGATCGGCCGGGCGCACACGCTGCTCGGGCGCCTGGAAGCTCATCTCGATGGGCGCGATTGGCTGGTCGGCGAGCGCCCCACCATCGCGGACGTCGCGCTCTACAGCTATCTGGCGCGCGCCCCCGAGGGCAACGTCGACCTCTCGGGCTACGCCAACGTCACCGCCTTCCTGCGTCGGATCGAGGCGCTGCCGGGCTTTCTCCCTTTCGCCCAAACCCCAGCCGGCCTCACCGCCCTGGCGTGACTTCGCGTGTCCGGGCGCGCCCCGGCTGAACCCTGACGGGAGATCATCATGAGCGACGGCCTGACGATGAGGAAGCTCTCGACCTGGCATCCGGGCGAGAAGGCCATCCAGCAGCATGTCGGCGTCGCCGAACGCATGGAGGAGGTGGGCCGGCGCGTGGTGCGGCCCTTCATCCCCGACCAGCATCGCGCGTTCTACGCCCAGTTGCCCTTCGTCGTGGCGGGCGCCGTCGACGGCCGGGGCGACGCCTGGGCCACGCTGATCGCAGGCCGTCCGGGCTTCATCGCCTCGCCGACGCCGACAAGCCTCGAGATCAAGGCTGCGCCCGATCCGAGCGACCCGGCAAGCGACGGGATGAGCGACGGCAGCGCCATCGGACTCCTCGGGATCGAGCTGCACACTCGTCGCCGGAACCGCGTCAACGGCGTCATCCGCACGTCGGCGGACGGCGTCCTGAACTTGGCCGTCGACCAGAGCTTCGGCAACTGTCCGCAGTACATCCAGCTTCGGGACGCCGCCGCCATCCGCGACCCGCAGGAGCCCTTCGGGGGCGTCGTCGAGGAGAGCGCCGAACTCGACGCCGACGCGCGCGCCATGATCGAAAGCGCCGACACCTTCTTCGTCGCCACCTACGCGGAGCGCGACGACCGCCGCCAGGTCGACGTCTCGCATCGCGGCGGCAAGGCGGGCTTCGTCCGGGTCGCCGCCGACGGCACGCTGACTATTCCCGACTTCGCCGGCAACCTGTTCTTCGCGACGCTCGGCAACATCCTGCTGAACGGCCAGGCGGGCCTCGTCTTCGCCGACTTCGCGACCGGCGACCTCCTGCAGATGACCGGCGACGCCGAGGTCATCCTGTCCTCGCCTGAGATCGCCGCCTTCCAGGGCGCAGAGCGGCTCTGGACGTTCACGCCGCGTCGGATCGTCCGGCGGCGGGGCGCGCTGCCGCTGCGCTGGACCTTGCGGACGGACGGCTGGTCGCCGAACTCCCTGATGACCGGCGGCTGGCGCGAGGCCGCCGACCGACTCCGCGCCGCCGACCTCGCGACGCGGTGGCGTCCGTTCACCGTCGCCAAAATCGTGGACGAAAGCCGCTCTATCCGCTCCTTCCACCTCCTGCCCGCGGACGGCGCCGGGCTGATCCCGCACGAGGCCGGGCAGCACCTGCCCATCCGCGTGACGCTTCCGGGCGCGGACAAACCGGTCATCCGCACCTACACGCTCTCGGTCGCGCCCTCGGACGCGGTCTACCGGATCAGCGTCAAGCGCGACGGCGCGGTGTCGCGCCACCTGCACGACACGCTGCGGGTCGGCGACATCGTCGAGGCGCGGGCGCCGGCCGGCGGCTTCACCATTGATGCGCACGCCCAGCGGCCGGCCGTGCTGCTGGCCGGGGGCGTCGGCATCACGCCGCTCCTCGCGATGCTGCGCCACCTCGTCTACGAGGGTCTGCGCACCCGGAACATCCGCCCGACCATCCTGATCCAGGCGGCCCGCTCGAAGGACGAGCGTGCGTTCGACGGGGAGGTGGCGGAGCTCGCGCGTGCAGCCCAGGGCGCGGTCAGAGTCGTGCGGGTGCTGAGCGCGCCCGGGGAGGCCGTCGAGGGCGTCGACTACGACATTGCCGGCCGGGTCGACGCCGCGCTCCTCTCGCGCGTCCTGCCGTTCGGCGACTACGACTTCTACCTCTGCGGTCCGGCCGCCTTCACGCAGACGCTCTATGACGGCCTGCGCGGCCTGAACGTCGCCGACGACCGCATCCACGCCGAGACCTTCGGGCCGTCGTCGCTGGCCAGGAGCGTCCCGGCCGACGTCGAGGCGGCCAAGCTGCCGCCCGCCTCGATGGAGCCGGTCCCGGTCGCCTTCCTGAATTCGTCGAAGGAGGCGCGCTGGACGCCGGACGCCGGAACGCTGCTCGAGCTCGCCGAAGCCCGCGGCCTCAGTCCGGAGTTCAGTTGCCGGACCGGGACCTGCGGCACCTGCAGGACCAGGCTGATGGCGGGCGCCGTCACCTACGCGAAACCGCCCTCGGCGCCCCACGCCGACGATGAGGTCCTGATTTGCTCGGCGACCCCCGCTGCGGGCAGCGGGCCCGTCCACCTCGCCCTCTGACCGGGCCGCGATTGCTGTGCCCACGTCGCTCTGAGCACCTGACCAACGACCTCAACCGGGCGCTGAACACCGACGTCGACTTCCCCCGCCGTCGACCGCCTCGCCGCCTGACCCCTGCGTCGGCGGCGCGGCCGCCCGCCTCAGTTCCGCCCGCCCCCATCCTGAAACCTTGAGGAGAAGCCAATGTCTCGTCCCCCACTGCCGCCGTTCAACGAGGCCAGCGCCATCGAGAAGGTCCGCCTCGCCGAAGACGGCTGGAACAGCCGAGACCCCGCCAAGGTCGCTCTGGCCTACACGCCCGACACCCGCTGGCGGAACCGTGCCGAGTTCGTGCGGAGCCGGGAGGAGGCCCAGGCCTTCCTGACCCGCAAGTGGAACCGTGAGCTCGACTACCGCCTGATCAAGGAACTCTGGGCCTTCACCGGCAACCGCATCGCGGTGCGTTACGCCTACGAGTATCACGACGACAGCGGGCAGTGGTTCCGGGCCTACGGCAACGAGAACTGGGAGTTCGCCGAGGACGGGCTGATGCGGGCCCGCCACGCGAGCATCAACGAGCACCCGATACGGGAAGAGGAGCGGCAGTTCCGGTGGCCGCTCGGGCCCCGGCCGGACGACCATCCGGGTCTCAGCCACTTCGGCTTCTGACTGTCCTCACAAGACCGGAGCGCCGCCATGTCATCCTTCAGCCTGGACGGGCGCGTGCGCCTGTCCATTGAGCTCGCTTTGGCGGACGGGAGCCGCGACGCGCCCGTTTCTTCGGAGCGAGAAGCGGAAGCCCGGGGGCTTGGGATGTGCGGCGCCGAGATCGACGCCGCGCGCCGGGGCCGGAGTTTCGACGCGCGCATGTCGCGGGCGCGGGCCCTGGCCCTGACCGCGGCCGCGGGCGACTGCGGCTTCCCTGGGAGCGCGCGCAGGCGGTCAGGTCGGGCATTCCCGAGGAGGTCTGTCGCGAGATCGAGAGCCTGGCCGAAGCCCTCGCTGGCTCTGCGGCGGCGCCGGACGCCGGGTTGGCGCTCACCCCCGCAGGTTAGTCGGCATTGGCCCGTCGCACGGTTTACCATCCCACGACCGTCTCGCGGCGCGCCGAGGCGAACAGCTGTATTTCTCACGGCCAGCACGGCTGGGCAGCCTGAACCGAGAGGCCAGATCATGGACCGCTGGCAGGCCATGCGGATCTTCGCAAAGGTCGCGGAAACGGCGAGCTTCGCCGAGACCGCGCGCGTCATGCACATGAGCCCGCCGGCCGTCACCCGCGCGGTGGCGGCGCTGGAGGAGACCATCGGCGCCCGCCTGTTCGTCCGCACCACCCGCTCCGTGAAGCTCACCGAGGCGGGAGGGCGCTACTACGAGGACTGCCGGCGCATCCTGACCGACATCCTCGAGGCTGAGGCGGCGGCGGCCGGCTCCTACGCGACGCCGTCGGGAACGATCGCGGTCACGGCGTCGGTCCTGTTCGGCCACATGCACGTGCTGCCCATCGTGACCGACTACCTCGACGCCTACCCGACCATGGCGGCCCGCACGCTGTTCGTGGACCGGCAGGTGAACATCGTCGAGGAGGGCGTCGACGTCGCCGTGCGCATCGGGCACCTCTCGGATTCCGGCTTCACGGCCGCGAGGGTCGGGTCGGTGCGCCGCGTCGTCTGCGGCTCGCCAGCCTATTTCGAGCGGCGCGGCGTTCCGCAGACGCCGCAGGACCTCAGGGACCACCGTGTCGCCATGTCCACGGGCGCCTGGGCGTCGACCGAATGGCGGTTCGCGCAGGACCAGCGCGTGACGGTCCATCCCGCACTGATGAGCAACACCAACGAGGCCGGCATCGCCGCGGCGCTCGCGGGCTGGGGCGTGACGCGGGTGCTGCACTACCAGATCGGCTCCGCCTTGCTGGAAGGCCGCCTGCAGATCGTGCTCGCGGACTACGAAGAGCCGCCGCTGCCCATCCACGTGGTCTACCCGGAAGGACGGCAGGCGCCGGCCAAGGTGAGGACCTTCGTCGACCTGGCCGTGGCGCGCCTGCGGGCCAACCGCCTGCTCAACTAGGCCGGAGCGCGGCAAGCGCGAGGCGCAGGCGACCCCGTTGTTCCGCAGGCGGCAACAATGCCTTCCGCACGACGCTGATTAACGCCTGCAGGTTGAAGACCGAAGATGTCTCCATGAGGCGGCGAGGTGCTCGATCGCCTTACCAATGGAGACGACCGATGAAACATCTTCTGCTTGCCCTGATGCTCACGACGGCGAGCGCCAGCCTTCCCTCTTACGCCGAGGCGGGCAGCGCCCGGGTCGCCGCCCAGGCGCCGGCGACGGTCCACTACCGTTCCGCGACGGTCGACGGCGTGAAGCTCTTCTACCGCGAGGCGGGCCCGGCCGATGGCCCGGTCGTGCTGCTCCTGCACGGCTTCCCGACCTCCTCGCACATGTTCCGCAACCTGATCCCGACGCTCGCCGACCGCTACCGCGTGATCGCGCCGGACTACCCCGGCTTCGGCCAGAGCGACGCGCCCGATCACGCCAAGTTCGCATACACGTTCGGCCACTACGCCGACCTCGTCGACGGCCTGCTCGGGCGGCTCGGCGCCAAGTCCTACGCGATGTACGTGATGGATTACGGCGCGCCCGTCGGGTACCGGCTGGCGCTGAAGCATCCGGAGCGGGTGACTGGCCTGATCATCCAAAACGGCAACGCATACGACGAGGGCCTGGGCGAGTTCTGGAACCCGATCAAGACCTACTGGGCTGACGGTTCGGCCAGGAGCCGCGAAGCGCTGTCGGGTCTGGTGACGCTCCCCACGACGATCTTCCAATACACAGACGGGGTTCGGGACGTCTCGAGGATCAGCCCGGACAACTGGATCCACGATCAGGCCCTTCTCGACCGGCCTGGCAACAAGGATATCCAGCTCGACCTGTTCTACGACTACCGCACGAACGTGCCCCTTTACCCGCAGTTCCAGGCGTTCTTCCGCGACCGCAAGCCGCCGACGCTGATCCTCTGGGGCAAGAACGACAAGATCTTCCCCGAGCAAGGGGCGCGTCCTTACCTGCGAGACCTGCCGAACGCGGACCTGCATATTCTCGACACCGGCCACTTCGCGCTGGAGGACAAGCTGGATGAGATGGCGCCCCTGATCCGCGGCTTCCTCGACAAACAGGTCGCCAAACGCTGACGTTTCGCACGGCCGAGACCGGCCTGTGCGGACCACGGCCCGGTGACGAGGGGCGTGGTCCGCGGCGCGCCTCGCCCCGGTGGTCACCCTGTTTTCAGGAGAACGGTCATGAACACGGTTCCGCTGATCGACGGTCCCCGCCTCCCCGTCGTGCCGCGCCTCAGGGAGGTCGCCGCGAACACGCCCGCTGCGTATTTCGGGATCGTGCTCGGGCTGGCCGGCCTCGGCGGCGCCTGGCGGGCGGCCGCGCTCGCGTGGCGTCTGCCCGGGCTCATCGGCGAAGCGGTCTACATCCTCGCCGGCGCGGTCTGGGCAGTGCTCGTCCTACTCTATGCCGTGAAGGCCGTCCTCGCGCCGGACAAGCTGGCCGCCGAGGTCGCCCACCCGGTCCAATGCTGCTTTATCGGCCTCGCCGGCGTGGCGACCATGCTTGTCGCAGGCGGGCTCGCGCCGCATGCCGCCGGCGCCGGGACGGTCCTGTTCAGCCTCGGCCTCCTCTTCACCCTCGGCTTCGCGGTCTGGCGGACGGGCGGGCTCTGGCAGGGCGGCCGGGACCCCAGCGCCACGACCGCGGTGCTGTACCTCCCCAGCGTCGCGGGGAGCTTCGTCTCGGCCACCGGCGCGGCGGCGCTGGGCCACCCGGAATGGGGCCAACTCGCATTCGGCGCCGGCCTGTTCTCATGGCTCGCGATGGAATCGGTGCTGCTCCACCGCCTGCTGACCGGGCCCGAGACGCCTGTTGCGCTGCGTCCGACTCTGGGCATCCAGCTGGCGCCCGCGCCGGTCGCGGCGGTGGCTTACCTCTCAGTCGGGGGCGGGGCGCCCGACCTGCCCGCGCATGCCCTGATCGGCTACGCCCTGCTCCAGGTTCTGGTCCTCGCCCGGCTCTCGCCCTGGATCGCGAAAGCGGGGGCCGTTCCCGGGCTCTGGGCCTTCAGCTTCGGCGCCACCGCCTTGGCAACGGCCTCCATTCTGCTTGTCGCCCACGGCGACGCCGGCGCGCTCATCGTCCTCGCTCCGGCGCTGTTCGTCGCCGCCAACAGCCTGATCGTCGGCCTCGCAGTGATGACCCTGGCGTTACTTCTGAGCGGCAGGATGTTCGCGGCGCCGACAGCGGCCAGCCCAGCGCGAACCTGACCGGGGCCGGCCGCGGCGGAGCGTCCGTCTCCAGCCGATCGTCGGTCATCTACGCTGCTTCAGCGGCTCGTTAAACGAACGCACGCTCCACCGGCGGCCGTCGCTCGTGAGCCTCGAGAGCGAGAGGGGGTCCGGGTCGATATTTGCGAACGCCGCCGGAGGGGCGCGAAGCGCGGCAAGCACGCAGGCCCTGATAACCGACGCCGGCGCGATCGCGAGAGCGCTGCCCGAGAGCGACTGACAGGCAGCGAGCCAGTCGCCCACGCGGGACATGAGGTCGGCGAAGGATTCGCCGCCATGCGGCGCAGCCGACGGATCATCGATCCAGCTTTTGAACACCTCGGGCTCTTCTCTGGCCACCTCGTCCAGCGGCCGATCGCGCCATGAGCCGTAGTCGATCTCGGCGAGTTCCTCCGAAATCACCGCGTCGACGTCCAGCCATTCGGCGGTCCGGCGGGACATCGCGTCCGGTGCGCGCCAGCACAAGTCGATCCGAGGGACACGCCAATCAGGCGCTGCGTCGATGGCAGGCGCGATGGGGTCTAGACCTTCGACGCCCGGGAAGCGTGGGCGCTTCGCTCGGGCCGCACATATCAGCATCAGGCGCAGCGTCATCGCGCCGGACCGGCGCCCGCTGCGCCGCTCACTGGACGGCTCGCATTCGGTCCTGCTCGGGCGATCGGCGGCGAGCCGCCGTCGCCGCGAGAATTCCCCCCGCGACCAGAAAGACGAACCCGAAGCCCAGGGAAGCCGTGATGGGATCGCTCGCGACATCGGCCAGCCGGGGCCTGACGATCGCGCCGGTGGTGAACGTGTCTCCGCTCGACGAGCAGATTTCTCCGGCCTGGGGCGACGCCGTGCGGCGTCTCTCGATCCGCTCCAGTATCTCGAGCGCCCGCGTTCGGCTCGCAGGGGCGCGGGTCATGGCGAGCAGAAGCTCCTTGGCGGCCGCCAGATAGGCATGGGCGCACGGATTGAACGGGCTGTCCTCGCGCATGACCCCGCCGGGCGCCAATCCCCAGCCGCAATAGGCGTATTGCACGCCGAAATGATTCATGAGCCGCCGCATGGGTCCGTCCGTCGCCGCCTGCGCCCTGGCGAGCTCGACGATGTCATCGAGATGCTGGTCGATTATGGCCATCTCGCCATGCGAGATCGCGGCGATCGGCAGGCCGTTTTTTGCCGACGGCGCCGGCCCGCCGGGATGGGCGAGCGCGGCGCCGGGCACAGCAAGACTCGCGGCCATGATTGCGGCTCGGAGAACCCTTCCGAGCTGCAGATCAGATCGGCGAGGCGTCATCGCCACCCTGCCGCGCCGGCCGCACGGGCAGCAGGTCGGGCGCGCCTCGCCGCATGTTCCGTGACGGCCCCGAAGCCGAGGCCGATGACGCTCCAGAGCACGGCCTGCGCCCCGATCGACGCGACACGGAAGTTCCAGAGCGCCGCCGGCGAGAACGACGCTGGAATCTCCTCGATGCTTGGCAGGGCCGCGAACATCACCGCGACCACCGCGAGATAGACGAAGGCCCCCGTCGTGGCGCCGTTCCAGCCTCCCAGCCGCTCGGCGACGCGGCGGGCCAGCATGACGCTCGCGGCCATCAATGCGACCGAGAACGCCAGCATCGCGAAGAACAACTCGGTGCGCGCACCGATCGTTTCCGCGCTGCCGACCGCAGGAGGGTTAGCGGGGTACTTCAGCTGAGGCACGAGCACGATCGCGACGAAGCCAAGAGCCGCGAGAAGCGCCGCGGTCGAGCGCGGGCTGAAAGAGCCCAGCCGTCCATTGGCGAACGCGAACGCCAGAGCGAACAGGCCGCCGACCGCGGCGCCGTAGACGACGAGACCGGTGAAGAGTCCTGCGCCCGCCTGCGTCGCGCGGCTGACGATCTCGGGCTCGCCGGCTTCGTCGGACGCCGCGGCGGCGTGGCTCATATGGTCCTCGAACGCAATGGCGTATTCGACCCAGGGCTCACCGAAGATCTTCGCGAAGCCGAAGGCGAGAAGGCCGGCGAGCACGCCGATCATCATGCCCCTCAGCAGCAGGTTGCCGACCATCTCGCTCTCCGTCAGTGGCAGGGGAAGCCGAGCAGGTGGCGGCCGTCGTGCACGAACTCGTGGACGAACGAGCCTCCTATCAGCGAGGTCGCTCCCTCCTCCGCGCCGACGAAGTAGACGGTGAGGAGGAGCATCAGGCCGCCGAAGACGGCCCAGGGCAGGATCGCCGAGACCGGGATTGGCTCGGCGCGCGCGGGGGTCGGCGCGGTGACGGCGAAGGCTGCGTTGCTCATGGGGATCTCCAAGGTTCGACTGTCGGTGGGCCGCCGCGCGGGGCCGCGCGGCGAGATGTTTGCCGACGCCCCCGCTTACGGGGGGCTGACGGACGGCTTTGGCGCGAGGCTGTGGATCCAGACCGCGAGTTTCGCCGAGGCGAAGGCGAAGCACGCTCCGATGATCATCGAGAACGGGACGATCAGGAGCGCATTCCGGCCGGAAGCCGAGAGCATGACGGCGGGCGTGAAGGCGTCCGCATTCTGGGTCAGGAACGAGAAGGTGCAGGCGTAGCCGTAGGTGACGGCCGGGATCGACGAGAAGGCCGGGATGTAGGCCGCGAGGATGTAGATCGCGATCGAGGCCGCCACGATCGTCGCGCCGAGAGCGGGTCCGGGGGCGATCATCGAGAGCGCAAGTCCCGCCGTCCAGGCGACCACGACGCCGAACAGGTTCGACACGATGGTCGTCCGGAAGGCGGCCGCGTCGCCGCCCGAGTGATAGAAGCAGGCCCAGGCCGCGAACGCCGCCCATATCAGGAAGGCGTTGGTCGCGAGGAACAGCCAGGTGCATACGCCCCCGAGCAGGCCCACGCTGATTGCGAGAGGGATGATCATGGCTGCGTCCTTCCAAGACGCGTGAGGAAACGGCTCGCCCGGTGCGGCGCGCAGGAAACCGCGCGCCGCCGGCGAAGCGTGAGATCGAAGCCGACTACATCGAGGTCAGATGACCTCGTCGCGGGTGCGGTGCAGGAACTCTTCCGTGCGCCGGTCGAGTTCGTCCGGGTTGATCAGCCCCTTGTCGAGCGCGAGCTTCTCGAAGGCTGCGAGCCACTGCTCATAGTAGCTCCAGGTCTCGTCGCCCGGCTCGTGGGTCTTGTCCCATTCGCCGATGGTGCTGATCAGGCTCTTGCGGAAGTCCTCGTAGGGATAGGACTTCGCCTCGGCGAGCGCGAGCACCATGCCGAAGGCGCGGCCCTGCCAGGGCTCGTCGAACTTCAGGCTCTCGCAGTTGCGAGGAATGGCCTCGCGGCCGGTCAGGTCGTCGACATAGGCGTCCATCGTCCGCCCTCCCTCAGGCCGTCGCCAGGCCGAGGCCCTGCATGGCCTCGGTGGAGACGAGCGCCGCGAGCTTCTCCTCGTCCCAGCCTTCCGTGCCGGCCGGACGCTCGGGGATCACGAAGTAGCGGACCTGGGCGCTCGAATCCCAGATCTCGATCTTCTTCTCGTCCGGCAGCGTGACGCCGAAGTCGGAGAGCACCCCGCGCGGCTCGCGCACGATCCGCGCGCGAAACACCGGATCCTTGAACCAGTAGGGCGGCAGGCCGAGCAGCGGCCACGGCCAGCACGAGCAGAGCGTGCAGCAGACCACGTTGTGGGTGCCCGGCGTGTTCTCGACGACCTTGAGGTTCTCCCCCTCGATGCCGTCGCGCATGCCGAGTTCGGCGATCGCCTTATTGGCGTCGGCGAGAAGCCGCGCCTTGAAGGCTGGATCGGTCCAGGCCTTGGCCACGACCTTGGCCCCGTTGAACGGCCCCATCTCGTGCTCGAAGAAGTTGATGACGCGGTCGACCGTGTCGGTGCCGATCAGGCCCTTCTCGCGGAACAGAGACTCGAGCGCCTTGGTGCGCGCCGCGTAGTAGCTTTCGCTCTCCCGCAGATGATGATGATGTTCGTGATCGTCGCTCATGGACTTCGCCTTATCTTGGCGGGCGCGCCGCCGTTATCCATCGTGAAGATGAAGGTGACCTCAGGTCAGGCCGCCTCGAGGTAGACCTCGAAGAAGTCGTTGTAGAGAACGTCGCCCTTGTCCGGGATGTCGTTCCAGAGATCGCGGGTCTTGAACTTCACGAGATAGACCGGCTGAGCCGTGCAGATGCCGTCGGTCGGGACGTTGTCGGCATACAGATAAGCGCCTTTGTAGACCGTCTCGACGACGCCGACCTTGTTGCGGAGATAGCCCGGCAGGCGGGTGTGGACGGCGGGCGGCATGTCCTTCACCCGCACCGCGTCGCCGGCTTTGAAGATCGGGTTGACCGCGACGTCGCGGTAGGGGTTCGCGCCGGTGTAGAAGTACTCGATCACGCGTTCGGTGACGTCGTTATCGCCAGAGTTCGGCTGCTTGGCCTCGGGATTGTCGAGGTAGTACTTTGTCTTTTCCTCGAGCTCCTTCTCCGAGATGTAGTTCTTGGAGATGAGAAACTTGCACATGCCGCCGAGCCACTTGATGTAGTAGCGGTATTTGAAGTAATCGAGGGGATTCATGGATTCTGCGAGAACGCGCAGGTCCGGCCATGCCCAGATGCCGGTGCCCATCATCGTTGTATGGACGGCGAAGAGCTGCGCCTCCCACGGCTCGACGAACACGCGCTTCTCGACGGTCACGGGCCCGAGATTCTCGATGCCCCCCAGATAGTGTTGGACCTTCACGCTGAAGCCTCCGCGGGCGATGGGCGCGGCTCAGGAGCAGCCGTCGCCTCGATTGAGCCGGGGCCAGACGGGCGCACACACGGCGATCGCCCAGGCCAGTAAACACGAAGATGCAAGGCCCTTCCGCAAGGCGGTTTATGGCCGCCAAACGCAAAAAAGCCCGTCAGCATCTTGCTGCGGGCGACTGTGCCGAGTTCCTGTGGTTCTAGTGACTTGCGTCTACACGGGCAGCTCTGCCCGACGCTTGATTTGAGATTGCGGCGCGCCCAATCGACAGTCAAGCACATTTTTTGACCCCGTAACGCGCGCATTTTACTCGTTTTGCCGGGAGCAACTGAGTGATCGCAGCTTGACAAGCGAAGGCGGGAGTTGAAGCTTGACGTAGGCGCTGGGCAAAGATGCCCAATCGAGCGTCAGAGTTTCGATAGACACTACGGCGCGACACTCGACGCGTTAGGCAGCGAAGCCCTCAAGCCTCACGGCGCGAGGGCTTTTTTGTTCGGCGACCTGATGACGACAGACACTTTCCGCATCGGCCTGATGTTCTCCTCGACCGGGCCCTACGGCTCCGTCGCAGGGCCCATGCTGAACGGTGCGCTGCTCGCCGTCGCCGAGGTCAACGGCGCCGGCGCGATCAAGCTCGAGCCTGTCGTCGTGAACCCCGAAGGGGATCTCTCGCGCTACGCGGCGTTGAGCTCTCAGCTCCTCTCCTCAGGCATCCGTCAGGTCGTCGGCTGCTACACTTCGTCGAGCCGCAAGGAGGTGATCCCGGCCTTCGAGAAGCACGACGGGATGCTCTGGTACCCGTCGCACTACGAGGGCTTCGAGAGTTCCGACAACGTCGTCTATACGGGCGCGGCGCCCAACCAGCATATCCTGCCGCTGATCGACTACCTGATGTCGTCTTACGGCGATCGGGCTTTCTGCGTCGGTTCGAACTACATCTGGGCATGGGAGAACAATCGCATCCTGCGGGAGGTCGTCGCAGCCCGAGGCGGCGCCGTGCTCGCCGAGCCCTACCTGCCGGTCGGCGAAACGGACTTCGCCAAGACGATCCAGGCGATCCTCGCGGCGCAGCCGAGCTTCGTGTTCTCGTCGCTGATCGGCGTCAGCGGTTACTCGTTCATCCGACGCCTTCGGGAGGCCTGCCGCGATCGCGGGATCGACCAGCCGGCCGTCATGCCGGTCGCGAGCTGCAACCTCAATGAGCCGGACCTCGTGGACATCGGCGACGGGGCCATGGACGGACACATCAGCTCCAGCGTCTACTTCTCCTCGCTGCAGACGGTCGAGAGCCGGACTTTCGTGGCGGCCTATGCGGCCGCCTACCCTGACCGGCCCTGGGCTTCGGCGGATGCGGAAGCGTCCTACATCGCAGTCAAGCTTCTCGCGGCGGCCATGGCCGAGGCCGGAAGCGACGAGATCGGCGCGGTGCGCAGCGCGCTCGGGCGCCAGCGCCTCGCCGCGCCGCAGGGTGAAGTGCTGGTCGACGCCGAGACCATGCACCTCTACCTCACCCCGCGGATCGGACGCTCTCGAGCAGACGCATCCTTCGACGTGATCCGCCAGGAGCCCGCGCCGATCCGTCCGGACCCGTACCTCGTCCGCTTTTCAGCGACAGACGGCTGGGGATCTCCCGCCTCCCGACTTCGAGTGGTGAACTGATGTCTCAGGCGCCAGTCCAGAACTTCCGCGGCATGCGAGCGGTGATCTTCGCCTCCCCGGACGGAGGCGTGGATACGTTGGCCTCTGTCCTCACCAAGCTTGGCCTGGCGGTCGAACGGCCTGGCGCCCCCGCGTCGTCCACCGCCGTCGACGCGTCGGACTTCAGCTTCGGACGTGATGTGCTGTTCGTCGACGGCGACCTCGAGGGCGTGCTGCGGCCGAGCGCGATCATCAACGGCTTGCCGCCTGCGCCCGTGATCGGTCTCGTCGGCGTCGAGGCTCCGAGCCGACTGAAGGGCCTGATGGCTCAGGGCGCGACTGCCTTCCTGCGCAAGCCAGTCTACGCGGGCGCCGTCTATATGACGTTGTTCCTTGGGGTGAACCAACACCTGCAGCGCAGGTCGCTTGCCGATGAACTGTGCGAGCATCAGGATCGGCGGCGCAGGCGGCGGCTGGTGATCAAGACCATCGTGCGGATCATGGAACAGCACGCCGTCGACGACGACGAGGCCTACGCCATCCTGCGCCGCGACAGCATGCGCAGTCGTCTCAGCCTCGAAGACTACTGCGAACAGCAACTCGCCTGCCGGTCAGAGCCGACCGGAGCTTCTAACGACGATTCGGTCGAGCTGACGCTCGCCCGACGCTGACCCATCGCGACGCGCGACGGCGTCGACCGGCGATCGCCTCGCAGGCGGCGCAACGCCGTCGCGCACCCCAGGACGACGGCTGCCATCGACGCCAGCCCGCCCTCCCTCAGGAGAACGGCATCATGAGCTGGCTCGAGCACTCGATCATGGCGAAACGCGGCGAAGCGAAGGGGCGGCCCGGGGCATCCTTCGCGATCACCGAGGAGTCGCAGGGGAAGTATCACTACGTCTACGGCCCCTACGCCGCGCCGGTGCTGCGGGTCGACCCTGGCGCGGTGGTCTCGGCCGAGACCCATGACGCAATGGAAGGCCAGATCCGGAATGAGAGCGACAGCCCGAGCGCCATCCTGAACTTCCCGTTCCTCAATCCGCAGAACGGGCCGATCTTCGTCAACGGCGCCGAGAAGGGCGACTGCCTCGCGGTCTACATCCAGAAGATCGTGCCCCGCGGTTCCCAGCCTGTCGGCACGACCTGCATCATCCCGGAGTTCGGGGGTCTCGTCGGCACGGGAGACACCGCGCTGCTCAATCCTCCCCTGCCCGAGATCGTCAAGAAGCTCGAGGTCACGCCGGAGAAGGGCGTCGTCTGGAACGACAGGATCACCCTGCCTTACGAACCCTTCATCGGCACGATCGGAACCTCCCCGGAGATCGAGGCGATCTCCTCGCTCGTCCCCGACTACTATGGCGGCAACATGGATCTGCCGGACGTCGCGCCGGGCGCCGTGATCTACCTCCCGGTCCACGCCGCGGGAGGACTGCTCTATCTCGGCGACTGCCACGCGACGCAGGGGGACGGCGAACTCTGCGGCTTCGCGATCGAGCATCCGACGGTGACCACCGTCCAGATCGACCTGATCAAGAATTGGACGTTCCGCTGGCCGAGGCTCGAGACCGAAGAGACGATCATGACGATCGGCTCAGGTCGCCCGATGGAAGACGCCGCGCGCATCGCCTATCGCGAGCTCGTCCGCTGGATGGCCGCCGACTACGGCTATGACGAGCTCGAAGCCTATATGCTGCTGACGCAGGCGGGGAAGCTCCGGGTCGGCAACATGGTCGACCCCAAATACACGCTCGGCGCCTCGATTTCCAAGTCATTGCTATAGGAGGCCGCGGGCCCGCGCGCCAGGATTGTCACGTCCTCATTCGGCGCGGCGGCGCATGTGGCGCCGTGATCAAATACGCGAGCTTGATCCGCCACGCGTTCCGGCTTCGGGATCCCTGCCCTCGACGGCGTAGCGCAGCACCGCCAGCAAGCGCGCGCCACGTTTAGGGCCCTGGCCCCGAAGCCCGCTCGCCACGAACCAGCAAACGCCTTCGCGTCTGCGGCCAAGTCCACTGCCGAGCGCCAAGTTCGCAAGTGCGCCGGGTGCGGATAGCGATGCTTAGCCGGCTTGATATCCCGTGAGGTATGAAGTCTCGCGCCGATCCGGGCGGCAAGGAAGATCGCGCGCGGGCGAGGGATTCGCTCAACGCCATTCTCATCCCGCGCTCACGCCAAAGATCATCCCCACCGCGGCTGTCGCGGCCATGGCCAGCGCGCCCCAAAAGGTCACGCGGACGGCTCCCTTGACGATTCCTGCGCCTCCGGCCGAGGCGCCAAGGCCGCCGAGCGCCGCGAGCCCGAAAAGTGTCGAGGCCGCGACGAAGAGCGTGATCTCTGCGCCAGGCGCGATCGATGCAACGATCAATGGGACGACGGCGCCGGCCGCGAAGGTGACCGCGGAGACGAGCGCGGCCTGAAGCGGATGAGCGGTCACAGTCTCGGAGATGCCGAGCTCGTCGCGTGCGTGCGCGCCGAGGGCGTCCTTCTCGGTCAGCTGAATAGCGACCTGCCGGGCCAGAGGCTCGTCGAGCCCGCGCTCGACGTAAATGCGCGTCAGCTCGTCGAGCTCCTCCTTGGGCGTCTCCTCCAACTCCCGCGTTTCGCGCGCGATGTCGGCCTGTTCGGCGTCAGCCTGTGAACTGACCGAGACGTACTCGCCCGCGGCCATGGACATCGCTCCGGCGACGAGTCCGGCAAGCCCTGCGATCAGGACCTCCGAACGTCCGGATCCCGCGGCGGCGACGCCGACAACGAGACTCGCGGTCGAGACGAGCCCGTCGTTCGCCCCCAGAACCGCGGCGCGCAACCAGCCGATGCGATGGATCATGTGGATTTCGGAATGAGCGAGGCGGCTCATGACGCGGCTCCTTCAAGCCGCGCCGCAGCCGGGGGTTCCGAATTCCGTCCGGGCCCGGGCTGGTGCGGCTTGGGCCCTTTAGCGACCTTGGGATTTCGGCTTTCCCTCGTTCTCCGCATCAGAGCGATCCTTTGTTCAACGAGACCGGCTACAGCCCAAGCTGATCGCAGCCGTCGGCCTTTGGCGAGATCGATATCGTAAAAGGCGCTCTTGCCAATTCTCCGATCGCCTCGGCCCGGCTACAGCTCGCGCATGCTCCGCCGCTCGATGAGCGAGAAGCAGCACCTGGTTCAAAGGACGGTAGGAAAAGGAATTAAGGTCAGAAGCCGGCTCTATGTGCGAGCGATAGAGCGACGAACGCCCGTCAAAAGGGTCCGCGTCGCATTCGCAGAGGATGGAGCCTCATCCCGTCGGGAGTCGATCGCCTGTCGCTGTCCCGACTTTCCGCCAGCCGCTTGGCCGCCACGGAGACAGACGCCCCCCGCCACAGACGATGAAGTCTAGCTGGTCCGCAGCGCCTTGGACTGTGCGCGGCGGCTATTTCGAGAGAGCCTTGGCGGCCGTGTCGATCAGGTCAGCGACCGCCGCCGGCTGCGACATGAACAGAGCGTGGCTCGCCTTGACCTCCTTCACCGTGCTGCCGGCTCGCTTGGCCATGGTCCGCATCAGGTCGGGATGGATCGCGCGGTCGTCGGAGGCGATGAGCGCCCAGCTCCTTTTTGTTTTCCACGCAGGTTCGCTGATCTTGGTTTCGAAGCTCGCCTTGGACGGGAAGACCTGCGAGGCCGCCATGAACTCGGCCTCCGCCGCCGGCACGTCAGCGGCGAAGTCGGCCGCGAAGACCTTCGGGTCGAGGTAGAGGTACTGGTCGGCGGTAGCTTTGACGCCGGTCGTTGCGGGCGGGGTCCTGCCCGCGAGATCGAGCAGGTTCTCGCCCTCGTCCGGCTGGAACGCCGCGACGTAGACCAGGCCGGCGACGTTCTCCGCCGAACCCGCCTGGGTCACTACCATGCCGCCATAGCTGTGGCCCACAAGCACGGATGGGCCGTCCTGGAGATCCAGGATGCGCCGCGCCGCAGCCACGTCGTCCTGCAGCGAGGTCATCGGCGGCTGCACGACGGTCACCTTGTAGCCCTTGGCCTTGAGCAGGTCATGGACCTTGCGCCAGCCCGAACCGTCGGCCAGCGCGCCATGGACGATGACCACGTTCTTGATCGGGGCCGCATAGGCGAGCGCGCTCGCGACCATCGCCAGCATCGCGCCGCCTGCAAGCGAAAGCGCAAGTCGCGTCGATCCCATGTCGTGGGGCTCTTCGTAGCGTGTTTCGGATGTCGGGGCGTTCAGCGCGCGCGTCAGCGCGGCCTGCTCGGATCGTCGGCGGGATTGACGTAGTTCAGGCCGAACGGACCGGAGCCGTTCACCTGGATCACCGCCGGTTGATCCTTTGTCCAAAGCGAGTGGGGCATGTTGGCCGGCAGATAGAGGAAGCCCCCCTCCCCGAACGGCTCTCCACGACTCTCCACCATCGTCTCGCCCATGTCGTGGACCAGGGCGCCGGCAAGCAGGGTCACGGTCTCGTCGGTCGCGTGCGTGTGCGGAGCGATGATGGTCTTGGGCGGAATCCTCAGCCTCAGGGCGAACGGCCCGGGCTTGGCCGGGTCGCCCATGATGACGCTGATCTCGATCCCTTTCGGCAGCGCGGCGGGCGCAGGCTTCCGCTGCACCGCAGCCGCGTCTTGAATGGTGATCATCTGCTTATGGCCCGGTTCCTCCGCCAAGGCGGCCGTCGAGAGGCAGCCGGCGACCGCCAGCGCGGCAAGTCGAAGATCCTGACGTATCCACGAAGTCATGACTGATCCCCTGCGTTAAGTACTGCGCGCGCAGACAGGCCCTCAGACCAAGTCTACGTTGGAAATTATCTGTCTTTTCGCCGATCTACTTGCTAATCCGGGATCAGCATCTCAAGATCCGGCCCATTCATAATGATCGCCCTGAGCTGGGCCGAAACAGCGATCCGCACATGAATCCTTGGGCAATTTTCCCGAACCAGTCCGGGGCCGGCGTCGCGGCGCAAGCCGACCCGTCAGCGATCCCGGCGCGGGAAATCGCTCCGCCCCGGCGGCGCAGCGGCGTCGATCTCAAATGGGCGCTGGTCCGCCGCATCGTCATGGTCGCGGCGCTGTGCCTGAGCGGCGGCGCGATCGTCGTCCTGCACAACGTGGCCGCCGATGCGCGCCGCCAGAACGAGGGCGCGGCGGAGGCGGTCGAGAAGCAGCTTCTTGTTCAGGTCGTCCGCATCACGCGGGGCCTGGATCGCGCCGATCGCTTCCCCGATTGGGATTCCGTTCTCAAGTTCACGCTCGGTTCGGGCCAGTGCGTTCGGCTGTTCGACGCAGATGAGAACGTCCGGAACTCAAGCTGCGTCGGAAGCGACGAGCGCGCGCCGAACCCGCCCGACTGGTTTGTGGGCATCTATCGGACGCTGTTTTTCGATCGGTCGTTGGCGGAGCGCCGCCTCGTGCATCGAAGCGAAACATGGGGCGTGATCCGGGCGACAATCGATCCGGTCACCGTCGCGCGCAGCGCATGGGCCGAGCTGACGCGGACGCTCGGCCTTTGGGTCATGATGATCGGCGCGCTGTGCATCCTCGTCTATGTGGTCGTCGATCATGCGCTGCGGCCGGCCGCCGAGATCCTTTCTGGGGTCAACCGGCTGTCCGACGGCGACCTGTCGAGCCGCCTGCCGACGTTCCGCCTTTACGAACTGCAGAGGATCGCGGAGGTGTTCAACGAACTCGCGCGGACCCTTCAAACGACCACGGCGGACCGCGCCGAATTCGCCCGCAAGCTCGTCGACGCGCAGGAACGCGAACGACGGATGATCGCCCTCGAACTCCATGACGACATCGCCCAGAGATTGACGGCCGTGAGTTGCGTCGCAGCGTCCATCAGCAAGACAGTCCGCGTCGCGGCGCCCGAAGCCTCCCGAGAAAGCGACGAGCTTGTCGCGCTGGCGTCGGGAACGATGCGGGCGCTTCGCGAGACTCTCGCGCATCTCAGGCCTCCCGAGCTCGATGATCTCGGGCTCATCGCGAGCCTTCAGGGGCTGGTCGCCGGCCATGAGCGCCAGGCGAAGGGCCGCACCCGCTTCGCGTTCCAGGCGCACGGCCGCTTCGAGGATGTCCCGGCGGAGGCGGCCGGCCACATTTACAGGATCGTCCAGGAGGGCCTGAACAATGCTGCGCGCCATGCGGCGGCGCGCAACGTCGAGGTCGTGCTGCGTGAGAAACCTGACGCGTCATCTCCGGCGGAAGAGCGATCCCGGCTCATCGAACTGACGGTGACGGACGACGGCGTCGGCCTTTCCCCGGTCACGTCGCCGGACCCCCTGGCCGGCGCCGGGCTGGTCGGCATTCGCGAACGCGTCTGCGCGCTCGGCGGCGCGTTGAGAGTCGATCAGCGCGCGGAGGGAGGCGTCGAGCTGCGGGCGAGCTTCTCCGTCCATCTCGACAAGCGGGGAGCGGGATGATGGACGGCTCGATCAGGGTGATGCTGGTCGACGACCACGCCATCGTGCGGGAAGGCTATCGGCGCCTGCTCGAGAAGGAAGCCGGGATCGCCGTGGTCGCGGAGGCCGGCGACGGCGTCGCCGCCTATCGGCTTTACAAGGAAACCTCGCCCGACGTCGCCGTGGTGGACATCAGCATGCCCGGCCGCGGCGGCATCGACGTGATCCGCCAGATACGCCAGTGGGATCCGCGCGCCCGCATCCTGGTCTTCAGCATGCACGCCAATTCGAGCTACGCCCTTCAGGCGTTCCGCGCGGGCGCCAAGGGCTACATGACGAAGAGCAGCGCGCCGGACCTGTTGGCGGGCGCCGTCCGGAGCGTGGCGCGCAACCGGTCGGCGCTGTGTCCGGAGATCTCGGCGGCGCTCGCCGCGACCCGGCTGGAGGAGGAGGCGTCCGCGCTCGAACGGCTGTCGCCGCGGGAGTTCGAGGTGCTGCGGATGCTGCTCGACGCCAAGTCGACCGAGGAGGTCGCAAGCACGCTCAACCTCACGACCAAAACCGTCGCGAACTACCATTATGCGGTGAAGACGAAGCTCGGCGTGTCGTCCGACATCGACCTTGTCTACTACTGCATGCGCTACGGCGTGATTTCGCCCTTGGCGGAGGGATGCGCCGGCCGCGACAGCGCGGACGACCAGCCCTGGTGAGCCGTCCGCCTTCCGACGACGAAGTGGGATGAGCTTCTTGGCGGCGCCCCCCCCCCCGCTTCGCGAACACGCCGAGCGAGAAGCTGGCGGCGATGGGAGTCAGCGAGACAGAGCCGAACATCCGCAATAAGCTCGCGCCCGGGGAAACTCACCGCGGTGCTCATGCTGCAATGTCTGGAAGCGGTTGGCGCTACGTCCTCGCGATGGTCGGACTGATCGCCGTTTTCGGGTTACTACATGCCGGCTATCAGCAGCTCGACCGCGCGGAGAAACAATCATATCCCAAGCAAGAATATCAGCCAGCCCGCGACCATCTTGCTCCGGCGTCGGGAAAAAATCCCGCGGTCACTGCCAATCCCTATCAGCCCTATTGCGATCATCCCAAGGATCGGGACGACGCTGATCTCTGCGCCCAATGGGCGGCGGTCATGGCTGTAGAAGAGGGTAACAGGCTTAACCGGCTCTCGCTTCGCCTCACCGCCTTGGAGTTTCTGGCGCTTGTCATCAGCCTGATCTTCACTGGGTGGGCCGCCTTCGCTGCCGCAAAGGCGGCTAAAGCTGCTCAAGATGCTGTCAGCGTTGCTAAAGACAGCGCAAAGCAGCAGCTCCGGCCATATCTTGACGCATACGAAGGATGGGCAAAAATTAAATGCGACAATGGGAGCCTATCTTACGACATAAAACTTGTTCTTAGGAATAACGGTCAGACAAGGGCTATGATACTTAAGGAAACATCTCAATCAAACGTCCTAAATACTAAAAAAATCCATCACCTATTTGGCGCCGGCGGTGGATGGACATCTCTTGAGGTCAATCAGATTGTCGGACCAACGGCGACATACCCGATCTTCCATTCCGGTATTGATGCCGGAGATATTTCGATTGGCATGCACGTCATAATATCCGTTGGAATTATGGTTGAATATTCTGACTATTCCGGAGATGAACACACGGACGCCATCTGGTGGGCGTCCGACGCGATCCAGACCACAGGAGGTTTGGACGAAGTTGAGCTGCGTCCTAAAAGCCATACTGATGGCCCGCACCTCGGCCTGACGTGGGAAGTTCCCTAGAACAGCCAATATCCCCGCCGCCAGCGCGCGGATCCCGGCTTAGCCCTCATGTCGGGAGAGGAGCGGAGGGCTTGGCGCGTTCGATCCGGAAGGCCGGATATTTCCGGCGACGTGTCACACTGAGCGAGGCCCGTTCGTCATGACCCCGACCATTCCGTTTAGGGGCATCTTCATGACCAAGGCTATCCTCACCTTCGCAGTTCTGTTCGGCGCGGGCCTTGCGGCGAACGGCCTTTACATGCTGGCCGATCCGCAAGCCTGGTACTTCGCGATACCGGGCGTCACCACGACCGGTCCGTTCAACCAGCACTTCCTCCGCGACATCGGACTGATCTTCGTGTTCCTTGGATCGGCATTCGCGCTTGGCGCGGCGCGCCCCGACGTTCGCACGCTGCTGTGGGGCGCGGGCGCGGTCTGGCTGTCAGGCCATGCGCTGTTCCACTTCTGGGAGGTCGCAGTGGGGATCTGCGGGCCCGACGCGCTGGCGCGGGACTTTCCGGCGGTGACGACGCCCGCGCTCGTCGCCATCGCCCTCACGGTCTGGTCGGCGCGCCATGCTGGCCGCTGACGAGGCGACGAGGGCGTTCGAGGCGGAACGCCCGAGGCTCGTGCGCCTCGCCTACCGCATGCTGGGTTCTTTCGGCGAGGCGGAGGACGTCGTGCAGGACGCCTGGATCCGCTGGCGTCAGGTCGACCACGCCGCGGTCGCCTCGCCTGGCGCCTTCCTCTCGCGGGCGGTCACGAGACTCTGCCTCGACGTCATGAAATCGGCGCGCGTTCGGCGCGAGACCTACTTCGGAACCTGGCTCCCGGAACCGCTCGCCACGACCCCCGAGGAAGATCTCGACGACGACATCACCCTGACTCTGATGCTGGCGCTGGAGCGGCTTTCGCCGCTCGAGCGGGCGGCGTTCATCCTTCATGACGTCTTCGGGGTCCCGCTCGACGACGTCGCGACCACGCTTGAGCGCGAGCCTCCGGCCGTCAGGCAACTCGCGTCGCGGGCGCGGAAACATATTCAGGCGGCCAAGCCCCGGTTCCCCGTCGATCGGGAGGAAGGCGCCAGGATCGCGAAGGCGTTCTTCGAAGCGTCGGCGTCCGGCGACGTCGCCGCTCTGCGGGCGATGCTTGCGGACTCCGTGGTCGTTCATTCCGATGGGGGCGGCAAGGCGCACGCCTTTCCGCGGCCGATCATCGGGATCGAGCGGGTGTCGCGGATGTTCGAGGGCGCGGCGCGCAAGTCGTGGATCCAGCAGGCGCGCAAGCTGCGCGATCTCTGGATCGACGGCCTGCCGGGCTACTTCAGCGTGGAGCCGGGCGGCGCGTTTCAGACAGTGGCGCTCGAGATCGAGAACGGCCTGATCGTCGGGATCTACTTCACGCGCAATCCTGACAAATTGGGGCGCCTGGTGGAGCGGTTTGGTGGGGGCGTGGCGTCGCCGAGGCCCCACTAGCGTCCGTCAGCGCCGGGCGATGGCGAGTTCGGCGCGACAGGCGCTGGAGAAATCGCAGAGAGGGTCGAGGTCGCCTGCGTGTCGGATGTCCGCAAAGGCCGCAAGGTCCTTGTTCGGCGAGAAGTAGGTCTCGCCGATCCGCCTCATGACGCGTTCGGCCTCCTTCAGCGTCTCGGGCTCTCCGAACAGCCGGATCTTGCTGACCAGCGCATAGAGGTTCACGAGCTTGGCCGGATCGTCGAGCTCATGCCGGAAGGCGTCGCCAAACAGGGTCGAGGCCTCCCGGATGAATTCGCCATAGAGCGCTTCGCGGCGCGCGCGGTCCTGCACCAGCGGGGTCGCGCGTTCCTGGGAGTGCTGCGTCAGCCAGGTGGTCGCGAACGAGGCCAGCGCGCCGATGGCCGAGCCGGCGAGCGCGGCGAGCGCCGAGACGTAGGCCGCGTCCATCGGCATCTTCCGCTCAGACGGCTGGTTTAGGTTGGGCGGCGAGCCAGTCGCCGAACCGCTTGTCCGAGATCCGCGCTCCGTCGTCGGGCGTCAGCGAGCGGTCGTCGATGATCGTGCCGAAATAGCCTGCCGCGTCGTCGGACAGAACGGTCCTCGGCTCGCCGACAGCTTCGAAGTAGCGCGCCACGAGCTCGGCGATCGGCATCTTTTCGGGTCCCGCGATCTCGACCATGCGGTTCAGCGGCTCCGCCAGCGCGACTTCAGCGACGAAGGCCGCGACGTCGGCCGAGGCCACCGGCTGGATCGCAGCCGAGGTTGCGCGCGTCACGCCGTCGACCGTCGCAGCGGCGGCGATCGTGGCGGCGAACTCGAAGAACTGGGTGGCGCGCACCAGCGTCCATGGAATGCCGGCCGAGGCGATCAGCTCTTCCTGCGCGAGCTTGGCCCGGAAGTAGCCGCTGTCGAGCAGGCGCTCGGTCCCCACCACTGAAAGCGCGACGTGATGCGCGACGCCGGCGGCCTTCTCGGCCGCCGCGAGGTTTCGGCCGGCGCGGACGAAGAAGTCGAGGACGGCCTCGTCCGCAAAGGAGGGCGAGTTCGCGACGTCGACCACGACGCTCGCGCCCGTCAGAGCCTCCGCCAGGCCCTCGCCTGTGACCGCGTTGACTCCGGTGTTGGGCGAGGCCGCGACGACCTCATGTCCGGCGGCTTTCAGCCGGGGAACGACCTGCGAACCGATCAAGCCGGTGCCGCCGATGACCACGATCTTCATGTGACTCTCCATCTGTGTCGCCCCCTACCGGGCTTTCAGGAGACATGACGAGCGAGCTCACGGGAGATGTGACATCAGCGGCAGCGAATGTTTCGGTTCAGCCGGCGCGAGGGCTTGAACAAAGGTCAGCTCTGCAGATCAGCGCCTGTCTGAACTGGCGTCGAGCGGTCGCGGGTCAGTCCGCACATGCGCCAGCAGGGGTCATCAGCGCCAGCCGAGCGCCGGGGCGACATGGGTCAGGATCGCCTCGATGACGTGGGCGTTGTAGTCGACCCCGAGCTGGTTCGGCACGGTGAGAAGCAGCGTGTCGGCCGCCGCGATCGCCTCGTCCGCCCGGAGTTGCTCGACCAGCCGGTCAGGCTCCGCGGCATAGGTCCGGCCGAACACCGCGCGCATGTCGTCGATGATCCCGACCTGATCGCTGCTGTCGCTCCGGCCGAAATAGGCGCGGTCGCGGTCGTCCGTCAGCGCGAAGATCGAGCGCGACACCGAGACGCGAGGCTGGCGGGCATGCCCCGCTTCGGCCCAGGCTTCGCGGAAGACGCGGATCTGCTTCGCCTGCTGGACGTGGAACGGCTCGCCCGTTTCGTCCGCCTTCAGCGTCGAGCTCTGCAGGTTCATGCCCATCTTGGCGGCCCAGACGGCGGTGGCGTTCGAGGCCGACCCCCACCAGATGCGCTCGCGCAGCCCCTCGGAATGAGGCTCGAGCCGCAGGAGGCCCGGAGGGTTGGCGAACATCGGGCGCGGATTGGGCTCGGCGAAACCCTCCCCCTTTAGCAGTTCAAGGAAGGCCTCGGCGTGACGACGGCCCATGTCGGCGTCGGTCTCGCCTTCGGCCGGCGCGTAGCCGAAATGCCGCCAACCCTCGATCACCTGCTCGGGCGAGCCGCGGCTGATGCCAAGCTGCAGCCGGCCGCGGCTGATCAGGTCAGCCGCGCCTGCGTCCTCCGCCATGTAGGCCGGGTTCTCATAGCGCATGTCGATCACGCCGGTGCCGATCTCGATGCGCTTCGTTCGCGCGCCGACGGCCGCGAGCAGCGGGAACGGCGAGGCGAGCTGGCGCGCGAAGTGATGGACGCGGAAATAGGCGCCGTCCGCGCCGAGTTCCTCGGCCGCCAGGGCGAGATCGATCGACTGCAGCAGCACGTCGCTTGCGGAGCGCGCCTCGGAATGGAGCGATGGCGACCAGTGTCCGAAGGAGAGAAAGCCGATCCGTTTCATGAGCGTTCTTCCGTGTCGCCGCGCTTCTGGGTGGGATCGCCGAGAAATGGCGGCTGAAGCGTCGGGCGGGATCTGGAGGCGATCCCGCGCCGCTGATGTACGGACTCGACGGGAGAAGCGGGAGATGCGTTTGCTTGCTCCTGCGCAAGCTCACCAGGGCAGAGCGGAGAGCAAGCCTGCGTCACGCCGAACAAGGAGCTGCGCCAGTGCGCCCCGGCGCGCAGACCGCTCAGCCGAATGCGTTCAGCCCGGTGATAGCGCGACCCAAGATCAGGGCGTGGATGTCATGGGTGCCCTCGTAGGTGTTCACCGCCTCGAGGTTCTGGGAATGGCGCATCACGTGGAACTCGTTCGAGATGCCGTTGCCGCCGTGCATGTCGCGGGCGACCCGGGCGATGTCGAGCGCCTTGCCGCAATTGTTGCGCTTGACCAGCGAGACCATCTCGGGGGCCATCTTCCGGGCGTCCATCAGGCGGCCGACCTGAAGCGCCGCCTGCAGGCCGAGCGCGATCTCGGTCTGCATGTCGGCGAGCTTCTTCTGAACGAGCTGGGTCGCGGCGAGCGGCCGGCCGAACTGCTTGCGGTCGAGAGCATATCGCCGCGCGCGCTCGAAGCAGTCCTCGGCCGCGCCCATGACGCCCCATGAGATGCCGTAGCGCGCGCGGTTCAGACAGCTGAACGGCCCCTTGAGGCCGGAGACGTTGGGCAGGAGACTTTCTTCCGGCGCCACCACGCCGTCCATCACGATCTCGCCGGTGATGGAGGCGCGCAGCGCGAGCTTGCCGCCGATCTTCGGGGCGCTCAGTCCGGGCATCCCCTTCTCGAGTATGAAGCCGCGCAACTGGTTCTCATGCGCGGCGGACTTCGCCCAGACCACAAAGACGTCCGCGATCGGCGCATTCGTGATCCACGTCTTGGAGCCGGTCAGCCGGTATCCGTCGGCGACCTTCTCGGCCCGGGAGCTCATGCCCGCAGGATCGGAGCCGGCGTTCGGCTCCGTCAGCCCGAAGCAGCCGATCCACTCGCCGCTCGCCAGCTTCGGCAGATACTTCTCGCGCTGGACGTCATCGCCATAGGCGAAGATCGGATACATCACGAGCGAGGACTGCACGCTGTTCATCGAGCGATAGCCCGAGTCGACCCGCTCGATCTCGCGCGCGACGAGGCCGTAGGACACATAGCCGGCGTCCGCGCAGCCGTAAGCCTCGGGCAGCGAGACCCCGATCAGGCCGAGTTCGCCCATCTCCCGAAAAATCTCGCGGTCGGTCTTCTCCTCCGCATAGGCTTCGGCGATGCGGGGAAGCAGCTTCTCCTGCGCGTAGCGTCGGGCGACGTCGCGGATCATCCGCTCGTCCGCCGTCAGTTGCGTCTCCAGCAGGAGCGGATCGCTCCATTCGAACGGCGCGGCCGCAGTCGTCGGCTGGTCCGCTCTTTCTGGCTGTGCCACGTCTTGCTCCGGTCTCTGCGGAGCCGTTCGCGCTCCTCGGGGTCTAGCCGTTCGCCCGTGGCCGCCGCGGGCCGAAAGGCTCAGTTCGATATTGGTTCTCGTCCGCGCCTTCACAGGCCTCTGGCGGATTCGGATGCCCCCGCAAGCGGCGGACAGGCCGCCTACGGGGACCGCGATGGGCGCTCGTCAGAGCTTGCCGCGGGCGCCGGCGCGTCGCACCACCGGATCCTGACGGGATCGCCTCGCGCGGCGCCGAGGGTCACGCAAGGGTCGCCGGACGCACAGAACGTCCAGCCGCCGCCCGTCGCCCCGGAGGCGGCGAGCACGAGTTCCGGGATCGGCGCGAGGGTCGGCCGATAGACATAGGCGCCCTCCTCGAGAACGGCGTCCGGGGGCGGCTCCATGCCGGCGCCCGAGCCTTCGACCCGGCCTTCGACCACCCTCAGTCCGTTGGGGCCGCCGGTCCAACGCTCTTCCCAGCGCGTCTTCTCGACGGAATGCGTCCATGCGAGCGTGAACGCTGCGGCCGCGAAAGTCGCGGTTTTGCCGGCCGCCAGAACGCAGATCATCGGCCGCCGACGTCGCGAGCCGACCTCATTGAGCGGAAATCCCTGAAGCGGGTCGCGCCGACGCGCCCCTGCCGCCGCCCGTCTGGTTCACCGGCTCGGGCACCCCGTGGCGCCGGATCTGGAGGAGGTGCCAGCCGATGATGAACGCCGCCAGCGCGAAGCCGATCTCGTCGGTCAACGGGTAGGCGGCGACCAGCGTGAAGGCGCTCGCCGCCGCGCAGAGCCGCTCCCACCATTTCAGCGGCGCGAACAGATAGCCGATGGCGGCCGCACCCCAAAGGGCGATGGCCAGACAGGCCTTGACCAGAATGTAGGCGACCGCGGGCCAGTAGCCGATCTCTGTCGCCAGCGGCCCGCCGTCCTGCAGCATCAGCGCGGGCGTGTAGACCGCCATGAACGGGATCACGAAGCCCGCAAGCGCGACCTTGATGGCCTCGAACGAGATCTTGAGCCCTGACGTCTTGGCGATGGGCGCGGCTGCGAAACAGGCGAGCGCGACCGGCGGCGTCAGGTCGGCTAGGATGCCGAAGTAGAACACGAACATGTGGGAGACGATCAGCGGCACCCCCAGCGCCAGCAGAGCAGGCCCGGCGATCGAGGAGGTGATGATGTAGTTCGGGATCGTCGGGATGCCCATGCCAAGCACGATGCAGGTGAGCATCGTGAGCAGCAGCGAAAGGATGAGCGACGAGTGGCCGACCGAGACGATGTATTGGCCGAACGTGTTGGCGACACCCGTCAGGGTCATGGTTCCGACGATGATCCCGACGATGCCGCAGGCGATGCCGACCGGCAGCGCCGTTTTGGCGCCCTCCGCGAGCGCCTCGAGACTGAGCCGAAGCGTCTCCCGGCCGCCCTTGAAGACGGCGCAGACCAGAACCATCGCGGCGATCGCGATCATCACCGGACGTATGCCGTATTCGAAGAAGGAGGCGGCCACGAGCCCGAGCGCGATCCAGAACACGAAGCGCAGCGCCTGGACCCGGATCTGGCTCGAGAGCGGAGCGCCGAGGATCAGCATGGCGGTCATGGCGAGACCGATGGTGCCGGCGTAGAGCGGGGTGTAGCCCGAGAACAGCAGCCAGACCAGGACGATCAGCGGCAGCAGGAGGTGCCAGCCGCGCCGGAGCGCGCCGAGCGCCGAAGGCAGCTCTGAAGCCTTCAACCCGATGAGGCCGCGTTTGCCGGCCTCGAGATGCACCATCCAGAACACCGAACCGAAATAAAGGATCGCGGGGATCAACGCCGCGTGGACGATGGCCGTGTAGGGAACGTTCAGCGTCTCGGCCATGATGAAGGCGACCGCACCCATCACCGGCGGCATGAGCTGGCCGCCCATCGAGGCGGTGGCCTCGACGCCGCCCGCAAAGGCCGGGCGATAGCCGAAGCTCTTCATCAGCGGGATGGTGAACTGGCCGGTGGTGACGACGTTCGCGACGCCCGAGCCGGAGATCGTGCCCATCAGTGCGGAGGAGACGACCGCGACCTTGGCGGCGCCGCCCTTGGCGCGGCCGACCAGCCCCATCGACACGTCGGTGAACAGCTTGATCATGCCGGCGCGCTCGAGGAACGAGCCGAACAGGATGAACAGGAAAATGTAGGAGGACGAGACGTAGATCGGGATGCCGTAGATGCCTTCGACCCCGAACGCCATGTGGTCGATGACCTGACTGAACGGATAGTAACGCGTCCCGAACGGCGACGGCAGATATGTCCCGAACAGGCAGTAGCAGAGGAACAGCCCGGCGATGATCGGCAGAGCCGGGCCCATAAGTCGCCAGGTCGCCACGAACAGCACCACGAGCGCGACGACGCCGACCGCCGTGTCCTGCGGCTCGGGCAGCCCGGCGCGGAAGATCAGCGCCTTGTATTCCCACCACTGGTAGCCCGCGACCGCCATGCCGGCGAGGCCGAGGATCCAGAACAGCGTTCTGACCGCGACGCTTTCGTTCCTGATCGCGGCGACAAGCGGAAGGCCCAGCAGACACAGGAAGCCGACATGCACGGCCCGTACGATCTGGGAGGGCAGATCCCAGAGATGCGCCGAGACGGCGAGCTGGAAGACGGAGAACAGGAACGCGATCCAGAACAGCGCCCGGCCCTCGCGGCTCGCGGGAAAGCCGGTCGATAGCGGGTCGTGCAGTTCGAGGAGTTCACCGGGGGCCTGGGCAGGCCCGCCCCTGACGTGGTCGGTCAAAGAAACGATCCTCCCAAACCGGCGCGGCTTCTTCGTCCGCCCCGGTGAACGAAATTACGCACTCGATCAGAGCAGGCCGGCTTCCTTGTAGTAACGCTCGGCGCCCGGATGCAGCGGAACGGGAAGGTTCTTGGCGGCCGTCTTCGGGTCGATGGCCTTGCCGGCGTTGTGCGCGGCCTTGAGCACGTCCAGATGCTCGAACAACTGCTTGGTCATCTGGTAGGCGATTTCGTCCGGCACGTCGGACGACGTCACGAGGATGTTGGTGATCGCGAGCGTCGGCACCGCCGCGTCCTGACCCTCATAGGTGCCGGCGGGGATCTCGGCCGCCTGGAACGGCGCGCCGAGCTTTTCGGCGATCTCGGCCGGGACGGCGACCACCTGGATCGGCTGCGACGATGCAAGGTCGCGGATGGAGGCGACGCCAAGACCGGCCGATTGCAGCGTGGCGTCAAGCTGGCGGTTCTTGATCAGCTCGACCGACTCCGCGAAGGGCAGATATTCAGTCTTGCCCAGGTCGTCGTAGCTCATGCCGGCCGCCTTGAAGATCGCGCGCGCGTTGAGCTCGGTGCCCGAGGCCGGCGCGCCGACCGACAGGGCCTTGCCCTTGAGGCCCGCGAGATCGGTGACGCCCGAAGCCTTGGAGGCGACGATCTGCACGTAATTCGGATAGATCGCCGCGATCGCCCGCAGCTTCTCGACTTTTTGCGGGAAGCCCGCCTCCTTGTCCCCGTCAGCCGCCGCCTTGACGGAGTCGCCCAGCGCAAAGCCGATCTCGCCGCGGCCGCGCGCGATCAGGTTGATGTTCTCCACCGACGCCTTCGTGGACTGGACCTGAGTCTTCACGCCCGGAATGTTGTCCGAGTAGATCTTGGCGAGCGCCGCGCCGAGCGGGTAGTAAACCCCCGAGGTGCCGCCGGTCAGCACATTGATGAACTGGTCCGCCGAGGCCGGCGCGGCGAACGTGCCGAGCGCGAATGCGGCGGTGGCGAGCATTCCTGCGCAGGCCCTGAAGGGTCGGTCGATCATCGCGTTCCTCCGGTCGTCTTGGCTTTTCTTGTTACCGAGCCGGGCGATCCGGCAAGCGGATGGCGTGGATGCTAGGCTAAGAACGGCGGCGGCGCGACAGTGGCATACCGCGAAAAGGAGCCCCGGCGCCGCACGGCCTATGCGGACCGTCCATGGGCGCAAGATCGAGCCGCAGATGCGGCATTGGTCGGTCGACCGGCTTCCGTCGCTCCTCGACCGCCTGGGCTGAGGCCGAAAGCCGTTCGGGCTTCCGCCGCGACCGCGCCTCGGGCGCCGGTCCGGCCGCATTAACATGCCGTTAGAGGGCTAGGGCCGACGCTGGCCGAGCGCCTGTCGGCGCAGCAACGCGGAGGGTCCGGCTAGCCGGGCGCCCGCTCGGGCCGCGCCAGTATTGCGGTCCGCCATAGCTTCGGAGTCGACGATTTGAGTATGTCGTCGTTGCGCGCGCGGCCGTTCGCGGTCGCTCTCATCATCCTCATGGCGGCGGCGCTTGCGGCGTGCTCGTCCGGGCGGCCCAGGGTCAAGACCGGGTCCGTCTCGATCGCGACGGTCAGCCTGATGAGCCGCCTCGACATGCCGCGCTCGGCGCCGATCCTCATCCGCATCTTCAAGGAAGAGGCGGTGCTCGAGGTCTGGAAGCAGGAGCGCGACGGCCGCTACGGCCTGCTGCGCACCTACCCGATCTGCAAGTTCTCGGGCGCGCTCGGACCGAAGGAGCGGGAGGGCGACCGCCAGGCCCCGGAAGGCTTCTACGAGATCGACCGCGGCAGCCTGAACCCGTTCTCGCGCAACCACCTCGCCTTCAACATCGGGTTTCCGAACGCCTATGACCGCTCGCTCGGACGCTCCGGCAGCAATCTAATGGTGCATGGCGGCTGCAAGTCGGTCGGCTGCTACGCCATGACCCATCAGCGGATGGAGGAGATTTACGGCCTGGTTCGCGAAGCGCTGCTGTCGGGGCAAAGTTCGATCCCGATCCAGGCGTTCCCCTTCCGGATGACGGAGGAGAACATGGCCCTGCACGCCGCAGACCCGAACATGCCGTTCTGGGAGATGCTCAAGGTCGGCTACGACGCCTTCGCCCAGAGCCGCGTGCCGCCGCGCGTCGCCGCCTGCCCCGGCAGCTACAGGTTCACCACCGATCCGCAGTGGCGGCGCGCGAGCGACGCCGAAATCTGCGAGGCGGCGAGCCGCGTGGCCGCGTACTGACCCCCTAAGCGCGAGCGCCAGGCTCCTCGGGCGATCGTCAGGCAGACTCGGAATCGGTCGACGATCGTCGGGCAGGCCACGGGTCGCCCGCGGCCTCTGGCTCACCAGATATGTCCCGAGCTATGGCGGGCGGCCGTCCTACGCCGCCACCATGATGGAATCCGGATGGTGAGGTCGCCTGTGAGAGCCCCGATACGTCTGTGACGCGCTTAAGCGAGCTCCCTTGCGGGCCGACCGGGTCAAGCGCGTCCGATGCACCCGGCGGCCCGGGAGCCCTCGCGCCGCTCGCCCGCTCCGAGCTGCCGGTCGAGACCGCCGCGCTCGCCCGCTTTCTGATCGGCAAGCTCGTGGCGCGCGCGCTGCCCGACGGGCTCGTCAGCGGCCGCATCGTCGAGACCGAAGCCTATGGGGTCGGGGACGCGGCCGGACACGGCTATGGCGGCATGACCGAGCGCAACCGTTCGCTGTTTCTCGAACGCGGCCACGCTTATGTGTATTTTATCTATGGCCGCTCCTGGATGCTGAACGTCTCGAGCGAGACCCCAGGGGTCGGCGCCGGGGTCCTGATCAGGGCGATCGAGCCGCGCGACGGCGTCTCGATCATGCGGCTCAACCGTGGGACGAGCGTCCTGCGCGATCTGGCGCGCGGACCGGGGCGGCTGGCCGCCGCATTGCGCGTCGACCGCTCGCTCGACGGGATCGATCTTTGCCGCGACGGCCCGCTGTGGCTGGCGCGCGGCGACGATCCTGCCGGCGAGATCGGCCAAAGCGTCAGGATCGGCATCTCGCGCGAGGCGGATCGCCCGCTGCGGTTCTATCTACGGGGAAGTCCGTTCCTCAGCGGCCCGCGCCCGCTCAACGTATGAGCCTCGCCCTTCGAAGGCCCGGTATCTCGGTCTGGCTCCACCTGGCCCAAAAGATGCTTTGACTCGTTCTAAGAACCTTGCCAGCGTCGCTCCCCGTGACGTGAAGGCCGTGGAGCGTGGCGGATGTGCCTATCGAGTTGCGTCGAGTGACCAAAGCGGAGGCATTGGTCGGTCCTCTCGGCGCGGTCGCTCGGCAGATCGGGGAGCCGGATTTTCATCGGACCCTCCTCGAGCTCGTGGGCGTGATGCTTCCGCACGAGACGAGCTGGATCGTTCGGTACCCGGCGAGCGACGAGCCTGACGTCCTCTACACGAAGGACATCAGCTCCTCGATCGTCGACTACTATCTGCAGATGCGGCCGATCTCGAGCGATCCGTATTTTTGCTCGTGGCGCGCAAATGCGCAGCCGCGGATCGAGACCATGGCTGCGGCGCTGCCGCTGGCGGTCGATCGCGACTTCTACACGCTGGACTTCATGAAGCGGATGGAGTTCGCCGACGAGGTCGCGATCTATCTTCCGTCGCCCGATCTCTCTTGCGTCTCGCTGTTCCTCGAGCGCCGGGAGGGACGCTACACCGAGCGCGACATCGCGCGCCTCCGCCACGTCTTTCCGATGCTGCTCGACTTTCACGCAGCGCATCTGAAAGCGCTTTTCGCCGCGATGACGAGCGCCGCGGCAGGATTCGGCTCGTTTGAGGATTGCGCCGCCGCGGTGTTCGACCGCCGCGGCAAGCTGGTGTTTTCGACGGCTCGATGGCGGGCGGCGGAAGACCGCCATCAGCAGGTGCGCGCGCTGAGACACCTCTTCAGTTGCGCGGCGATCTCGGAGGCCACGGAGGCTGCTTCACTGCGGTTCAACGTGGTTCCGCTCGACGAGATGAACCCGATCGGGCCGGGCGGACTGCTGGTGCAGCTCGCGCTGCGGGACGACGACCATGGTCACGACGCGGCCTTGACCATCTTCGAGCAGTTGACGCCTCGCGAACGGGACATCGTCGCCCTGCTGCTCGACGGCAACAGCACTGGCGCGATCGCGCAGAAACTCGGGATCGCCAAGGGCTCGATCAAAAACTACCGCCTCCGCATGTACCGGAAATTCGGCGTCACCTCGGAGCGGGAGCTGATCGCGATGATGATGACCTGCGCCTCCGAGCTGAAGGCTCAGTTGGCCGAGAAGAGCCGCTCGTCTTGAGCCAAGTCGTCCATGCGCCGCGCGCACGCCGCGACCGCCCCGCGCCGCCGGCCAGATAGTGCCATCTGGCACTATTGTGAGGCAACAACGTTTCGTTACCATCAATATGTTCGGCCGCGAAGGGCGATCTCGAGCCGCCCTTCCCGCTGATTATTGCCTTCTACTGCGCTGCGATCCGTCGCGACGCAACAGATACATGCGCCTCTCGACGCCTGTATCACGTAAGATCTGACACTCAACGCTCAACGGCCAAGCATCAGCGGCGACCGTCTGCGACGGCGTACGGCGTCGCGCGTGCCGGAGCCAGTCGACAGAAGACGGGGATGTAGATGGTAGCCATCAGCGACGTCGCGGCCGCAGATGAAGAAAACGGCGCGATCATGCGCCGAGCCATATCGTGGAAGGGCGCGTTCTGGGTGGCGAGCGGCGCCCCCGCCTTCGTGCTGTTCTCGATCGGCGGCCTGGCCGGAACGGTCGGAAAACTGGCCGCCCTGATATGGGCGATTTCCATGGTGATGGGCTTCATCCAGTCCTTCACCTACGCCGAGATCGCGGGACTCTACCCGAACAAGTCGGGCGGAGCCTCGATCTATGGCGCGTCGGCATGGCTCCGGTACGGCAAGCTGATCGCGCCGCTATCAGTCTGGTGCAACTGGGTGGCCTGGACCTCGGTCCTGTCGCTGGGCTCCTCGATCGCCGCCGCCTACGTTCTGAACGCCTTCGCGGCGATTCCGGCGGCGAATTCGCCGGAGGTCCTGGCCTGGATCTCGGCCAACGCCACAACGCTCGCCAACGTGCCGGCCGATCAGCAGGCGGCTCAGGCGATCGCCGCGCTCACGCCCTCGATCCGGAACTGGACCCTGTTCTCCGGCCAGATCGGCCCGGTCAGTTTCTCGCTCAACGCCGCCTTCTGGATCGGCGCGGTGATGATGGCGATCGTGTTCTCGATCCAGCATCGCGGGATCAGCGGCACGGCGAGCGTCCAGAAATATCTCGGCCTTCTGGTCATCATTCCGCTGGCGATCGTCGGTCTCGTTCCGCTCTTCCAGGGCAAGGTGGACGTCAACAACTTCCTTCCTCTCACGACGGCGAGCGGGGGCTGGGCGCTGACGGACTGGACCGTCGTGCTCGCCGGCATGTTCATCGCCGGCTGGTCGACCTACGGCTTCGAGACCGCCGTCTGCTACACGCGCGAGTTCAAGAATCCGGCGACTGACACCGCCAAAGCGATCATCTACTCCGGCCTGCTGTGCATGTTCCTCTTCATCGTGGTGCCCTTCACGTTCCAGGGCGTGCTCGGCGTGGAGGGCGTCACCGACCCGTCGATCGTGGATGGCTCAGGCGTCGGACGCGCGCTCGCCGTCATGGTCGGCGGCGGGCCGGTGGTCCTCTATCTGCTGATCCTCATGATGGTCATGGCGATCCTTCTGTCGATCATGACGTCGATGGCCGGCTCCTCGCGAACCCTCTACCAGGGGTCGGTGGACGGCTGGCTGCCCCGCTATCTCGGTAAGCTCAATCACCACGGCGCGCCCACGAACGCCATGTGGACGGACTTCATCTTCAATCTCTTCGTGCTCGCCGTCGCGGTCTCGGACGCCACCAGCTTCTTCTTCCTGCTGGCGGTCTCTAACGTCTGCTACATCACGTTCAACTTCCTCAACCTGAACGCGGGATGGATCCACCGGATCGATTCTCCGGATCGTCCGCGGCCCTACCGCGCGCCGACGCCCATCCTGGCCGCCGGCACAGTCCTCTCCTTCGTCAATGCGCTCTTCATGGGCGCGGGCGCGAAGATCTGGCATCCGATGGCGCTCTGGGCCGGGCTCGGCACCGCCCTGCTGATCATCCCGGTCTTCCTCTACCGCCATTATGTCCAAGACGGCGGGCGATTCCCTCACACGGACGTCGACGTCACCGGACCAAAGCGGGCCGGAGTGCTGCCGTACCTCGCGCTCGGCGGAGGTCTCGCGGTGGTCCTGCTGGCGAACTGGATCTTCGTTCTCGCTTGACGAACCGGCTGGGCGCTCCGCGCCCAGCCCTTTTTTTGCGCCGCCGGACGTGCGGCGATCTTCGGGGGACTTTGATGAAAATGAAAACGACCTTTAAGGCCGTAGCAGCCGCCGTGGCTTTGTCGGCAAGCGCCAGTGCCGGCGTGGCGGCCGATCTGAGCGCGCTCCCCGCCCCCGCCGAACCCTTGATGATCGACGTGGCGTTCGGCATTGCGGGCGTCAGCGATTACCGGTTCCGCGGCGTGTCCAACAGCGCCAAGAACCCCGCGGTGCAGGGATATGTCGAGCTTCAGGCCTTCGACTGGATCTACGCCGGCGTCTGGTCCTCCAGCGTCAGCTTTCCGAACCGCTACGGACTGACCGATCCCTCCGCCGAGGTCGATTTCTACGCCGGCCTCCGTCACACATGGGGCGCGTTCTCGCTCGACGCCGGCTATCTCTACTATTGGTATCCGGGCGAGTCGAAGGCCTTCCCGGGCCAGCGGCAAACCGATTACTGGGAGATCAAGGCGCTTCCGAGCGTCGCGATCGGCGATTTCGGCTCCATCACCGGCAACATCTGGTGGAGCCCGGACTACGCCAACACCGGCGGCGACGACCTCTATCTGTCGCTCGCCCCGAAGATCAATTTGCCGATCAGCTCGATTCCCGACGTCGCCTTCTACGTGTCCGGCGAGCTCGGCAAGCAGTGGCTCGGCAAGAACGACTTCAACTTCAATCCCAAGGACTTCTGGACCTGGAACCTGGGCGGCGGCCTAACCTACAAGGCCATGACGCTCGATGTTCGCTACAGCGACACCAATCTCACCCGGAACGAGTGTTTCGGAAACACCGGCGTCAGAAGCTGGTGCGGGAGCGCCGTGGTCGCGAAGATCGCGTTCGACACATCTCTGAACAAGCTGAAATGAGCCGCTGACCGGGCAAGGACCCGTCGCCTGGCCGCGTTCTCGTCGGCGCGGTCAGGCGATCGACCAGATCACCCGCGGGTCACAGTGGTGCCAATGGGCACTATTGCGACCCGGCCGGCACTGTAATGAAACTACCCTTAGAATAGCTCTCGCAGACGAAGAATTCAGAGGGCGCATCAGCAAGGGACGGAGGCTCTTATGCTTCAGCAGAACGACCACGCGCTGTTCGGTCTCGACAAATTCAAGCCCGACGATCCAGCGCATTCTTACACCCTTCCGGCCGAGCTGTATTTCAATCCCGACGTGTTCGAGATTGAGAAGGCCGCGGTGTTCTACAAGTCCTGGAACTTCGTCTGCCACATGAGCCAGTTCGACGCTCCGGGCTCATACCGGACCGTCAAGGTCGGCGATCAGAACATCGCGGTGGTCCGAGGCCGCGACGGCCAGATCCGCGCGTTCCACAACGTCTGCTCCCACCGCGCGCACCAGCTGCTTTCCGGCGAAGGCCGCACGAAGATGATCGTGTGCCCCTATCATGCCTGGAGCTACGAGCTCGACGGAAAGCTGAAGACCAACAGCATCCTCGACACGGTCGAAGGCTTCAACTCCGAGGAGTTCTGCCTCAAGCCGGTCAAGGTCGAGATCTTCCTCGGCTTCGTCTGGATCAACCTCGACATGAACGCCGTCTCGCTCGCGGAGCAGTCGGGCGGCTTCGAGGAGGACGTCCGGAAATATGTCGACACGCCCGAGACGCTGAAGTTCGCCGGCCGTCAGACCTTCGAGATCAAAGCGAACTGGAAGAACGTCGTCGAGAACTTCCAGGAATGCTACCACTGCCCGCCGGCGCATCCGGCGCTGGTCGAGCTGTTCGACCACGGCATCTACCGGACCAAGAACTTCGGCATCTGCTCGAGCCACATCGCGCCGGCGCGCGAAGACAACTCGGCCTACAAGTTCGACGCCAACAAGGCCGGCAACCAGCTGATGTACGCCGCCTGGTACCTCTGGCCGAACGTGACGTTCAACGTCTTCCCCGGCCGCCGCAACCTGTCCTTCATGCACATCATGCCCGTCGGTCCGGAGCTCACCTATGAGCACTGGGACTACTTCCTCGACGAGACGACGCCGAACGAGGAAGAGGTCGCCGCGATGGCCTATGTCAAGGACATCCTGCAGCCGGAGGACATCGGCCTCGTCGAGAGCGTCCAGCGGGGTCTGCACTCGCAGGTCTATACTCAGGGCCGCCTCGTCATCGATAAGGACCTGACCTCGAACAGCGAGCACGGGATCCATCACTTCCAGTCGATGTACTACCGCGCCATGACGGCCGACCGCCGCTGATCTTGGCCGATCCGTGCGGTCGGAGCAGGCGTTTGCTCCGGCCGCATCGTCCTCTCGACAAGGCGCTCAATGTCCCATCGCGTAAACATCCCGCAGTTCCTGACCTCCATTCAGGTCGAGCCCGGGCAAACCATCCTCGACGCCGCGCTCAAGGCCGGTCTCGACTATCCTTATGCCTGCCGGCAGGGAAACTGCTCCTCCTGCAAGACCAAGGTGCTCAAGGGCGCGGCTGAACACATAAAGCCCTACGACTCGTCTGCGCTTTCCGAAGAGGAGAAGGCGGAAGGGATCATCCTGGCGTGCCGGGCGGCTCCGAAAGGCCCCTGCGAGATCGAGTATCTCGAGGACGACGATCTTCTGTTCACGCCAAGCGACGCCGAATGCGTGGTGCGCAAGGTCGAACGCGTCACCCCGGACATCGCCGTCATCACCGCCCGCGCGACCTCGGGCATGCCGGTCAGCTTCTCGGCCGGGCAGTTCGCCAGCCTGACGCTGCCCGGTATGCCCCCGCGCGACTATTCATTCGCAAACAGGCCCGGCGCTCCGGATCTCGAGTTCCACGTGCGCGCGCGGCAGGGCGGGCGCGTCAGCCGTCAGCTCTTCGACAAGACCGAGCCCGGCGACCGCTTCATGCTGCACGGCCCGCTCGGTACCGCCTATCTGAGGAAGGACCATCCCGGACCGATCACGATGGTGGTCGGCGGCACGGGCCTCGCGCCGGCGAAGTCGATCCTTCTCGACGCGCTGTCGGATCTGCCGGGTCGCGAGATCAGCCTCTACTTCTCCGTCAGGAACGAGGCTGACCTCTACATGGTGGACGCCTTGACGGCCTTGGCGGCGAAACACCCGAATTTCACGTTCCGCCCCGTCGTGACCCGCACGGCCGAGAACCCCGACCAGCGGTCGAACGACGTGTTCAAGATGCTGGGCGAGCGGTTTTCGAGCCTCACCGGCCACAAGATCTACACCTGCGGATCGCCGGGACTGGTCTCGGCCTGCCAGAAATACGCCCGCGACAATGGGGTGGCGCCGTCAGACTGTCATGCCGACCCGTTCGTCGCCGCGGAAGATCAGTCGAGCGCCGCCTGAGCTTCTGGGCGTTGACGGGCGATCGGGCGCTCCAAGCCGTCGCCTGTCCCATGCAGCACATCTCGCGGCAGGCCGTCTGCAGACCTTCCCGCCGAGCATAAAGGCGCCGCGCCGGAACCTGCGTTTGCCGCAGGCGCCGACGCGGCGGGAGAGAACGACTCCGGCGGCTAGGCTCTGATCTGTGAGCCTCGCGGGTCCTCGGACGCGACGGTCGCCGGGTCTGAGGCCGAAGCTGTCGCCACGGCCGTGGGCTCGGCCTCGGTCCGGACGCGTGACTTCGTCGGGTCATAATGCGGGAAGGCGACGACGGTCGCCTTGATGCGCTTCTGCTGGCCGTCGAGCTTGCCGATCTCGACCTCCGTCCCGAGCTCCGCATAGGTGACGTCGAGCCGGGCCAGCGCGATCGTCTTGCCGAGGATCGGCGAGCGCATCCCGCTCGTCACCACGCCGATCTGCGCGCGGCCGACATGGACGCAGTCGCCATGCCCGATCGTCTCATTGCCCGAGACGTCGAGCCCGACCAGCTTCTTCGACGGCGTCTCGCGGCGCCGCTTCAGCGCCTCCGAGCCGACATAGGGGTCGGTCTTCTCCTTCGGGACCGCGAAGCCGATGCCGGCCTCGAACGGATCGGTCTGGTCGCAGAACTCGTAGCCCGCGAAGGCCAGGCCCGCCTCGATCCGCAGCATGTCGAGCGCCTGGAGGCCGAGCGGCCGGATGCCGTGCGGCTCGCCGGCCTGCATGATGGCGTCCCAGAGCTCCGGGGCGCGGTCGGGATGGCAGAACACCTCGTAGCCGAGCTCGCCCGTATAGCCGGTGCGCGACACCACGACCGGAATGCCGCTGAGCCGCCCGACCGTGAAGCGGAACCACTTCAGCTCGCTCACCGTGGGCTCGGCCGGCGGCGTCACCACGAGGCTCGCGAGCACGTCGCGCGCGCGGGGCCCCTGGACCCCGACATTGCAGAGCTGATCGGTCGCGGTCTTCACCCAGACCTTGAAGCCGTGCTTCTTCGCCAGTTCGCGCAGATGCACGCCGCAATAATCGTCGCCGCAGATCCAGCGGAAATTGTTCTGCCCGATGCGGAACACCGTGCCGTCGTCGATCATGCCGCCATGATCGTAACACATGGCGGTATAGACCACCTGGTTGATGGCGAGCTTCTTCATGTTGCGGGTGACGGCGAGCTGCATCAGCGCCTCGGCGTCCGGGCCAATGACCTCGAACTTGCGCAAGGGCGACAGGTCCATGATCGCGACCCGCTCGCGGCAGGCCCAGTACTCCTCGATCGGGCCGTTGTCCGAGTAGCAGTCCGCGAGCCAGAATCCCCGGTATTCGGAGAATTTGCGGGTCAGCGCGGAGGTGCGGGGATGGAACCCGGTCTCCCGGGTCAGCCGGGGCGCGGCGTCTGGCGTCATGCGGTGCGCTATGCCTTTGGAGAAATTTTCGGATTTGTCGTAGACGCGGACATGGATGTCCGTCGGCGACCAGCCATTGGCGGGATCGATGTCGTCCGTGCAGGAGGACGAGGCGCAGACGAGATCGGTTAGCGCCCTGAGCAGCACGTAGTCGCCGGGCCGCGACCAGGGCTCGTCCATGCCGATGGAGTCATCCGGGCCGACGAAGGTGTTGTAGAAGAAGTTGATCGCCGGCCAGCCGGCGCGCGGCGCGACCCCGTAGGGCTTCAGCGTGCGGTTGAAGTTCTCGGTGCAGTTGTCGTGCCCCGGATAGCCCATGTCCTCATAATACTTGGCCGTGCAGGCGAGCAGGAAGGCGTCGTGCCGGCCGACCGTGTCGCGCACGATCTCGACCAGCGGCGTCATCCGCGCGTCGAAATATTTGGAGTGCAGGCCCGGCTCCGGATTCGCGGTCCCCATCAGCGTGCGGGTGACGGTCGGGTCGAGCCCGAACTCCTCGCCCCGCTCGAGCGCTGCGGCGTCGAACGCCAGGAAGTCGGAGCACTGCCGGCCGTCGACGTCGATGATCTGGATGTAGTCGCCCGCCGCGACCCGATAGGCGGAGGCGGTCGCAGCCTTGACCCTGAGGTCGAGCTTCGGCTCGGCGAGCGGCCGCGGCGCGACGCCTTTCGCGGGCGAGGCGGTCTCGATCTCGATCAGCAGTTCGGTCGGCGGCGTCTGCTGGTCGGGGGCCATCGGCGAGCCCTCCGCAAGGAGCACGCAGACCGCGTTCGAGGCGGCTTCGAAACGCGCCGAGGCGCCCGGCTCGCCGTCGGCCGAGAACAGGCGGAAGCCCGCCATGCGCAACAGATCCGCGCCACGGCGCGCCAGCGCCTCGCGCGCCGCCCTGTCGTCGAGGTCGGCGGCGGGCGCAAGGCCATCAGCCTCCACCTCGCCGAGGATCCACAGGAGCCCTGGCTGCCCGCCCTCCGGATCGACGATCCGGACGCGATCGCCGACGGCGAGGTCGAACACGAAGGGCTGCGTTCCCTGCGCCGCGAAGCGGTCGACGCGGAGCGGCGACGTCGTGCCTGAATAGGCGTCCATGACGGTCTCCTGATTGGGCGCGTCGGACGGACCATCCGCCCGACGCGGCGTTCGCGTTGCCCCGAGGCTTCCGATCATGCGTCCCGGCCAGGCGCCGGAACCACTATCTCATCGGCGCGCCCGCCCTCCCGGGACGACGGGCGCGCCGAGGGGGTTACTCCGCGGCCTGCCGGGCGGGCTGCTCGAGGAACGCTTCGAGCGAGTCGTCCATCGCCTTCATCCACACCGTGTGGTGGACCGGCGCCATGTTGCCGGTGATGGTCGAGGGATAGGAGCGATCCCGATAGGTCAGAATGCCGGCTTCCTTGTGGTGCTCCCACTCCTTGAACAGTTCGGCGACGCGGTCGACGTCAAGGCGCGGATAGTCGGTCGCGCTCAGCAGGTCGCGCACATAGTCGGTCTGGAAGTCGATCGCCTGATAGGGGTTCTCCAGCGCCTCTTCACGCTCGAGCCATTTGGCGGCGTCGGCCTCCTGCTCGGCCCGCGCCGGCAGTGCGATCCGGCCGAGCACCACGTCGCGGGCGTACCAGGCCTGCGCGTCGAACATGTTGAACGTATAATACTGATCCTGAGCGCCGATATACATCAGCTTCGGGTTCGGCAGCCAGAAGATGCCCTTGTAGAGGTTCGGCGGATAGAGCCGGGTCTTGGTCCGGAGCCTCAGCTCGTCCGGCAGGAACGGGTAGTGGTTGAGGTAGCCGGTGCAGAAGATGATGGCGTCGACGTCGTCGACCGACGAGCCGTCCTTGAAGTAGCAGGTCGAGCCCTGGACGCGGGTGAGCAGCGGCCGCTCCTCGAAGCCTTCCGGCCAGTCGAAGCCCATGGGCTTGGTGCGGTAGCTGAAGGTGATCTTGCGCGCGCCGTACTTATGGCACTGGGTGCCGATGTCCTCGGCCGAGTAGCTCGAGCCGATCATCAGGACGTGCTTGCCGGCGAACTCGTCGGCGCAGCGGAAATCATGGGCGTGCAGCACACGGCCGAGGAACTTGTCGATGCCCTCGAACTGAGGAACGTTCGGCGTCGAGAAGTGGCCGTTGCACACGAACACATAGTCGAAGACGTCCGTGACGCGGGTGTCGCCCACCAGATCGGCGACCGTGACGGTGAACTTGTCCGTCGCCGCGTCATACGCGACGTCCCGCACCGCGTGGTTGAACTTGACGTATTTCCGCACGCCCGACTTCTCGACCCGGCCGGCGATGTAGTCGTGCAGCACGGCGCGCGGCGGGTAGGACGGGATCGGCCGGCCGAAATGCTCCTCGAAGGAGTAGTCGGCGAACTCCAGGCACTCCTTCGGGCCGTTCGACCAGAGATAGCGGTACATCGAGCCGTGCACCGGCTCGCCGAACTCGTCGAGGCCGGTGCGCCACGTGTAGTTCCACAGGCCGCCCCAGTTCGACTGCTTCTCGTAGCAGACCATCTCGGGCACTTCCGCGCCCTTCTGGCGGGCGGACTCGAAGGCGCGAAGGACGGCCAGGCCGCTTGGCCCGGCGCCGATAATCGCAATGCGTGAGGCCATTTCTCTTCTCCTCGGCGTCGCGGGACGCCCTCATCGATCCTGGTTCGTTCGGCCGCGCCTTTCGGCGCGAGCCGTTCTGAGCGCGCGTTTTCAGGCGCGTTCTTCGAGGGGGTGGGTTCTGAGGCGGTGTGGGTCGTAGAACGGGGTTCGGACGACGGCGGCGGCGACGGGGCCGTCGGGGGTCTCGACCTCGAGGGCGGTTCCGATCGCGGCGAACTGCGGGGGCACGCTGCCGAGGCCGATCGACTTCATCAGGTAGCGGCTGTAGGTGGTCGAGTTGACCGTGCCGATCTCTTGGCCGTCCTTGACGATCTTGGCGCCCGGCGCGATCGCCTCATGGGCGTCGAATTCGAGCCCGACATTGGCGGCGCGGATCTCGTTCCTGCGGCGCTCGAGCGCGGCCTTGCCGTGGAAGTCCGGCTTCGACAGGTCGACCGTCCA
>Ga0268293_125_pt1 | contig 109880 bp, 117 predicted proteins | sample MetcoculturR22M_FD_191344 | JGI IMG/M metagenome (GOLD analysis project Ga0268293, IMG submission 191344) | Soil microbial communities from Anza Borrego Desert, Southern California, United States - Methanotrophic co-culture R2.2-M | ecosystem: Environmental > Terrestrial > Soil > Desert | place... | reverse complement strand
GTGAAGTCAGCATCGTGAGTCATCAGTGCGTCCACCTCAAGAGTGTGCGGACACCCCGTGCATCCGCTCGCACCAGTGTCGCCTGAGCCTTTCAATCCGTCGAGACGGTCCTCGGCGGACGCTTACGTTTCACGCTGCCACAACGCCCAAATCCGGCCCTGGCAGGCGGGCTCGGGCCGTGGCGGTCGGCCGCCGGCGTGTTCGGACAGAGCGAGTCGCTTTCGCGCCTCGGCATAGTCCACCGTATCGAAGGCGAACAGCTCGTGCATCACGGTGTAGGACGCGCCGGCGAGGATCAGCTGGTCCTTCAAGTCATTCTCCTTCTGGCGCCGATCGAGCACCGTAAACGCCGCATTGAGCGCCTCCGCGTCCACCGCGAGGGCGATGAGTTTCGTTTTCGCGCAGGCGGCGAGCTCCACCAGGCTTTCCACCGGCAGACGCACGAGCCGGTCGAGCTGGTCCGGGCGAAATCCCAGCTCGATCGCCGCTTTTCGCCTGCCGCTGTGGGTCAGGCGGATCGCCTGCAACAGCACCTGGAGCGCAAAATCCCTCTGAACGTCGTGCGGAGTCATGGGTATCCCCCCTTTCGAGTCATCAAATCCTAAGGTCTCTCAATCCGTGGGTTCGAGTCGACGGTCGGCGCATGCCAGAGGTCGGTCTCCGGGAAGTGCCGACGCATACGCCGGCAACACCCGACGAGCTCGATCAGGGCGCCATAGGCCGCCTCCGGCAACCGCTCCGAGGACAGGAAGCGGAACGCCAGCTCCGGCACGGTGGGCGGTGCGCCGACCAGGGCGTGGAGCTCGGCCGCGCGGTCCTCGAGCAGGACCGGCTGGAGCGCGAGGCCGGGCGGCGCGAGCTGAAGCCGGTAGGGCGACACGGCGATTTCGGACAGGCCCAACAAACACCACCAGGCGGCGCGGAGGCAGGGATCGGCGGGTAAGGGGCCGGCCGGGAGGTCGATACAGAAGCCGAAACCCTCGTCGTTGTCGACGATCAGCGGTTCGAGCCCGAGCGCTGCGGCGAAACGCCGGGCTTCCTCGCGGCACCGGGCACGGGCCGCGGCGAGCCGAATGGCGAGATCCTGTCCGGATCTCACGGGCGTATCGTTCCAGGGTGAACCGGGCGACGGCGCCTCGTGTTTTTGTGCCGGGCTCGTTGGTCGGTTGGGTAGGCTCGGTTCGAGGTCCGCCGAAGCGAGGCCAGCTTCCTCCTGTTCTAAAACCCTGTCCCCATCGGTCGATCCGTGCGGCACGGTGGCCGAGGGCGGTGGATCCGGAGTCGGATCCGTATCCGCTTGATGGCGGCCGTCGTAGAGGAGCGCCTCGACCGCGAGGTGGACCCGGTTGGCGGGCAAGCCACCGTAGCGGCTGAAGCGGGCGTCGAGATCTGCGCGGACTTCCTCCAGGTCGAGGAGTTCGCCGTCGTGTTGGGCGAGCGCCTCGGCGAAGAGGGCCTCGAACGGCGGCGCCCCGGCTAGCTGTTCGTGGTAGCGCCGATAGGCGCGGTGAAGGTCGCGGATCAGGTCGACGCGCCAGCCGCCCAGTCCCGTCGCGAACGCCTTCGGGATCAGGGGCTCCAAGACTTCGGTGGCGAACTCGTAGCGGATGAGCTGGCGCCGGGAGATCACATAGCCGAGGCAGCCCAGCCGCCGCTGGAACTGCCCGCGGTTGAGCGTGTCGCCGGTCTCGGTCTCGATCTGGCGTTTCAGGTCCATCACGGCGTGGGCGAGGTCGATGAAGTTCAGTTCGCCGCGCGCCTCGTTCTCGACGATGTGCGCCCTAAGCACCTCGGACTCGGATTCCCAGGGCACGAACAGGCAAAACACGTCCCGATAGACGGGATCGCCCGTGTCCTGCCACAGGGTCCGGTGGATCTCGAGGCGGGTATTGCCGCCGGCCTTGACGATGAGGTGCTCGTCGCCGGGCCGCCGGGTGACGGTCAGGGGATCGTCGGCCAGCCCCGGTTTGGCCTTGATGGACCGATGGATGTCCTCGTACTTGGGATTCGGCCGACGGCGCGGATTGCGGTCGTAGGGCCGGATGGCCTCGACCGGCAGGATCATCGGCGTGGGCGCGACCGGGTCGGCCGGCGGCAGGTGCCCGTCGCGATGGGGACCGAAGGACCCCTCCAGCAACAAGGCACGGACATCGGGTGTGCGCTTGGCCATGCGGTCTACTCCACCGATGAGGTCGGCGACGTCTTCAGATGCGGAAACAGCTCCGCGACCAGGGCCTCGAGGGTGTCCAGGGCCGAGGGCGTGGCCCCGCGACGACGGTCGAACCGGTGCACCGGGGTGCGATAGGTGGCGGCCTCGCGATAGACGACCGAGGCGGGAATGGCGGTCTCGAGGATGGTGGTGGCTCCCTTGCTCGGCAGATAGGCTTCACGCCGGAGTTCCTCGGCAATCCGCCGGGCATCGCGCGAGCGGTCCAGGCGGTAGAGGACACCGCGCAAGGGACCGATGGGGGCGCCGAGAAACGCCATGGGCCGTAGCCGTTCCAGCATGGCGACGGTGCCGCGGACGAACTCGCGGGCCGAGAGGATTTCCGGCGGAATAGGGGAGAGGAGGATATCGGCGGCGGCGACCGCGGCGTCCTGGAGAGGACCGACCGCGCCCTGGGTGTCGATCAGGATGATATCGTACTGGGCAAACGGCGGACGGCCGAGGAGGTGCTTGAGACGCACCCGCCCGTCGACGGCGTCGCGGAGCTTGCCGTCCGGATCGTCGGAATAGACGAGATCGAGGCGGTCGAGGGTGGTCTGGCTGACCACGTCCTCGCAGGCCGCCTCGACCATCAGCCGGGTGAGACCGCCCGAGGCGCGGTGTCGGAGCGGAAAAAAGCTGGAGAGGGTGGGTTGGGGATCGGCGTCGACGAGGAGGGCGGTCTGGCCGAGATCGGCGAGATAGGCGCCGAGATTGGCGGTCAGCGTGGTCTTGTCGACGCCGCCCTTGGTGCTGGTGATGGTGATACAGATGGCCATGGCGCCCTTCTCCGGCATGTTACCCGGGGATGGAGTCCCGGGGGACGATGATGAACCGAAGGAAGTGAAAACAGAGCGCCAGCGCCTAAAAGGCGTTGGAGCCGGTGATAGGATTTGAACCTACGACCCGCACATTACGAATGTGCTGCTCTACCGACTGAGCTACACCGGCGATGAGAGCTGCCCATTATAAGAAAATTTGATGCGCTTACACAAGGCATCGAAGTAACCATGTGCGCATTGGCGCCTCGTGAGCGACGGCGTTAGGATATGAGGAACCTTTTATTTGATCGGGAGGAATTATGAACAAGGAACAGTTCTTGACATTCGCTTCATCGCTCCTACTTATGTGTTCGACGGGACAGGGCACCGCGGCTTACGCGGCCAACGTTTCAAGTTCAACCGTGTCCAGTTCGGTCTCCTCCGTTTCGCTCGGAGGCTCCCACGCGCAGGCCGTGATTAGCGGTCAACAGGGGATCATCTCGATTAACGGCGATCGCGTGGAGGTCAAGGACGGCAGACTGACGTGGAACGGCGTGTCCTACGGCACCGTAGGGAAGAATTCGGTCGTGAAATACATCGCCAACGGCTCCGTCAAGAAGCTGTTCGTCGATGGAGTGGAAAGATCGGCCGATCCTTGAACGCAGCGCTTTAATCCCACTCGCCCGCCATTCTGAAGCGAAACTCGCCCACGCCCGCGTGTCCCAAACGGACTCGCCAGAAGGCATAATAAGCCTCGCGAGTTCGTGATCGAGTTGAACACATCGAGGGATTATGTCTGCCATTCATCACGCCCTGGTATTGAACCTGCATCAGCCGCCCGGCAATCTGGGCCATCTCCTTTCCGAGCAGCCCTGGGAGGCTCGGGAAATTCTTTATGCCTACGATCGGATTCCGAGATTCCTATGGGATTACGACGACATCGCGCGGGTCCATCTGTCGCTTTCCGGGACGCTCCTCGAAACCTTGTCGAATCCGGAGTTCCAGAGTCGCGTTTACGGCATCGTCGATTGCGGGTCGCTGATTTGGCACCTCCAGAACGAGCGGATCATCGACATCCTCGGTACGGGCTATTACCACCCGGTGTTGCCGCTCATCCCCGAGGCGGATCGCGACGAACATCTGGCACGCTGGCAGGCCATTGCCGGCCATCTGTTTTGGCGGAATTCGTTCCAAGGGTTTTGGCCTCCCGAGATGGGATTTTCCATGGAGCTGATTCCGCTGCTCAAGAAATTTGGCTATCGCTATGTAATCGTCGACAGCGAGCACGTGGAGCCGGTGACGCCTATGCAATGGCACGAACTCCGGTATCGGCCCCATATTGCTCGCCATAACGGGTCGGAAATCATCGTCATCGTACGCGACCGGGAGCTTTCGGACGCTCAGGAATCGGGCATGGACTACGTTTGGTTCGCGAAAGAACTGGCTCAGCGAACGCAATGCTGCGATTTCGAACCGCTGGTCACGACCTGCACGGACGGCGAGAACGGGGGTTGGTTCCGGAACACGACCAACGAGGTGAATTTTTGGGGTGCGTTTTACCGGGAATTGTTGGATGAAGCCCGCAAGAAAAGTTTAATTCAACCGGCTTTTATCAAGGATTATTTGGACCGGTTCGGCGCGTACGGTGAAGTTACGGTAAGAACCGGAGCCTGGAATACCGGTTGGCATCACGGACGGGATTTTCTGCAATGGACCGGTTCGCAAACGCAAAAAGATTCTCTGGCGCGATTGCAGGCCGTAAGCATGGCGGTACACCAAGCCCGAAATGCCGCTGTAGCCAAGGATTTGACAGAAGAGGAGCAGGCTGAACTGAACGAAGCCTTCTGGCGGCTATTGCGTGCCGAAACGAGCTGCAACTTCTATTGGGGCGAAGACTGGGTGCACCGCTGTCATAACGACCTGGATGAAGCCGAGGCTTGTTTGCAGCGCTACAGAGCACGCGCTTCCTAGCACTCGATAGCCCGGAACGGCTGCCTTCCCTTTGTCCAAGCCCAGTTGTAGGTCGGCAATCCCTTGCCGACAGAGCTCTAATGCGACCGTTTGCCATCGGAGAGACCGGACAGACCGCATTCGTCGGCAAGGGATTGCCGACCTACGGATTCAGGCGAGTAGGTCGGGAATCCTTCCCAATCGCAAACGGCGTCTTCGGGAGCGCCGAAGCCGCCCTTCCCGACGGTGCAGGTGGGCCAACGGGTTCGTCGGCAAGGGATTGCCGACCTATCAATTCAGCCCGGAAGCCGAAACGGGACTACTGCGATACCGTCGGCGCGCCGCTCGGTGGAAAGGTCCCCGCGTACGGGCCGAAGCCGCTGATTTCGGCCATTCGGCTTTCGATCCAATGTTCCGCTTGGTGGTTGATTTCGCTGGAGCTCAGCGTGGTCGCATCGATCGGCGGTCCGATGCGCACCTGGATAACACCGGGAAATTTGAGAAAAGCCCGCCGTGTCCAGTATTCGCCGGCATTGTGGGCGACGGGGACTACCGGACAGCCGACGCGATGAGCGAGTATTCCGCCGCTAGTCCCGTAGCGTCCTTTCTGTCCCGGCGCGACCCGGGTCCCTTCGGGGAAAATAACGACCCAGCGCCCTTCTTTCAGTCGTTTTTCGCCGTCCCTCAGGATCTGCTTCATGGCGGCGGATTTCGCCTGCCGGTTGATGGCGATCGGTTCCAAGGTAGCCATGGCCCAACCCCATACCGGGATGCGCAGCAATTCGCGCTTCAGAATGAACACCAGGGGCGGGAATATGGCTTGCAAAGCCAGAGTTTCCCAGGCGGATTGATGTTTGCAGAGTATGATGCCGCTTCGCTCCGGGATGTTCTCGAGCCCGCGCACCTCATACTTCAAGCCGCAAACGGTTTCCAACATCCATAAGTTGAACCGTACCCATAGGCCGGCGATGGCATAGCGGGTTTCGAACCGGAGCGGATAGGCCGTCAGCAGCACCGGCCCCAGCAGGAGGGTAGACAAGACCTGGCCGATGAAATAGAGAGTCGAACGCAAACAAACGCTAATCAGCGTTAAAAAGGATATATTGGGCCGCTGCATAGAGATTTGGAAAAATAGGAAGGTCGAGATCCGGATGGCGGGCCAAAGTCCGCATGCCTTTGCCCGTTTCAACCAGGATCGGTTGCGCCCCGGCCGCCTGTGCGGCCTGAACGTCCCGGAAGGAATCGCCCACCGCGGGTACGGACTTCAGATCAACCTGATACTTTTCGGCAAAGGCGCGGAACAAGCCCGGCTCGGGCTTCCGGCAGCCGCAGCCGTCTTCCGGGCCGTGCGGGCAGAAGAAAATCTCCTCGATCTGTCCTCCGGCAGACTCGACCGCATCGCGCATCTTTTGATGGATACCTTCCAGCGTAGCCAGATCGAACAATCCGCGCGCGATGCCGGATTGATTCGTCAGTATGACGACGCGAAAGCCGCCGCTGGTCAGAAGCGAGATCGCTTCGAGGCTGCCGGGAATGGGCACCCATTCGTCGGGCGACTTGATGTAGGCGTAGGAGTCCTCGTTGACGACGCCGTCGCGGTCCAGAATGACGAATTTCGACATGCCGCGGGACCGCTTATCCCTGAAGCTTCGAGATGTCGGCGATGTTGAGGAACAGTCCTTCGACGATCGCCAAGAGGCCCAGCCGGTTGCGGCGAAGTTCGGCATCGTCGGTCATCACCATGACGCTGTCGAAGAAGGCGTCCACCGTTTCCCGGAGCTGCGCCAGACGGCACAAGGCCGCCGTATAGTCCCTTTCGTGCAGCAGCGGAAGAATGTCTTCCTTGGCTTGCCGCGCGGCCTCCAACAGATGTTTCTCTTCCGTTTCCGTCAACACGTGGTCATCCACATTGGCGACGACTTCCTCTTCCGCCTTGCGCAGGATATTGCGTATCCGCTTGTTGGCCGCGGAAAGGCTCTCGGCCTCGGCCAGGCGGCGGAATTCGCGCACCGCTTTCAGACGTCGGTCGAAATCGGGCAAGCGGCCGGGCTTGACCGCCAGAACGGCCTCGAACTCGTCGTGGCGGACGCCGCGCTCCAGGCAGTATCCGCGGAGTCTTTCGAGGATGAAGTCGTAAACGTTCGCATGTACCGTTTCGGCGTCGAACGGGTGAGTAAATTGCGCCAGGGCTGAATCCAGGAGCTCAGGAAGATCCAGATCCAGCTCGGCTTCGAGCAGGATGCGGATGGTGCCCAAGGCGGCGCGGCGCAAAGCGTAGGGGTCTTTGTCGCCGGTCGGTATCAGGCCGGCGCTGAAGATGCCGGTCAAGGTGTCGATCTTTTCGGCCAGAGCCAGCATCAGGCCGGTGCCCGTTCGCGGCACGGGACCGCCCGACACCTTCGGCAGATATTGTTCCTCGATGGCGGCGGCGATTTCCTCCGGCTCTCCCTCCGCCAGGGCGTAGTAGCGGCCCATGGTGCCCTGCAGCTCGGGAAACTCGCCGACCATCAGACTCAGCAGATCGGCTTTGGCAAGAAGAGCCGCGCGTTCGACCCAGGCGCTTTCCGTGTTGAGACGCTCGGCGATGATCACGGCCACGCTCTTGACCCGCTCGGTCTTGTCGAGCAGCGACCCCAGGGTTTTTTGGAAGGTGATCTGCGCCAGATCGGGCACCCGGCTTTCGAGGGTTTGCTTGCGATCCTGGTTCCAGAAGAATTCGGCGTCGGACAGGCGAGGGCGCACGACCCTTTCGTTTCCGGCGCGTACGGTGTCCGGGGAGTGGCTGTCCAGATTGCTGAAGGTGATGAAGTAGGGCAGCAGACCGCCTTCTTTATCCTTCACCGGAAAATACTTCTGATTCGCCTGCATGGTGGTGATCAGCACTTCCGGCGGAAGGGAGAGGTAGCGGGCATCGAACCCGCCCAGAATCGGTACCGGCCATTCGACCAGGGATGCGACTTCGTCCAGCAGATCAGCCTCGATATGCGCGCAACCGTTGACCGTGACCGCGGTGGCTTCGGCCGACTCGCGGATCCTGGTCTTGCGGGTCTCGAAGTCGGCGATGACGAAACCTTGTTCGAGCAGCTTTTCGGCGTATTCGCCGGGCTCGTTCAGAACCAGGCCGTCCGGATGGTGGAAGCGGTGGCCGTAAGTCACACGGCCCGCGGGTACGCTCAGGATTTCGGCGTCGATCACTTCGCTGCCGAACAGCAGCACGATCCAGTGTACCGGGCGCACGAATTCGGCGGTTCCGGCCCCCCAGCGCATGCGTTTCGCGATCGGCAGGGCGGCCAGCGACTGGCGCAGAATATCAGGGATTAAATCCTCGGTCCGCGCGCCCTTGACTTCCTGGCGAAAGCCGACCCAAGCGCCCTTGTCGGTTTCGATGGTCGTGAGCTGTTCGAGCGTGGCGCCGCAGCTTTTCATGAAGCCTTCCAGAGCCTTGGAGGGCGAGCCGTCGGGCTGATAGGCGGCATTGAGCGCGGGACCACGCCTCTCGACCGTCTGATCGGGCTGGGCGGTCGCCAAGCCTTTCACCCACACGGCCAGCCGCCGCGGCGCGGCATAAGGCACGACTTCATCGAAGCTCAGCGCGGTTTTGGCGAGACCGCTCTCGACGTTGTCTTTCAGCGCCCGGCTTAGCGCGAGCAGGGACTTGGGCGGCAATTCCTCGGTGCCCAGTTCGAACAGCAGATCGCGCGCTTCACTCATCGTCGGCACTCCTCGAATTCAGCAGCGGAAAACCGAGTTTTTCACGGCGCTGGTAATAGGCTTCCGCGACGGATTTGGCCAAGTCGCGGACACGGAGGATGTAGCGCTGGCGTTCGGTGACGGATATGGCCCGGCGCGCGTCCAGAAGGTTGAAGGAGTGCGAAGCTTTCAACACCATTTCGTAGGCGGGTAGGGGTAAATCCTGCGCGATCAGTTTTTGACATTCGCGCTCGTAAGTATCGAAGCAGCCGAACAGAAATTCGGTATCGGCGTGCTCGAAATTGAAAGACGACATTTCCACCTCGTTTTGGTGATAAACGTCGCCGTAGGTCACGGGTCCGTTGGGTCCGCGGGTCCAGACCAGATCGAACACGCTTTCGACCCCTTGCAGGTACATGGCGATGCGTTCCAATCCGTAGGTGATTTCGCCGCTGACCGGGCGGCAGTCCAGCCCCCCCACTTGCTGGAAATACGTGAACTGCGTGACCTCCATGCCGTTCAGCCAGACCTCCCAACCCAGGCCCCAGGCGCCCAGGGTCGGCGATTCCCAATTGTCCTCGACGAAGCGAACGTCGTGTTCGAGCAGGTCGAAGCCGAGAAAGCGGAGGGACCCCAGATACAGCTCCTGGATATCGGGCGGATTCGGTTTGAGAATGACCTGAAACTGGTAATAATGCTGGAGCCGGTTGGGGTTCTCGCCGTAGCGGCCGTCGGTGGGCCGGCGGGAGGGTTGCACGTAGGCGGTGTTCCAGGGCTCCGGGCCTATGGCCCGAAGGAATGTCGCGGGGTGGAAAGTGCCTGCCCCTACCTCCATGTCCAGAGGCTGCATGATGACGCAGCCCTGTGCCGCCCAGTACTCCTGCAGCGCCAGAATCAGTCCCTGAAAAGTGGAAACGTCGCGTTTAGCTATGGTTTGACTGGCCACAACGGTTTCGGATGGTTGATCAAAGTCGTCGATTATATCCCGAAATGACGATAGCACCGATCATTGCGGTAACGGATTGTGCCGCCGGGATGTCGGCGACAAAATACCCCGTCTTGAGAATTCGCGAACTTAGTTTAGAGGGCCTATGAAAGTCATCGGTTTTAATCACGCCTCATTGATTGTCAGCGATTTGGATGCCTCGCGGCGGTTCTACGAGGGCGTTCTCGGATTGACGCCCAGCGACAAGCGTCCGCGTATGCCCTTCGACGGGGTTTGGTACGAGATCGGCGCGCAGCAGATCCATTTGCTTCAGGTACCGAATCCCGATGCAGCGGCAGAGCGTCCGGAACACGGCGGACTCGACCGCCACGTGGCTTTGAACGTCGCGGACCTGGCGGCGATCAAACGCGACCTCGAACAAGCAGGGGTGAGCTATAGCGTGAGTAAATCCGGCCGCCCGGCGCTGTTTTGCCGGGATCCGGACAACAATACCTTCGAGCTCATCGAACTACCGGTCTAGATTTCTTATCCCGAGCCGCCAAGAAGGGAGATCGATCTCTTCGGGCGGCTGTCGTTGTCGGGCGCAAGGGTTTGCGCCCAGCGCCCTCCGCCCGAAATAAGTCCGAAACGATCGAGTTACGAACGAAACAAATCTCCCATTTCGGGAAATCCTTCAGAAACGTTCCTCCCCTGAAATAGCGTCGCGTTGCGGGACGCGAGAGCTACCGATCAGCCCGCGACGAACTGACCATCAACCGGGCCGTGCCGAAACGCCGGCTCAAACCGAGGAGGAATTCCATGAACAAGTTCGTCCCGATTTTCGATCTCAGCAGCGTATTTTCGGTACCCGGCCGGGTGTCCGGGGAATATTGGCTGCGTTCAAACATGGCCCGCCTGAGCCGGCTCATGTCTTACGGAGTCGAATGCATGGCGCGTTTGGGACTGGTATTGCCCGCCGGTGCCGCCAGCGCGGTTTCGGTGGTTGCGCTGGCCGGGACCGGGCGGATTTCGACTGCGTTGGCCGCAGCCGTATTTCTGCTGGTCTACGCCAGCTATCTGATCGACCATCTGGCGGATGTGGACCGTTTCGATGATGAACAAGCTTCGAAACGCAGTCTGGCCTTGGGGCGTCGGAAACGATTCTTTTCAGTGCTCGGTGCCGCCGCGCTCGCGGCGGCCGTGACGATTACCGGAATAGCGAGCAGTCCGGCTGCGATGCTGTTCCTCGTCTCGTTCCCTATCGCGGTGATTCTTTACGGAACGCCATGGTTCGGCATTCTCACCCGCGGACTCTTCCGCTATCGGCGGCTCAAGGACATTCCGGGGTTCAAGGCGTTTTACACGGCCTTTTTCTGGGGCTTGCTAATGGTCTACGCGGACCGTTTCGTCGGCGGAAATCAGCCGTCCCTGGTCCCGTTCTTTTTCGGTTACACGTTTTTGTCGTTCTTGTTGAATACCGTCTATTGCGATTTCAAGGATCTGGAGCGCGACCGCTTCGATGGCGTGGCCACGCTGCCGCTGATGCTCGGCATTCCGAATACCTTGCGGCTGCTCCACATCGTGAATGCCGCGGCTCTCGCTTGGCTGATCGCTTTCGTGGCCGCCGGTTGGATTCCGGTGTGGACGATCGGGTTGGCGCTGGTGCACGGATACGTATCGGCCGTTCTTCGCCACGGCGCGAGGGTAATGGCGAGGGGCGGTCTTCCCGGCGATGCCGCCATCGATGCCGAATTCGCGCTATGGTTGCCCTGCGCCTTGCTCGGGTCCTGGATGACGGCGTTCCTCGGCTTGGCTTAAAGGAGGAAACTCATGAGTCCGACGGAACAGCTCGTCTACAACGCTTCCTCGATCGCCTGTCTGGGGCTGTGGGGCGTCGCTTATCTGCTCATCATCCGCCGCGCGTTCAAGGACCGCGCCTACGGCATGCCGTTGCTGCCGCTTTGCACCAATCTCTCCTACGAATTCATCTTCGGCTTTCTTCTGCCCGATGATCCGCCGCTGAACTACGCCAACGGCATCTGGTTTCTGATCGATCTGGTGATCGCTTACCAGTACTTGCGATTCGGCCGGAAAGAGTTTCCGTCCGCGTTACCGCAACGGTGGTTCCTGCCGGCGTTCGGTCTGGCGCTGGTCACCGCATTCGCGGGCATCCTGGCCATCACTTTCGAATTTCAGGATTGGCACGGCAATTACACCGGATGGGGGGATCAGCTGCTGATCTCGGTTTCTTTTCCGTACCTGCTGGTGCGCAGGCAAAGCGTCAAAGGGCAGTCGGTCTACATCGCGTTGTCGCGAATGATCGGCAGCATCGCGCTGATTCCGGCCCAGTACGTACTGACGCCCGACTCTCTCTTCCTGGCCTACGTCTATATCGCCTTCATCGTTTTCGATCTCCTCTACATCGCCCTTTATCTGCGCCGATGCCGTTCGGACGGAATCAATCCGTGGCGGCGTCTTTGAGCATAGAAGCGCGAGCAGAGCCGTGGAGTCCAGGGCGATTCTCGGATTGATTCGCGGAATGCGGGAGCGGGTTTTAGAGCACTTTCCGGTTTGGCGCAGAAGTAGGTCGGCAATCCTTTGCCGACACGCGCGGTCGGCGGGGGCATTGTCGGCAAAGGATTGCCGACCTACGAATTTCCCGATTCTCACCGCAAAACCGCGGTAAAAAACGTTCTAAGTACATTCCGCAAATATTTGCGGAATCTCGACAGATTGGCTTGATTGGCGGGGTTGTCCGGCAGGTTGCCTATGCCGCAAGACTTCCCTGAATGTACTTAGCCCGTACCTATACTGAGGCCGTTTGCAATCAATCCTTGCGTGCGAATGGAAACGCTTTAGTCTCGCGACGGGCGTCCTTGAGTACGTTGACTGAGCCCGTGGGAAATCGCCAATGTGTTTTTCGCCGGGGCTTCGGCGGTTACCCTGACGGGCGAAACAATTGAAACAAATCTCCGCTCCGCCGGAAATATTCGAGATACACGGCCCATTGAAACTGGTTCCCGACCTCGGCGCCTTCGCCGGGGAATTCGACAATCGAAGAGGAGAACCAACCATGAAACCAATCAAATCGCCCTTGCGAGCTATCTGGCGGGCGCTGGTCGCCGCAGTGCTCTGCTCGGGGCAAGCTGTGCTTGCCGACAGTCCCAATAAGCCGAGCCCGGTGGACCAACCGCCGGCCATCAAACTACCGGCGGTCGCGGACCATCCCGAAGTGATCCGGGCCTTGCACTGGAACGTCTGGATGTATCCCGACATCGTCCATCCCGACGCGGCAGGTCTGGACAACGACCACCGGGTACCCCACATCGTCGGGCGCCTGAACAAGCAGAAATACGACATCGTATCGATCAACGAGCTGTTTTCCGGATCGCCAGACCAGAAAGGCCAGTACGACGAGTTCATTTACCTCATGACCGGTATCGATACGGGGGTCTCGGACATAGGCAACACCAATATTTCCTATTCGTACCTGCCCCATGGAGCGCCGCCGGCCCAGTATCCTTACTACGTCTGGTCGCCCGGCTTCCATATGACCACCGTCGGCGACGCCGGCCTGGGCCTGTTCACCCAGTTCCCGCCAGCGCCCCGCAATGATCTCGAGCCCGCCTTCATGGCGCTGCCCGGACAACCCTACCCTCAAGGGATCAGTGTGGACTATTACTGCCTGAATTCGGAGGGCGCGGAAAAACTTGCAAGCTTTCAATTCCTTGCGGGCGGGCCGGCGAGCCCCTTTCCGTGGGTGAAAAGCAAACCTTGGTACAAAACCAATATGAACCAGGCTCCCGGCTGCGCGGCGGCCTATACCTGGTACACGGAAGCGGAGGGAGCGGATGCGGGTGCGGTCAAGGGCATCCTCTGGACTCGAGTGGAGAACGCCAAGACCGGCCGTCCCTTGAACATTTTCGTGACCCATACCCAGGCCGATTATCCGGAGGCCAATCCGCCGGAGGAGTATTCCGCGGTCCGCGCCACCCAGTTGCAGCATCTGCGCAACTTCATTGACTCCATGGCTTCCGCGGATGAGGACGTCATGGTGATGGGCGATCTCAACGTTCTGGGCGACGGCAAGAAGTTCATCGGCGTCAACCCGTCGCAGAACCAGTACGAGTACAAGGATTGGATCAGCGACATCTTCGTGGCCCTGGACGGCTTCGAGGACGTTTATCGCGCCCAGATGAAAACCACCGACAACGACGGCGGATTCACCCGGCACCCCATCCGGAACAGCCACGACGCGGCGGACCCGTATCCCCAGCGGCTGGATTACATTCTGTCCCGCTGGAAAAGCGACTGGGACCGGAACGGCTACTGCATGCAGCATGCCCGCGCGCGCCGCGATTTCAACCTCTATTTGGGAGGACCCAATCCGGCCACCGATGCTTCGGACCACTTCCCGGTGGAAATGGCGGTCAGCTTCGACTCCGGCTATTGCGCCCCGCGCAAGGCGCTGGATGCGGGGAACTCGGCCAATCTCAACACCACCAGAGTGCTGACCTTCGACAATCCGGGCGCGGTGCAATGGATACGCGTGCCGGCGGACACCGATCTGGCCATCACCGCCGAAAAACTCACCCATGTGGACGGCAGCAAGTATGAGCTGGATGTCACGGCCTTCCTGTCCACCGATCTGTCGATGCCGGTGGAAACCTTCAACAAGCGGTACCGGCTGGGCTTCGGCAAGCGCGATTTGAAAAAGTCCGTCAAGGTCTCGTTCCCGGTTCCGGCCTATTTGCGGATCACGCCGGCGAGTTACGGCGCCATCGGCACGGCCGAAATCATGATCACCAAGCTGGACGGCCTCACGCCGGACACGGCGCTCCTGATCGGCGCGGGCGGCTTCCTGGACGTGGACAAATCCCATGCGCGCTATGGCGAGAACTGGTCCAAATCCTGGTCCGAACCGACCGACATGCCCGGCACCAGCCTGAACGGGACCCCCGGCCAGAAGGTCAAGTGGTTCGAGTTCAACAATCAGCCCGGTGAGGACGGCAAGGGCAGTTGCTTCACCCTGCGCATCCTCCAGGGCGGGGTTCAGCCGCCGGCGGCATCCGGCAACAGTTCCTTCCGCATCCGCGTACAGCAGGGCAATACGGTATACCAGAACTGGGGAAATTATGTGCCGACCAACGCCGGCAGCAGTTCCAAGCCCTTCCAGGCGGTGTTCGATTGCAGTAACAATCCCGGCCTGGCCGTGCCCACCGGAGCGGAAATCAAGCTGGGAATCGAGCGCTCGGACAACGCCAACAACGAAACCCTCCGCCTGGCCCTGACCCCGGACGTGCGCTCCTACCGCTTCATCAAGGTGGGGATCGCCCAGCAGGGCGACTGGGGCGCCACTTCGGGCGGCGACGAAGTGGTCGGTAGGTTCTACCTGGACGACATCGTCGCCTGGAACGTCAAGACCACCGACCGCCACACCGACGTTTCCCGCTGGAATCTCCATTTCCCGATATGGGGCCAAGGTTCCACCGGCCTGGTCGACAAGGCGTATTTCCGCACGCACATCGGCTGGGAACTGGGCGAGGAGTCCTGCGATTGCGACGCCGACACCTGGAACCCGAACGAGATCGAATGGTTCAGGGTTTACCAGAACGGCAATCACTTCGGCCGTTCACTGGACTTCCACTCGGTACCCTGGGGCGTCCAGGTGAAATCCGGCAATACCAAGGTGGAAACCCTGGAGTTCAAGCGTCTCTCGGCGTCCAAGGCCTATCGGACCGGATTCTGGGATCCGGACGGCCCGGATGAAGGCGAATACTATCTCAACGTGGAGCTGGGCATGCCGAACGGCTTGCCGGCGGTACCGAACGAGTAATCCATCCCTCACAAACCCCTCGGGGCGGCCGTCGGCCGCCCTCTTTTTTGAGCGAGCCTCCGATTTGCGTGATTTGCTGGTTCTCGGCGGTGTTCCCGGCCGAAACAATTGAAATAATTCTCCCGGCTTCCGGAAATCCTTCAGAAACAAACCCGCCTCATAGTGTTTCCCGAGCCCCCGGCATGGGGGCAAGTCATACACGTTATCAACCAACACGGGAGGCAGAACCATGAACAAAAGAACCTTCATCGTCGCCGCACTAGCCGCGGCCGTTTCCGGACAGGCGCAGGCGCTCGATCTGCGCGACTGGGGCAAGAAATACAACTCCGCATCCCAGCGCTTCGTGGTGCTGTCCGAGTTCAGCAATGCGGCGGTGCTGGACAAGGAGACTCAACTGGTCTGGTTCAGGACCTGGCCGAACGCCACGACCGAATGGAACTCCGCCCGCGACTCCTGCGCCAACAGCAGCGTCGGGGGACGCAAGGGCTGGCGGCTGCCTTATCTGCACGAACTGATGAGCCTGATCGATCCCAACGTCGTTCCGGCGGCGAACGGCGACATCAAGCTGCCGCAGGGACATCCCTTCGCGAATTCGGCGCCGCAAAACGGACTGGGCTATGTGCCCTACTGGACCGCCACCTGGGACAAGATTTCCGTGCTCAATGCCACCGGCGCGACGTACGCCCAAGTCTGGCGGGTCGATCTGGAAACCGGCAACACGAGCAAAGGCTCGCCGTATTCCGACTACCGCTTCGTTTGCGTGCGCAGCGGCGCGCCCCTGGCGGAATACTGAGCGGTCGGCGCGTGGGGAGTTCGAGCCTGTGCTCACTCGCGGGCCAGCCCTTCGGCATCCGCCCCGTGCGGGAAGTACTGGCCCGATTATCACAGATCGTGCCACTGCGGGTGGAACTGCCCGTCGAATGTTCTGCCAGCCTTGTCTCGTTGAAATTCTGCGGACTTCCGCTGGCGGAATTCATCGCCCGGCTGCTGGAGGACCGGCCCTATGCCTGGATCGTCGATCCCGAAGGCGGGCATTGCCTCATTCTCCCCGCACCCGCCGCAACCATGGCCCAATGGAGAAAGCTCCCCGTCACCCGCAAACCGCAATCTCGAGTCACCCATGAAACATCGGGCAAAAGTATTCTCGTCTCACGTCGACAAGCGGCCGGAGACCCTCTTCTCTGCCGAGATGTCCCGAGTCTTTCTCCGCGCCAGCGTCGCCTATTCGTCGGCTCAGGCACGGGGAGGGAACGGCTCCGTCCTTCCCTTTTCGATATGGGTGAAAAGGCTGGAAGGACGGTGATGCGCCGAAAGGCCTATAAGCATCACTACGGCCACGCCGGGGGCGACCGCCGCTTGCAGGAGATTGCCCCCGGCCAAGTCCCGGCGCGCCGGGGCGGCGAGGAATTCGCTGTTCCATTGCCGGAAACCGACCCCCAAGGGGCTCCGGAAGTCGCCGAGCAGTCGCGCAACCGGGTTGCTGGCTCGACCTTGCCCCATGCGGCCTTCCGAACCGCACCCATCGCCGCTGTCAGCTCCGCTCCGTATCGTTTGTCCGGAACGGCGCGGAACCTTCCGGAACTCGCCAGTCGCTAGAGCGTTTTCATCGCGCTCGTACGGCAAAACCAGCTTGGCGGACGTCGTTGGCGCCTTCGGCTCGGGTGAATGGATTCAAGCATTCGTAGGTCGGCAATCCTTTGCCGACGAAGCCGCTCGGCCGGGACGTGGCGTCGGGAAAGGATTCCCGACCTACTCGCGAGTGCCTGTACAGTAGATATGAAAATGCTCTAGCTACAACCCAGCCCGTCCGTTACAAATGAAACAAAAAAGACAGATTCGGAAATCAGTCAGAAACACTCTTCCTTCGTAATAAGCACCCATCCGCCGATGCAGAGGCGGATGGACATTCAAGCGTTAAACAAACTTTTGCGGAGGAGACATCCATGAAACTCACATTCAAGACCCTCGTTATGGCTTCCGCCCTGGCGGTCAACCTCGCGGCTTCGGGCAGCACGTACGCTTTCAGCCCGTCCGAGCTGGGAGACCGGCCCTGGGAACTCAATTTCGCCGTGGTCGACGTGCTCGCCGGAGCGCAGTCGGCGCGCTTGAACCTGGTGAACGTCACGGACAGGCCGGTTCAGTACCATGTCGTCGCCGTTTTACAAGATCCCGAAACCGGCCTCCCGCGTCGCCTCTTCGAAACCGACGGAACCGGCTTCCTGGAACCGGGCCAGAGCAAAAAGCAGGACTTCCACTTCCGACCCGGCATGACGCTGGACCGGCGCCAGGTGCGGATCGTGGTTTACACCGGCAATCCGGATGTGGCGAATGAAATAGGCGGGGCAAGCCCGGCGATAGCCGCCTCGATGACCCTGATCGACAGCTCGACCGGCAAGACGAGCGGCGTCTTCCTTCCCGCGGTCCAGCGCACACTGGTCGCTCCCTGAGGAACAAACCGGCATGGACGGCATCGGCTTCGTCGGCAAGGGATTGCCGACCTACTACCTATCCGATCCGCACCGCTAAAACCGCGGTTAAAAATACTTTAACGAGACGCGGATCCCGGTATTCGTCGCATCCACGGCAAAAGATTTCCATTGGAGCTCGTATCATGAACTACGGCAAATGTACCGAATCAGTCAGCTTATTCATCCGCCGGTTATCAGCCCCGGCTCTTCTAAGCGGCGCGATGCTGATTCCAGCGCCGGCGCAGGCTTTGATCATCGACAACTTCGAGCAGGGCGGCTTCAATCTCGTCGCCGACCAAAACAATAATCCCATCAGCATCGAAACTGGTTTGCCCACGTCCGATGTGCTCGGCGGCGTGCGCTGGGCCCAGGTGGTGCAGAACGGCGGGATCGGTACGGTCGGCATTACCCTCGATACCGGCAGTCCCGGCGATGACGGCGTGTATATCGACACGGTGGCGACACCCGACGCCAATCCCGGCGTGAGCGGCTATCTGCAGTTGACCTATGGCGGCGGGGTGGCCCTGCATGAGGACCTTACTGCCGACGGCGGAAGCTCGTTCCTGGTCACCGTGGGTGCCGTGACTCAATCCACAAACCTGGGCATCGCCTTGTATTCGCAGATCGGCTCGTCGATATTCGCCCAGTTCCTCAATCGAACGATAGCGGCCGCCGGCACGTACGATTTCGCCTTTTCCGATTTCAGCGCCGTTCCGGATGCCTTCAAGGACGTCGTGCGCCTGGATTTGTTCATCGGCAATTCGCTCGTGACGGACAAGGCCTTATATTCTCTCCTCGACTTCAGAACCAATGGCGGAGCCATCGAGACGACGGTTCCCGAGCCCGGCGTTCTGCCGCTTGTCGCGCTCGGCGCCGTGGGGATGGTGCTGAACCGGCGTCGCCGAGCCGCGGCTAGTGCATTTTCCGATTCAGTGTAGCGGAGCCAAGGCGTAGGTCGGCAATCCTTTGCCGACACACGACATCGGCAAGGGGCTTCGTCGGAAGGGTCGCGGCTAAAGCGACCGTTTGCGATTGGAAGGGTCGCGACTAAAGCGACCGTTTGCGATTGGAAGGGTCGCGACTAAAGCGACCGTTTGCGATTGGGAAGGGATTGCCGACCTACGTTCTTCCCGCCCGACACGAAGCCGTACGCCGGGATGAAAAACGCTCTAAACAGACGGCGGCTTCGATAGGCCAGCGGAAATCGAAACCGCCTCGGATTGATTCATTCGTAGTACAGACTGATCGACCCGATGATTTCGTTCTCCTGCGCAACGCCGAAGCGGTTGTATCCGCCCAAGATGCCCGTCACGCCCAGGGACACCGGCAGATTGGGAACCAGGTAACTCAATTGCAGAATCACGTGGCCGAAGGTATTGCTGACGGGCAATTTGCCCGGATAGCAGCCGGTCACGTTCATGGCGCTGTCCGGAGGGCAATCGGTCTTCAAATAGGTGTCCCGCGTCCCGTAAAACTTCCCTTCGCGGCGGAAGCTGAACCAGCCGAGGGTGGCGTTGAAGTTCAGATTCCAGGGCAGAACCCGGCGATAGTTGAGAGTCCAGTAGGTGTCGCCCGCGTTGCCCAGAAGGGAATCGTTCATCAGGGTTTGCGAAAACAGGCTGAAGTCGCCGTACCCGATGCCGACCCTGCTTTCCAGGGTCTCGGCGTGGCGGCTGTTGGTGTAAAGATACCCGGTCAATCCCGCTGTGATCGTGAAATCGCCCAGCGGCAGTTGATAGCCGCCGTAAATATCGTGCTCTATCGATTTCTTGTCGTCGAATACGCTGATGCTCCGGTTCGAGTAGGCCTGACCCAGGCGCAGATAGGAATAGTTGATCATGGAGCCGAAGTAGCCCAGATACCATCCGGAAGCGAATTTCAAATCGGCGCCCCATTGCAAGACCGGATCTTCGGATTCCGGCGCATCGGCGGACGCGTTGCCCAAAGGCTCTCCGTTGAAGTAAGTCGTGGTGATGCCGCGAACGACGTAACTCGACACCAGATCGACATGGGCACTCAGGTTGTAGAGCGGGGGCGTGCCGGAGGGAAGGTCGCCTGCGACCGCCGACAGCGCCGGCAGCAGTCCGAGAACAGCAAGACACGCCAGGCGCATTTCCGGATAGGGGGAAATCGAATGAAGCATCGGATGTCTTCTTGTTTTTTTGGATCGAGCGGGTCGAGCCGGTCGTCGGTTGCCCGAGATCGCAGGCCGCTCGCCCGGGGCTCACCGAAGGGTTTCGAGAGCCTATCAGGATCGGTTCTTATCGGATCGTGCCTCCGCCGTTCTCCACCTGCGCGACCTTCTGACGCACGTCCTTCGGCACGAAGGGTTTTTCGATGACCGGACAGCGGGCGGCGTCCAGGAATACCTGCACGTTAGGGCTCAAGCTGTCGCCGGTGACGAAAATGACCTTCCGCGCCAGTTCCGGCCAGCGCCGCTCGATCTCCCGGTACAGCGCCGGGCCGTCCATCTCCGGCATCCGGAGATCGCTCAGAATCGCCGCATACCCGCCGTTATTGCCCAGCAGGCGCAAGGCCTCCCGACCGCTCGCCGCGACGTCGATGCCGTGTCGGTCGCTCGCCAGGATGTCCGCCAGCAAAGCGCTCACCTCCGGTTCGTCGTCGACGATCAGGATGCGTCCGCGTCCGCTCTCCGGCGGCTCCGGCGCCGCCGTGTCGGCTTCGACCGCATCCGCCGCCTGCACCGGCAGCCGCACGGTGAACACCGCCCCGCCCGCGGGCGGGCAGGTGGCGCTCAGGCTCCCGCCATGGGCTTCGACGATGCCGAGACTGACCGCCAAGCCCACCCCGGTGCCGCTGCCGACCGGCTTGGTGGTGAAGTAGGGATCGAAGATCCGCGAGCGAATGGCTTCCGGGATGCCGGGACCGTTGTCCGCCACCTCCACCCACAGGGCGTTCGCCGCCGGGTCGTGGCCCGAGCGGATCCACAGGCGGCGGGGCTCGGGCTGGTCGGCCAGAGCCTGCTGCGCGTTGATGAGGAGGTTGATGAACACCTGGTGCAGCTGGTCGGCATCGGCGGCGATCTCCGGCAGGTCCTTCGCCAGGTCGGTGACGACCTCGACGCCGCCTGTGCGCAGGCTATAGCTCAGGATTTCCAGGGAATCCTCGATAACCCGGTTGAGCCGAACCGCCGTGTGCTGCGGCGTGTGCTGGCGGGCCATCGCGAGAAACGTCTTGACGATGCGGGCGCAGCGCTCGGCGGCGGCGCGGATTTTCCCGGCGGCCGCCACCGTGGTTTCGTTTCCTGCCTCTTCCTCCAGCATGATGGCCCGCCCCACCACGATGGAGAGGGGATTGTTGAGTTCATGCGCCACCCCGGCCAGGAGCGAACCCATCGCCGCGAGCTTTTCCCGCTGATAGAGCGTGTCGCGCTGACGGGCGATCTCGGCTTCCGCCTTGACGGCCTCGGTGATGTCGCGGGCATTGACGACTATTCCTTCCACCGAGGGATTGTCGAGCTGATTGGTGCCCGTGGCTTCGAACACCCGCCACTCGCCGTTGGCATGCCGGACCCGGTATTCGAGGCGCTCGATGGGGGCGCCGGGGTTCTCGATCGCGGCCCGATACGCGTGTTCCACTCCCGCGGCGTCCTCCGGGTGCACGATCTCGAAGATGCTCCTGCCGACGTAATGCGCCGGGGGAAGATTCAACACCGCGGCGACCGAGGGGCTCACGTAACGGATGATGCCCTCGGCATCGACCACGCTGATGATGTCGGCGGCATGCTCGATCAGGGCGCGAAAGCGCTCCTTTTCCCGGCGCACCGCGATGTCCCGCTCCGAGACCTTAGCCACCATGTGATTGAACGCATTGGCCAGTTGACCAATTTCGTTGCGCGGATTTTCCCGCCCGCCCAGGTTCGCGACGGGCGCCTGCCCGGAAGCCACGCTGCGGGTGGCAGCGAGCAGCCGGTTCAGGGGCTGGGCGATTTGGCGGCGCAAAATCGCGGTCAAAATCAGGAGCAGAAACGCGAGCGACGAGATGCCGCTCCAGAACACCCATTGCGCCGAGCGAAACGCCTGGGCGCGGACCAAGGCGCCCGGCAGGGTCGAGGCGAAATACCAGCCGGTGCTGGGCAATCGGCTGATCGCGTAGTATTCGTCGATTTCAGGGGCCAAGCCGGAACGCGGCAGCTCCGCGCTCTCCGTCGCCAAGCGCAAGAGCGCGTTCAGCCGCGGGTCCTGGGCGTCGCGAATGTTGAATCCTTCGAAGCTTTCCGAGATCTGGACCATGTATGACGGATCGATGATCAGCCGTCCGTCGCCGCGGAACACGGTATGGGTGGCGCCGGCAATGTCCGACTGGCGAATGCTGGCCTCCAGTTCGTCGAGAATCTCATCGGTGCCGATGTTGGCGATATGCTCGTCGCCCACGTACACGGGGGTTACCCCCGGCACCAGAATCTTCTTATAGGCCGGCTCATAGTAGGTGCCTCCCCAAACCGTTTTGCGCTCGGGATTGTGCGCCGCATCGGCCAGATAAAAATACTCGCGTTGATCCAGCGCGTAGTCCGCCGGCGTGTCGTAGGCCCAGCGCACGTGTCCTGAGCGTTCGGGATCGTCGTAGCCCATGTCGGAGGGTTGGCTGGGATGCATGAAGTAGAAGTTGGCGAATTGACTGGTGAAGGTTCCCTTATATTTTTCGGACAGATCGAAAAACAGCATCCAGCGTCGCTTGAACTCCGTATCGGGCTGCACCCGGCGATGGATCCAGCCGGTGGAATAACGTTCCACGTCGGAGAACTTCTCGCTGTTGCGCATCGCGCCGTCCGGATACCGGCTCATCAGCTCATCGAACCGATGTTCGAAATCGGGGGAGGGCGGTGCGGAATAGCGTTCCACGAAATCCCGGCGCACGACCTCGTGCAATCCCTTGAGAAACGCGAAATGGGATTCGTGATAGCGCGCCCGCTGGACGCCGTAGTCGGTCAGCCGCGCCAGAGCGCTCTGCTCGATTTCCCGGTACAGCAAGTGGTATGTGACCGCCGTGGACAGAGCGATGATGGCTGTCACCCCGGCGGCGATCCGGTACAGCGTAGCCTGAGTAAGCGATGTGGAGATGCCCATGATGTCGATGAATGTCGCTGGAGTGCCAGAGTTGAATAGGAATGGCCGGTCGAATCATTCACCGTCGGGAACGAAACGGTAACCCACGCCTCGAACCGTTTTGATGAAGCGCGGATGCTCCGGATTCGGTTCTATCTTCTTGCGCACCCGCGTCACGCAAATGTCGACGCTGCGGTCGAAAGGGTCCCACGACCGCCGCTGGGTCAGATCGAGAATCTGATCGCGCGACAGCACCCTATTGGGATGGGTTGCGAAAACCTTCAACAGGTCGAACTCCCCGTTGGTGATCGGCAGTTCCCGGCCGCTCTCGCTCAGCAGGCGATGGCTTTCCAGGTCGAGTTCGCAGCAGCCGAACCGCAAGAGTTGCGCCGGTCTTGCTGCTATGGCCTGATCCGGTTCCGCCGCCGAAGTTATGGTGCGTCGGAGGACGCTTTTGATCCGTGCCAAGAGCTCGCGGGGATCGCACGGTTTGGCGAGGTAGTCGTCGGCCCCGATTTCAAGGCCGACGACTCGATCCGTTACCGAATCGGCAGCAGTGAGCATGATCACGGCCGTCGTCCGGTTTTCCCGAATATGGCGGGCAAGGCTGAGCCCGTCTTCGCCCGGCATCATGATGTCCAATACCGCGAGATCGATGGCTTCCCTTCGGAGAACTTCGCGCGCCTTCAGGGCCGACTCGGCCTGCCAAACCCGAAACCCGTGCTTGCCGAGATACTCGGCAAGCATCTCGCGAATGCATGGCTCATCGTCCACGACCAAAATATTGGCATTCATATTTTCAACTCCGCTTACCCCCCAGATTCGACGGAGATCGACCATCGGCTGAACTGTGCCAGCACCGAGCGTTCGCAACAATAAATTATTAATCAGGCCCTAAATACCCTCTCGGTATTTAGGGCCGCAGCCCAGGCCGCGGTACACGCCCGGTCTGGGCTCACGCCGCTTGTCGCCGCGCCGGGGCATCCCGGCCCCGGATTAACCCGGCCTGATTTAGAAGCCGGATTAATAGAGCGTGTCGCATCAAATCCGCTCATGTTAGCTCATAAGCCGACAAGCGATATCAATGATCGATCGGAAAGATACTGGTGTCACTGAAGTTGGTCGGCTAGTGTGAATGCCAAAGGTTAAGCCACCCGTTGGTTCCGGTCAGTTATTTTTTCCCTGCGTAAAAGGAGTGGACCGGTCCTCTCGCCGTTCGAGGCCGAAGCCGTGTCGAGGGTGTCGCGGTTTTCAGCAGAGGGCTTTTCCATGCACAGCCGGTATCCGGGCCATCGCTCCACGCGCAGCAGGCGGCGCAGCGGCGTCTTGATCACGGAGACGCACAAGGCGATGGACAGCAGACACCACACGGCGGCATGTTCGTTGGGATGGCGCGTCAGAATGTCGGCCAGCAAAGGACCCACGACGAGATGAAGAGAGACGAATCGCCATGATCCGTAAAGGAAAGGCAGAAAAAAACTCACTGCGAAATAGGAAAAACCGTGCAGGCCGAACTGAAACGGGATGAGGTTATCGGGATAAATCGACATCAGGCCGTTAAGAGGAAGCTGCCAGGCTATGTGCCAGTCGCCGGACAGGGAACACACCTCGGGCCCGCAAAATCCCTCGTATCCTCGGATGCAGGTTCTCGCCCAGGAAAAGGGATACATCTTGAGCAGCATCGCCGCGCTGGCGAGTCCGCACAACGAATAGACCATCCCGCCGATTCGCCGCTTCACCGGGGCAGGAATGAAGTACAGCGCGACCATGTTGACGAAGAAGGGTTGAAACGTGATGTGCAGATAACCCAGCCAGGTCAGCAGCTGGTTCTGCGGGGTATCGCACTGATCGATGTATACGTAGGTCGCGGCCTGCAACAATTCCATGCAGGCAAAATAAGTCAGGGGCAACCACAGTTCCCGTGTTTCCCCTTTGTAGGCCAAGTAGCTTGCCGTCGCAAAACCGCCTGTCGCTAACATGGCCGAAGCTTCGCCGCTCCAACACATGAGGAGATCCCCCCAAACTTGATTCAAAAGCTTGAAAGTGAACACCAAAACGATACGCCAACAGGATTTCGCGCATTCTGTCGACCGGATCATCTATGTTGACGCCGCGGAAAGCGAATGTACGGTTCTTCCCGTTGATGTCAATAGTTTGTGATATTGCGGCGCAGCGCGTCCGTTGATCGGGGGGGGGGCCGAATGAGTCGACGGGAAGGCCCGACTCTCTGATTGTCGCCAGTGTTGCTGACACTCGGCCAAAACCGTGGTCAGACCATTAAGAGATGTGCTCGCGCGAACCGGATAAGATCGGATTCGGCCGGGGCGGGGACACCGACCCTAGATCCTAATTCCGTTCGGCATTCGAGTGAACATTCATCGTAGGATGGGTAGAGCGAAGCGAAACCCATCGATGGCGGGTTAGCCCCTAGAGCGTTTTCATCGCGCTCGTACGGCAAAACCAGTTTGGCGGACGTCGTTGGCGCCTTCGGCTCGGGTGAATGGATTCAAGCATTCGTAGGTCGGCAATCCTTTCCCAATCGCAAACGGTCGCTTTAGTCGCGACCCTTCCGACGAAGACGCTCGGCCGGGACGTGGCGTCGGGAAGGGGGGCTTCGGCGCTCCCGAAGACGCCGTTTGCGATTGGAAGGGTCATTCGGGCGCTCCCCGGATGACCGTTTGCGATTGGGAAGGATTCCCGACCTACTCGCGAGTGCCCGTACAGTAGATATGAAAATGCTTTAGTCTCCGCTCGGGACAGGCTCCGCCTAACCCACCGATGGAAGGCCGCTCGGCGGGTTACGGCGCACGCGAAGGGCAGTGATCGGCGGTCGGTCAGTGCTGATGTGCGCCTAACCCACCCTACGACAATGAATTCCGGATTGAAGGCGATTTGGAATAACACCAGGGTATAGTTTGAATCAGGAGACGACTCATGAAGGTCTACGAACTGCAAGGCGGCTTCGGCATCGATTCATTGGCTCTTGTCGAGCGGCCGATGCCTCGGCCCGCCGCGGGGCAGGTGCTTCTGAAAATGAGGGCGTGGTCGCTCAACTACCGCGACCTGATGCTGGTCAACGGAAGCTATAACCCGAATCTCCGTTTGCCGATGACGCCGCTCTCGGACGGCGTCGGCGAGGTGGTCGACGTCGGCCCGGGCGTATCGCGCCTAAAGCCGGGGGAGCGGGTCGCGGGCATCTTCATGCCCAAGTGGCTGGACGGCGAATTGACCGAAGAGAAAACCAAGAGCGCGCTGGGCGGCGGTGATACCGGCATGGCGGCGGAGTACGTCGTGCTCGACGCGGAAGGCGTCGTTCCGGTTCCGGACCATCTCACGGACGAAGAGGCCGCAACCTTGCCTTGTGCCGCAGTGACCGCCTGGCATGCGCTGGTCGCCTCGGGCCGGGTCAAGGCGGGGGATACGGTGCTGACGTTGGGCACCGGCGGCGTCTCATTATTCGCGTTGCAGTTCGCGAAGCTGTCCGGAGCGCGAGTGATCGCCACGTCCAGCAGTGACGAAAAACTTGCGCGAGCGCTCGATCTCGGCGCTTTGGAAGGCATCAACTACAAGAACACGCCCGAATGGGGCCGATTCGTGCGCGAACTCACCGACGGCGTCGGTGTCGATCATGTCGTCGAGGTCGGCGGCGCCGGCACCCTCGGCCAATCGCTCCGAGCTGTGCGCATGGGCGGGCGTATCAGCCTGATCGGCGTTCTGTCCGGCGGCGGCCAGGTCGATCCCACGCCCATTCTGATGAAGAACATGTGCGTGCAAGGCATCTTCGTCGGCAGTCGAGCGATGTTCGAGGCCATGAACGAGGCCATCGCGCAGCACCGGATGCGGCCCGTGGTGGACCGCGTGTTTCGGTTCGGCGAGTTGCCCGATGCCCTTCGCCACATGGAGCGGGGCGCCCACTTCGGCAAGATCGCCTTGGCCGTAAGCTGAATGGAGAAACGACGATGAACATCCTGATGGTATTGACCTCACACGATAGGCTCGGCACGACGGGCGAGAGAACCGGATTCTGGCTGGAAGAATTCGCCGCGCCGTACTACGTCTTCAGCGATGCCGGCGTAGACATTGTTCTGGCTTCGCCCGAGGGCGGGCAGCCGCCGGTGGACCCCAAAAGCTTTCATCCGGATGCGCAAACCGAGTCGATCATGCGCTTCAACCAGGACTCGGCCGCGAAAGTCGCGCTAGCCCACACCGTCAAGCTGTCGCTAGTCTCGGATGCCGATTACGATGCCGTGTTCTATCCCGGCGGCCACGGCCCCATGTGGGATCTCGCCGAAGATTCGGATTCCATCGCATTGATCGAAGCCGTGTACGCGGCCGGCAAACCCGTGGCCGCGGTGTGCCACGGACCGGGCGCGTTCCGCCATGCAAAGACCGCGGACGGATCTCCCCTGGTGAGAGGAAAGTCGGTCACCGGCTTCGCCAACACCGAGGAGGAAGAAATCGGGCTTACCGAGGTGGTTCCGTTCCTGGTGGAAGACATGTTGCGCGAGAAAGGCGGCAACTATTCGAAAGCCGAGAACTGGAAACCACATGTGGTGACCGACGGCCATTTGATTACCGGGCAGAACCCGGCCTCATCGGAAGGTGCCGCGCGAGCGCTGTTGAGGCAATTCAAAGCGACGACGCACGGCTGAGCGGCGGGGGCGTGATTCGCCCAAGAAAAAGCCCGGAATCGGTTCCGGGCTTTTGTATTCCGCCTTTTCGGCTTCAGGGTTTTCTCTCAAAAATGCGGCTCAATGTCTCTTCTCGGCGGCGTCGTTCTCGTGTTCAGCCTTCTCTTCCTCGATCTTCTTCAAAATCTCCCGTACCTCTTCGTCGTCGAGTCCGCTCAGTCCCGCGAGTTCGTTCAGCAGAAAGTCTTCGTAACTATTGGTTGGGTCGTCCTTAGGCATGAAAAATCTCCAAAAGGGTTAGCCCTTCCCTTTTGACTTGCGCCGATTCGAAAAGAGCCCGATCCGGCACGCTTTTTTTGACATTTGTTTTGGCCGAGCGACATACGGCCAAAAGAAGAGGAGAAAGAAGCCGGGGTAGGTCGGCAATCCTTTGCCGACGCCCTGCTAGTCTTCCAAGGGGGCTTCCGGAGTTTTCCCGATCACGATGTCAAAACGTGCTGTCAGTCCCCCGATCCGCGAATCGGCGGCCGGCGTGAAATCGACCAGAACCGATTCGCGAGCCGCCTTGTCCCGGATGCCTTTGAGAACGAAGTCCTGTTCATTCAACGGATGGCCCTTGACGTACAGCTGCGTGGTCAGCATCCGCTGCCCGCCTTTGTTGACGATGACGTGAATGTGCGGCGCGCGCTGGACGCCGGCGGCATAAGGCACGGGTTTGATGGTGCGGAAGTAGTACTCGCCGCCTGGACCGGTCAGGCATCGCCCGAAGCCCTGGAAATTCTCGTCGCGCCGTTCACGATTGGGACTCGCGGTGTGCAAGTAAATGCCCTGATGATCCACCTGCCAGATTTCGACGATGGCATTGGGAACGGGCTCTCCGGCCGGGCCGAGAATCCGTCCCGTGAGATGCGTCACGTCCCCGGCTGCCGGCGTGACGGAGTCGTTCACGATCAGAAGGTCGTTGTCGGTGTCCGGCGGGAGCCGGTTCGGATAAAAAGGACCCTGGGTTTGCCGCGGCGTTCGAGTCGGTTCCGCGGCAAACGCGCCGCCTACGGTAAACATTCCGGCAGTCAAGGCAAGGCATTGCAGCAACAGCCGGCGGGCTAGGCTTGGATGTTCGGCTCTCATGAATCGCCGCCTTAGGAAAGATCGATTGCTTAGGTTTTGGACCGGGTCATCACCCGCGGCGTTCACCGGAAGACTCCGAGTTCAGCGAGATGGGGAAGAGAAACGGATTGCGACGTCTCGTCCTCTCGTTCCCACGCTGCGCCGGCTGGCTGGGGTCCGGCGGAGTCCGAGGGGACCGGAAGAGGGAGCTAGACAGGGCCGGTCCAGTCGAAGGGAATATGCTTGCTCGACTGGCCGGCCCAGTTCCATCTAAAGCCGAAGGCGTCCACTTCGTTATCCGAGGCCCGCGCCCAGGTGGCGATCTGGCCGGGGCCCACCTCCGACCCGGGCGCATTGTGGAGCTGCACCCTAGCGCCAGCGGGCGTGGTCGGACCCGAGAGCGCCTCGGCAAATGCCTTCACCCGCACGGGAATCTCGGCCCGCCAGTAAGCGAGGTCGTCGAGCCGGACGCTTCCGAAGGCACCTTCACGGATGTGGTAAGCCATGATGCCTTCGCAGTGGTTACCCGTCGGCGCCTGGGCGAAGGTACAAGGACAGGGAACGTTGCAGCTACAGGCGTCGAACCAATCACCCTTCATCCACCAGTTTGGAATCTCCGTCATTTCGATACGCCTCCTTTGATCTCGTAGATAGCCCGTCAGCCGGACCGCCCGGCGTTGAGCCACTGCCCGCCGGAGCCTTAGATAAGCGTTTGGACTCTATCCTCTGCGGGCTTGTTCTCTTTCTTCTCAGTGCCGTGATTTCAAGCCTAGTCGGATAGTCAACTTGGCGCTCATAACACCAAAATGCCGCTGGGCTTCCCAAGCCGCCTGTCCTTTCGTCCCCACCGCTGCATGTGGACGCCGGTGAGGCGAGCCAGCCAGCTCCACGGAGCTCGTAGCAACCGGGAATAGACACAATTTGAACAAAAACGATTCCAGATCGTCATTGTCCATAAATGGGCTTCGATATTTCGATATAAGGACATATCTTATGCGCCTCTCATCCTTACGGTCCTCTTCGACTGCTTCGCGCGCGGGAATGGATGGTGTGCGGGAACATTGGAAGGGGGGTTCTCGTACTTGGCATCGGTTGATCCTTCTAGGCGTGGCTGCGATCTTCTTTCCGTTCGTCGCCACTCTGGCGACGGAACTGACGATCGCCTGGATTCTGGTCTTCTCCGGCATCGGGCAGGGCCTCCATGCCTTTCGCCTGCGACACCGGGTCGGCTTTTGGCCGTCACTCTTAAGTGGTCTGCTCACCCTTGCGGTCGGCCAGTTACTGATCTTGTTCCCCATGAGCGGCATCCCGTCGATCACATTCCTGATCGCGATACTCTTTCTGGCCAACGGCGCTTTTCGTATCGCCCAAGCGCTCCGGCTGCGCCCCTTGGAACATTGGGGTTTGCCGCTCGCCGGAGGAGTCCTCTCGATGCTGCTCGGGCTCCTGGTCATTGCCCAATGGCCGGCCGCTGCCATTTGGTTATTGGGCCTTTTAGTGGGCATCGACCTGATGTTTTCCGGCTGGATGTTGCTTTGGCTGTCGCTGACCGATGGCTTACCGCATCGGCTCTGGCCGATGCGGTGCACGGAGCGCCTAGCCTGAACCACCTGATGACAGAGAAACCCCCTTCCTGATAGAGGCCACAAATGACTTTTGATGAGGACACCATTCAAACCATCTGGGAGAAAGGTCGCGTCATGCAGGATCACGACGCCACCCAATGGCGCAAGGACGAATGCGGTGCCTGGATATACCGAGAGCATTACGGCGTCACGGATACCGAATTCGGCTGGAAAATCGAGAAAGTCATGCCCGATGTGTCGGAGCGCGCAGACAGCTTTCGCCCCTTCCATCACCGCAACAGTTACAACATTGCCAATGGCGCGCCGCATTGCCACGTCACTGCCGATCGAATTGAATTGGCACCGATGGAACATATCGACAGGCCGCGCAATAGGGAGCTTTAGATCCGAGGCGCGGGCAGCGCCTGCCTGAGGCGGGGGGCGCCCGAAGTCTGCCCAGAAGCGGCCGAAGGGGGCGGAAAAGCCCTGGCTCGGGGGCAGAAAGGCCGGACAGACCGGCGGAAAACCCGATTTCCCGCCCGAAAAAAGCCTTCCGGGGAGGGGTAAGGGGAAAGATCGGGGAGTTTTTCACCATCCTGTTAGGTGCTATCGGTGTTTACAAGCCGCTCACCAAGCGGCATGAGCTGGCCAATGTCTGGTCTCCAAAAGTCAGCGCAGTGGCCGGCATGTACCGGCCATCAGTTATCCACGGCATAACCACTCGCAACCTTCCACCGCCCGTCGTCATGCGTGTCATGGTTAAGCCAATACGATCAATCCAAATCCCGATTCATCACTTAGGTATCTGACTCGGGCCCTTGAGATTCTCAAGCGCCTGTACAGAGGCTTATGACCAAAACGAGGTTTAAAAATCACCGACCACAAATTTGATGAGCGTATCGCCGAAGCCGAAGCCAGGCACGAAGAAGCAATGAAGGCGCGTCAGGAACACGACGCCATTCTCAAACGAGCGGTTTCGTTCCTCGATGCGTGCCAAGCCGACCTTGACGCAAGTTGAAGGAGCCGTCTATGCGGCGATCAAGGCCGGTGACGAAATCGACCTGCAAAGCCTTGTCGTGCGCCGGCTTGAACTGGCGGCGATCATAGATGCCATGCCTCGGGTGCTGAAGCAGTTGACCGACGAACTGACCCCGCTTGCTCAGGCCGTGGGGTTTGCTGCAAATCGTGTGATCGATCTTCCGGAAGAGAAAGCGCATTGCGAACTCGTTGAAAAAGTGACTGCCCTGAGTGCAGCCGGCGACAGCGATAAGACAATGCGCGAAAAGCTCAATCTCTCGCCGCCCGAATTGGACCTGGCGTTGGGGCGGGCATGACGGGAGGAATTCATCGATGAACCTAAGACAGCGCTTGGCGCGCCTGGAGGCCGCGCGGTCGTTGCAAAACGTCGAGCCGCCGCCCACCGATTCGGATGCGCTGTTCGAGAAATTCATTCGTCATCTGCCGCCGGACGTGGCCGCCTGACATCGTTTATCGCCCTGCCACAGTTCCAGCGGTTCGGGTGCGGGCGGGTTGTCGGGCCCCTTGTGAGCTTCACCCATGCGCTGCTCGATGAATGCCTGAATCTCGCCGACCAAATGCGCCGGCACCCGCATGGTGACCGTCTCGCAGTTCCATTTCCGTTTCCGGCCGGCGCCGGACCGCTTCCCTCCGCGTGTCATGTTCGTACCTTGTGATTTCGTGACGGAATCAGTCTATCCCGACCATTTGATTCTGTCACGGAATCATTCAACCGTGCCGAACCTTGCATTCCACCGATTCTGGCCTAGGCTGAAAGGACCGCTCCCTCCGTTGGGTGATAAATTGCAAGCGGTAGCCCGGCTAAGGTGACGGGCGGGATCTATGAAAAAGAAAAGGAGAATGACCATGAGCAGCAACACCAATCCGACAGGATGTGGTTCCATCAACACGCAGGTGTACGAGTTCACCACAAGTGACGCGGGGAAAACGTCGGGCACGGCCTACGGCAATCTGCCGTTGGGCGACCCCAACGGCTCACAGGTGTCGATCAACGGCACCACCGACCTGTCCCAGATCATCGTTGGCAACAACGGGGCGTGTGTCATGTCGATCGTTTACCAGTACTTCGACGGGATCGCCCGCAAGTCGGCCATTTATGTCTTCGGCCAGGGGCCAAAGGGAATGGGGTCAGGGAGTCTCCACATGAGCTTCGTCACGTCGCAGGACACGCACACGTTGTCGCTGACGAGTTCGACCCCGTCGTGCCACGACGACAAATTCGAGGACATGAACGCCATCACGCAGATCACCTGGAAGTCGGATTAACCAGCGGTCCGAGCTGACCATCAACTTCTTGACGGAACAGTGAACTAGGACCTATACGTCGTATAGGTCCTACATGTCCTGAGTCATCATCGCCCGCGCATGTTCGTAGGAGTGGACCGCAAAGCGTGGCGCGCGCTTTTCGCGGCGCAGCTCGGGTGGATGCTCGATGCGACCGCCGATCTTACCGACGTTTGTTGATTTCAAAGGTCTTTTCAGCGGACCTTGACTCCCCCGACCCGCCCGGCGTCTGCTGGACGCACTACTAAACAGAAAGCGGACCCCGAACCCGTAAGCCTTGCGGTTTTTTTGCGCCTTGCGAAAGGCGAGCACCGATTTATGGTGCGGTCGATACGGTGAGATAAGCCGGGAAACCGGACGAATAAGCCGAGCAGTCTGTGTGCTGTAGTTGAGGCCGTGCCACCCTCATTCTGGTGGCGCTCGTTCAACTGGAGCAATTCACCATGTCAAACGAATCCCACACCACCCACGACCCCGCAAGCACGGCTGATGCGCTGGAAGAGGCGCGGGCCATGCTCGATTTGTTGCGATCGGCAGTTGCAGCGTCCGACGGCTGGACGCAGACAACGGTTTTCGGAGCAAACAAGCTGCTCGATGAAGTCGATTCCCGGATCGAGCGGGCCGAAAAGCTGATATTCGAACCGGTGGGATCAGATTGAAGGGGGAACTCATGAAAGCATCGCTCAAATCCGAATGCCAAGCCGTGGCGCACACGCTGGTCATGACAAGTACCATGCTGGCCGTTGTCGGTGCTGCAATAGACGATTATGTTGCACACGCTGAGGCTGAGCGAACCATGGATTTGCCAGACGTTGAAAGGGGCACGGGCTAGCGGAAATCGTTGGAGTGGCGCGAAACAGGTTGTTGGAATCCGCTGATTTCCTGGAGAGCATAAAAGAGCTTTTGCGTGATACGCCAAAACCCGCCGACGATTGATCGAATCATCGGCGCCTGGGGTAACCCCGCTTTAATCGAGTACGCGCCAGCGATTAGCGGACTTTATTACGTAATCCGCGACATCGCGCAGCGAGTCCAAAAGGCCGGCGAACTGATTAAGGAACTCCGGGATTCTGAGCGGGAGCTTGCCGCTTGCCGATCCTGAACGGGAAACCTTCGAGCGACAACCCGGTTCGCGAAAGCGGCCGGGTTTTTTGTTGCCGTGGCGAAATCAAATGGTCGTCACCGTGGCATTTTTGGAGCCTGGGAAGCAGGGGTCTTTAGAAGCGGATTTGAGTACTTTTTGAGTACTCACCCCTGCCGAGTACCGGGAATCTGATCTAAGTTATTGAATCTATGGTGGGCGGTGCAGGGTTCGAACCTGCGACCCCTGCCGTGTGAAGGCGATTTAAGACCTCTTTCGATTCAACTCCTTAAGGCGTAACGCACTGATATGTAATAAACAATAGTAAGCCGTTGTAAATTAGAATCTGCTGCCGTATAGTGTTTTTGCACTTACATTTCACTTACGGCAGAACGGCGCTATGTCACTTACACAGCAAATCATCACCAAGCTGGCACCGCAGGAAAAGCCTTATGAAGTCCGTGACGACCGGATTAAAGGCTTTTTGCTACGGGTGCAGCCTACAGGCCGGAAAAGCTATATCGTCGAGTATGCCCGAGGGAAGCGCGTCACCCTGGGCGATGCGGCAATCCTGACGCTCACGGCGGCGCGGAATGCCGCAATCGAGGTACTCGGCAAGGCCGCGCAAGGCATTGACCCGAGGGAGGATAGAAAGCCCAAAACGGAACCGATGACGTTGCGGCGCTTTATCGATCAAAAATACCGACCGTGGGCGCATGGAAACCACAAGAGCAGCGATACCCATGTGAAGCGGATCGAATCATGCTTTTCCGATCTGCTGGACCGTCCTTTGTTAGAGATTACGCCTTGGCTGATCGAGAAATACCGATTGGCAAGACTGAAAGCCGGCATTGCCAGCACTACCATCAATCGGGATATCGTGGCGCTTAAAGCCTGCCTAACCCGCGCGGCTGAATGGGGCGAGATTGCCGAAAGCCCGCTGAAAGGTAAGGGAATCGTCGAGACGGACCGGCGCGGCGTTGTTCGGTTTCTCGATCAGTCGGAAGAATCAAGACTGTACGCGGCGCTTGATCGATGCCCGTATGCCTATCTCAGAACCATGGTTATTGTCAGTTTGCACACCGGAATTCGGCGCGGGGAATTGTTCGGACTCGAATGGCGGGATATCGACCTTGCCCGGCGATCCATGGTCATTCATGGCCCCAATACGAAGAACCGCACCACCCGGCACGCACCCCTGAACGATATTGCGGCTCAAGCGCTCACCGCATGGAAACGGCACGGCAATGGTGAAGGTCTGGTTTTTCCGGGCCGGGATGGTGGACGCCTAGACAATGCCCGTAAATCGTTCGCGGCGCTACTTCGCGATGCCGATATCAAGAATTTCCGATGGCATGATATGCGCCATCACTTCGCGTCCAAGCTGGTTATGGCTGGTGTCGATTTAAACACCGTCCGCGAGCTGATGGGGCACTCGGATATCAAAATGACGTTGCGATACGCACACCTGGCGCCCGAGCATAAAGCCGCGGCTGTGGCCAAGCTCGTAGGCTAGATTCCCGACCATACAGCACATTTACAACACAAAAAGCTTGAGCTGTCGGTTTTAATGTGTAACTATTGCGTGGTAAATTACAACACATTCTGTAGACTGACATGCAAAGTGAAACCGATTCTGTAATCCAACAAATTGAGGCGCAAATTCAGGCGGCGCAAAAGAAGCTTGATGATGCGTTAAACCAAGAAACGCCACCCGATGGGTGGCAGATGCAGCGGCTCTATCAAGCGGTTAGAGATGCCGAAGCGAAGCTTGCGGCGTACCGGGCGCTGTCCGGCGGCTCGAAAGAGCGCAAAACCCAAGACTTGCACGTTCGAATTCGCCCGTCAGTAGTCGAGAAATTACAGGAACTGGCGCGGATTGAAGATCGATCGGTTGCCGCGACCGTTGAGGCGCTGATTAATCGGGCATGGGAGGCGCGGAAAGAATCCTGAACCGGCGCGGGGATCGCCGGGAAGTCACGGAAGGCTTAGCGGGGCGCAAGAGTGCCGTTACACTCAAGTGCCCCTAACCACAACCCACCTACCTAAGAGGTGAAATCATGGCTACTGTTAATTCTAACGTAAGAGACCCCTTGCCGATGCTTGATGTCGTCCGTCTACTTAAAAAGTCAGATGTCGAGGTTAACCTGGCAAATGCGTTCAGTGTATTAGGAATAAAGGGCGCAGAACGCTATCAACACGTCTACAACCTGGTATTGCAATCCGTTTCCAGTTTTTCACCTGACGAACAAAAGGAGTTAGGCGATACCCCGGAAGAAGCGGCGCTTAATCATTTGTGCAACATAATTCAGGTCATTATCGGCAGAGAGTAAACAGGGAAACAGATTCCCTTTATAATCGAGTATGCCAGTCCTAGCCCGACGGGGCGAAAACCGGGAAACCCTTCACCCGGCGGACTGGCTCCCACCATGAAGGGATGGCGCTCGAAGGGGGCGTTATGAAAGAACCGTCTTGGACTGAATTATTTGATCCTGGCAATAGGGATCATGTTTGCGAAATGATTTTTGAAGAAACCCGAGCGCTTGCAGTGGGAGCAAAACTCACTCTTTCGCCTGATACAGTTCGCAGATACCTATTATCTCCATTAGAGGCATATATCACCGAACACTATAAGCCTGGAAATTTCATTCAGAGTAATATCGAAGCGGCAAACGAGCTTTATGACCTAGTTCACGATCTGGTTTATATGCTTAATGATGGGTATATCGAACTCGGATATGAAAACAAGATTCGTGAAGCTTGGATTAAGTTTGTAGCTGCGGGGGCGGATCACCTGATATATCACGATCTGCCACAACAGATAGCAGTGAAAAAGAAAAGAACCAAGAAATCGGCCAAGACGCGAAGCGCCCATCATGATGACGTGGCGCGCAGATGCAAAGAGCTTCTCAAGAAAAAGGATAGATATTCTGTTGTTGGGGTTCTGGCCGGCGAATTTGACCTATCAGAACGGCAAATCCGATACATCCTGGAAAAATATCCGGAAGTTTATCAACACATTTCCCCACGCTTAGCTACCCGCTAATTACCCTGTCTCCATCAGCGCTGATTCACCCGCCGCAGTTAGCGCAAGCTGCGGCCATATCACCGTTTTGGGAGACCACACATGACCGAAAAAACCGATACCCGCTGGGGCCTACCCGTGCAAGCTGCCCGTGGACCGCTGGGTAATATCTCGACGCCAACGCTCTACGAACTCATTAATTCCGGCACCCTAAAGACGTACAAGATCGGCACGCGGCGCTATACAACGCATGCGTATATCGCGGAGTGCATCCGCACGCTTACCGAACGCACCATGAGCGGCGGCAAAAAACGGGGGGCGTCATGAGGCCGGGAGGCACCCACGGCGCGGGCGGGCACCCGCGACCGAGGGCGAATATCAAGGCAGGCACCCGGCATCATAACCCCGTCGATGCCGTATTGTCACGGCTTGAAGGCGTTCGCCAAACCGGGACGGGTAGATGGCTCGCTCGATGCCCTGGACCGTTGCATCGGCGCGGCGACCGGAAGCCAAGCCTGAGCATCGGCGCGACCGACGACGGCACCGTCCTGATCCATTGCTTCGGCGGCTGCGGGCCGACCGAAATTTTAGGCGTTATCGGATTAGAGCTTAAAGACCTATTTCCGCCGCGTCCGGGCGGATATGCCACTCGCCCCAAAGCACCGCCGATACCGTGGCGCGACCTGTTCGACGCCATCGAAACCGATTTGACCGCGTGCAGCCTGGCGTTCTACGAGTTGGCCGAAGGCAAGAAGTTTTCCATCGCTGACGCGGATTACATCTCGGCGCGGGCGGCTGACCTGGCCGACAAGATCCGGGAGGTGCGACATGGAAGGTAATACCGCATGGGATCGATACCGCGAACAGGCCGAGCGGCAAAAGCGCAAGCCGAAAGATCAAGCCGCATTTCTCGGTCATGATAACGGTGTCCCGAAGCTAATCCTTTTGAGCGAAGACGCCTTGGCGCAAGCATACGTCGAGCAATACGCCGGAAACCTGCTATTCGATCACATGGGCGGCAAGTGGTACGTATGGGATGGGGTGCGCTGGAAGCGCGAAGACACGCGCCTGGCGTTCGATTGGGTACGGCAATTAGTGCGGCGACTCAATGCGGCAGGGCGCACGAAATGGAACCGGGCATCTGTTTTTTCCGCCGTAGAAACCATCGCGCGGGCAGACCGGGCGTTTGCTGTCACAGTCAACGACTTCGACGCTGACCCGTGGCTACTCGGCACGCCTGCCGGAATCGTGGATCTTAAAAACGGCAAATTAATGCCATCGGACCCGGCGCGACGCATCAGCAAGAGTACGTCCGTTGGGCCTTCCGATCCAGGGACGACACCCGATAGGTGGTTGCGCTTTCTCGATGAAGCTACGTGCGGCGATGGGGATTTGATTCGATTCTTGCGCCAAGTCCTCGGCTATTCGTTGACCGGACAGACAACCGAACAGATGTTGATCTTCATTTTCGGCCCGGGCGGGAATGGCAAGGGCGTTTTCATCAATGTGGTCAGTCACATTTTTGGGGATTATTCGCAGGCGGCGGACATGGCGACGTTCACGGCAAGCAAGCACGACAGACACCCTACTGAGCTTGCCGCGCTCAAAGGGGCGCGACTTGTCACCGCCAGCGAAACCGAGCGTGATCGTTTTTGGGCCGAATCTCGTATCAAGCAACTCACCGGCGGCGATAAGGTGCGGGCGCGATTCATGCGGCAGGATGAATTTGAGTTCAAGCCGCAATTCCAGCTCGTCATTATCGGGAACCACAAGCCACGCATCCGTTCTGTGGACGATGCCATGCGGCGGCGGTTGAACCTAATCAACTTCATGCACAAGCCCGTCAAAGCAAACCCAAACCTTGAAGCCGAACTGCTCGAAGAGTCGCCATCTATTTTGCGATGGATGATCGATGGCTGCTTGGATTGGCAGAAAAATGGACTGATCCGGCCGCAAGTTGTAATCGATGACACCGCCGAGTATTTCGAAGAGCAGAACCTTGTCCAACGCTGGATGGATGAATGCTGTGAGATTGACCCCAAATATTCGGAAAAAGCAAGCGTGCTTTATCGGTCGTGGTGCGACTTCGCCAAGATGAACGGCGAGGAACCATGCACCCAAACGGCTTTCGGCTCCGATTTAGGCAGGCTTGGATTCCCGGATAAAAGGACTAAAACCGGCGTGATTCGTTTCGGATTGAGACTCAAACCGCAAGAAGCAAAAACAGACCCGAGAAACCCCGGTGAGTGGGATTCTTAGGGGGGGGTGAATAGTTGTGAACAGTTATCCGTTTCAATCCGTATGCCGTCACTTATATAGGGAGTTCATTGGACAACTATACACAACTGTTCACCCGACCATGCGACGGCACCCACACGCGCGCGGGGATAGGATCTGATCAAGCGGCAAATTTGCCGCTTGTTTCACGGCACCCACACGCGCGGGGGAGGGGCGAGATCAAATGGTCCGGCAAATTTTCCGGACCACGGCACCCACACACGCGAGGGAGGGGCCATTCAGTTCTTGCCAGGGCGCAGACCTCGACCGCACGCACTCATTCGAAACCATTAACCGTAACAAAGTTAGGAAACCATTATGAACACCGAACACACCCTTGAATACATTTTTGCCGAGCTTCTGGAATCGGCTTCAGCCATGCTCAAAGCCGGCTCAGCTTTTGTGATGGTCGATAATCCTGGGCTTTACGACGAGGCCGACAAAGCCGTTTCGGATGGATCGGCTAAGCCTGAACTGCTGATCCAATTCGGTGACGAACCGTCCGTGATGGCGAGAATCATCAAGCCGAACGGCAAGTACATGACGCTGTTCCGCTATCAGCTTCGTAGATCGCCTTCTACGGTCATGAACTAATATTTTTCAACCACTTATGAACAGCAATGTTATAATGTTACCCGTGAACGATTAAGTATCGGATCACAGTTCCGATCTTCCTGCTGCTTGTGAGTGTTGCCTGCGTGACGTTCGGCAGTCGCAAAGCGAGCAGCAAAAGAGCCTGCCAGCGAGACGCGAGGCGGGCGACCGACATAGGCCGCGAGACGTAGCGCCTGTAAAGAGTAAAGAAGGTCGTCACATACGACGTTTAAACCAGTACAGGTGACTTATGAGCGATTTTGCAACTGTTAAAGACCTGCTTGAAAAGCAGGGCGAAGCTTGGGAAGAGTTCAAGCGTAAGAACGAGGCTCGTTTTAAAGAAACCGAGCGCTACATCGATGAAATCTTGAAAAAGATGGGCAGACCCGGCGCGGCGGGGTCTGACGGCGACCGATTCGAGGACGACCCCGAGCGCAAGGCCGCAATCATCGAATATCTTCGGAAAGGTCCCGACGCCATCAAGCCGGAAACCAAGGCGATTCTAGCGGTCGGCACGGACCCGAGTGGCGGTTACTTCGTCCACAGTCCGATAGCTACCCGGATCGTGGAGCGGGTTTTCGAGACCTCACCGGTTCGCCAAGTGGCCGCAGTGGAAACGATCAAATCGGACCGGCTTCCGGGCGTTGCCGCGCCGAACGACGACGACGCGGGATGGGTGGGCGAGGAACAAACCCGCGATGAGACCAACATCGGCGACTTTGCCGCGTGGGATATCCCGGTTCATGAAATGTACGCACAGCCGGTCATTTCCCAGAAGCTCTTGGAAGATGCCGATATCGACCTTGAGAACTGGATCGTCACCCGGCTCGGCCGGCGCTTTGCACGCCTGGAGAACGCTGGTTTTGTCGTCGGCAATGGCATCGTCAAGCCGAGAGGCTTTACCACCTATCCGGTAAGCACTTCGGACGACGCTACGCGGGCCTGGGGCACGCTGAAATATCTTCCAAGCGGCGCGGCTGGTGCATTCGCCGCGTCAAATCCGACCGATGCCTTGTGGGACATGGCGCTTGATCTTAAGGCCGAATATCTGGCGAATGCCGTATGGATGATGCGGCGCTCCACGTTCGCGACGATCAGCAAGTTCAAGGATGGGCAAGGGAATTACCTGCACAGCATGGGCAACGTCCAAGGTAAGCCGGTATTCCAGTTGCTCGGGTATCCGGTTCTCTTCGCTGAGAACATGCCGGCGATTGCAGCTAACTCGCTGTCGATTGCGTTCGGTGACTTTCGATCGGGTTATCAAATCGTGGACCGGGTGGGTATCTCGGTACTCCGCGACCCGTACACCACCAAGGGCAAGGTTAAGCTGTATTCCCGCAAGCGTGTCGGCGGGGCCGTGGTGGACTTCGATGCAATCCGCTTGATGAAGTTCGCCGCGAGTTAAACGATTTCCTGTTGAGTGGAAGCTTGGCCGTGTCCCAGATTTTTTCGACGCCTGGGACGCGGCTTTTTTTTGGCTTGGCCGCCGAGGGGGGGGCGTTTCATTCCTTGGCGGAATCGAAGCCTAGAACGTGCGGCTCGTCATTTTTTTACGAACGCGAAATTGGCTAAAAACTCATAGCGGAGAAACCCTATGTCATCCTGCCTCAAATGCGGTACACCCCTCGATCACACTCCCGGCACCAATGGCCGACCGCCGAGCTACTGCGGGGAAGCCTGCCGGCGCTTGGCGGAATACGAAATCCGGCGAATCAATCGGCGGCTTGAGCAACTGGAAGCGAGTCTATCGAACTTGAGGATCAATGGATTCGACCATTTCATTCAGAAAACTCAAACCGAAATAGCGCTGCAAGAGGCGCGGCTTAGGGCATTACTGGAGGGGGCCGGCGACGATGGCAGCCGTTGAGCCGTCGTTACAAGTCGATTGGGAAGCCTTCGCACAGGAAAGGGCAACTATCAAGACGATATTGAGCGGGCCGTGCCCGTGCGACGGGTGCGGCAATCGCTGGTTTTGCGGCACCAATGCCGCGTGTGCTGACTTCTCCACGTTCGTCAACAGCGGGAGGATCGTTACCAAGGACCGGACCCCGACGCGGGAACGATGGCACCGGCTTTTTCGGGGCTCGGACGATTAAGCCGCGCGTGGTGGCCGTGGTGGAAAACCACACGTGATAGTCTGGAATGACATTTGCGGTGGAGCTGAATAGCGTTCGTTGAAAGAATCGTGCCAAATAGAAAGCCGCGTCGTTACTGGCGTTGAGATTGGCACGGGGAATGTATAGTGGAAAACATGAGGTAATACACCATGGCAACAGCCGGAACATTACTTGTTGATATCGGGGCCAACGTCGCCCGTCTGCAATCCGACATGCGGCGCGTTGAAGGCACCATGCATTCAAGCTTCGGGAAGATCGAAGCCCGCGCCAAACAGATGAGCCGGTTGGTATCCGGATCCATCACGGGCTTTATTGCCGGATTCGGCATCAAGGAATTCGTCGGCACGCTGGCCGAGTTCGACAAGCTCAACGCGAGTTTGAAGACCGTCACCGGCTCGATTGAAGCGGCGGGCAGGGCCGGCGAGACGCTAAGGCGGTTTTCCGCTCAAACGCCGTTCGAACTCAACGAAGTGACTGCGGCATTCATCCGGCTTAAATCGCTTGGGCTGGATGCTTCGGAAGAGGCGTTGCGCTCGATGGGCAACACGGCGTCGGCAATGAGCAAGCCGTTGATGCAGTTCATCGAAGCCGTGGCCGATGCCGCGACGGGCGAATTCGAGCGGCTGAAAGAGTTCGGCATCAAGGCCAGCAAGGAAGGCGAACGGGTCACATTCACATTCCAAGGAATGCGGACCACGATCCGGAACGATAGCGCGGCAATTCAAAAGTACCTGCTGGACCTGGGCAATACCCAGTTCGCGAGCGGTATGAAGGACCAGATGGACACCATCGGCGGCGCGGCGTCGAACATGAAGGACGCCTTCGCTAATCTGGTCGATTTTATCGGCAATCTCGGGATCAGGGACGCGATCAAGAGCAGTTTCTCGGGCGTGGCCGAGTACATCAACGCGATTACTCAGCAAATGAACGAGGCCTTCGGGAGCGGGCTAGATCGGGACATTGCCGTGACGTTGCGGCGGATCGATGAGGTCAAGAGCAAGATGGAGAATGCCCGTTCGATTGCATCCGCGACGGGGGGCTTGATGGGCACCGGGGCGGTCGAGGAATCGGCGCGGCAGCTGGACGCCTTGAACTACCGGCTGGAGATCCTGCAAAAGCAAAAGTCGGAGCTGGCCAAGCCGGTCAATATCGCGCCTCCCAAGATCGAAGCATTTCAGGCGACCACGGCGAAGGTTCACGAGGACATGCGGAAAGTCAAAGCGACTGGCGTTGAAATCACCAGTGTCTTTGAAGAGTGGTACGACAAGATCGGCCAGTTTCGAGACGGCATCGGCGGCGTGAATGGGATGCTGGAACAGACCAAGGTGAACGCTGACGAGTTGACCGACGTTTTCGAGGAACTGCGCAACAAGCGCCTGGACGAGGAAGTGATTAACCCCAAGGCGCTTGATGAGACCACCAAAAGCACCGACAAGCTTGACAGCGCGGCGCGGGAACTGGGGCTGACCTTTCAGAGCGCCTTCGAGGACTCGGTTGTGGAAGGTAAGAAGTTCAAGGATGTTTTGAAGGGGATCGAGCAAGACCTGATCCGGATTGCTACCAGAAAGCTTATCACTGAGCCGGCTATCGATCTGCTGGACAAATTTTTGTCGGGCAATCAACCAGACAACAACAACAATAACAACAATAACAACAACAAAAACAACAATAACAAACCGTCTGGCGGCTCGACCGATTGGCTTTACAAAATCGGCGACGTGTCCGGCGAGGCGTGGGACTGGCTGGCAAGCTTTTTCCATAATGGCGGCGTGGTCGGTAGCACTCCCACCTTTTCGCGGCCTATTCCGGCGCTGGCGTTTGCTGGCGCCCCCCGCTATCACTCGGGCGGCATTGCCGGGTTACGACCGGATGAAGTCCCGGCGATTTTGCAAAAAGGCGAGGTCGTGTTACCGCGTGGTGCTGGCGTCAAGAACGGCGGCGGCGGCGGCGTCGATATCCAGATTATCGACCAGCGCGGCTCGGGCGCACCCGTCGAGGCGCAACGCCAGACCGGGCCGGATGGCCGGGAACAAATCAAGCTGTTCGTCCGCGACGAGGTGAAAAGCCTGATCGCGAGCGGCTATCTGGACAAGTCCATGTCGGCAGCCTACGGGGCCAGGCGTACGGGCGTCACCCGGTAGACATGAAAAAGCCCGGTTCATCGCCGGGCTTATTTTTCACTTACTGTTCACTTAAGCTGTTCTTAGATACCGATTAAGTGTTTGATTTATTTGCCGTTCTATGTAGTTCAACCATGCCGTGTGAAGGCAGTGCTCTCCCGCTGAGCTAACCGCCCGCCGGTCGATCGGTTCCTTGAAAAGATCACAATTTTCGCCGCGGCTGTCAATGCCCGGTAGGGCGTGTCTAAGCCGTTAAAGAAGCTCTGATTAAGTCCTTCGACAGGCCTGTCCTGAGCCTGTCGAAGGGGCATGAACGGAATCCGCTTGTTCGGAGCTTCCTTAACGGCCCTTTCCAAGAAGGTTCGATCGTTCCACGCGGTTTTGATAGACTCCGCGCTTTTTTGTTCCGAGCCATGAGACGTCTTGCTTTACTGCCCCTGATCTTCTCCGCGGTGCTTGCCGCTTGTACCGGTGTTCCCCGTGGCGGCGTCCCTGCGTACCCGGCGTTGCGCGCCGATAAGACGGCCATCCCGCCGACCGAGATTCACCGCGAAGGAAAGCTGCTCCGCCTCGACTACGAAGGCTTCACGGTATGGATCGACTGCGAGAAGCGCGGCGCGGTGAAATTCCGCTACAACGCCCAGCGCGACGACGGCAGCGAGCCTCGCGCCGACCACTTCAAGATTGATCCCTACGTGCCGAAGGAATGCCAGCAAACCAGCGCGAAGGGTTACGGCCACGGCTACGACCGCGGGCACCAGGTTCCGGCCAACCATCTCGATACTTCGGCGGTAGCGATCCGGCAGAGCAACTACATGACCAATATCCTGCCGCAGACTTCCCAGATGAATCGCGGTGCATGGAAGCTCACCGAGGAAATCGTCGAGTGCTATCGGGATATCGACGAGCTATTGGTGATCGGCGGGGTGATCTGGGGACACAATCCCGCCGACGACTATTTCGTGAAATCTCACGGCGTGAAAACGCCCGACGCTTTTTGGAAGGTGATCGTGCGCGGGGACGGCCGGGCTATCGCGTGGATCGTGCCGAACACGAAGGATGCGGTCGAAAAGGAACTCGACCGCTATCTCGCGACCGTTGCCGATGTCGAACGCCTGACCCGAGAGAAATTGCCGGTTGCCGGCGACGCACGGACCACGAAGCCGAAAGGGTCATGGGTAGTACCGATCGGGTGCGACAAGGGGTAGGGCGTCCACGGTGCGGCTCATTATATTTCGTCAGCTCCCATGCTCCCGCTTGGGAGCTATATCGGGAAGCTCTGGCTTCTCGAAACCGGACGCGCGCTGAGAAGCAGGAGCTTCTCAAGACGGGTTCCCAAACGGGAGTTTGGGAACCAGCACACCAGATGGATTTCCGGGATTCCTTCGTTGTCCCGGCTTACTTTTGCGACACCCTGCCGTGTGCCGATTGTTATGCCATTCACTTTTTATTGACGCCTTCCCGTCCATCGATTAACCTGCCGACCGCTTCAGGTGTCCCGGCGAGCTCTACGGCCGGGATTAAACGGGAAGCCGGTGCGTTCCTGACTCATGAGGAACAAGGCCGGCGCTGCCCCCGCAACGGTAAGCGAGTTGAGGAACAGCACAATGCCACTGCGCTTTTAGAGCGCGGGAAGGCGCTGTTCCGGGGAGGACCCCCGCTCGCGAGCCCGGAGACCGGCCTGAAGCCAGGTCGGCATCGCGGAGGGCGACGCCTGGATGGCCTTTACCTAGGACAGGACTTATGCATTCAGCTCCTTCTCCAGACGGGAGGGGGAACTCTAAGCGCTTCCGGTAAATCCTGTAGAAATACATCCTTGTATTTCACCCCGCAGGGCAAGCCTCCGGTCGTTCGATCGGCCTCCCGGACTAATGCGTCCGCGGCTTCCTCCGTGTGCTTTGCGCAATCCTATCCCGCGCGGGTGTGCTCGGGGGAAGTCATCGAACATGAAAATCGAAAACCGCTGCCTAGAGGCGGCATTGCTGTTTTTTTGTCTGCCGTCGGTCCGTGCCGACGATGCCTATCTTTCCCGGCTCGAAACCGTTACCGTTACCGCCACTCGAACGGAGCGGAGCGTCGAGGAATCGCTGGCCTCGGTCACCGTCATCGACCGCGACGAAATCGAGCGCCGGCAGGCGCAGTCCGTGCAGGAGGTCCTGCGTGGCGTGCCCGGCCTGTCGATCGCCAACAACGGCGGTCTGGGAAAGTCCACTTCGGTGTTCCTGCGCGGAACCGAATCCGGTCATGTGCTGGTACTGATAGACGGCGTCCGCGCCGGATCGGCCACTACCGGAATCACGGCCTTCCAGGACATCCCCATCGACCAGATCGAACGCATCGAGATCGTCCGTGGGCCGCGCTCCAGCCTGTACGGTTCGGAGGCGATCGGCGGGGTGATCCAGATCTTCACCCGCAAGGGCGGCGAGGGTTTCAAGCCTTACCTGAGTTTCGGCGCGGGCAGCCATTCGATGTACAAGGCTACCGGCGGCGTATCCGGGGGCAACGACCGGGCGTGGTACAGCCTGAACGGTTCGCGTTTGGAAACGCGCGGCTTCAACGCATGCGCCGGGCGGCCTTTCAGCTTGGGCGGCGGGGGCTGCTTCACCCGTCAGCCCGACGACGACGGCTATCGCAACACTTCGGGCAGCGCTCGCGCCGGCTACCGCTTCGACAACGGCCTGGAAATCGAGGGCAATCTGTTGCACGCGGAAGGCGAGAACGAGTTCGACGGCAATTTGCAGAACCGCTCGACCTTCGTGCAGCAAATGGTGGGCGGCCGCCTGAAATATTCGCCGTTTGAATTCTGGACCACGAGCCTCAGGGCAGGCCGCACCCTGGACGAGTCGGACAACTTCAGGGATCGGCGGTTCAGCAGCACTTTCGACACTCAGCGGGTCAACGTCACCTGGCAGAACGATTTCGCGTTGGCCGAGGGGTACCTTTTGACTCTGGGGCTGGACTACTACAACGATCAGGTCGACAGCACGACCGACTATGCCGTGGATTCGCGCGACGACAAGGCCGGTTTTGCCCAGTACCAGCTGACCTTGGGCGGATTCGACGCGGTATTGGGTACGCGCGTCGACGATAACGAACAGTTCGGCGTCTATCCCACCGGCAATGTGGCCTTGGGCTATGGCTTCGACAACGGCATTCGCCTAAGCGCGTCCTGGGGCAAGGCCTTCAAGGCGCCCACCTTCAACGAACTTTATTTCCCCGGTTTCGGCAATCCGATGCTCGAGCCGGAAACCTCGGAGAGCTGGGAAGTCGGAATCAGCGGACAGCACTGGGACGTGGCCTGGGCGCTCAACGGCTATCACACGGAGATCGACGACATGATCGCCACCGTGTGCGGCCAGGTGAGCTGCTTCGCCGAAAACCTGGACCGGGCGCGCATACTCGGCCTCGAAGCCCAGGCCTCGACTCGGCTGTGGGGCTTCGACATCGTGGCCAATTTGAGCCTGATCGATCCCGAAAATCTGTCCGAAGGAGCCAATAATGGCAATCGGCTGCCGCGCCGCGCGCAGACCATGTACCGGTTCGACCTGGACCGCTCGGTCGGTCCGGTTCGGGTCGGAACGACCGTTTACGGCGAGGGCCGCCGTTTCGACGATGTGGCCAACACCCAGCGGCTGGCCGGTTACGTGACGGTCGATCTGCGCGCCAGCGTGGATCTGTATCGGGGCTTGTCTCTGGAGGGGCGGGTGGCTAATCTGTTGAACAAGCAGTATCAGACTGCCCGTTTTTTCTATCAGGACGACTTGAATTTCTTCCTGACCGTGCGCTACGCGCCGGATGCCTTGTAATTTCAGCTTTGTAGGGCGGATTAGGCGGTACCCTGCCTTAATCCGCCATTTTCCGGGATCGGCGGGTTACGCGAGGGAGCCTGTCCTGAGCTAAGTCGAAGGGCTAACCCGCCCTACATTCCGGGGGCGACTTTTACGACATCCTCGTCGGGGATGAGCGCCCGGCACAACTAACTACAACCATGGAGATCCGACATGCATGACACGACATCGAAGAACGTTTGGTCTATCGCCCTGGGGCTGGCCGTACTCATGGCCGCTACCCGCAGCCACCATTTCGCGAGCATCACTCATTTGCCCGACGCGTCGTGGGCGGTCTTCTTCCTCGCCGGTTTCTATCTGCGCTCGGTCTGGGCTTTCCCGGCCTTGCTCGGGCTGGCTGTGGTCAGCGATTACGTGGCCATTACTTGGTTGGGCGTCAGCGATTTCTGCGTCAGCCCGGCCTACGGATTCCTTTTGCCGGCCTACGCCGCGCTATGGCTGGCGGGCCGCTGGTACGCGCGCCGTTACCAGTTCCGGTTCTCCACCCTGCCGTTGCTGGCCTTGGCCCTGGTGACCGGTGCCGCAATCTGCGAACTCCTGACCAGCGGCGGTTTTTACTTCTTCTCCGGGCGCTTCGTCGAGACCAGCTTCGCCGAATTCGGCGCACGGCTGGCCCGATACTTCCCGCACGCGCTGGAAGGCATTGCGCTGTACATCGCGGCGGCGATCCTGATTCAGGTGACCTTCGGTCTGGCGAGACCCGGCCGATCGATCGAGGATCGCGGGCACCAGGCGCACTGACGCAGGCCCGTCATGTCGGATTCGTCGCGAGAGGAACGCCACCGCCGGCGGATGGCGCGCAAGAAGGCGGTCGTCGACAGCGCCATCGCACTAGCCACGCTGGACAAGGGCCTGCTGTTGGTCCTCACCGGCAACGGCAAGGGCAAGTCCTCTTCCGCGTTCGGCATGGTCGCCCGCGCTCTGGGGCACGGCATGAAGGTGGGCGTGTGCCAGTTCATCAAGGGCCGTTCGGATACCGGGGAAGAGGCCTTCTTCCGGCGGCAACCGGACGTGGAATGGCGGGTGCTGGGCGAGGGTTTTACCTGGGAGACGCAGGACCTCGAACGGGATACCGCCGTCGCCCGCGAGGGCTGGGAAACAGCCCGCGCCATGCTCACCGATCCGGGTTATGGACTCGTGGTTCTGGATGAACTCACCTATCCCCTGAAATACGGTTATCTGGACATCGAGAGGGTGCTGATGGATCTTGCTGCGCGCCCGCCCATGCAGCACGTGGTGGTTACCGGGCGCGGCGCGCCGCAAGGGCTGATCGACGCCGGGGACACCGTGACCGAGATGCGCGATGTCAAGCATGCCTATGGGGCCGGCGTGCGGGCGCAAGCCGGCATCGATCTCTAATGACGGAATACCAATGACGGAACATCGCTACCCGGACGACGACCGTGTCGCGGTTTACCGGGTCATCCGGGAACGGCGCGACACCCGCCATTTCCGCCCCGGCGCGATCGATCCGGCGGTATTGCAGCGGCTGCTCGAAGCCGCTCGCTTCGCTCCCTCCGTGGGTTACATGCAGCCCTGGCGATTCATACGCATCACCGATCCGTCGCTTCGCCGCGCCATCCATGCTTTGGTAAGGGCGGAATGCGAAGAGACCGCCGCGGCCTGCGGCGAGCGGGCGGAAGAGGTGCGGCGCCTGAAGCTCGAAGGCATCCTGGAGTGCGGCGAACTGCTGGTCGCAGCGCTGACCGAGGGACGCGAACGTTATATTCTGGGCCGGCGCACGCTGCCGGAGATGGATTTGTGTTCGGTCGCCTGCGCCATTCAGAACCTGTGGCTCGCCGCTCGCGCGGAAGGGCTGGGGATGGGCTGGGTCTCGCTGTTCGAACCGGACGAATTGGCCCAATTGCTGAATCTGCCGGAGGGCGCCCGGCCGGTGGCGGTGCTCTGCCTGGGGCATGTGGACGCCTTCTATCCGGAACCCTTGCTGGAAACGGTAGGCTGGGACACGCGCCGCCCGGCGGAAGAGACCGTTTTCGAGAACGGCTGGGGCCGACCCGCGAAGCTGCCTAAGAGGGTGTGTGAGAAGCGTAGCGAGCGGCCCGAGGGCAAGGAGCCCGGAGCGCAGAAACCGGAGTGTACGAGTGGTACATGAGGACTTCGAGCACCGCGCGACGCCGCCATCGGGTCGCGCAGTAGCTTCTCACACACCCTCTAAGCCATGAGCCGCTGTCCCGCTCTCTTGATCTCCGCGCCCGCCTCGGGCCAGGGCAAGACCACCGTCACGGCGGGTCTCGCCCGGCTGTACGCCCGCCAGGGCCGAAGGGTACGGGTGTTCAAGACCGGGCCCGACTTCCTCGACCCGATGGTGTTGGAGAAGGCGAGCGGCGCGCCGGTTTATAACCTCGACCTATGGATGTGCGGCGAATCTCATTGCCGCCGCCTATTGCACGAAGCGGCCGGCGATGCCGATCTGATCCTGGTCGAAGGCGTGATGGGGCTTTACGACGGCACGCCCTCCAGCGCCGATCTCGCGGCTTTGTTCGGCATTCCCGTCCTGGCGGTGATCGACGCTTCCGCGATGGCCCAGACCTTCGCCGCCGTTGCCCACGGTCTTTCCACGTTTAACAAGGATCTGCCGTTCTCGGGCGTGCTGGCCAACCGGGTCGGCAGCGAGGGGCATGCGGAGCTGTTGCGCGCCGGCTTGCCCGATCCTGCCGTCTGGCGCGGGGCCTTGCTGCGCGAGGCGGATTTCTCGTTGCCGGAGCGCCACCTGGGCCTCCACCCTGCGGAAGAAATCGCCGACCTCGAAGCCCGTATCGACGCCGTGGCCGATGCGCTGGAAGGTACGCCGCTGGCCGAATTGCCGCCGCCGGCGGAGTTCTCGTCGATCGAATCCGAAGTTCCGATCGGCCCGCTGGCAGGCGTGACGATCGCGGTGGCGCGCGATGCCGCTTTCTGCTTTCTCTATCCGGCCAATCTCGATACCTTGCGCGCCCTGGGCGCGAACCTGGCGTTCTTTTCGCCGCTGGCGGATAGCGCTTTGCCCGAAGCCGATGCCGTCTGGCTGCCGGGCGGCTACCCGGAACTGCACCTCGACCGGCTGGCCGCCAACCGGGCCATGAAGGAAGCGCTGCGCAGCCACCATTCGGCGGGCAAGCCCATCCTCGCCGAATGCGGGGGCCTTTTGTATCTCCTGGAAACGCTTGCCGATTCCCAAGGGTATCAGGCCGAGATGGCAGGGCTGCTGCCCGGCCGCTCCGTCATGCAGACGCGGCTGGCCAATCTGGGGCTGCACGGGCTGGAGCTGCCTGAAGGTAGCCTGCGCGGTCATACCTTTCATCATGCCCGGGCGGAGGTGGATCTCGCGCCCTTCGCCAACACCTTTGCCGCGAAGGGCCACGGCCAGCCCGAAGCCGTTTACCGGGACAGGCGCTTGATGGCTTCCTTTTTGCATCTTTACTTTCCATCGAATCCCGCCGCCGTGGCGGCTCTTTTTGCGTCATGAATCCGAAACTGCTGCCGGAACGCATTGTCTGCCTGACCGAGGAAACCACGGAGACGCTCTATTTATTGGGCGAGGAACACCGCATCGTCGGCATTTCCGGATTTACCGTGCGGCCGCCGCGAGCGCGCAAGGAAAAGCTCAAGGTTTCCGCCTTCACCAGCGCCAAAATCGACAAGATCTTGGGTTTGCAGCCCGATTTGGTGCTGGGCTTTTCCAATCTGCAGGCGGATATCGCCCGCGACCTGATCAAGGCGGGCGTAACGGTGCACGTGTTCAACCACCGTTCGGTGGACGGGATTCTCGCCATGATCGGCACGCTGGGCGCACTGGTGGGGGTTGAGGACAAGGCGCGGGCCTTGATCGATAGCCTTAGCGCGCACATGGATACCGTACGTCGTGGCGCCGAGTCGCTGCCGGTCCGCCCCAGAGTCTATTTCGAGGAATGGGATCAGCCTCTGATCTCCGGCATTCTGTGGGTGTCCGAACTCATCGCGCTGGCCGGCGGAGAGAACGTCTTCGCCGAACTCGCCGCCCAGCCGCTCGCCGGCAGCCGCATCATCCAAGATCCGCAGGAGGTGGTCCGGCGCGCGCCGGACATCATCGTCGGCTCCTGGTGCGGGAAGAAGTTCCGGCCGGAGCAAGTCGCTGCACGCGCCGGCTGGGAGACAATTCCCGCAATGCGCGACGGGGAACTCCACGAAATCAAATCCAGCGATATCCTTCAGCCCGGTCCCGCGGCATTGACCGACGGGCTGGACCAACTGGCCGGCATCGTCCGGCGCTGGGCGGAGAATCGGGCATGACCGCGATCCTGGCCGTGGCCGCCGTGCTGCTGGATGGGCTCTTGGGCGAACCCCGCCGTTTTCACCCCCTGGTGGGTTTCGGGCGGTTGGCGGAAGCGCTGGAAGCCCGGTGGAATTCCTCGCTCGGACGGCAGGGAATCCGTGCACGATTTTTGGGCGTTATTGCGGTTTTGCTGCTGACGGCTCCGTTCACAGTGTTTGCAGCCTGGCTGGAATCCATTCCCATATTCGGCGCCGCGTTCGGCGTTTTGGCGCTGTACGCGGCATTGGGCCTCAGGAGTCTCGGCGAACACGCGGGGGCTGTGCAGGATGCGCTCGCGGCCGGCGATTTGTTCGAGGCGCGGCGGAGGGTGGGGTATATGGTGAGCCGCGACACCGGCGACATGAAATCCGGCGATGTCGCGCGGGCCGCCGTCGAATCTGTGCTGGAGAATGGCAACGACGCGGTGTTCGGCGCGCTGTTCTGGTTCGCGCTGGGCGGCGCGCCCGGCGCGGTGCTGTACCGGCTGGCGAATACCCTGGATGCCATGTGGGGCTACAAGAGCGAACGCTTTTTTTACTTCGGCTGGGCGGCGGCGCGGCTGGACGATGCGCTGAATTATGTTCCGGCGAGGCTGGCGGCGCTGACCTATGCACTCTTGGGCGATGCTCGGCAGGCTTTGTATTGCTGGCGCACGCAGGCCGGTGGATGGGACAGCCCCAACGCCGGGCCGGTGATGGCGTCGGGCGCGGGGGCTTTGCGGCTCGCGCTCGGCGGGCCTGCCCGTTATCGTGGCGAGTGGCATGCACGGCCAGCCTTGGGATACGGATATCCGCCCGGCGCGGCGGACATTCCCCATGCCGTGGCCCTGGTCCGGCGCGGAGCACGGCTGTGGCTGGCCTTGTTTTTTACGGGAGGATTGTTCGGTGCTTGAACACGGCGGTCGTTTGCGTGCCGCGGCTAGGCGGTATGGTATTCCCTTGTCCGACTGGTTGGACCTATCCACCGGCGTCAATCCCGCCGGGTGGCCCGTGCCCGCGGTTCCGGCCGAGGTTTGGGTGCGCCTTCCCGAAGACGATGACGGACTGGAGAGGGCCGCTTCGGCCTATTATGGCTGCGACAGCATTTTTCCCGTGGCGGGCTCCCAGGCGGCGATTCAGGCGCTGCCGGCGCTGCTCCATGCTAAGCGGGTGGGCGTCATCCACCCCGGTTATGCCGAACACGCCCATGCCTGGCGCCGCGCCGGCCACAAGGTGATCGGGGTTGCGCCCGAAACCATCGCCCGCGGTCCCGGTTCCATGCCCTGGGACGTGCTGGTGGCGATCAATCCAAATAATCCGACCGGCCATCGTTTCGCGCCGGAAATACTTCTGGCTTGGCAGGAGAGGCTCGCCGCGCGCGGCGGCTGGCTGGTGGTGGACGAAGCTTACATGGACCCTACGCCCGAATTCAGTTTGGCCGCCTGCTGTCCGCGCCCGGGGCTCATCGTGCTGCGTTCCCTGGGCAAATTCTTCGGACTGGCCGGCATCCGGGTGGGCTTCGTGCTGGCGGAACCGGAGCTGCTCGAACGCTTGGCGGCCCTGCTCGGTCCGTGGACGGTGGCCGGCCCCTCGCGCTGGGTGGCTCGGGAGGCGCTGGCGGATAGCCGCTGGCAGGAAGCCGCCCGGCAGCGGCTGCCCGAAAACGCCCGCCAGCTGGCGGATCTATTGGCTGCCGGCGGCCTCAAGTCCGCCGGCGGCTGCGCCTTGTTTCAATGGTGTCCCGGTATAAAAGCGGCTCGACGTCAGGAGGCGTTGGCCCGGCAAGGCATTCTGACCCGGCGGTTCGCCAATCCTCCGGGCTTGCGTTTGGGGCTGCCGGGGAGCGCCTCGGCCTCGGAGCGCCTGGCGATGGCCTTGCTCGCGAGATAATCCGAATGAGCGAAGAAGCACGCCGCCAGGAGCGTCCTGCTTACCTGGCCGTGCACCCGACGCTGGGGCAACACCGTTACGGCACCCGACCGCTGCCCTGCCTGATTTGGCGCTTCGGTTCGCACCGACGGGCGATTTCCTCGGCGGTGTCCGGCGGCGGCTTATCGGTTGTGGGGTGGATACTGAACGCGCAAGTGCCATCCGATTACCGCCGGACCGATCCCGCCGCCCACGTGGCCGAGATCGCTGCCGTCTGCGGCCTTTCCGGCTCCGGTGCCGGATTGCTCACCGCCTGCGATGTGCGCGGCTATCGGCGAGCGAGCGATGGCGAGGTCGCCGCCGACGCCACCGTGGGCATCGCTCAGCCGATATGGGCGGCGGCCGATGCGCCGTCGGGCGATTACCGGCCGGGTACCATCAACCTGGTGGTGCAATTGCCGGTTCGCTTGAGCGAGGCCGCCCTGGTCAATGCCGTCGCCACGGCGGCCGAAGCCAAGGCGCAGGCGCTGTGGCAGGCGCGCGTGCCGGGGACAGGCACGGCCACCGACGCGGTGTGCGTGCTCTGTCCGTCGGACGGCCCGGCGGAATCCTTCGCCGGCCCGCGTTCGGTGTGGGGCGGCAGGCTGGCGCGGGCAGTGTACGCGGCGGTGCTGGCCGGCCTGGAGGTGGATCTATGACGGCTCGCACGCTGATGGTTCAGGGCACCACGTCCGACGCCGGCAAGAGCACGCTGGTCGCCGCCTTGTGCCGCTTGTTGGCGCGGCGCGGCGTGAGAGTCGCGCCGTTCAAGCCGCAGAACATGGCGCTGAACAGCGCCGTCGCCGAGGACGGCGGCGAGATAGGCCGCGCCCAGGCGGTACAGGCTCGGGCGGCTGGATTGGAACCTCACACCGACATGAACCCGGTGCTCCTGAAACCCAATACCGACACGGGCGCCCAGGTCATCGTCCAGGGCAGGGCCATCGGCAATCTGGACGCTCAGGACTACCATGCCTACAAGCGCATCGCCCGCCGCGCGGTGATGGAGTCCCACGGAAGGCTCGCGGCCCGGTTCGATGCCATCGTCGCGGAAGGCGCGGGCTCGCCGGCGGAAATCAATCTGCGGGAAGGCGACATCGCGAACATGGGTTTCGCGGAAGCCGTGGACTGCCCGGTGATTCTGATCGCCGACATCGACCGGGGTGGCGTGTTCGCCCATCTGGTCGGCACTCTTGCGCTCTTGTCGGAAAGCGAACGGGCACGGGTGGCCGGCTTCGTCATCAACCGCTTCCGCGGCGACATCGCTCTGCTGCAACCGGGGCTGGACTGGCTGGAGCGGGAGACCGGCAAGCCGGTTTTGGGCGTACTGCCTTATCTCCACGGTCTGCATCTGGAGGCGGAAGATGCGATCGAATCCGGACAGAGAGGCGCGAGCGCCGGGGCTCTGCGGGTGGTCGTTCCGGTCACGCCGCGGATCAGCAACCACACCGATTTCGATCCGCTGCGCCTGCATATGCAGGTCGACCTTCGCTTCGTATATCCGAGCGAGGCGCCGCCTCCCGCGGACCTCGTGATCCTGCCCGGCTCCAAGAGCGTGCGCGCCGACCTATCGTTCCTGCGTACAACCGGCTGGGAGGCTTATCTTCGGCGCCATCTGCGCTATGGCGGTAAACTGCTCGGCATTTGCGGCGGTTTTCAAATGCTCGGACAAGAGATTCACGATCCTTTGGGCCTGGAAGGCGAGGCAGGTTCCCGTGCCGGGTTCGGCTGGCTGGACCTGAGCACGGTGCTGGAGCCGGAAAAGCAGCTCCGCAACGTACGAGGCGAATTGACGCTGGAGAACGCGCCGGTGACGGGTTACGAAATTCATGCCGGCGTGACGAAAGGACCGGCGCTGGAACGCCCTTTCGCCCGGCTGACGGACAGAAACGACGGCGCGTGCTCGGAGGACGGGCAGATCATGGGGACCTATCTGCATGGATTGTTCGAGTCGAACGCCGCGACCGATGCCATTCTCCGCTGGGCCGGGCTGGCCGAGCCGGAAACCCCGGATTACGCCGCTATTCGGGAAGCGGAAATCGACCGTCTGGCGGATGCCGTAGGCGCCCACCTGGACATGAATGCGATCGATCGGATGTTGGACCTGAACCGGCAGGGAGTATACGCGTGAAGGAATTGATTCTGGGCGGGGTTCGCTCCGGGAAAAGCCGATTGGCGGAAAAGCGGGCGGTGGACAGCGGCCTGGCCGTGACCTATATCGCTACGGCACGAGTCGGCGACGAGGGCATGCGGCAACGGGTGGAAGACCATCGGCGGCGGCGCCCGCCCGATTGGGACCTGGTCGAAGAGCCGCTGGAATTGGCCGTAGCCTTGCGCGCCCGCGCGGCGGAAGGGCGCTGCCTGATCGTCGATTGTCTCACCCTATGGCTGACCCAGCTCTTGTGCGAGACCGACGCGGCGAGGCTTGCACGCGAGCGGGACGCTTTGATCGAAGTGCTGCCCGGTCTTCCGGGACACATCATTCTGATCGGCAACGAAACCAATATGGGCGTGCTGCCGCCGGGGGAACTGAGCCGCCGCTATTGCGACGAGGCCGGCCTGTTGCATCAGGCATTGGCGGGTGTCTGCGACCGGGTGATTCTGACCGTGGCGGGTCTTCCATGGGTGTTGAAGGGGGAAAAACTGTGACCGGGGACATTGCATGGCTGAAAGGACCGGTGGCTCAACCCGACGAGGAAGCCGCGCGCATGGCCGCGGAACGTCAGTCGATGCTCATCAAGCCGCCGGGCGCGCTGGGACGGCTAGAAGCGCTGGCGATCCGGCTCGCCGCCTGGCAGAGAACGTCCAAGCCTTCCGCCGACCGGGTGCGCATCGTCCTGTTCGCCGGGGATCACGGCGTGGCGGAGGAGGGCATATCGGCCTTTCCCCAGTCGGTCACGGCGGCCATGGTGCGCCAGTTCGCACAGGGCGGCGCGGCGGTGAGCGTGCTCGCCCGCACGCTCGGCGCGGATCTGGAGTTGATCGACATGGGCACGGTCGAGAATGCGGGTCCCGTAACCGGCGTGCTGGACCTCCGTCTCGGGCCGGGCACCGCGAATTTCGTGCGCGGACCGGCCATGACCGAACGCCAGTTGGCACAGGCTCTCCGTACGGGCCGTGATGCCGCCGAGCGCGCCCGCTCGGCCGGAGCCCAAATCTTCATCGGCGGCGAGATGGGCATAGGCAACACCACCGCCGCCGCCGCACTGGCCTCGGCCTTGCTCGGCGAGACGGCCGAATCGCTGGCTGGTCCCGGTGCGGGTCTGGGCACGGAAGGCGTGCGGCACAAAGCCGAGGTGATTCGCCGGGCGCTCGCTCTGCATGGTCCGTATCTGGGCAATCCGCTGGAGGCCTTGCGCCGGCTCGGCGGTTTCGAAATCGCCGCCCTCGCCGGGGCCTTCGTCGCCTGCGCGCAGCAAGGTCTGCCGGTGCTGGTGGACGGATTCATCTGCACTGCGGCGGCTTTGACGGCGGAACGGCTGTGTCCGGGAGCCGCCGGCTGGTTTCTCTACGCCCACACTTCGGCGGAACCGGGGCATAAACGGATTCTGACGGCCCTGGACGGGAAGCCCTTGCTTGATTTGGGAATGCGCCTCGGCGAAGGCAGCGGAGCCGCCGCAGCGCTGCCCTTGCTGCGGCTGGCCTGCGCCCTGCACTCGGGTATGGTGACTTTCGAAGAGGCGGGGATTGCGGGAAAGGTATGACAATAAATACAGAGATTGACGGAATCACGCTAACCGCAGCGTCTGAGCCGGCACGGCTTGGCACATATGCGAGTCCTAACGCCGTCATTCCGGCAGGGATTGCCGGAATCTAGGTCACAAGGATGTGTTAGGTTGAGCATATGGAGAAACTTCCTTGTGTGTATATGCTTGCTAGCGGTCTTAACGGCACGCTTTATATCGGTGTCACCTCCAATCTGATCAAGTGCGTTTTCGAACATCGTCAGGAAACAATGGGTGGATTCACCAAACGTTACGGTATTCATGACCTGGTTTGGTACGAAGTCCACGAGACGACGGAAACGGCCTTTTTGCGGGAAAAGCAGCTCAAGAAATGGGATCGGCGCACAAAGCTGCGGCTCATAGAGCAGCAAAATCCGGAATGGCGAGATCTGGCGTTTGATTTGGTCAGTCCCTCCAATCGCAAAACGGTGTCTCCGGGAGCGCCGGAGCCACCCTTCCATGTACACTGGACCCCGGCAGTCCAATCGCAAACGGTGTCTTCGGGAAGGGCGTGGCCGGCGCTCCCGGCCAGGCCGTTTGCGATTGGAAGGGTCATCCCAGCGCTCCTGGGATGACCGTTTGCGATTGGAGCACCGAAGCCACCCTTCCCTGCCGGGGTGACGGCTGTTGTAGATGTCAATGTCCAAAGAGAGACGAATGGTCCACATCGACCTTCTGCGCCACGGCGAAACCGTGGGGGGCACGCGGTTTCGCGGCAGCCTGGACGATCCGCTCACCGACGAGGGTATCCGGCAGATGGAATGCGCCGTGGCAAACGCGGGACCCTGGGATGAGATCGTCACGTCGCCCTTGTCGCGCTGCGCCGCGTTTGCGGAAAGCTTGGCTTTAAAACTGAGGGTTCCCCTGGCAATCGACGAACGGCTCAGGGAGATCCATTTCGGCGACTGGGAGGGGCGCAGCTATGCCGAGCTGATGGCCACGGCACCGCTTGCGCTGACCCGTTTTCTCGGCGATCCCCTCCGGCACCCGCCGCCCGGTGCGGAGTCGGTGGAGGCATTCCGGGAGCGGACGCTCGATGCGCTTCGGGACCGGCTGACGCCGCACAACCTGGGTCGCCGTCTGCTGCTCGTCACCCATGGCGGCGTGATCCGCGTGATGCTCTGTCATGCGCGGCAATGGCCGCTCGCCCGTTTGCTCGAAATCGACGTGCCGCACGCCTCGCTGCATAGCCTCTGCGGGAGCGGGCAGCGTTGCGAGGAGGTGCGTCCATGAGCGAGCTCAGACCCCTTTTGATCGCTCTTCAGTTCCTGACCCGGCTGCCGGTGCGTCTGGATGCGCCGCCGGATGGCGCGGCGCTGGGCCGTTCGCTGCTGTTTTATCCCTTGGTCGGCTTGGGTCTGGGGCTGACGCTCGCGGTATTGGCCCAGTTCTTGACCGGGGTCGGCGGTTGGTTGCCTGCGGCGATCGTGCTGACGGTGTGGGTGGCCTTGACCGGAGCCCTGCATCTGGATGGACTCGCGGATAGCGCCGACGCCTGGGCTGGGGGCTTCGGCGACCGGGAGCGCACCCTCGCGATCATGAAGGACCCGCGCAGCGGCCCGGTCGCCGTGGTCGTGGTGGTGCTGGTTCTTCTCCTCAAGGCTGCCGCGCTGGAACCCGTCATGGCCCGGCACGACTGGACAGCCCTCGCGCTGGCGCCGGTGCTGGGTCGCGCCGCGCCGCTGCTGCTGTTTCTCAGCACGCCCTATGTGCGCCCCGGCGGTCTCGGTTCCGAGCTGGCGCGGCATCTGCCGCGCCGGGGCGGCACACTGGTGTTGTCCGCGACCCTCGCCGGCATCCTACTGGCTGTCGGCGTACGCGGTACCTGGCCTTTGCTTGCAACCGGCGCCTTGTTTTGCTGGCTGCGGCTGTCGATGATCCGGCGCGTCGGCGGAACTACCGGGGACACCGCCGGAGCGACGATAGAACTCACCGAATGCGCGGTTCTGGTCGGTCTGGCTCTGGCCGGTGGTTAGGGGCGCATAGCGACCGGCGAACGCACCGGTGGAACGGCGCACTTCTTATTGTCTCGCCGGTCTCAAGAATGAAATCATCCGGCAAAGGAGGGCCGATCCATGCAGACTTTCCGCACCGCATTCATCTCGATGATCGCTTTGGCTGCCGCGGCGGGCAGCGGCGGGGCGCAGACGTCCGGCGGGGCGGGCGCCTGTCCGCCGATCGAGACACGCCCGCCCAACGTGCCGGACCAGCGCCCGGCGTTTCCCGGCCAGACCCGAGCTTGCGCGATCGAATCGAATGTCGCTTTCGACGTCGTCGTGCTCATGAAAGGACTGGAGAAACCGTGGGCCGTGGAACCGCTTCCCGGCGGCGACTTGCTGGTCACGGAAAAGCCCGGCCGCATGCGGATCGTCTCGGCCAAGGGCGAACTGGGGCAGCCGATCGCCGGCGTGCCGGCGGTCGACGCGCGCGGCCAGGGGGGATTGCTCGACGTCGCGCTGAGCCCGAACTTCGCGGCCGACCGGACGATCTACTGGAGTTACTCCGAACCGCGGCGCGGCGGCAACGGCACCACCGTTGCCCGCGGCGTGCTGTCCCCCGACCGGCGGAGCCTGGACCAGGTTCGGGTGATCTTTCGGGCGCTGCCGACCTACGACGGCGACAAGCACTACGGTTCGCGGCTCGCCTTCGGTCCGGACGGCATGCTGTACGTGACGACCGGCGAACGCTGGGATGCGGAGACGCGCAAGTACGCGCAGCAGCTCGACAGCCATCTGGGCAAGGTCCTACGGATCAACCCGGACGGCTCGGCGCCGAAGGACAATCCCTTCGTCGGCCAGCCCAACGCGCTGCCCGAGATCTGGACGCTAGGCCATCGCAACATCCAGGCCACGGCCTTCGATCCGGAAGGACGGTTCTGGGTGGTCGAGCACGGCGCTAAGGGCGGCGACGAGCTGAACCTGATCGTCAAGGGCAAGAACTACGGCTGGCCGCTGGTAGCCTACGGCGAGGAATACTCGGGCGAGCCGATCCCCGGCGCGGTGACGGCCCGTCCCGGTTTCGAGCAACCCGTCTATTACTGGGACCCGGTGATCGCGCCGTCCGGCGCGCAGTTCTACACGGGCGATGCCTTTCCGGCGTGGCGCGGCAGTCTTTTTACCGGCAACCTCAAGGACGAGCGGCTGGTGCGCGTCGTCCTCGTGAACGACCGGGTGAAAGGCGAAGAGCATCTCCTGGCCGACCGGCGCCAGCGCGTGCGCGACGTACGGCAGGGTCCGGCCGGGGAATTGTATGTCGTCACCGACGAGAGCAACGGCGAACTGTGGAAGATCGTGCCGAAGCGATAAGGTCGCAGCGAACCACGCAAATCGGCAGACCGCCGCAAAAGGGTACGCTTCGCTGACCCGATCGGCCCAGCGCCAATTCGGACCGCGCCGCTCAATCATTCGGCCGCGGTGTGGCCTGACCTCTCATTGAAGCGTCGTCTCGTTGCAAACATTCGTGGAGGAATCTGATGATCGGATACGTAACCAATATCGAGCAGGATACGCTCGCAAACCAGGGCTACCGGCGCGTGCTCTACACCGGTCGAATACGCAACTGGTGCTGATGACGCTCCAGCCGGGCGAGGAAATCGGGCTCGAGACGCACGCGGGGCACGACCAGTTCATGCGCATCGAATCGGGACCCGGCGTGGCCGTGCTAAACGGCGAGGAGCACCCGTTGAGCGATGGCGTGGCGGTGGTGATTCCGGCGGGCGTCGAACAGAACGTGATCAATACCTCATCCGACCAGCCGCTCGGGCTGTACACGCGCTACAGCCCGCCCGAGCATCCCGACGGCACCGTGCACCGAACGAAGGCCGACGAGTCCGCAGAACACTGAGATCGGCATTCGAGTGCCGAGATGAGCACTGCCGGCCCCATCATCACCCTTTTGCCGGTTATAACCGGCTGCGGACCGATATCGCCGGCCGCGTGTTCGGGGGCGATGTCCTCAGCAATTGCCCGACCAATTGGCGCGCCTCGACCTGCGCATCCGCTATCGAGGCCACACGCTCGATTTGCATCTGACCCGCGACGCTCTAACCGTGCACGGACGCGAGCCCGGTATCGCGCCGATCCGCCTGGCATTCAAGGATGAAGTACACGACTTCCCCGGCGGCAGCACGCACGTTTTCAGGCTCGGCGGCGCGGGACAGTGACGGATAGGCACGCCGTCCGCACTCCGCGGGTAGGAGCGCTTTCAAAGCACAACATGAAGTCCGTGTCACACCGAGCAGTCCATGTTTCGATCAGTTTTCCTACTTTTTGCCGTTGCAATTTTGGCATTTTCGAGCGCCGCTCCTTCTGCGGAGGAGATGCGCGCCGATCCGGATAACTATAAGCGGCAGATTTCCCGCCTAAAACCCGGAGATATTTTGCTTTTCAGCCCGGGCGTTTATCGGCAGGGAATTTTCATCGACGGGCGCAACGGGAGACCCGGAAAGCCGATCACGTTGGCAGGGATCGGAGGGCGCCCGATATTTCTGGCGAGGCCCGGCCAAGACACCGTCGTGCTACACGACTCCAGCTATATCACGCTTCGCAATCTGGAAATCGACGGAAGGGGAGTGATGGTCAACGGCGTTCAGGCTTCGGGAAATTTCGCCCATCACATCGTCCTGGAAGATTTGCTCATCCACAATCTCGGGCGACATCAGCAGTTGGTCGCGATCTCATCGAAATGCCAGGCTTGGGACTGGCAGGTTCGCCGCAATATCGTGATCGGTGCCGGGACCGGCATGTACTTCGGAAATTCGGATGGGAATCATCCTTTTTGGGGCGGCCTGATCGAAAACAATCTCATCATGAACACGATCGGCTACAACCTGCAGATCAAGCACCAGAACCCGAGGCCCAGGCTTCCCGGAATGCCGCTGGAATGGCCGGTTCCGCGGCGCATACTCGGCCGCGGGACGCAATCCGCGCTGGAGCCCTGCGCTCGAACTCAAAACGCCGGTGCGGTAAATTCCGGCCGTGCCTGACGGGGCAAGCGCTAGCGCACTTTGACCTTGACCACGGTGGAAAGGCCCGGCCGCAGTCGGCTCAGGTCGGTGCCGGGCCGGAACAGAATTTTTACCGGTATGCGCCTAACGATCTTGGTGAAGTTGCCGGTGGCGTTTTCCGACGGCAGCAGGCTGAATTCCGACCCGGAAGCCGGCGCGAAACTATCCACCGTCCCTTCGAACCGAATGTCGGGGTAGGCATCGACTTGGATGTCCACCGGTTGCCCCGGTTGCATGTGTCCGATTTGGGTTTCCTTGAAGTTGGCTTCCACGAAGAGCCCGTCGACCGGAACCAGATAGCCGAGTACGGTGCCGGGCTTCACGAGCTGGCCGACCTGCACGCTGCGATTGCCGATGATTCCGGCGAAAGGCGCCGTAATATGGGTGTTGGCAAGATCGATACGGGCCAGGTCCAGCGCGGCTTGAGCCGCCTGCAATCTGGCCCGGGTTTCACCGATCTGGGCGTCCAGGGAGGCCAACTGGCTTTCCGCTTCCAGCCGTGACGAACGGTATTTCTCCCGTTGCGCGGCGGCCTGCTTATAGGCGGCTTCGGCAACATCGCGGGTTTGGGCCGACACCGCGCCGTCCGCCGCCAAATGGCCGAATCGCTTCAAGTCCTTTCCGGTCCGTTCCAGGTCGGCTTCAGCGGCGGCGATGTTGGCTTCTTCCTGACGGATCTTGGCGCTCTGTGCGCGCATGTCGGTTTCCAGGGTCTGGATGCGAGCCGTTTCCACCATGACTTGGGCTTCCGCCTGGGCAACCCTGGCGCGGAAGTCGTGGTCGTCGATCACGACGAGAAGATCGCCCGGCATCACCTTCTGGTTGTCCTGGAACAAGACTTCCTTGACGTAGCCCGTCTCTTTGGGACTGATCAGGCTGATGTGCGCCTTGAGATAGGTGTTGTCGGTAGTCTCGAACGGATGGATCGCCTCGAGCCAATACACGATGCCGGCCGCAGTCGAAACGATGAGTGTCAGGAGGACGAGGATGGTTTTTGACGAGGGGAGGCGCATGGGCTTCGATTGCTGTACTACACGGTGTAGTTTAGTCTAGTCGCCGGTTCCACTTCAAAGCAATTCGTCCGAGCAGGATCATGACTACAATCCCCAATCCAAAACGACAGGCCATACTAGATGCAGCCAAGCGCACGTTTCTCGCAAGCGGTTACAGCGGAGCCAGCATGGAAGCCATCGCCGAGGCCGCGCCGGTATCGAAGCCGACGCTCTACAGTCATTTTCACAGCAAACAGGAACTGTTCGCCGCCGTGATCGGCGAACAATGCGAAGCCTTGCTGAGCACCCTTTCCCGTGCTCAGACCGAGTCGCTCGGTCCGGCAGCCGGCCTGAAAGCCATCGCCGGCGCTTTCGTCGATCTCATCTATTCCAACGAGGCCTTAAATCTCTATCGCCTGATCATCGCCGAGCAGCAGCATTTTCCGGAACTGGGCGAGCTGGTATACCGCTCCGGCCCGGAGCCGATATTGCAACGGCTCTCGGTTTATCTCGGCGAACTGCGCGGGCGCGCCGCTTTGCAAATCCTCGATGTGAACAGATCGAGCCGATCGCTATTAGGAATGCTGCAAGGCGATGAACATTTACGCTGCCTTTTGGGTTTGCAGCCGGGCTTGAGCGAGGCCGAAAAGGAACACCTTATCGAGGCCGCCGTTTCGCTGTTCCTCAAGGGACATGGTTATGACGCCTAAGCTGGGCTGGCTATGCGTGCTGATCGGCTTGGCCGGATGTACCGTCGGACCCGATTACCGGAAACCCGTGCCGGCCGTCCCGGATCGCTGGCAGGCCGGAAAGGAGGCGACCGCCGATCTGAAGCTGATCGACCCGGAGACTTTGAAAACCTGGTGGAAGAGCTTCGACGATGCGCGGCTGAGCCGTTTGATGGAACAGGCCTTGGGGGGCAACCTGGACCTCAAGATGGCGCTGGCCCGCATCGGCCAGGCCAGGGCCGAACGACGCGGCACCCGCGCGGAATTGTTCCCGACCGTCGATGCCGCGGCGGGCGCCCAGCGCGCCGACAATCCCTTCCCCGGCCTTGCGCCCGGTATCCGTTACAACTTATTCGAGCTGGGGTTCGACGCTCTGTGGGAAATCGATCTATTCGGCCGTCAGCGGCGGCGGCTGGAAGCGGCATCCGCCGACCTGGAGGCGGCGCAGGAGCAACACGCCCAAGCTCTGGTGACGCTGACGGCCGATGTGGCGCGCAGCTATATCGAATACCGCAGCCTGCAAAACCAGCTGGGCATCACCCGCGCCAATCTCGATGCGCAGCGCCATACGCTGAAGCTGACGAAGCGGCTGTTCGACGAAGGCGTGGGGACACGGCATGACGTGGTGCGGGCACGGGCTCAGACCGAGACCACCGAGGCGCAGATTCCCGCCCTGGAGGGAGAGTTGACTGCCGTTCTTCGGCAACTGGAACTGCTGGTGGGGCAGCAGCCTGGTTCCCTGGCGGCCGAGTTGAACGAGGGTGGGGCCGTCCCCGTGGCACCGGGGCGGGCGATCCTGGCTTCCCCTGCGGAGACGATCCGCCATCGCCCCGATCTCCGCATCGCCGAACGCCAACTGGCCTCCGCCACTGCCATGCAAGGCGCCGCGATCGCGGAGCTGTTTCCGAAAATCTCGCTATCGGCTTTTTTAGGGCTGCGTAATACCGACATCGAAAACCTGTTTAAATCGGCGGCTTTCTCCTACAGTACAGGCGCCAATCTTTTGCAGCCGCTGCTCAACTTCGGACGCATCCGTGCCGGTATCGATTTGGCCGAAGCGCAGCAACAAGAAGCCTATTTCGCCTTTGAAAAGGCGGTGCTCGAAGCGCTTCGGGAAACGGAAACCGCGCTGACCCGGTACCTCAAGGAGGAGGCGCGGCGGCAGACCTTGGCACGTTCGGTGGCGGACCTGCGCGAATCGGTTCGGTTGTCCCAGTTACGCTATAACGTCGGCGTCATCTCGTTTTTGGACGTCCTGGATGCTCAGCGCGCTCTTTATGTCGCCGAAATCGAGCTGGCCCGGTCCGAAGCGGGGGCTTCCACGAATCTGATCGCGGTGTACAAAGCCTTGGGCGGCGGCGCAAACTCGCGGCCGCCACAGCCGGAAACCATTCAGGGGAAATGATGAATTGGAGCGTTTTCGGAAATGGCGGACAGTCGTGGGAGCGGGCTTTAGCCCGCGATCGAGCGCCGGAGTCGCGGGTTAGACCATTTCATACCTGCTGTACGGGCACTCGCGAGTAGGTCGGGAATCCCTTCCCAATCGCAAACGGGCCTTTAATCGGCCCCTTCCTATCGCAAACGTCGCTTTAGTCGCGACCTTCCAATCGCAAACGTCGCTTTAGTCGCGACCTTCCAATCGCAAACGGTCATCCGGGGAAGGGCCTGGCCGGGAGCGCCGAAGCCGCCCTTCCCGACGGTGCAGTTGGGCCAATGGGTTCGTCGGCAAAGGATTGCCGACCTACAAATGCTTGAATCAATGCACCCGAGCCGAAGGCGGCAACGACTTCCGCCAAGCCCGTTTTGCGGTACGAGCGAGATGAAAACGCTCTAATGCCCACTCGCACATCCATCGTTTGAAGCTGGTCCTTACATCCGAATCGAAATCGCTCTTGGCATCCAACGTGCCGGTCCGGATCGGTTTCGGGTACTTGTTCCCATGCTGCGCTGATCGTGTCACGGCGGACGCCAGGCGAGGAACGATAGACCCACCACCAGAACCTGTCCCTCGGGTCGCGACTTGGCACCGAAATCCCATTCATACCGTGCTGTAAGCCGCGCCCGAAGCGCCGGTATCGTGATACCGATTTCGGGGCCGAGGCCAAAAACGCGCTCGCGTGCACCGCGGAGTGCCAGCGGAAGATCAGACCCGCGATCATCGGCGACCTGCCAGAGACCATAGCCCACGATGCCGGCATCCAAAACTTGAAACCATCTCCCTCCAAGTCCCCCCTGTATTTGCACGGTATCGCCTCGGGTGACGTCGATTCCGATCTTCTGGTGATAGAGGTTGTAACTCGCGAGGACGGACAGTCTAAAAGCTCGCTCGTCATCGAAAAAAAGCGTTCCGCCCAACGAGAATTGCTGTGACCATTGTGACCGTCCGAGCCCTTTGCGGTCGGCCTGACCGGTTGGCGCATAGAAACTGTAGGACGCCACGGTGTCCAGGTGTGGCAGACGCCATCCGAGCTTCAGCGGCTCGACGAAAATGTCCCCGAGACCAAACCGATCAATGTCGGCGGATGGTACATCGGCTTTCGTCGATACCCATGCGACCGGAACCGCGAGCGCTGCGCTCAGGTATGGTGCTCCTTCGGGCTTGAGTGTCGCGGAGACGCCCAACACATTCGCGTGAGCATCTATATCGAGGCCTTTCACCGGAACCAGACCACCTCGTCGATTTCTCAGCTGATCGGCGGAGAAATAAATGAACCGGTCCCCCACGTACACGCCTTCATCGGGCTGAGTACCGGCGTCAAGCCCCACTGCCCCGAGGATCTTATGGCCTAGGTCCCCGTCGGCCATGGCGGTGGCCGAACGCAGGAGCAGGGCTGCCGTCATCCAACACAGGATAATTCTCATGCCGCATCCACTTATGGGAGCCGCAAACAATGTATTTTCCGACAACGCCATGCCAATCAAATAGCCTTCCGCATCACGCCTGGCTACGACTTAAGGAATCTCTGAATAAGTCCTTCGACAGGCTCAGGACGAACGGTAACGTATTGATTCCGTTCGTGGTGAGCCCTTCGGCTCGGCTCAGGACCGGCTTGTCGAACGCTCTCCTGAGCCTGTCGAAGGGGCATGAACGGAGTCCGCTTGTTCAGAACTTCCTTAAGGCGAATTGAATTCCGAGTTCGCCAAAATTCGATTGAGCAGTTTCGATGTTCGGGGGCTTTTGAGGATGTTCACATGTGATTCCGAAACTCCGTAGCAATGCACTGCTTCCTCTTGAGCTTCCCAGCGCAACTGGCTGCTCAGGCTGATCGCACCATCGTCGGATTCCGTAGGCAGAAATCCGAAAATAAGGTGGTAAGCCGAGTCGACGGGAAGCATACGGCGTTCGGATTTCTCATTCACGTTCCGATAGAAAAGCCGGGTCAAGAATTCACTCCCCGGTGCCATGTCGTACCAAACACTAATGGGCCTAGGTGCATAATCCACTCCCCACCAGGCGGCAGGGTGGCCGTCCCACGGGGAAGCGATGGAAACAAATACCGAAACGAGATGATCCCATCGGGTCTCGGCATGCTGCAGGATGAAACTCCTTGCCACCAGTCCTCCCATGCTGTGTGCCACGACGAACAGCTTGCGAACGGGATGGCGGGCCTTCAGCCGTCGCACCATCTGGTCGAGATAGAAGCCGACTGTGTCGAGGCGGGCGCCGGACGGGTAGTAAAAAACCCAGGGTTGGTACCGATTGTGATCCATGTGCTCGATCAGATAAGCAAAGTCCACGGGCGTGCCGTTGATGCCGTGCACGAACAGAACCGGTGTCTTTTCGGGGCGGTAGGCTCCCAGAAAATAGATACCCGGTTTCGCTTCCCACAGGAAATCGAGCGGGTGCCACAGGCCTTTTTTGGCGTTCCCCCGTGAGAATCTGGGGTCACCGAGGCTGGTTACCTGCCCAAACGTAATGGCGCGGCCCAACTCCGCGTTCAGCCGGTCGCCAGCACAGCCTGCCAGCGCGACCGTAACTACAACAAACAGGGCGCACCTGGCCCCATGCCAAGACGAAACTCGGTCCATCATCGCTCCTCCCTGCGATCTTCTCGTCCTTGAGATCCTTCACCTGCTGGTTGAACACCTACACCGCCTCCTGCGGCAGCCCTTCACACCCTCCCACCTCCGGAGCTCGAGGTAGCCGCGTTCCCATTACGGCTTCTAAGTACATTCAGGGAAGTCTTGCGGCATAGGCAACCTGCAGGACAACCCCGCCAATCAAGCCAATCTGTCGAGATTCCGCAAATATTTGCGGAATGTACTTAGACGGAGAGGCCGGCTCCTTCTGAACTGCTTTTGACGCCGAACCGTGCGTCGAGTCACTGATCGAGCGTAGCAGATCGCAATCGAAACCGGTCAAGCCGATGCCGAACGCCTCGGAAAACGGCTGGGCGGCAGTGTAGTCCATACGAAATTCGTCTTCGCTCATACCTTTCATGGAGCGCATCCAACCTGTCCTAAGCCTCTTGAGCATTTTCCGGTTCGGCGTGGCGCTTCCAAGGGTTGTAGTGCGGCAAACCTTTGCCGACCAAGCCCCTCGTAGACCCGGTAGGTCGGCAAAGGATTGCCGATCTACCGGGCGCTACGCCGCGGCGGAAAATGCGCTAGCGCTCTTTCGGCATCAAGGGGATTGAGGAACCGACAACCACGTCCCCGGCTCCCTGCAAGACGCTTTCCACTTGTAGAAACCGTGCTCCGACAGCCTTCGATGTCGCTTTTGCGATTTTGCCGTAGTACTTATCGAGCAGCGCAATCCGCGCTTTGCGAAAATCGAGGGAACGCTTGACGAGTTCGTCGGCCTTTGACTCGCTCATGTTTTCAAAGGTATCCGCATAATCCTTGATCACGGCTAAGCGTTTGTCGTTCAGCTTCATCAAGTCGGCTTCGTATTGGTGGTACAGGCTCCAAAACTTCTTGCCTTGTTCTTCGCTCAGATTCATCGACTGCTTGACGAAATCCCGCCTGTCTATGCGGGTACTGGCGCGAAACAGGGCGAGTGCGTCTTGCCCGGTAGCTTCGGCGGGGGCTGTTTCGGCTTGTGCCCCGTGACTGATCAGCAAGCTGACCGCTGCGACCGCGAATGCGAGGGACAACAGTTTGGTTTTCATGCGTTACTCCTATCCTTGGGTGGTTGTGAAATTTTCATTGCATAGAGAAGCGGAAGCGTATCGGTTCATCGCGACGATAGATCCCGGCGCCTTCGCCGCTGCGTTCATCCTCACTCCCGCATTCTGAAGCAAGTTTCCTTGTTACGGAAAGCCCGCCCTGATCCGCCGGGAAAAGTCCGGCGCCTGGTCCGCCGCCCGCGCCGCTGCATTGATATGCGAGCGCCGCTTGAGTTCCTCGAAGGGCAGGCTCCGGTCGAGGCGTCCCCTCTCGTAGGCGTACTCCGGGGCATACCCGCTCAGCAGCACCTTCCATGAATACGGGAGGTGGCCGGGATTCACGGCCGCATGGGTGAGAATCAGGGTGGTGCAGTTGGTCGTGAGCGTGTTGTAGAAGCGGGGATGTTCACGCAGTTCGTTGATGTCGCGCATATAGTCGAGGAAGACGCGGCGGCCGTTCTCGATCGGCGCGATCACCCGGAACAGATAAACGTCTTCCGGCGGATCCTTCCGGTAGTTCGTCCGCACCCGGATGGCGTCGCGCTCGTCGGCGACGACGTACACCAGTTCGTACTGCCGGAAGAGGCCGGGGAGCGTCGCATAGGGCCTGGTGCGATCCTTCCGTACCTCGATGGAGATGGCCAGGTGATCGTCCCCGAAGCCGAAGGTGACGAACAAATGGGCGATGGCCGGCCCCATCCAGTAGGAGGCGACGAGATCGACCCGGTCCAGGCGCCGAAGGTCGAAGCTGCGGTCGTAGTAGGCGGGCGTGAAATCGGTCTCCGTGCGGTAGTCGAAATTGCGGATGTTATGGACGGTCACACGGTCGCCGTCGAGGGTGGCATAGGGAAGCACGGCCACCTCCGGCTGCCAGTCGCGGTCGTTGGAGGGCGTCGCGCCGCCCCAGACGACCAGGACCGGCACGAGGGCCATGGCGAAACCTACTCCCGCGAGCCGGCGAGTCCGCCGGACGAACAGGGCGATCAAGGCCGCCAGCCCGACGGCGGCAAAGCTCCAGGCTGCCGCCGTGCGGACCCCGGCCGATCCCGCCCCCAGGTAATAAAGGACCAGCGCTCCCCAGGCGGTAGCGCCGGCCATCACGAGGCCGGCCAGGACCAGGCCAACGATCGCGCCGATCCGGCGCCTCATGGGCGGCGCCCCTCGAATGCCGCCGCGTGCTCGAGCAGGATGCGCCGGATGTCCTCGATGACCTCGGGCTTTCCCTGGCAGGAGTGGTCCGATCGGACCACCTTTTCCGTAACCGCCTCGTCGATGTGGGCGCTCCGGTAGGCCACCACGCCATCGTCTCCCGCCTCCTTGGGGCCGTCGCCCTTGACGCAGATGATGGAATGGGCGGGAATCCGGGGGTCGACCCGGATGGTTTGCAGGACTTGGAGGCCGGGGTTCTCCGGATTCATGTTGTCGACGGCCGTCGGGGGCCGGCGAAGCAGCGCGATCAGCTTTTCATCCCCGGTCAAAGTGGCGGCTTGCGCGACCTGGCTGAATACGCCCACCGGCAAGGTCACGAGCCAGGCCGCGATGGCGCCGATCCGGCCGGAGGCCAGCAGCGCGCCGTGGTGGGGGGTCGCTACGAATACCACCCGCCCGACGAAGGGCAGGGGCGTGTAGAACGCCGTCTGCCGGAGGAGTTCGCGGGTCTTGGGGTCGACCTGGATGGAATCGAAAGGCTTGCTGCTGACGCGATCCCAGAATCGGCTGCCGCTGTCGATCGCGGCGAGCTTGGTCAGAAGCCCCCCCTGGCTGTGCCCGATCACCACCATGTCGCGCAGGGCCGGGTCCTTGCCCTCGGGATCGAATTCCTTCACCGCGGCCGTCAGTGCCGCCCGCAGTTGACCCGCCGAGTAGGCGATGGGGTTGCCGGTATCGTAGAGAAACAGCCAGATATGGAACCGCTCGCGGATGCGCGGATCGCCCTGGAGTTCGTTGAACAGTTCGGCCCAGCGCGCGGGGCTGGAGGCCGTCCCGTGCACTAGCACCACCGGAATCTTCCCGGACCGGTAAGGTTGCATCATGGCCAGGCCATCCTGGGCGCGGTCGCGCGGCATCAGGCCCCGGAAGGCACCGCCCCGGAGAAATCCCTGGATCTCCGCGGCGTAGATCGGGCTGCCTTCGAGCTGGTAGGCAAGTGCCGCCGTCGGGTCGGATTCGAGGGGCTGGTCCCGCCCGTTCACCTGCACCGTCGAAGTCTGATCGGCGGCGTACACCTCGATCCGCCCCCGGATCCGCCCCTCGCCCAGGCTGGCACGGGCATGCTCGAAACGCAGCAGCGCGGTGACCGGGACCTTGGTACGGGGGCCAAGGCGTTCCGAGCCGACCACCTTCGCCGATGCCTGTCTCTCCGCAAGGCTCGCCGCCAGGGGCGCGCCGAGGCCGGGGGTGCGGTAGCGGTTCCGGAGGCCCCGAACTTCCAGGGTGGTCGTCGGGATGAATCGGTCAAGCCGGTAGCCTCCCCACGTCAGCCCGGTTTCGTCCAGGCTTACCGCCAAGGTTCCGAAGGGAAGCTTGTACACACCGGGCGTCAGCCGCACCTCGTTCTTGTCCACGCCCTTGCCGTGGGCGGCCAAGCCTTTGGCGACCGCCTGGTTATACAGATCGTACGCCAGCCGGAAGCGGGGGTCCCACGGCTGGAGAGGCGTGCCGGCGGCGTCGTCCGGGAACAGCAGCGCCCAGGCGTACACGGCCGAAGCCAGGAAGTAGGCGCGGTCGTTCGTGCGGTCGGCATGGAGAAAGGACAGCTCCGCCAGCGCGAACAGGCGGTCGTCGTCCCCCGACGGGTTTAGCCCGCGATGGAGTTCGGCGAGCACCGCCGCCGGTTCCGCGCCGAACCGATCCAGGAGCCCTAAGCGCCTGAGCACCATTTTCGAGGGCTCCGACGGCTGCTCCGCCGAGAGCGCGCTCTCGGTATGAATGCGATAGGCGGTCTGGATGTCCACGTGCCTCACGCCGACCGGCGTCGCGCATCCGGAAAGGACCAATGCGAGGCCGGCGAGCCTCAAAATCCATGGCACGGTCGGTACGAGCCATCGCTGCTTTGCTGAATGCTTCGAAGCCTTCATACGACCCCCTTGTCGTTTCACCCGATCAGATCCAGCCCTGTTCCTGGAATTTCACCCGCAGTTTCTCGGCGATTTCCTGGGCAGTCCGCTGGGCGGCGCCTTCGATCGTCTCCAAGCCTTTCTCCTCTCCCCTGAGTTTCGACGCGCCGCCGACGATAAGGCTGATGGGGTTTCCGGTCGCGGCGAGGGTTGCGACGCCCACCAGCATGCCTGGCGTTTTGCTACCCCCGGATTCGAGTTGGCCCGATCCAAGTCGGCGCAGACCCTGCCTGGTCATCAGATAGCCTTCTACCACCGTCCTCAGCTCGGCGGCCCCGGAGCCGAAACCGACCAGCACACGCTCACCGGCGCTGCCCGGGTCGATGGAGACGGAATAGGCCCTGATTACCAGGTCGCCGACCCGCGGCCCGCACTGCCGGAAGCCCCATGTCCCGGATCTCCGCGACCAACTCCTTCGCGACATGAGCACCCAGCTGGCGACCGGTCTCGATCTGCTCCGCCGTTTGCAGCGTCGGGTGTTCGGCAGATCGGCCCGCGAGAGCGGACCCGGCCGGAACATCGGCGGAGGTCGCGGCAAAGTCATGGACGATGATGCGGTCGGGGCGGGCGACCCTTTCGCCCGTGTACGGCTGGCGCGTGGTGACGTCGCTGGACGCGCATCCGGACAAAATGGCCAGGGCATCTTCGAAGATCGCCGCCAGAAAATAGCGTGCCTCCAGAATACCCTTGGGCGCGGACTGGGCGTAGACCTCCCTTAGGGCCGAATCGTACTTCGGTCCCAGAAATGCGAACGGCGCGATCAAGGCGCCGGTGCTGATGCCGGTGACGCCTTTGAATACGGGCCGGGTACCCCCCGCGGTCCAGCCGCACAAGAGCCCGGCGCCGAAGGCCCCATTATCGCCCCCTCCCGAAAGGGCCAGGAAGTTGGCCGGGGGAAGCGTGTCCGCCTGGTTCTGTCGGGTAAGGTAGGCGCGCTCCCGGTAGAAGGTTTCCATCGCATCTTGGACAAATTCCGGCATCTCGGTGCGAACCACGTAACGGATTCCGGGCAAACCGACGACTTGGGCTTTTTCTGACCAGGCTTGCGGGACTGCGGGTCGCCGCGTGGGCAGCGAACAGGCGGAAAGGCAGACAATGGCGGCGAGCAGGAGCAAGCCGAACGAGTGGTCGTGCGAAATTATTCCATTCATGGGCCCACTCCGGGAGAGCAGCGATGACCAGCCGCATCGTTATTTATCGCGGGAAAACCCCCGGCTCTGCCGCAATGCCATTAAGTTAAGCCGTCATTCCGGCAGGGATTGCTCACCCCGTCCTTGGGGTTCGTCCTTCGGACCGTGCTGCGCACGTCCAAATTTGCTCCGGGCAAATTTGTGCCGGACAAACCGGCAGGGCGAGGCGCAATGCGGCGAGCGGGCAGGCCAGGGAAGGACTGCCCAGGACTCGCGAGCGAAGCGGGACGGCGTAGCGTGGCGAGGCCGGTTTGCACGCATCGCGCCCGAAGGGTGCCGGGCAGGATCGCCCGGCATGAATCCAGTTCACAGGGATTGTGAACGGTCGAAACCATCCGTGGTCACTGGACCCCGGCACTCCAATCGCAAACGGGCCTTTAGTCGGCCCCTTCCCTGTCGGGGTGACGACATGGCTTTTGCCCGATGGCGGTCAGGCCCCTTTGAGGGGCCAGCCGTCGAAAGCCACCGGCTTTGCCGGTGGATCGTTTCTTAAACATCTGAAAACGTCCGACCATGGAGTTCTGCCGCGGAAACCGCGGATTGTCTCGATCTCGCGGATCCGCGACGGAGCCGGAGAGCGTCGGGTCGTGCTGCAAAGTCGGTCATCCAACGCAACGCCGAAGAGACCGGAAATTGGTAAATCTTCGTATGCCGCAGGGCGGGAGCATGGGCTCGAAGGCACCGGTTTCCCATGAACCAAGCCTAAGCGCGGAACATTCTCCCTTGCGCAAGATCGAAAATTGCATTGAGACCTCAATCCGATCACTCCGGTGCGCAGGCCCTGTTGTAATCGACGTCGAAGCTGCCAAGGCTTCGGCAGTGATTGAGGCCTCACGGCATTGGGAGTTGTTGCCTCGATTGATAAGGTAAGCTTCCTGGGACGCCTCAAACTCTAATGACGGAGGGAATTATGAAGTCAACACGGAATGTTGTAAGAATCGGGTTCTCGTCTATCGCCATGCTTTTTTTGGCCGGATGCGTATCCGGCCCCAACATGACCTGGTTGCCGGCAGGCGCCATCTCCACCGATATGATTCTCCCCGTTCAAGTCGCCGCCGGCTCGGAAGGCGCTAGGGGACCGGGTCTGAAGCAGGGCACGGCGAGCTGTAAGGCGGTGCTGTTCATCGCGGGTTGGGGGGATTGCAGTGTTCAAGCGGCGGCGGCCGCTGGCGGCATAACCAATATCAGGACTGTCGACTGGCGGTACGAGAGCTATGTCGCGCCTATTTTTTATCGATACACGCTGATCGTGTCCGGAGACTGACCGATTTCGCGACGGGCGGATCGGGTTATGGGAAGACCGTGCGAGGTTCGTGCGCGTAAGGTGGTCATCTCAGGCGAAAAACTGGCGGATCATGTCGCGAATGCGCTGTTGTTCCGGAGATAGCAGTTCCGGGGCACTATCCTGGAGCCAGCTCAAATATTGTTGAATGACATGTCCGGCTGCCGCGTGATCGGAACTCTGGGTCAAGGTCAGAAAGAGATTCCAGGCCGCGGCCGTCGTGTCGGGGTGCCGATCGCCCAACACGTACCGGCGGACGTCCAATACCTGCTGATGCAGCACTTTCGCCTCGTCGAGATTGCCTAGCGCCCAGAACATCTCCGCCAGGTTGCACAGGGCGGTCAAGGTGTCCGGATGTTCTTTTCCCAGCGTCCGGCAGCATGCGTCGAGCGCCATTTCCTGCAATATTCGAGCTTTGATAAAGTCGCCTGCGAGCCAGAGCGATTCGGCCTCTCGCTGTAGTGTCATTACGTTCTTGAGATCGTCGGACTTCGGAGCCCTGTTTAGGAACGTTTGTACACTGGGTTCGCCGATACGGTTTCCCTGGAATGTACCGAATAAGAGTGGCGGGATGCTGGCACGGACGGCCTTCGCGATCGGCTCGGTTGTGCGCGCAGCCGAATCGTGTTCACCCGGGGAAGGTGGGGGCGAAGCATCGCTATTCTGTTGCGATGCCGCTATTCCCGTCGCCGTGGTGATCAGGCGTGCCAGCTCGATGAGCTGCGATTCGTTTTCCGTTCCCGTCCAATGGAACGGATTATATATGGCGAATTCACGTGATGTAGGTGTGCCGCCATACAGGATGGGAATAAGCGTTTTGCCGCTGTTCAGCGATAGCTCGTGCAGAAGGAGGTCGGAATAGGGAATGTCGGTGTCTGAGGAAGAGGCGGCTTTGGCTTTGTTGCTCCCGTCACCAGTGATCAAGAACAGAATCACCCGGGATTGACGGATATAATCCTTTAGCTGCTCGATACGAGAGCTTTCCGGGCGAGCGTCCCAGTGTTCGACGACGATTCGTTCCGGATGAAAATAGCGGCGCAGGTACCGATAAAGGGCCAATGCCGGAGTGGCTGCGGAGACGTGGTCGTAGCAGATAAAGATATCGCAATGAGGCACAGCCTACTCCGCCTGATTAGTGGATCGGCCTATGCTTACGGTGCTTTCCTCGCAGAAGCTTCCCGGTGCCGATGCTCGCATCCGTGGGCCATCCCTGACCCTCGATATCCTAGTGAGATTAGAGGCGCAAACAACTCGCGCGTCTGTGAAATATTCACATTCCGGAGCTGGCGTCTTTTGACAAACGGCCTACGGCCGTTTGCGCTTCGGTTTTTGCTTGCAGTACCGCATTTTCGATCAGCAGTCGGGCAGTCGCCGCGCTCAAACCATTTCGAGTTCCGGCGGTTTCAAGCCCCGATTCATGCCAGGCCATTTCTTCGACCGCCAGTTGTCGTGCCCCGCTCCAAGCCGCATGCGCCATGAGCGGAGACAGCTTGCCGTCCGGATCGAACCGCTTTATCACATAGTCCGCGATTGAATCCGGGGTGGCCGTGTCCCCGAGTAAACAAATCCCATCCCAAATCAGAGCTCGCACGACGGAGCTCATCTCTTTTTCGTCATATTGTGTCGTCATTCTCGTTATCTCAGATGTCAACGCTGCCCGCCCTGCAGCCGAGGCAGAAACGCATTCATGTTTCGCTTCGAGTCGATGAGCGTGATGCTTCGCTCGGACGGCTCCGCTAAATGCCAAGAAGTCCGGGCGAGCCTTCAAGCAGAAGGCGGTTTGATGGATTTAGCCTGGGAAATAGACCGCATTCGAGGGCTGACCGTCAAGTCGAGTCAGCGGTGTTTGAGCAGTGTCTGAAGCGCCGGTGCTCAAACCGGCCCCATCGCGGGTCGGCGATTCCAACGCTAAAACATAGACTTATCGGCAACAACGCGCATCGGCGCGTCAGGTTCGATTCGGTTCTTCGCCAAAGATCAGGGAAAGTCGGCGGAGGGGCGGCGGTGCGTGGGGTTCCGCAGAATAGGCTTTTATCAAGACGCGAACATGGGGCAGAGACTCGGGCGTGAAGTAGACGAAGTAAGCCGTTTCATCATCGGACTCGGTTCCATACATTGCCATTCCCTTTGGCCCGTTCCGGGCAATGTAGATGCGCCGGAACGTGCCCCGGATGACGGCTACTTCTCCGCCTTCGTATTCGTCGCGTGTCAGCCGGATGCGATACCAGGTTTCAGATTCCCGCCCGGCTGGGGTTTTTTCGTCCAAGGATCTTTACTCTACCCGTAATGTCCTTTATTAGACCTTGCCTGGTCCGCCGGATTCTCATGCGTCGTAGCGAGTTGTCGCCGGCCCTATCTATCTCTTATAGGACTTACGCAAAACGGCTTTTGGTACCCTCTCCCTCAGGGAGAGGGTTAGGGTGAGGGGATTAAAAAATAAGGAATTCTCTCTTCTAGATCCCCTCATCCCAACCTTCTCCCGGAGGGAGAAGGGGCAAAATGCGTAAGTCCTGTCTTATAGAGTATCCGCGGCAAAATCCGCCAGGCGGGAGCGCTCGCCCCGCTTCAAGGTGATGTGGGCCGCATGGGGCCAGTCCTTGAACCGATCGACCACGTAGGTAAGCCCCGACGTCGTGCCGGTCAGGTAAGGGGTATCGATCTGGGCGATGTTGCCGAGACAGACGATCTTGCTGCCGGGACCGGCCCGGGTAATCAGCGTCTTCATCTGCTTCGACGTCAGGTTTTGCGCCTCGTCGAGAATGATGAAGCGATTCAGGAAAGTGCGTCCGCGCATGAAGTTGAGAGAACGCATCTTGACGCGGTTCAACAGCAAGGTGTTGGTGGCCTGCCGCTCCCAAGTGGAGCCGTTTTCATGGCTGCTCAACAACTCCAGATTATCGAGCAGCGCACCCATCCAGGGCGTCATCTTTTCCTCCTCGGTGCCGGGCAGAAATCCGATGTCTTCGCCCAAAGGGATCGTTTCCCGTGTCATCACGATTTCTCGGTAGATTTTCTGCTCGAGCGTCATGGCAAGACCAGCCGCCAGAGTCAGCAATGTCTTGCCGGTTCCGGCGGTGCCCAGCAGGGTGACGAAGTCGATCTCCGGATCAAGCAGCACATTGAAGGCAAAATTCTGCTCCCGGTTGCGCGCCTGAATGCCCCACACCGCGTGCTGCGGGGTTCGGTAGTCGCGGGCCAGTTCGATGATGGCACTGCCGCTCTCCTTGCTGCGGACGATGGCTTCGAAATTCGATTCGTCGGGAAGGTAAAGAAACTGATTGGGATACCAGTCTTTCAACGATGGACCGGAGACGCGGTAAAAGGTACGGCCCTGTTGGTCCTGCCAGGAGTCCATCTTGCTGCCGTGGGTTTCCCAGAAATCGAGCGGGAGCTCGAACGCTCCGCTGTATAGCAGATTGATGTCGTCCAGTACCTGATCGCTGTGGTAGTCCTCGGCCCGTATTCCGAGCACCGAGGCCTTGATCCGCATATTGATGTCTTTCGACACCAGCACCACCTGGGTTTCCGGTTGTTCTTCCGACAAGGCCAGCATGGTGGCGAGTATGGAATTGTCCGGCAAATCGCCGGGCAGGCTTTCCGGAAGCACCGAGTCCATGCGCCGAACCTGAAAAAACAAGCGTCCGCTGCATTTTTCGTCGATTCGGGACGCGTATTGCAGTTGATTTAGAGGAATACCGTTGCTGATCGCATGGATATCGGCGTGTTGGATCAATTCGTCCAGAAAGCGGCTGGCCTGACGGGCATTGCGGGCGACGTCCGACAGGCCCTTTTTCGAATGGTCCAATTCTTCCAGCACGATCATGGGGATGTATATGTCGTGCTCCTGAAAGCGGAACAGCGAGGCCGGATCGTGCATCAGCACGTTGGTATCGAGTATGAAAAGCTTGCGCTCTGGGGTTTGATCTTGGGTCATATTGTATTGCGGTTGGAATACGGGGATCGCGGACTGAAAGGGCGCGTTAGCGGCCGATCAATTCCCGGATTTTTCCCAGAACCTCTGTTGCATGGCCTTTGACGCTGACTTTCCGCCATTCGGCGGCAATCGCGCCGGCCGGGTCGACGAGAAAGGTGCTGCGCTCGATGCCTCGGACCTGCTTGCCGTACATGTTTTTCATCTTGATGACGTCATACAGCTTACAGATCGTTTCGTCCTGGTCGGAAATCAGTTCGAACGGAAATTCGAACTTGCATTTGAAGTTTTCGTGGGACTTTACTGTGTCGCGCGAGATGCCCAGAATCTCGGCGTTCAAATCCTGAAATTCGGCGTACAGATCGCGAAAATCTTGTCCTTCCTGCGTACAGCCGGGCGTGTTGTCTTTGGGATAGAAGTAAAGGACGACGTACTTATCTCGATAATCCTGAAGCGTGATGGTCTTGCCCGAAGTGCCCGGAGCCGAAAAATTCGGCGCGGCATGGCCCGGAGAGGTTGTGGTCATGATGATTCCGATTTTAGCGTTTTACGGGTTCGAGTATGGCATCCAGGTTCTGCTGATCGCAGAAGTCCAGGAATTCGTCGCGCAGCGAGACGATGCGCATTCCGGTCGGGATTTTGACGACCATATGCGCGAGAAACAATGGGGTACCGCTGAAGGGAGCCGGATAGCGGCTGGTGCTGAGATCCAGAATTTTGATGTTGCGGCTGGCAAGAAACACGCTGAGCTCGTGAATGCTGTTGATTTGATCGGTGGCGAAGATGTCGATCGCATAGGGCAGGGTATTGTCTTCTCTATCTTCCGGCTCACGTCCGCGCAGCGTGTTGATCTTCATCGCAAAGCGGTTGGCCAGATTTTCGAATGCGCTTTCCAGCCGCACGATATGATTCCAATTGCCTTCGACCAATAAATGGCCGGCGAATTCATGCCCCAGCTCGGTCATGCGGCTTTCGAGAATCGTGCATTTGCAGTCCTTGATGGCGCGGGTGATTTCCACGATCAGATCCGGGCGATCTTCGCCAAGGACGGTGATGACGAGCTGCATAGACGTGTTGTTTCTCTTCATGAAAAAATGCGAAAAGTGTATCACTTTCATCCAGTTGGTGCCGCAGCCGGCGGAGCTTCGATTCCCGCCGGGTTTCCCGCGGTTACACGGCTTACGCGGTTGTCAGATGCCGGCGGCGCACGGTAACATGTTCTTTTTATTGAACCGAGTTAAGTTGCATGATTCAAGGTAGCATCGTCGCGTTGGTGACCCCGATGAAACGGGACGGCACACTGGACGACGAAAGTTTGAGCCGTTTGATCGAATTTCATATCGAACAGGGAACCGATGCCATCGTTGCCGTGGGAACCACCGGAGAATCGGCGACTCTCGATGAGGCGGAGCACTGCCGCGTTATTCAATTTGTAGTGGACCGGGTCGGCGGCAGGATTCCCGTAATTGCCGGCACCGGCGCCAATTCCACCACCGAAGCGATCAACCTGACGGCGCGAGCCAAGGACGCGGGGGCGGATGCCTGTCTGTTGGTGACGCCTTATTACAATAAGCCCACGCAGGAAGGACTTTATCTTCACTATAAAGCCGTTGCCGAGGCGGTGGACATCCCTCAGATTCTTTATAACGTTCCCGGCCGAACCGCGTGCGACATGCTGCCTGCAACGGTCGCGCGTCTTGCCCAAATTCCCAATATTGTCGGCATCAAAGAGGCCACTGGCAATTTGGATCGGGAGAGAGAGATTATGCGCTTGTGCGGTCCGGATTTCCTCCTTTATTCGGGCGATGATGCAACCGCGTGCGAGTTCTGTCTCCTCGGAGGAAAAGGGGTGATTTCGGTAACGGCCAACGTGGCGCCCAAGCTGATGCACGAGATGTGCGCCGCGGCGATCGCCGGCGATGCGGAGACCGCCCGCGCCATCGATGCCAAGCTGGCCGCTCTCCATCGCGATTTGTTCATCGAATCGAATCCCATCCCGGCCAAATGGGCGGTGCACGAACTGGGACTTATCGACGCAGGCATTCGCCTGCCGCTGACTTGGCTGTCGGAAAGCTGCCGTGAGCCGGTGCGCAGCGCGATGCGCCAAGCCGGTGTGATCTAACGTTTAATGCAACATGAATCGATTCGTTCCCAGAGCGGTTATTTTGGCCTCAAGCGTTTTCGTCTTGAGCGGTTGCAGTTTCGTTGCCGGGCTGTTTCCCGATAAGCAGAAACAATATAAGTACAGCTCAGAGATTCCCGCCTTGGAAATCCCGCCGGATTTGCAGGCATCGACCATCGAAGGGGGCGACGAGCGACCCGCGGCGGGTGAAAACAGGGATCGCTCGGATCGGTACAGTCCGGCCGCGGAGACACAAACCAAGGCCGACGATCAGCCGAGTGGATCACAGGCCACGTTAGCGCAAAATTCCGAAGACATTCCGCTGATCGAGCTCGAAGCGCCCTATGCCGAGGCCTGGAACGATGTGGGCAAGGCGCTTGGCCGGCTCAGGCTGGAAGTCAGCGATCAAAACCGGTCGGACGGAGTCTATTATGTCTATTTCAGCGGTGACGATAAGCCTTACGAAGACCGCGGGTTCCTGGGCGACATCGGTTCCTTCTTCACGGGTTCCGAAACGCCCGCGAAGGAATATCGCATCAAGTTGGAGGATAGGCGGGACGTAGTCGTGATCTATGTTCTCGACCAAGAAGGCAAGCCTCAGAGCGAAGGGCCGGGATTCGAACTGCTCAAGCGGTTGCACCAAACCCTGCAGTCGCTCGGAGAACCCCAGGAACCGGAAAAGGAATAACTTTTCCGCGTTGTTTCCAACAAGCGATAAGTATTATCGCTGACCATAGTTGAAAGTCAGACCATGTTTGCCAAGTTTCCCGGCCCTCCCGCCCTCTCAGCATTTCGCTTGCAAAAGCTGTTGACCGATCTTCAGAGCGTCGAGCCGTCCATTATCGAAGTCTCGGCCGCTTACGTGCATTTTGCCGAGATCAAGCGCGCGTTGAATGGGTTGGAGAAACGTACCCTGGAAAGCGTATTGGCTTACGGGCCGGCGCACGATTCACGCAGCGCCGCGGGCGACTATTTTTTGGTGGTGCCGCGACTCGGCACGATCTCCCCTTGGTCCAGCAAGGCGACCGATATCGTGCGGCGTAGCAATCTGGCCGCCGTTCTGCGTGTGGAAAGGGGAATCGAATACCGCATTCGCAGCGCCAACGAAATTAAGCTCTCCAGTCGAGATGCCATAAAGGCTTTGATCCATGACCGGATGACCCAAACGGTGCTCACGCGGGGACAGGAGGAACTGCTGTTCCAACACCATGCTCCGGCGCCGATGGAATATATTCCTTTGCTCGAAGAGGGGAAATGGGCGCTGATCAAGGCAAACCGCAGGCTTGGGTTGGCTTTGTCCGAGGATGAATTGGATTATTTGGTCGAAAGCTTCACGGCGCTTCGACGGAATCCGTCCGACGTCGAACTGATGATGTTTGCCCAGGCCAACTCCGAACATTGCCGGCACAAAATTTTCAACGCCAACTGGCGCATCGACGGCGAGACTCGAAGCGAAACCCTGTTCGGCATGATCAGAAACACGACCGAGCAGTCTCCGGAAGGAGTTCTATCCGCATACCGGGATAATGCCGCCGTCGTTCGGGGCAGCACCGCGAACGTGTTTCTGCGCGACACGGAAACGCTGGAATATGGTTATCGAGAGGAACCGGTACATATTCTGATGAAGGTGGAGACCCATAATCATCCGACCGCCGTTTCTCCTCATCCCGGTGCCGCGACCGGTTCCGGAGGTGAAATTCGCGATGAGGCGGCTACCGGACGGGGGTCGCAAACCAAAGCCGGACTCACCGGCTTTTCCGTATCCCACCTTCGCATCCCGGGATTCGAGCAGCCGTGGGAACGGGATCACGGCAAGCCGGACCGGATCGCCTCCGCCCTCGAAATCATGCTGCAAGGACCGATCGGCGGGGCGGCGTTCAACAATGAATTCGGCCGCCCTAACTTGTGCGGCTATTTCCGCACATTCGAACAGCCGGCTCCGGACGGTTCAGGGCTGCATGGCTATCACAAGCCGATCATGATCGCCGGCGGAATGGGAAATATCCGGCCGCAGCATCTCGCCAAGGAAACGATCCCGCCCGGCGCGCCCATCGTGGTACTCGGCGGCCCCGCCATGCTCATCGGTCTTGGCGGTGGAGCCGCATCTTCCGTGGCATCGGGGGAGAGCGCCGAGGATTTGGACTTCGCGTCCGTCCAGCGGGAAAACCCCGAGATGCAGCGGCGCTGCCAGGAAGTGATCAACCGCTGCACCGCGTTGGGCGAGGACAACCCAATCTTGTCCATCCACGATGTCGGCGCCGGCGGGTTGTCGAATGCAGTGCCCGAGGTCATTCACGACTCGGGTCGGGGCGGGCGTTTCGAACTGCGGAACATACTCATCGACGAGCCGGGCATGTCACCGATGCAGATTTGGTGCAACGAATCGCAGGAACGATACGTGCTCGCGCTCAAACCGGAGGCAGTGGACCGATTCCGGGCCTTCTGCGAACGCGAGCGCTGTCCCTATGCCGTGATCGGCTACGCGACGGAAGAAGAGCGCCTGGTCCTCAGCGACAGTCAATTCGGTACCCACCCGATCGATATTCCCATGGCGCTGCTATTCGGCAAGCCGCCGAAGATGCGGCGCGATGTCACGAGAAATCGTGGCGCGCAATCTCCCATTTGCCGTGATGGCATAGCAATCCGCGAGGCGGCTCGGCGAGTATTGAATTTTCCTGCCGTAGCGGATAAGCGTTTTTTGATCACGATCGGGGATCGTTCGGTCGGTGGTTTGGTGGCGCGCGATCAAATGGTCGGACCATGGCAGGTACCGGTCGCGGACGTAGCGGTGACGGTCTCGGGTTTTCGGGCGTATACCGGCGAAGCGATGGCCATGGGGGAGCGTACGCCCTTGGCGGTCATCGATGCCCCGGCATCCGGCCGCATGGCTGTCGGAGAGGCTTTGACCAATATCGCAGCCGCCAGTATCGGCTCCTTAAGCCAGGTGAAGCTTTCCGCCAACTGGATGGCGGCAGCCGGCGCGTCCGGTGAAGACGCCAAGCTGTTCGATACGGTAAAAGCTGTTGGTCTGGACCTGTGTCCCGCCCTGGGCATCGCCATTCCGGTTGGGAAAGATTCGCTGTCCATGAAAACGGTATGGCGGCAGAACGAACGCGATGTCGTCATGACGTCGCCGCTGTCGCTGATCATTTCAGCATTCGCGCCGGTCATTGACGTTCGCCGCACCTTGACGCCGGAGCTACGGCTCGACTGCGGTCCGACGCGCCTGATTCTGATCGATCTCGGCCAGGGCAGGAATCGATTGGGCGGTTCCGCCCTGGCTCAAGTCTACGGACAAATGGGGGGCGAATCCCCGGATCTCGACGATCCGGCGTTGTTCAAATCCTTTTTCGCCGCAATCCAATCCTTGAACGAGGACGGCCGGTTGCTGGCTTATCATGACCGGTCCGACGGCGGGTTGTTCGCGACGCTCTCCGAAATGGCTTTCGCGGCACGTTGCGGCCTCGAAATCGACATTTCCGCTCTTGGCGAAGACGCGGTTGCTGCGCTGTTTTGCGAAGAATTGGGGGCCGTGGTGCAGGTTCGCGAGACAGACTTGAGCGCGGTCACGGAGCTGCTCGATCGGTCGGGGCTCCACGGGATCAGCCATGTTATCGGCATGCCCAATACCGACAAGCAAATCGCGTTCTGGCGGGGCGATGAGATCTTGCTGTCGCAGTCCCGCGCCGAACTGCAGCGGACTTGGGCGGAAACCAGCTATCGCATGCAGGCCTTGCGCGATAATCCGGACTGCGCACGGCAGGAATTCGAAGCCATCGTGGACGAGAACGACCCCGGCCTTAGCGCCGAGCTGAGCTTCGATCCCGACGGCGATGTCGCTGCGCCTTTTATTGCTAAAGGTCGTCCGCGCGTGGCGATACTCCGGGAACAGGGCGTGAATGGCCATGTGGAGATGGCGGCGGCGTTCGACCGCGCCGGCTTCACGGCGGTAGATGTGCATATGAGCGATATCCTGTCGGGACACGCGAGCCTTCGCGATTTCGTCGGTTTGGCCGCTTGCGGTGGATTTTCTTATGGCGACGTCTTGGGCGCCGGGGGCGGTTGGGCGAAATCGATATTGCTCAATAGCCGTGGCCGCGACGAATTCCAGGCGTTCTTCGAACGGCAGGATACATTCGGTCTGGGCGTTTGCAACGGCTGCCAGATGATGTCACATCTCGCTGGGTTGATTCCCGGCGCCGTGCACTGGCCACGCTTCGTCCGCAACGAGTCGGAGCAATTCGAAGCGCGCGTCGCATTGGTGGAAGTCCAGCGGTCGCCGTCCATCTTGTTTGCCGGCATGGAAGGATCGCGCATCCCGGTTGTCGTCTCGCACGGCGAAGGGCGGGCCGAATTTCACGACGATACGCGCAAGGCGCTCAGCCTCGGCGTAGTCTCGCTCTGTTACACGGATACTTACGGAAAAATTACCGAGGCATTTCCACATAATCCGAACGGCTCGCCGCTGGGGATTACCGGTTTGACTACCCTTGACGGTCGCTTCACCATCATGATGCCGCATCCGGAACGGTGCTTCCGTACCGTGCAGAATTCCTGGCATCCGAGGACATGGGGCGAGTACGGTCCGTGGATGCGTCTGTTTCGAAATGCAAGGGTCTGGGTCGGCTGATTCGCGAGTACTTGAAAAACCAGGTCTCACCTCCATATTGGGTTTAGAGCAGAAACTCTTCCAACAAAGGAGATCATCACGATGACTCGATATGAGCCCTGGAGTCTTTTGAATCAGCTCCAAAGAGAGTTGGAGCGTTCATTCGAAGGCGCCCGCCCCGGTACCGACACCGCGGCCACCGCGGAATGGACTCCCGCCGTGGACATCAAAGAGGAGCCGGACCGCTATATCCTCTGGGCCGATCTTCCCGGCGTAAGCTCGGACAGCATCGATATCATGATGGAGAACGGCATACTGACGCTGAAAGGCGAGCGGCAAACCGAGGCTACAGTCCGCCGCGAAGGGCTGAAACGCGTCGAGCGGGTTTATGGGTCTTTTCATCGCCGCTTCTCGCTGCCGGATACGGCCGATGCAGAAGGCATCACGGCGCGCTGCAAAAACGGTGTACTGGAAATTTCCATACCGAAGAAAGCCGCCATACAGCCGAAGAAGATCAACGTGGTCGGCGAGAGTTAAAGAGTTAAGAAGAGGAGGGCAGCGCGGTTTCCGTTTTAGAGAAAAATCGTCGCCAAGCCATCCTCGCTTTCCGCAATTCGCGCTGGAGATGAGAGCCGAGCCTCACCGTATCCGTTCGGTTCTCGAAATGATGAACCTGACGGGGACGAGTTCCCGTCAGGTGTTCCCGAGTCCTTCGTCGAGCGTCACGCAGCCTGTGTCGCTAATCATCAAATGACTCCCGATCCTATTGGGGATTTTTCGAGGCTCTTTGCCGGCTCCTCTGCGGTTTCGCTTGTGCCTTCTGCGAATCGCTCCCTCTTTGTGTAGTCCGTCTTGCCGGACTTCTCGGTTTTTCTTTTGTGGTTGCCGATGCTGCTGCAATGTTTTCGGCAACGGCCGCTCCGGTAGTTGGGACGTGCTTTTCGGTTAAATCCAAACTGCTCTCAGGCCGATCCGCGACGCGAGACAAGCGTTCGCCAAGTGCAAAAATAAAATAAACCAGTATCGAGAGTAGCAAGAGCGACAGCAGAACGGGAGGCTCGACTAGGAGAAGAAAGGCAAACGTAACGATAAAGAGACTGGTTTGGATAGGATGATCCAATATGATGGCGAGCGATTTCTGCCAGTCAATGATGCGGGTTCCAGACTCAGGTTCCTTTACGGTATTCATGTCCGCACTCCGTTGACTGAGTTAGCGGCACTGGCACCAGCGAACATGATTTCGGCGTAGCGGTGGTACGGCTCCATCATCGAGCCGTTACAAGCGGTCTTGTTGTCGCCGCACGATAGTGCGACGACCAAGCAATCGGTGATTTTTCCCATCGTCTTCTCCTCTTCAGTGAAAGAAGAACTTATTGAAGTAAGGTTAGGGTTGTTGCTCTAACTGGTGGAGCCCCAACTTTCGGTCAAGGCTGTTTTTCAGCGCTGGAGCCGGATACGAACGATTTTGCGCTGAAGAACATTGCCAGATAAACCAAGCCTGCGAGCAGCAAGAATCGGAGCAGCAGGGGCTCTCGTCCGAAGCTCAACAAAGCAAAATCCGTCACGAACAGGCTGGTCAGCAGCGGATAATTCAAAAAAACCTCTCCGTTCAGACGCTCGAAAATCGTCTTCAGGCTGACGCCTGACTTCGACCTAGGGGACGACAAATCGGACATATGTTTCTCCCGAAAATTAGCGATCCAAATACGGTTTGCATCGGGACCAACGGTGTATTCCAAAGTACTCGAATGTTATCGCGCCTACTTCTTGACGAATTCAGGGTTCTGATAAATGACCGTTGGAGTGAAGCTGGAACCCGGATACTTGGGATCTGCGTGGGTATCGGAGTGGCTATCGGCGGAAGAGTTTGAGTCTGTTTGGGCGATCAATTGGTGATCCTGATAAATCACCGAGGGTTTGAAGTGGTGCGCAGGATAACGAGAGTCCTCGTCGGAGAGGGCGCAGGGCGCCACGGTTATGAGTAGACTCGTACTCAAAACTAAGGTGCTGATTTTTCGCATGTGCAGTTCCTCCTCGAAATTTTTCTTATGTGTCAAAACTGAATGTTACCCTCAGCCGAGGGTAGTACTTCGGGTTTTGCATGGCCGCGCATTATAGCAACCAGGTGAATAGTGTGTTGCGCGCAATTGAAGATTATCTTGTAAGCACCGAATGATAACAACGTTGTTTTTAGATCGAATTACGATGCGAAAGTGTTGGTGAGCCGTTTCGATGCCTATTCGCGTCGTAGAGCGCGTTCAACCTTCGCGTCGGCGGCCACGACTGAACCGGACTCATGGTGGACATGTCTTCAAGCGGTCGCGCTCAATCCCAGATCGCTGCCCCGTTGCTCTCTATAACCTGCCGGAAAAACGATGCGCTGGCTTTGGGAGTCCTCTTCTGAGTGCGGTAATCGACATGTACTAAGCCGAACCGCTTGGAAAAACCGCAGGCCCATTCGAAATTGTCGAGCAGAGACCAGGCGAAATAGCCTTTCAAATTAGCGCCCTCCCGAATGGCTTCATGCGCCGCGCGGAGATGGGTCCGAAAATAGTCGATTCGGCGCAGGTCTTCTAGATATCCTTTCGCCGGTGCCGGATCGGCGAAAGCGGCCCCGTTTTCGGTGATATACAGCGGGATATCGCCGTACCGCCTTTTCACCCAGAGCAGGCAGGATTTCAACCCGGCCGGAAATACCTCCCAATTCATTTCCGTATGTTCGGCGTTCGTTTGCGGTACTGGCGCGGCATAGAAAGGCGGCGAGGACGGGTCGCTGCGGACTACCGACCGGGTGTAGTAATTGATGCCGAGAAAATCGATGGGTTCCCGTATCAGCTTTAGATCGCTTTCAGGAAAACGGGGCCAATCGCGTCCGAATATATCGGAAAGTTCGTCGGGATACGCGCCGAGGAAAACGGGGTCGAGAAATTGCCGGTTCATATAGGCATGGGTTCTCGCCATGGCGGCCGCATCCTCGGGATCGTTCGAGGCGGCATACTTGGGTTCCAGGTTTACCACCAAACCGATTTGGCCTTTACCGTCTGCGCGAAAGGCTTGTACGGCTTGAGCATGACCGCGCAGCAGATTGTGAGCCGCCAGCGGCGTTTTTTCGAGCGACTTGAGACCCGGCGGATGGACGCCGTGCATGTAGCCGGCATCTACGATCACCCAGGGTTCGTTGAGCGTGGTCCAATGCCGAACCCTGTCTTCCAAGGCTTGGAACATCAGATGAGCGTAGTCGGCGAACCAATGGGCCGCGTCCCGGTTGGCCCATCCGCCGAGATCATCCAGCGCCGTCGGGAGGTCCCAGTGATGCAGCGTCACGAACGGCTCGATGCCGTTTGCGATCAGCGCTTCCGCGAGATTACGGTAGAAGTCCAAACCTTTCTCATTCGGTTTTCCGCGTCCGTTCGGTAGAACGCGGCTCCAGGCGATACTGAAGCGGTAAGCCTTGAGGCCCAGTTCCTTCATGAGCTTCACGTCGTCCGCCCAGCGCCGATAGTGGTCGCAAGCGAGGTCGCCGGTGTCCCCGTTGAGAATTGCCCCCGGTACACGGCAAAAACGATGCCAGTTGCTGGGGCCTGCGCCGTCAGCCAAAGGCGAGCCTTCGATCTGATAGGCGGAGGTGGCTGCACCCCAGATAAAATCGGCGGGAAACTGAAGGTTATCCATCATGTCTTCTCAATGAATTAGCGTTTCGGCGGCGGCTTTCTCGTTTTGGTTGCGCTCCATCCTTGAAAATAGCTGTTATTTCCCCCCGATTCGCTGCTAGGCCGCCTTATCAAAGGGTCATAGTCTAAGGATTTTACAGAAGATGAGCTTTAAGAAAGCTATGAAACAATCGCGCTCCGCGCTTTTCGCATATTTCGACCATTGTTCAGGAGCGCGTGTTTACAAAGTTTTCGGGAATATCGAAGATACCCCGGTAACATGAGCACCTTTATTCTGAACTTACAGAGTTCCGATCAGTTCGAGCGTATCGAAGACGTGGAAAGCTTCGTCGCAGAGGACGCTACCGGCAGCTTCGGGTTGCGTGCCCATCACGAGCGCTTCATGACCGCCCTTGTGTTCGGTCTCGCCCGCTACCGGTGCGAGGGCGGGCCCTGGCAGTATTTGGCGCTGCCGGGCGCCTTGGCCTACTTCGTCGATAATCAGCTTTTCATCAATACCAGGCGCTACATCCGCGATTCCGATTACAATCGCATCACCGAAGCGCTAACGGAACAACTGTTGAAAGAAGAAGAAACACTTGCGGGCCTTAAACAAAGCCTGCGCCGGTTGGAAGAGGAAATGCTGAAGCGTTTGCTGGAAATCGAGCGGGGGCGATGATATGGATGAGCAGGAAAAATTGCGCCGTTCGATCGAACGGCAGGCGAAGCGTATGGAGCAGGCCGAGCGGGACCGTTCGACGCTATTATCCCAGACGGCCTTTCTCGGCGTGTTGGCACTGCTGCTGGTCATACCCGTAATTTTGGGCGCTTATCTGGGGCGGTGGCTGGATAGCCTATCCAAGGGTTATTCCATTCATTGGACGGTCAGTCTCATCATTATCGGGGTGATTGTCGGCATTTTTAACGTGTATCTGTTCGTACGCGAGCATTGACTGTGGAGCAAGCTGAGCTCATTGCCTTATTGTCGTTCGATGTCGGTCCAGTCCATATCGGGCCGACTGTAATCACCACATGGTTGTTGATGCTTTTTTTGGGCGTTTTTTCCTGGCTTGCCACCCGCAGACTGAGCGTCGATAAGCCGTCCGGGCTGCAAGCGATGCTGGAAGGCGTGATCGGCTTGATGGAGCAGGCTATTCAGGCGGTGACGCCCGCCCACGGAGTGGAACTGCTGCCGTTCATCGGCACGCTCTGGATCTATCTTGTAGTAGCCAACCTTGCCGGTTTAATTCCGGGGCTCGGTTCTCCCACGGCCAACTTGTCCCAGACGGCAGCTCTGGCGTTTTTGGTGTTTTTTTCCGTGCATTGGTACGGGGTGAAAACCAGCGGCTGGAGATATTTGCGTCATTATCTCGCGCCCACGCCGCTAATGTTGCCGTTTCACCTTTTGAGCGAGATTTCCCGAACAATCGCGCTAGCCGTGCGTTTATTCGGCAATATCATGAGTATTGAACTTGCGGTGCTTTTGGTACTGTTGGTGGCCGGTTTCTTGGCGCCCGTACCCTTGCTCTTGTTGCACATCGTGGAAGCACTCGTGCAGGCGTATATTTTCGGAATGCTGGCACTGATTTACATTGCCGGCGCGCTTCAAACACAGCAGCTACAAGAGAAGGAGTAATGCATGAGCGATATGACTTGGTTTGTCGTCTTGTCCACAGTCGGCGCGGCGCTGGCCATCGGTTTGGGCGTAGTGGCTCCGGGTATCGCAATGGGCAAGGCGATTTCCCAAGCGCTCGAGGCACTGGCACGACAGCCGGAGGCGGAGAAAGCGATTACCCGCACGCTATTTATCGGGCTTGCCATGATCGAATCTTTGGCTATCTACGTGCTGGTCGTGGTATTGATCATTTTGTTCCGCAACCCGCTGCTGGAATATTTACTGAGATAAGGCCGTCTAATGAGCTTCGATTGGACGACCTTCGTACTGGAATTCATCAATTTCATCGTTCTGGTATGGATACTTCGACGTTTTCTCTATCGCCCCATCAGAGATGTCATCCAAGCCCGTCAACGGAAGATAGAGGAGCAGCTGAGACTTGCGGATCAGGCGCGTCTGGAGGCGCTGGCGGCCAAGGAGGCCTGCGAGCGGAACATCGCGAATTGGGAAAAGGAAAAGGACTTGGCGAGAAGCGAATTGGAGAAAGAGATCGCTGCGGAACGCCAGCGTCTTTTGGAGAAGCTCGCAGAGGAGCAATCGGATCGGCGCGCGAAAGAGCAAGCTCAAGAAGAACGGGAGCGACAAGAGTGGATGCGGACGACGGAGCAGCAGGCGCTCGAGTTGGGTAGTCGATTTGCAGTGAAGCTTCTGGAACGCTTGGCTTCGGCGGAATTGGAAACAAGGCTCATATCCATGGCCTTGAGCGATCTTAGGAAACTGCCGAAAGCAGAGCTCGAAAAATTAAGGGCGGCGATGGCGAACGATGCTCTCGAGGTATCGAGCGCATATCCGCTGGACCCGGATCGACAAATGGCTTTAGCGGAAGCGATCGGACAAACCGCCGGAACCGGGGTCAAACCGATCTTCAAAGAGGATCCCTCATTGTTGGCGGGGGTTCGTATACATGCCGGTTCCTGGATCTTATCCGCCAATCTCCGTGACGAGCTGAAATTCTTCCAAGATGTCTCTACCCGCCACGCTGCGTAACGGCTTGTTACTCGCACGTTTGACCGAGGAAGTCGACCGCTACCGATTCGGTCTGCGCCTCGAAGAATACGGGCGGGTGCTCTCGGTCGGCGACGGCATCGCCTGGATCAGCGGTTTGCCGTCCGCTGCGATGGATGAGCTTTTGTTGTTCGAGGACGGCAGCCGCGGTTTGGTTTTTCATCTCGGCAATCAGCGGCTGGGCGCGATTCTGCTGGAACAAACGGTCCGCCTGGCCTCAGGGTCGCCGGTTTATCTCACGGGTCAGCGCCTATCTCTGAGAGTCGGCGACGGCCTGGTCGGCAGGGTAATCGATCCTTTGGGCAAACCTCTGGATGGTCAGCCGGCCCCGGAGCTTAATCTATGCCGGGAGCTCGATGTCTCTTCTCCGCCGATCATCGCGAGAGATTTCGTCGATCGGCCGCTTTATACCGGCACCAAGATTATCGATGCCATGATTCCCCTGGGACGCGGACAGCGGCAGTTGATCATCGGCGATAACGGAGTCGGAAAAACGTCACTCGCGCTGGACGTCGTACTCAATCAGCGCGATCAGGACGTATTGTGCGTTTACGTGCTTATTGGCCAGAAGCGGTCCGATACGATCAGCGCCATCGATTTGTTGCGGCGCTACGGTGCGCTGGCCTACACCACAGTGGTTGTGGCGGAGGCCAGCGATTCCCCAGGGTTGAAATACCTGGCACCGTTTGCCGGCTGCGCCGTGGCCGAGCATTGGATGTGGCACGGCAGGGACACCTTGGTTGTTTATGACGATCTTTCCACCCATGCGCGTGCCTACCGCGAGCTGTCCTTGCTGCTGCGCCGACCGCCCGGCCGGGAAGCGTATCCGGGCGATATTTTCTTTCTGCACTCGCGCCTGTTGGAGCGCTCGACCTGTCTTGCACCGACCCATGGCGGGGGCAGCATGACCGCCTTGCCTATCGTCGAAACCGAGCAGGGGGAAATTGCCGCTTACATCCCGACTAATCTGATCTCGATCACGGATGGCCAGATTTATCTGGATCGTCGCTTATTCGGCAGCGGATTTCTTCCGGCCATCGATATCACCCGGTCGGTTTCCCGCATCGGAGGACGTGCGCAGCATCCGCGCATCAAGGAAGAGGCTGCGCGCATGAAACTCGACTATCTACAGTTTCTGGAACTCGAGACGTTCACGCGGTTCGGGTCCAAGCTCGAGGCATCCATGGAAGAGAAAATTCGGCGCGGGCAGGTGCTGCGCGAGGTTTTGAAGCAAGAGCGGTTGGTACCGTTATCGCCGGAGTTCCAGCTGGCTTGGATGATGGCGTATAACACGGGGCGACTCGACAATCCGGATTCAGTTTCGGTTCGACAAAAACTGGAGGACTTGGCAAATGGGTTGCAGCGCTTTCCCATCGATTTGTCGGCCAGCCGGGAAGAGTGGCATCAATGGCTGGATCGTCGCCTGAGCGGATCGGGTAATTGAACGGATGAGTCGGCGAGCGGAAATCGAACACCGTTTACGGCGGCTGGACGAGATCTCGGACATTATGACCGCCATGAAAACGCTGGCGTTGATCGAGACTCGCAAGTTCAATCGGTTCATGGGGCATCAGCGGCGTTTGATCCAGAGTATCGAGGCCGCTAGCTCGGATTTCCTGGCTTTTCATCCGGCCTTTCGGAGCGGCGTCAGGCAAAGGGAAGGCGAGTCGCATGTGCTTATTCTGATCGGATCGGAACGCGGGTTTTGTGGCGATTTCAATGAGGCGATTATGGCTGCCTTGGCCGCATTGCCGCCGATTCGGCCGAGGTTGGTGGTGGTTGGGCGGCGGCTTGCGAGCAAGCTGCAAGCTCACCGCGACCTTGAAGCGTGGCTGGATGGACCCAATGTTGCCGAGGAAGTGCGCGCGGTCCTGAACGAGTTGATGACGACGTTACATCGGCTGTGGGCGGAGTCGGCGCAGTGGAAGCGATTGAGCGTTCTTTCCCACGACTCCGAAGGCGGCGTCGCTTCCCATGTTCTTTTGCCGATAATGCCGGCCGAAGAACCGGTATTCGCTTATCCGCCACGGCTAAATCTCGATCCGGCCCTGTTTTTTGCCGAATTGACCGAGCATTACCTGTTCGCCAAGCTCCCGGGCTTGTTCTACGCCTCGCTGATGGCGGAGAACCGTCAGCGCTTGGAGCATATGGAAAACGCCTTGCGCCGGATGGACACCAAAATCCAGGATCTTCGCCGCAAGAGCAACGCGCTGCGCCAGGAAGAGATCGTCGAGGAAATCGAAATTATTTTACTGAGCGCCGAATCGCTGCTAAGCAATCAGATCTGAAAAAAGCTTCGGTTTTCCATAACCGTTTTTGTCACGATGCACAATAACAAGACGATTTTGATTACTGGCTGTTCCTCCGGTATTGGGCTGTGCGCCGCCCGAGGACTGCGGCAACGCGGTTATCGAGTATTTGCCACCGCCCGGAAGGAAAGCGACGTGAAACAATTGTGCGCCGAGGGCTTCGAAGCGTTCCGGCTCGATCTTGCGGATTCCCGTTCCATCGGGTTAGCCTTGGAGCAGGTGCTACGGAGTACGGGCGGCTATCTGTATGCGGTGTTCAACAACGGCGCCTACGGCCAGCCGGGGGCGGTGGAGGACTTGAGCCGCGAGGCGCTGCGAGAGCAATTCGAAACCAATCTGTTCGGGACGCACGAACTGACCGCGCTGGTGTTGCCGGTGATGCGGAAGCAGGGATATGGGCGCATCATCCAGAACAGCTCCGTGCTCGGGTTCGCCGCCATGGCGTACCGGGGCGCCTACAACTCGAGCAAGTATGCTTTGGAGGGACTATCGGATACGCTGCGCTTGGAGCTGGCGGGTACCGGGATTTTCGTTTCCCTGGTCGAACCCGGACCGATTGTGAGCCGATTTCGGGACAACGCTCTGGCCATGTACAAGAAAAACATCGACAGCGCGCGGAGCGTTCATCGTGAGAAATACTTGGCCATGGAGTCGCGGTTGGCCAAGGAAGGGCCTGCCGTGCCGTTTACCCTCGGACCGGAAGCCGTACTCAAAGCCGTCATCCACGCGCTTGAAGCAAAAAGACCGAAAGCCCGTTATTACGTCACGTTTCCCACTTATTTGTTCGGATTTCTGAAAAGAATTTTGCCGGATCGATCGCTCGACTGGGTGTTGCGGCGAGCAGGTTGAATCCGCCGTCGGCGCATGCCGGGCGTGAGTCCAACTACCGTTTTCGTTTCCTTGCCGGAGTAGCTTGCTCATGATGAAAACCTATATTTTGTCGGCGGGTGTCGTAATCGTGCGCATCTATCCCGCAGAGCCGCGTTATCTGTTGCTCCGCGCGTTCCAATATTGGGATTTCCCGAAAGGCGTGGTGGAAGAGGGCGAAGACCCTTTGGCCGCGGCGCAGCGCGAAGTATTCGAGGAAACGGCCTTGACAGAACTGAACTTCCGCTGGGGCAAGGGTTATCTGGAAACACCGCCTTACGGTGCCGGCAAGATCGCTCGATACTATCTGGCCGAATCTCCCGGCGGAGAGGTGCATTTACCCGTCAATCCGCTACTGGGCAAACCGGAGCATGACGAGTTTCGATGGGTGACATTCGAAGAAGCGGATAAGCTGCTCGGACCTCGTCTCAGGCCGATTTTGAACTGGGCCGATTGGCTCGTCACGCGCGAAAGGCAGGACGGCTAATCATTTTTGGGCTAAACATTACGGTCGGAACCAGGCGAGTTTCTCCCGTAACCTGACGACGCTTCCGATGATGAGCAGCGTCGGGGCCTTGACGCCGGAGCGACTCACGATTTCCGGCAAGGTTTTCAAGGTTCCGGTAAAAACCGACTGATGCTGAGTGGTCCCTTGTTGGATGAGAGCGGCAGGAAGATCGGCCGGACACCCATGTTGAATCAAACGCGAGCAAATCTCCGGCAATCCTTGAAGACCCATGTAAAAGACCAGCGTCTGTCCTGGTCGGGACAACTGGTTCCACTCGATGTCGATGAGTCGGCCGTCTTTCATATGGCCGGTCAGGAAAGTACAGGATTGGGCGTGATCGCGATGGGTCAGCGGTATACCCGCATAGGCGGCGCAGCCGGAAGCGGCCGTAATTCCCGGGGTTACTTGGAATGGTACCCCTTCGTTCATCAGGGTTTCGATTTCCTCTCCACCGCGTCCGAAAATGAACGGATCTCCGCCTTTGAGACGGACGACCCGTTTGCCCGCTTTTGCGAGATCGGTTAGAAGCCTATTGATTTCGGCCTGAGGGAGCGTGTGCCGGTTGCGCTGTTTGCCCGCGTAAATCTTTTCGGCGTCGCGCCGGACAAGCTGAAGAATTTCGGGGGAAACGAGGCGATCGTAAACCACTACGTCGGCTTCCTGCATCAGGCGCAGCGCCCGGATGGTTAATAAATCCGGGTCGCCCGGTCCGGCACCGACCAAGTAGACCATACCGGAATGCGCGCTTTCGTTGCCTGAAGTCTCGGCTGTAATGGCTTGTTCCAGGTGTTCGGTCGCTTGTTCGTCCCTTCCGGCGAAAACCAGTTCGGCGATCGGGCCGGAGAGAACGTTCTCCCAAAACCTGCGGCGTATTTGCGGATCCTTGATCGCTTGCTTGACACGTGTCCGGAAATCAGCTGCGATCCTGGCCAAGCGGCCGTAGGCCGGCGGTATCAGCGATTCGATTCGCATTCGGAGAATCCGAGCCAGGACGGGCGAGGTGCCACCCGAGGACACCGCGGCAATGATCGGAGATCGGTCGATAATAGCCGGGAAGATAAACGTGCAGAGGGAAGGTTGGTCGACGACGTTTACGAGGATATTGTGTGCGCTAGCCGCCTCGGCGACCTGTGCGTTGAGAATGGCATCGTCGGTCGCCGCCACGATTAGCTTAAAGCCGCGTACGTCCTGAGATTGGAATACTTTCTGAATTAGAGTTACGCATTCGGAGTCCCGCAGTTTTAGCACCAAATCGTGAAATGTTGGAGCCAACACGCTGACTTGCCCGCCGGCTTGAAGCAGAGTTTCGGCCTTGCGGGCGGCGACCGACCCGCCTCCCACAATCAGACAAGGTTCATTCTTAAGGTTGAGAAATATGGGCAAATAATCCATGTCGTGTGGTTTTGCTAAAATGGCCCGGTTCTCACGGGCTTTCGAACGGGTATCGGTGAATGGTGCAAGTCGATTTTGAAATAGACACCTCAGGATTGATGTGTCCTCTGCCGCTCTTACGATTAAAAAAAGCTTTGCAGTCGATGGAAACCGGTCAGGTAATCCGAGTCCTGGCCACCGATCCGGCCTCTGTTCTGGACTTTGGAGTTTTTCTGGAGCAGGCTGGACATCAAATGTTGGACCAGAGGGAGGAAACCGGCGTTTTCTTTTACTTGATCCGCAAGGCTTGATGCGTTCTTTTCAGTCGCCTGGCATGGTCTTCCGGACAGGAACCGTTGCGGAGACTTATAACCGGCCAGCTGTTCCGGGCGGCAAATGTCTCAAGCTTCTCATCAGGATCCACGGCAACGGGGAAGCCTACGAGCGAAAGCAGCGGCAGATCGTTGTGTGAGTCGCTGTAAAACCAGCTATTCGCCAGGTCGTGATCGTTCTCCCCTAACCATTCTTTCAAACGTTGCACCTTGCCTTCACGAAAACACGGAGTGCCCACGAATCGGCCGGTGTAATGGCCGTTCTCGAGTTCCGGTGTCGTAGCGATGAGATGTTCGACGCCGTAAAGCCGGGCGATCGGCTCGGTCACGAAGCGATTGGTGGCGGTGATAATGATCGGGACATCGCCCGCGCGGCGGTGTTTTTCAATGAGTGCCGTGGCAGCCGGCAATAATATCGGTCTGATTTTCTCTTCAATAAAGGCGGCACGCCATCCGTGCAGAGCATCAAGCTGATTGTCGGCCAAAGGGCTTAAGGCGAACTCCAGAAACTCGACGATATCGAGCGTACCGTTCTTGTAATCCTCGTAAAACCGGGCATTGGCCTCTTCGTAATGCTTTCGGTCCACGATTCCCTTCTCGACCAGAAATTGCCCCCACAGATAGTCGCTATCGCCACCTAAAAGGGTGTTATCAAGGTCAAATATTGCCAGACTCACGCGTTTCCTTTAAATTCGATTCGAATGCTTGCGCAGAAAGTAAAAAGCTAAAAAGGATCAACTGAGTGCTGCAAAGCCGTAAGCAAGTCTCAACGGCGACGCTCGGATATCGCTCAGATCCAGCAGGCTGGGATTATATCACCGAGGACAGTAGTAGGATTTAACTCTAACCATGATCGACGCGGATGGTTATCGCCTAAACGTGGGTATCGTTTTGTGTAATAACGATGGCCGTGTGTTCTGGGCAAGGCGGGTCGGCATGCGTTCCTGGCAGTTTCCCCAAGGCGGTATAAAATTAAATGAAGCGCCGGAAGCTGCAATGTACAGAGAATTGTATGAGGAAGTCGGGCTGAAGAAGCACGATGTGCAACTCATCGGACGAACCCGAGATTGGTTGCGTTACGATCTTCCTGAACGTTATATCCGAAAACATTCATTTCCGCTTTGCATAGGGCAGAAGCAGCTCTGGTATATCCTGCGGTTGTCCAGCGAGGAGTCCAAGATTCGCTTGGATTGTAGCGAAAGACCGGAATTTGATGCGTGGTGTTGGGTTGATTATTGGTACCCGGTGAGTGATGTAGTGTATTTCAAACGACAAGTCTATCGTCAAGCATTAACGGAACTGGGAAATTATCTGACGCCTGGAACAGTTTCAACCAGTCCTGCTGATTCGTTGGCCGCTGGCCGAAAAACCTAGCGCCGCGAAAACCGATTTTGAACTTCCCGCTTTTGGAGTCTACGCGCTATTTTCCGTTTGTCGCGCGTTTCATTACGCTAGCCATTTTTCTATTCACTTCCAAAACGGCGGCTTCACAAGCCGTAGTTGTACACCCGAATGCTCCCGTTTCCGAAATCAGCCAACAGGAGGCTAGGGCATTATTCACAATGTCACAGCGTTCATGGCGGGACGGAACTCCTGTAGTCGTGTTCGTACTGCCGGACAGCAGCCCAATCCACAAAGAGTTTTGCAAGAAACATCTAGGAATGTTTGCACACCAGCTCAGACAAACCTGGGATCGCAAAGTGTTTTCCGGTACCGGACAAGCCCCCGAAACTGTATCAACTGTCGAGGAAATGCGCACGTTGATTTCGAAGACACCCGGAGCAATTGGCTACCTACCCGATGCGGAAATCGACCGCAGTGTACGCTCGATTACCATTCGTGAAGGCACCCAATGACAAGTTTATTCCGTCCCAAGAAGGTCCGGTTTACGGTCGTTTCGCTAATTTTTTGTAGCTGCCATAACGCGTTTGCCGATTGGAAAGATACTTTCCAATACCACGGCTTTATTAGCCAAAACTTTGTTTTGACCTCCGAAAATAATTTTTACGGAGACAGTAAAGACGGAAGTTTGGACTTTACCGAGGCTGGGTTTAACGTCTCATTGCGTCCATTGAGCCGCTTGGGTTTGGCGGCCCAAGTGTTATACCGTCGCGCCGGAGAGTTGGAAGATGAAGAGGTGCGGTTGGATTACGGCGTACTTGATTTTACGGCTTTCGAAACTGCAGAGACCCGCGCTGGACTGCGTTTGGGGCGGGTAAAAAACCCGCTTGGATTATATAACGAGACTCGTGACGTAGCTTTTACTCGTCCTTCCATCTTTTTGCCGCAGAGTATTTATTTCGACCGTACTCGCAACTTTGCACTTTCGTCGGACGGAGGCCAAGCATACGGTGAGTATGAAAGTCCTATCGGCGCATTTTCATTACGGATGAATGTCGGAGTGCCGACGGTCGACAAGTCTCTGGAGGCATCGATGCTTGGCAGGAATAGGCCAGGTGAATTCAACGGAAATCTATCTTATCTCGGTCAGCTTCTCTACGAATACCAGAGCGGTCTCATTCGTCTCGCATTTACCGCTGCCTCGGCACGTGCGGGCTACGACTCGGGCCAAAACGATTTTTTTTCCAATGGGGATGTTCGGTTTCAGCCGTATGTCTTTTCGGCACAGTACAATGGCGAGCGTCTATCGTTAACTGGTGAATATGCATTACGCAATACCCGCCTGAAACATTTTGGCCCATTGCTTCCGAACACGGCTGCGACGGGAGAAAGTTACTATGTTCAGGGCACATATCGCCTCACCGACGAAATCGAGATGATGGTTCGTTATGATGTACTTTATCAAGATATCAACGATCGTTACGGCGAAAAGTACGAACAGCGAACCGGTAGGCCAGGCTCCAGTCGCTTCGCTAAGGATTGGACGGTCGGTCTGCGTTGGGACATTACCCCAAACTGGATGGCGCGGGCGGAGTATCATCGTGTACACGGCACCGGCTGGCTTGCGGACACGGAGAATCCGGATCCACAAAAACTCGACCCGGACTGGGATTTATTCGCGCTGGAACTTTCCTTTCGCTTTTAGCAGTTCAATGCAAACCAGTAATGCCGTCAATATCCTTTTGACGTGAACTCCAGACCTGCCGGCATCTCAGCGAGCCGCTCCACGCCGGTATCTATCGTTCCGTCGGCGTAAAGCTCAATCCATCGGTAGCCTGGAGGAGCCCGGTCGACGGCAAAATCCGGACTTAGGGGTTTGAACTGAAAGCACGTTGAAGGGGAGGCGAGTAGACGCAGCCGTCCGTATACCTCGTCCATCGCTTGATGTACGTGGCCGAATACGACGACTCGAGCGTGAGGGTATTTCTGAGTTATCGTCAAAAACTCGTCCGCATTTTCCAGCACCATGGTATCCATCCACAGGCTGCCGCTGGGGATAGGGTGATGGTGAAGCGCGATAAGGGCATAACGGTCGGAGTGTTCGGTCAGCGAAATTTCGAGTAAGCGAAGCTGTTCATCTGACAAGCGCCCGTTAGGTTTGCCGCTGATGGTGCTGTCCAGACAAATGATCTGCCATTTGTCCAGGAGTATCTGCGGGCTGACATGAACATTCTCGGACGGCAAAAGTTCTGACATGAGCCGAGGATCGTCATGATTACCCGGAAGGCAGTAGCAGTGGACATCCAAGGCGGTAAGCCGTTGTTTAAGCCGTTGATAACTTGAAACACACGGGTCCTGAACCAGGTCGCCCGTCAGGAGAGCCAGGTCCGGTCGCCAAGGGGTCTGGTTGGCGCGTTCGACAACAGCCGCAAAACTCAGCTCGGTTTCCACCCCAAGCAATGTTTGGCCTTGTTCGGCAAGAAAGTGAAAGTCGGTGATGTGGAGGATACGCGCGACCACCGTTTTTCGGCTTGACGGCGCATCCGTGCTCCCGATGTGCCCGGCGCTGCTCATCTGAATCTCGGCCGCTTGGGCACGCCGTTGGGTACGGACGCAGGCACTATTTTCACTGATAAGAATGAAGCCACGGCATTGTCGGACAGAAGAAATGCGCCGTATGAAGTATGCTCACCGGTTAAGGACAGCGTTGTTGCGCAATTAATAGTGTAAGAGTGAATGGACGGAGTATCGTTCCAATTTATCCCGTCCTTTCAGCTCATCGAGCTCCACGACAAACGCGCAACCGACGATTTCCGCGCCCAAAGACTCGACCAGCTCGCAGCTGGCTTTAGCCGTGCCACCGGTAGCCAACAGATCGTCTACCAAGAGAACCTTGTCTTCGGGACCCAACGCATCGATATGCACCTCGAGCGCAGCGGATCCATATTCGAGGTCGTAACTAATGGTTTGCACGTCATAAGGGAGTTTTCCGGGTTTTCGAAGAGGGATGAACCCTACGCCCAACTCCCAGGCGACCAACGAGCCAAAAATAAAGCCGCGCGCTTCCATGCCGGCGACCGCAGTGATTTCCCGGCCGAGGTATGGGTGCAACAAATGGTGCACCGCCAACCTCAATGTGACCGGATCCTTGACTAGAGGCGTGATGTCCTTGAAGAGAATGCCCGGCTTTGGAAAATCCGGAATATCCCGGATGGCCGCTTTGAGCTTTTCCATATCATAGGCCTCGCGTGGCCACCGTAACACGGGGCGAAGCCGGCTTCAGGGCATCGAGGTTTCCCACGTACTGCTCGATGGTTTCCGTGATGCCATCGGAATCCAGGCCGCAAAGCGTCAGTAATTCTTCGCGACTGCCCTGATCGAGAAATTGGTCCGGCAGACCGACATTGAGTACGGGAACATAACATTGGCGAGATTGCAGTAGTTCATTGACGCCGCTGCCGGCCCCTCCGGCGATGGCGTTGTCTTCGACCGTCACGAATATTTCATGAGTCTTCGCCAATTCCAGAATCAGCGCTTCGTCCAGCGGTTTCACGAAACGCATGTTAACCACGGTAGCGTCAATCCTTTCTCCGGCTTCGATCGAGGGGGCGAGCAAAGTCCCGAACGCGAGTATCGCGATCCTTTTGCCGCGACGCCGGATTTCACCTTTACCTATCGGAAGAGCGGTCATCTCAGCGACAACCGAAACGCCGGGACCTTTGCCTCGGGGATAACGGACAGCAGCGGGACCATTATGCTGGAATCCGGTGAAAAGCATCTGCCGGCACTCGTTTTCGTCGGCCGGCGCCATGATCACCATATTCGGAATGCAGCGCATGAAGCTTATGTCGAAACTTCCGGCGTGAGTCGGTCCATCGGGGCCAACCAGCCCGGCGCGATCGATGGCGAACAGGACGGGCAAATTCTGAAGCGCTACGTCGTGTATGAGTTGATCATAGGCACGCTGCAAGAAGGTCGAATAAATCGCAACTACCGGCTTGTAACCTTCGCAGGCCTGGCCGGCGGCCAAGGTTACCGCGTGTTGCTCGGCGATCCCGACATCGAAATAACGGTCCGGAAACCGAGTCGAGAATTCCACGAGCCCGGAGCCCTCCCGCATGGCAGGCGTGATACCGAGCAGGCGATTATCCCTTGCCGCCATGTCGCACAGCCATTGTCCGAATACTTCGGTGAAGCTCGGGCTTCCCGGTTTGGACTTCGGCAGATGATCTTTGCTGAGATCGAAGGAGGAAACGCCGTGGTAAGCGACCGGGTCTTTCTCGGCCGGTAAATACCCTTTGCCCTTCTTGGTGACGACGTGTAAAAACCGGGGACCGGGCAAATCCCGCAAATTACGCAAGGTCGGAATCAACGTATCGAGATTATGGCCATCGACCGGCCCGATATAGTTGAAACCCAATTCTTCGAACAAGGTCCCAGGGGCGACCATGCCTTTGACGTGCTCTTCGGCGCGGCGCGCGAGCTCCCATACGCTGGGCATGCTTCGCATCAGAATCTGCTTGCTGCCCTGCCGCACCGTCGAATAGAACTTGCTGGAGAGAAGTCTTGCCAGATAATTATTGAGCGCTCCAACATTGGGCGATATGGACATCTCGTTGTCGTTGAGGACGACGAGTAGATTGGCGTCTAGCACGCCGGCATGGTTAAGCGCTTCGAACGCCATTCCGCCCGTCAAGCCGCCATCGCCGATGATAGCAACGGCATGGGTGTCGCGCTTACGAAGCGACGCGGCAATCGCCATTCCGAGCGCCGCGCTGATCGATGTGCTCGAGTGACCGACGCCGAAACAGTCGTAAGGGCTTTCATCCCGATTCGGAAATGCGGAGAGTCCGTTCTTCTTGCGAATGGAAAGCAACCTTTCGCGGCGGCCGGTCAAGATCTTGTGGGGATAAGCCTGGTGGCCCACATCCCAAACCAGCTTGTCTTCAGGCGTGTCGAAGACATAGTGCAACGCGATGGTGAGTTCGACCGCACCCAATCCGGCTGCCAAATGACCGCCCGACTGACTTACGCTATCCAGCAAAAAAGCGCGCAGTTCCTCAGCGAGTTGAGGTAATTGATCTTCGGGTAGGGCGCGTAAGTCCGCGGGACTGCCGACGGTTTGTAGGAGAGGGTATTCGTTCGCTTTATTCATTGATGTTGTGAGGCTTCAAACCAGGCTTATTCGCGGGTAAAAGATGATCCTGAATCAGGCATGAGCCGACCAATTATGAAACTCGAAGTTTTAGCTTTCAAGAATAGTTTGTTCTGCGGATGCCGTTTCAAGGAAGCGATATAGCTTTCGCCGTAAGGGCTTAGGCGCGCCGTTCGATAATGAAAAGCGACAGCGCACGCAGGATTTCGCCCTCGGCACCAAGACCGGATAACGTGTCCAAAGCCTCTTCATGCAGCTCGCGCGCCTTTTGCTTCGCGCCCGCCAATCCCAAAAGTGCGGGGTAATTGGGCTTGTTATTGTCCCGGTCTTTGCCTTGGGTCTTGCCCAAAGTCTGGGTATCGCTTTCTTCATCCAAGACGTCGTCCTGAATTTGGAATGCCAAGCCGATGCACTTGGCGTAATGGTCCAGTTTTTCGGCGATGTCACCATCGAGCGACGGATTCGCCAGAGTCGCCAGTTTGACGCTGGCGCGAATCAGGGCTCCCGTCTTTCGAATGTGCATATTCTCCAAGCTTGGCAGATCCAGAGTTTTTCCAACCGAATCGAGGTCTATGGCTTGACCGCCGACCATGCCGAACGATCCGCTCGCCGTTGCTAAGGTCTCGATCATCGCAAGCCGGCTACCGGCAGGCACCGCAATGGACGGATCGTGGGACAGAACGTGAAAAGCCAGCGCTTGCAGGGCATCTCCTGCCAGGATCGCCGTTGCTTCATCGAATGCGATGTGGCAGGTCGGTTTGCCGCGCCTCAGATCGTCATCGTCCATGGCGGGTAAATCGTCGTGGATCAGCGAATAGACGTGGATGAATTCCACGGCGCAGGCGGGGCCATCGAGGCATTCCCAGGGAACCCCGACGGTTTGCCCGGTCGCATACGTCAACAAAGGACGCAGCCTTTTTCCGCCTCCCAAGACGGAATAGCGCATCGCTTGATGCAAACGCTCGGGCATTCGGCTTGCCGCCGGCAGCCTGAGATCCAAGGCCGATTCTGCCCGTGCCTGGCAGATCTGCATGAAGTGATTCAAATCGGTTTCAAGATTCATCGGCAAAGGGCTTTAAGGTAGGTTCTCCGTTTTCTTCCAGCAAAATCTGGACCTTTTGTTCAGCTTCTTTCAAAGCTTTTTGGCAGAAACGGGTCAATTGAACCCCGCGCTCGAACAGCTTTAGCGATTCCTCCAAGGGAAGGCTGCCTTGTTCCATACGCTCGATCAATTGCTCCAGTTCGGCCAGGGCCTCTTCGAAATTCAGGTTCTTTTTGGCCATATCGGCGTATCCGACGGACGATTCCAACGCTTCGATTGAGAGCGAACGGCCATTATCTCAGATGTTGGAACTTGATAAAAATAGTCGGATTTTCGTTCTATCGCTCGACTGATTCGCATAGAGTGACGAAAGGGAGGTCAAAAAACGTCCTATCGATCCGAATTGGCCGCTTTCGAGACTACTAGCCGACGCTTACAGGGGTGTCGCTTAGACCGCCCCATTCGGTCCATGAACCATCGTAGACGGCAACGGATTCACGACCGAGACAATACAAGCCGAGAGCGAGTACCGATGCGGTTACGCCTGTTCCGCATGTGGTGACGATCGGCTTCTCGAAATCGGTGCCGGCATCCTCGAACTCTTTTCGGATCTCGGCAGCGGGCTTCAAACACTGCGTCGACTCGTCGACCAGCCTCTTGAAGAAAAGGTTCTTGCTTCCGGGAATATGGCCCGACCGAATGCCGGGACGAGGTTCGGGTTCCCTACCGGCGAATCGCCCAGGCGAGCGGGCATCGATTATTTGCGTCGCGGTGCTGCCGATCAGTGCTTTCATTTCGTCGAGATTCCGGACCAAGCTAGGGTCGAACGTGGTCTTGAACGGTCGGGTTTCGGCGGTGACGCGGCTTGTATCGACGGGGAATCCCTTCGCTTTCCAGTTTTCCAGTCCGCCATCCAGAACCGACACTCGATCATGGCCGAACACGCGGAAGGTCCACCAGACTCGGGCCGAAGCCATGAAGCTGTTGTTGTCGTAAACGACGACATGGGTCTGATTAGCGATGCCCAGTTGACCGACCGATGCGGCAAAGAACTCGGGGGAGGGCAGCATGTGCGGCAGCGAATTGCCTTGGTCGGCAACGGCGTCGATATCGAAGAATCGGGCTCCCGGAATATGCGCAGCGAAATATTCCTGCTCTGCATCGCGCCCTTGGTTGGGAAGGAAAAATGTGGCATCGAGTATGACGATGTCGGAGGTATGAAGGTGCTTAGCGAGCCATTCCGCACTGACCAGGGGAGATTGCAGGTCTTTTTCCATGATTGGGTCTCTATCCTCTAAGAAGCAAGCAGGTTAACGAGCACCTGCTCGTAAACCTTTGAAAGCTTGTCGATATCCTCGATACGTACGTGTTCGTTGACTTTGTGAATGCTGCCGTTGATCGGTCCCAGTTCGACGACCTGTGCTCCCGTCGGCGCGACGAAACGCCCGTCGGAGGTGCCGCCGCCGGTGTCCGGACTTGCGCGTCGCATAAGAACTGTTTCAAGCGCCTTTTGCGTGGCCTCGATCAGTTCCGGTTGGGTCGTCAGGAAGGGCGCGCCGGATAGCCGCCAGTTTAGCTCGTACCGCAAACCGTGTTTGTCCAAGATGGCGTGAACGCGCTGTTTTATCTGATCCTCCGTCAATGCCGTCGAAAAACGGAAGTTGAACAGGACCTCGAGCCGTCCCGGAATCACGTTTTCGGCGCCGGTTCCGGCCTGAATATTAGATATCTGGAAACTGGTGGGCGGAAAATACTCGTTGCCTTGGTCCCAGACCTCGCTGGTCAACTCCGACAAGGCGGGCGCGAATCGATGAATCGGATTTTCCGCTTTGTCCGGGTAAGCCACGTGGCCTTGCACGCCGAATATGCGCAGGACGCCGCATAGCGATCCGCGGCGACCGATACGGATCACGTCCCCTAGCGAAACGAAACTGGAGGGCTCGCCGATGAGACACCAGTCGATTTTTTCATCCCGATTCTTCAACGTTTCGATGACTTTGACCACACCGTTCGTCGCCGCGCCTTCCTCGTCACTGGTGAGAAGCAGGGCAACCGAGCCTTTATGATTGGGGTACCTGCTGACGAATCGCGTCAGCGCCGTGGTCATGGCGGCGATGCCGCTTTTCATATCCGCCGCGCCTCTTCCGTAGAGCTGACCGTCGCGAATAGTGGGTTCGAAGGGCGGCGAGTTCCAGTCCTCCGAAGGACCCGCGGGCACTACATCGGTATGGCCCAGAAAACAGAGCAAGGGTGCCGATTCGCCTCGCCTCAGCCAGATGTTTCTTGTATCGGCGAAATTGAGCCACTCGGTTTTGAAACCATAGGGCTCCAGCTTGGCAGCGATCAAATCCATGCAGCCTGCATCGTCGGGCGTAACCGAAGGGCGCCGAATCAGCTCGACGGTCAAATCCAAGGTATCGCTCATAGTGTCTTTTCGTACTGCTCCGGCGAAAATCCGCTCAAAATTTTATTGTTTGCTTTCAATACCGGCCGCTTGATCAGTGTCGGGAGCCGAACCATCAATTGCAGCGCTTTTTCGCGGTTTAGATCCAGCCGGTCGGCATCGGAGAGCTGGCGCCAAGTTGTGCTCCGTCGGTTAAGGAGCAATTCCCACCCGAGAGCGCGTTCGATGTCTTCGAGGACGGATAACTCCAATCCGTCCTCCCGGAAATCGTGGAAACGGTAGATTAGGCCGCGCGCATCTAGCCAGGCGCGCGCCTTCTTGCATGTATCGCAGTTTCGAATGCCGTAGAGAACCATCATGGGTCGAACTCGATGTCTTCGATACTGGAAATTCGAGGCTCCTTACGGCCGTCCGATTCGACCAGATACAAGGGCTCCTTGCGGACAGCCGAAGCAATGCTTTGTTTGATTTCCATTGCGTCGTAAAACGGTCCGGCTTCGATTCGCACCAAAGGCAGACCAGCGGCGTCGCAGACCGCTCTTAAGGGATCAGCCGGTGTTGCGGCGGTTCGCTTTCCGGATACGGAATGTTCGTAAAGTTCCAAAGCGCAAGCGACGGATAGATCGGTTTTACCGCACAGGACAAAATCGAAACATCGGTCGCCAACTTGCTCGAAGGCTTTTCTTGCGCCATCGCTTGCACCTTCGTCGCGTTGGGAAATGAGCTCGATTACGGGAATTTTGCCAAAAATTTCATAGTCGTCGCCGACGGCCTGTTTTAGGGCGAAAAAGAAAACCCGTTCTTCGGACGAAAACAGAAAATCCTCTCTGCGATATGCGGATTTTCGTGCCTTTTCGGACGATCTCGACGAGCTTCGGACGAACAGCAGCAAGGCAGCAAGAGCGGCGATCCCGACAAGAATCAACCAATTCATTCATTTTCTCCAAAACGCCGTGTTCCCCAAGAGCGGATCTCGTCGGAAAAGCGCCGGGCACCCATCCATCGAAAAGAGCAGCAAATGCTGGAAAGGACAACTCGGCTCGAATATTTACCAGGGAGCTGGTAGACGATGATTGTTTAGTTTGCCGCGCATTATACCGAAAGCGGTTACCTCGTGTGACAGGTCGAAACAGGCAGCGATCCAGCTTGTTCAAACAGAAGATCTCGATGCGGTGGAAAGAGCTGCAGTCGACCCGTCCTTATCCTTTGCGACTCGCACGAGCTACCGGCCGGGGTGCAAAAAAAGTAAGTTTCAAAGGATTTTTGCGAAACTTGACGGAATCGAGGCGGGAATTCTGTCTATATAGGCAAGAGAGACTTTCTACGTGAAGCCGCGCGGGTTTTATGGAACTGTTCCGGCAAAAAGAGACCCGACATTTCTGCCGGGTCTCTTGCCGCATGCACTGATGTTGGAGGCACAGTTAGAGCGGCAATAGCAGGGTAGCGCATAAGAGGAATTTTACGCAAGCCGTGCAAATACCCTGAAAGTCGAAAGTCTCTCATGCCTATTGGAACTCGGTTTGAGCGGCGTCATTTTTTGTGCTCTGTAAGCCGGGTCACGAGGCCGAAGATTGAGCTTATTGGCTTTTTTCGATCCGCGCATTCTGCTCATAAAAGAGGATGGATGCTCTCAGTTCAAAATCAAAGAGCGATTGTCTAGTCGAGACACATCGTTTGCGCTCGGTGCCGCCGGGATATTTCCTACGCCCGACGGACGTCTCTCTCAATCCAAGCGAAAGGAGGCAATAATGGCGTATCGAACACTGGTAGTTCTCGCGAGTGTTGTAACGCTTTCCGCGAGCGTTGCAGTCACGGAGGCTCAGGAGCGGAGCCAGCAACGTTCGCAAACACAGGAACAAATCTATGGCAAGCAATTGATGACAGAGCAAGAGCGTGCCGAATATCGCGATAGAATGCGCGGCGCTAAGACGGCTGAAGAGCGCGAGCAAATTCGCAAGGAGCACCATGAGCGTATGAAGGAGCGCGCCAAGGAGCGCGGAGTGACCATTCCCGACGAGCCTCCGACCGGAAGAGGCGGCGGTATGGGGCCTGGCGGAGGAGGAATGGGCCCTGGGGGTGGCCGTAACCGCTAGCGATAGTTCGCGTAGAAATTATCCTGCACCGGCCCCGCTCAAGGGGCCGGGGGATTGCGACAATCTCTCGAAGACGCAGGAGGCGACGATCGAGGGCTGTTCCGCGCGAATAGGGCATTAGCGGACGGGGCGCGGCGCTACTGCGATCCTTCAAATCGGAAACCGTGTCTCGGAGAGCGCCGGCGCCGCTCTTTCAATCGCAAACGAGCCTTTCTGCTGGCGCCCAAGCTCCTGCTTGGCGCCTTATCGCCTTATCCGAGAAGCTCTAGCTTTTTCCCGTAGCCGCTGCTAATCGAGACGCAGGGGCTTGTCAACATGGGTTCTCCAACGGTCGTTTAGGAACCAGCGCACAGCACTTGAATCGTGTCTCTTCTCGACGCCTGGAATATGGCGTGGCCACCTTTTTCCTCGCGGTGGAAACCCGGCCGGATGACCGGACATCGCTGAGGCCGGGCATCTTTTCCCGCCGGTGGGGCCGTCAGCTGCCCGGTCCGGGTTCGGCCTTGTTGAGGAGGGTGCCGAGGAGGGGGGTGGTGTTGAGGTGGGCGAGGGCC
>Ga0268293_123_pt1 | contig 111838 bp, 85 predicted proteins | sample MetcoculturR22M_FD_191344 | JGI IMG/M metagenome (GOLD analysis project Ga0268293, IMG submission 191344) | Soil microbial communities from Anza Borrego Desert, Southern California, United States - Methanotrophic co-culture R2.2-M | ecosystem: Environmental > Terrestrial > Soil > Desert | place... | reverse complement strand
CCCGGCGTCCCGAGGCGGCGCATGTGCTGGCCTGGTCACTCTGGCGGCGCCGTCATCAGTGGCGCGCCAGGCAGTGCCATTATCGACGCCGCTGTCGTGGTCGTCCACCATAACTGCGACTGTAGTATTAGAGCCTATCCCGGTAGGTCCCAGAACCCTTCGACTCGGCTCAGGACAGACCCTTCGACAAGCCTGTCCTGAGCTAAGTCGAAGGGCTCAGGGCGAACGGCCTGGATAGGCTCTTATCTCGTTGGTCGATTTTCCCTCAAGGCGGGGATAAGATGGGGTTTCGCCACGGCGTATCCGCTTCGGAAGAATGTAATGGCATCTCGAAAAACGTCGATACCCCGTACGGGTAGTCATTCAAGCCCCGGCATATTGCACCGAATGACCGACCCAGCGCCGGATAAGGCGTTCGGCGCGGTCGGGATAATCCCGCAGCAGAATGGCGGCCGTTTGAGCAACGGCATCCAAGAGGTGTCCGTCGCGCGACAAGTCGGCGATGCGGAACTGGACCTGGCCGGTCTGCCGGGTTCCCAGGAGTTCTCCCGGTCCTCGCAATTCCAGGTCTTTTTCAGCGATGACGAAGCCGTCATCGGAGTCCCGCAGGATCCCCAAGCGTTGTTTGGCGGTTTCCGACAGAGGCGGCTGGTACAGCAAGACGCAATGCGCCTCGCCGGGACCGCGTCCCACCCTCCCGCGCAATTGGTGCAGCTGGGCCAGTCCCAAGCGCTCGGCGTTCTCGATGATCATCAGGCTGGCGTTCGGGACGTCCACGCCGACTTCGATGACGGTGGTGGCCACCAGCAAATCGAAATGCCCTTCCTTGAAGGCTGACATGACGGCTTCCTTTTCGGCGGGTTTCAAACGCCCGTGTATCAGCGCGACGCGAACATCCGGAAGCGCTTCGGCGAGCACGACGGCGGTTTTTTCCGCTGCTTCGCATTGCAATGCCTCGGATTCCTCGATCAGCGTGCAAACCCAGTACACCTGTCTTCCTTTGGACGCCCAGTCGGTGATGCGGGCGATGATTTCAGCCCGGCGACTGGTCGGAATGACCACGGTCTTGACGGGAGTCCGTCCGGGCGGACGCTCGTCGATGACCGATAGATCGAGATCGGCATACCCGAGCATCGCCAAGGTTCTCGGAATCGGTGTGGCGGTCATGATGAGTTGGTGCGGATACAAGCCATCATGCAGACCTTTTTCGCGGAGCGCCAGCCGTTGATGGACGCCGAATCGGTGCTGTTCGTCGATGATGACGATCCCCAGGCGATGAAATGCCACCTGTTCCTGAAATAGGGCGTGGGTGCCGATGACGATGCCGGCTGCGCCGCGACCGATGGCGTCGAGCTTGGCTTTCCGGGCTTCGCCCTTGAGGCGTCCGGACAAGAAGGCGATCTGTATGCCGAAGGGTTCGAGCCACTGCCGAAAACTTCGGAAATGCTGCTCGGCCAAAAGTTCGGTAGGAGCCATGATGCCGACCTGGTAGTTGGACGACAGCGCGGTCAGCGCGGCATGGGCAGCCACCACCGTCTTGCCCGATCCCACGTCGCCTTGGACCAAGCGCATCATGGGACGGTTACCGGATAAATCGGCTTCGATCTCGGCAATCACGCGCTTTTGGGCGGCGGTTAGAGAGAACGGCAGGCTGCGCAGAAACCGGTCCGCCGCCTCCCGATTGATCGCCATAACCGGGGCTCGATGAGCCTGCATCTTGGCCCGGAAGCGCCCGAGGCTCAGATGATGGCTAAGCAGCTCTTCGAAGGCGAGGCGCGAACGGGCGGCGGCGAGTTGCGGCGAAGTTTCGTTGTAGCCGGCGGGCGGCTGATGCAGAAGCCGAAGCGCGTCCATGAGTCGCAACCGGTTCGCCGAAGGGATCAAGGGCTCGGGCAATAAGTCGGGAAGCCGGGTTTCGTCGGCCATGGACAGTGCTTGTGCGGCCAGCCGGCGAATGGCTTTCTGATGGATGCCTTCGGTCAAGGGATAAACCGGCGTCAGCGCGCGCTCGGGAACATCGGTCTCCGTATCGTCGATGAGTTTGTAATCGGGATGGGTCATTTCCAGACCGGCATAACCCGTCCGCACTTCGCCGTAACAGCTCAGCCGCCTGCCGCGGGTTAGCTGCTCGCGCTGTTTCGCCGTGTAATGGAAGAACCGCAGATCGAGAAAGCCTGTGCCGTCGCCGATCCGAACAATCAGCGAGCGACGGCCCTTTGGGAGGATTTCCGCGAGTTCGATCCGGCCTTCCACCAGCGCATGACCGCCGGGTTTCAGATGTCCGATAGCGGTGACGGACGTCCGATCCTCATAACGCAGCGGCAGATGGAAAAGCAAGTCGCTGACGGTCGAAATGCCCAGCTTTTCCAGCCGTTTGAGGGTTTGCGCTCCCGCCCCCCTGAGGGTGGCGACCGGAAGCTCGTCGAGAGAACGGTTTTGCGAAGCCAAATAGTCGCGGGACGCCTATTTCGCCAAAACCATGATCGCGTCCATTTCGACTCCGGCGCCACGCGGCAGGGAGGCCACGCCGATGGCGGCGCGGGCAGGATAGGGCTCGGCGAAATATTCGGCCATGATTTCGTTCACCAGCGGAAAATGGGCGAGATCGGTCAGGAAGACATTCAGTTTGACGACATCCCGAAGGCTGCCTCCGGCCGCCTCGGCCACGGCCTTGAGGTTGTCGAACACGCGGCGGATCTGCACGTCCATGCCGCCTTCGACCAGCGTCATGGTGGCGGGGTCCAGCGGAATCTGGCCGGACAGATAAACCGTGTCGCCGACTTTTACGGCCTGGGAGTAGGTGCCGATCGCTTTGGGAGCCTGGTCAGTCTGAATAATTTGTTTTGCCATGGTTCTGTTTCTTTCTGAGTTCGGACTTTACGCGGGAAATTTTCAAAACGACCGATAATTTTCGCAGTTCTCGCATGACCGAGGCGAGATGGACGCGGTCCTTGACCATCAACGTAATGATGTCGGTGGAAATCTGGCTGTCCTGATTGGAGATCTGGACGTTTTCGATGTTGGCGCGCATGCGGGAGATGGTGGAGGCGACTTTAGCCAGGGTACCGACCTGGTTCATCAGTTCCAGACGGATGACCGCCGGGAAATCGCCGCTGGCTTGTTTGTCCCAGTCCACGTCCAGCCAGTTCATGTGTTTTTTTCTGAGCTCCGAGACGTTCTTGCACTCGGTGAGGTGAACGACGATCCCCTTGCCGGGATTGAAGAATCCGACGATGGGGTCGCCCGGTATCGGGCGGCAGCACTTGGCGAGGTTGACCACCATGCCTTCTGTGCCTTTGATGATCAGAGGCGACAGTGCTGGCAGGTTTTCCTGGTTGGCTGTGGTCTCCGACGTGGCGTCGGCTTGCGCCATTTGGCGGACGACCAGGAAAGGCAAACGGTTGCCGAGCCCGATATCTTCCAGCAAGGCTTCGAGAGACGGCAATTCGAGCGCCTTCAGCAAATCGTCGATCCGCTCCCGCGGAATATCCTCGAAACGTATGTTTTGGGCATCGAATTCCTTTTCCAGCAAACGTTTTCCGAGGGCGACCGCCTCCTGTTTCTTGAAATTCCTGAGATAGCTGCGAATGGCCGCGCGCGCTTTGGCGGTGACGACGAAATTGAGCCACAGCGGATTGGGGCGGGCCCAGGGCGCCGTGATGATCTCGACGGTCTGGCCGTTCTCGAGAACGGTTTGCAGCGGCGCGAGTACCCGGTCGATTCGGGCCGAGACGCAAGTATTGCCGATATCGGTGTGCACGGCGTAAGCGAAGTCGACGATGGTGGCTCCGCGCGGAAGCTTGGTGATCTTGCCCTTGGGGGTGAAGACGTAAACTTCCTGCTGAAACAGGTCGACCTTCAAATTGTCCAGGAATTCCATCGAGTCGCCGGCGCTCTTCTGGATTTCCAGAAGATCTCTCAGCCACTCGTGGGCACGGGTCTGGCTGGTCGAAATCTGTTCATGCTCGCTCTTGTACAGCCAGTGTGCCGCGATGCCGGATTCAGCCAGATGGTGCATGGCGCGGGTGCGGATCTGAATTTCCAGCGGCTGGCCGTAAGGCCCGACCAGCACGGTGTGCAGCGACTGATAGCCGTTGGCCTTGGGCACGGCGATGTAATCCTTGAAGCGGCCAGGCACCGGCTTATAGAGGTTGTGAACTATCCCTAAGGCACGGTAACAATCGTCCACCTCATCTGCGATGATGCGGAAGGCGTAAACGTCGTAGACGCCGGAAAAGGAGACATGCTTGATTCGCATCTTTTGATAGAGACTATAAAGATGCTTCTCCCGTCCGATTACTTCGCAGTTGACCAGCCCGGCGTCCTGCAGTCGTTTCGTGATGGCCGACTCGATGATCGCCACCACCTCCTTACGGTTGCCGCGAGCTTTCTTTACCGACTGTTCCAGCACGCGGTAACGTACCGGATACATGGCGGAGAACCCCAGTTCTTCCAATTCCAGCCGCATCTCGTTCATGCCCAGGCGGTTGGCAATGGGTGCGTAGATGTCCAGGGTCTCGCGGGCGATGCGCCGGCGCCGCGTCGGAGACATTATCCCTAAGGTGCGCATGTTGTGAAGCCGATCCGCCAGTTTGACCATGATCACGCGGAGGTCCTTGACCATCGCGAGCACCATCTTTCGGACATTCTGGGCCTGCGCCTCGGCCCTCGATTTGCAGTCGAGCTGGGTCAGCTTGCTGACGCCGTCGACCAGTTCGGCGACTTCGTCTCCGAATTGTTCTCGCAGTTGCTCCTTGGTGACGGAGGTGTCTTCGATGACGTCGTGCAGAATGGCCGCCATGATGCCTTTTGCGTCCATGCGCATCTCGGCGAGGATGATGGCGACCGAAAGGGGATGGCACACATACGGTTCGCCGGTCAGTCGGAATTGGCCCTCATGCGCGGAAAGGGCAAGCTGATAGGCGCGATAAATTTCCTCGACCTGCGCTCCGTCGAGATAGGCCGAGACTATGCTGCACAGCCTGCGAATGAGCTTTTCATTCGGCAGTTCGGTCACTTCTTTGGGAAGAAGCTGGTTCATGGCAGCCTGCGCTCTTGTATCGGCTCTTCGGCGTTTGAGGTACCGATTCGCCTTACTCGAAATCGTCCTCTTCAAGGTTGCCCATGCCTGCGCCATGCGGATTGGGTACCGGCGGACGCTCGATGGCGAACCGCTCCTGTTTCGCGGCCGCAGTGAGATATTCGCGAGTGATCAAGCCCTGTGCAATTTCCCGAAGCGCCACGACGGTCGATTTATCGTTTTCCCACGGCACCTTGGCATCGTCCGGATGGCGGGACAATTGGCGGGCTCTCTTGGTTGCCAGCAAAACCAACTGAAAACGATTGTCGACGTGTTCCAGACAGTCTTCGACGGTTACTCTTGCCATGTTTGCTGTATCCTCGATTTAGAGTCGTTTTGAATGAAAAATTTAATAAAAACAAATAGTTTATGGAACCCTTTTACCCTAAAAGCAAGGTTCTTGTACAGAACACCCGCTTTTCAAAGCGGAATCCGATCCATCGGGCGTTTTGGTCGAAGGATTCTTAATCCAGACCGCCAACGCGGCTGGAAGGTTCAGATCGCCCAAAAAACAAGGCGCGAAGGACAGCTTCGGCCGCTCTCCTTCGCGCCGTGAACTCGAAGAACTATTTTGCCCGTTCCTGCAACATCGCTACGGCGGGAAGCATCTTGCCCTCCAGGAATTCCAGGAAAGCTCCGCCCCCGGTCGAGGTATATGATACCCGATCGCCGATGCCGTATTTTTCGATCGCCGCGAGCGTATCGCCGCCACCGGCGATGGAAAAACCCTTGGTTTCCGCAATAGCCATGGCTACGGTGCGGGTGCCTTCGCCGAACTGGTCGATCTCGAATACGCCCACCGGCCCGTTCCAGACGATGGTTCCGGCCGCTTTGATCATTTCCGCATAACGCGCCGCGGTTTCCGGCCCGATATCGAGGATCAAATCGTCCTCGGCTACTTTGCTGACTTTTTTAATCGTGGCTGTCGCCGAATCGGAGAATTCTTTCGCGCAAACCACATCGGTCGGTACCGGAATCTCCGCGCCTTCCGCTTTCGCTTGTTCCATCAAGCGTTTGGCTTCGGGAATCAGGTCGGCTTCATACAAGGACTTGCCCACCGGATGACCTGCCGCAGCGATGAACGTGTTGGCGATGCCGCCGCCGACGATGAGTTGGTCCACTTTGGCGGCCAAAGAGTCGAGCACCGTCAGCTTGGTGGAAACCTTGGAGCCGCCGACGATCGCCAAAAGCGGGCGCTCCGGGTTTTCCAGAGCCTTGCCGAGAGCGTCGAGCTCGGCAGCGAGCAGGAGGCCGGCACAGGTTTCTGTCGCGAAACGGCCTACGCCGTGGGTTGACGCTTCGGCGCGGTGCGCGGTGCCGAAGGCGTCCATCACGTAGATATCGCAGAGAGCGGCCATTTTCTTGGCCAACGCTTCGTCGTCTTTTTTCTCACCCTTGTTGAATCGGACGTTTTCGCATAAAACGACCTCCCGCGGGTGCATGTCGACGCCGTTCAGCCAGTCTTTCACCAGGGGCACTTTGCGTCCGAGCAGCCAGGTCATGCGATCGGCCACGGGTTTCAGAGAGAATTCGTCGGTGTATATGCCTTCGGTCGGCCGCCCCAGATGGGACATGACCATGACCCTGGCGCCGGCTCTCAAGCAATGTTCGATCGTGGGCAAACTGGCGCGGATGCGGGTGTCGCTGGTGACTTTGCCGTTCTTGACGGGAACGTTCAGATCCGCGCGGATCAGAACGCGCTTGCCGGCGAGATCGAGATCGGTGATTCGCTTGAAAGCGAGGGGCTTCTTCTTAGCGGCCTTCTTAGCGGTCTTTTTGGGTATCGATGGCTGCTCCCGCCATTTGATCGAGCAGCCCATGCTCGGGATTTGCTTCTTCGGACCCTTGCCGGTCTCCGCAACTTGTTTCATGGCGTCGAACAGCTCGCGCCTGACGTCCGGCGGGGCGGTTTCCTTGCGGCTGGCGTCCAGCCGTCCGCGGTACTGCAACTCCAGATCCTTGTTATAGCCGAAGAAGTCCGGGGTGCAGACGGCGCCGTAGGCCTTGGCCACTTCCTGAGTTTCGTCGTACAGGTACGGAAAGGGATAGCCGAGTTGCTCCGCGACGATTTTCATGTTTTCGAAGGAGTCTTCGGGATAATCGGCCGGGTCGTTGGACATGATGGCCACGGCGTTGATGCCGTGTTCCTTGAGCTCTTTGACGTCCCGCACGATGCGGTCCTGCACGGCCTTCACATAAGGACAGTGGTTGCAGATGAACATCACCAAAAGGCCGTTGGGGCCTTTGCACTTTTCCAGAGTCCAGATTTGCCCATCCACGCCAGGCAGAGCGAAATTGTGTGCCTTTTTTCCGAAATCACAAACCGGGGTTTCTGTGCGCGCCATGGAGATCTTCCTTCTTATACGTTATAAGTGAAAATCGATGAAAATGGCTGAAATCATAACAAAGAAATCGAATCCAGTCGTCCGCTTACCGTCCCGCGAATGTCGGGAAGGGCGGCTCCGGTGCTCCTGGAAGGATCGGTTCGACGCTCCAATCGCAAACGGCCTGGCCGGGAGCGCCGGTCAGCCCCTTCCCCGGATGACCGTTTGCGATTGGAAGGGTTGCGGCTAAGGCAACCGTTTGCGATTGGAAGGGTCGCGACTAAAGCGACCGTTTGCGATTGGGAAGGATTCCGGACCTACTCGGTGACGCAGAGCTCGTAGGCCGACAAACCCGCCGCCATGCTGAATCGTTCGTTAAAGCCAGGCGCCGACGAGAAGGAGTACGCCCAAAGCGCCGGCTATTCCGGCGACGGTCAGCGAGGCGGCGGAGCCGGACAGGACGGCCGCGCTGATGACAAGGGCGCCGCCGGTGATTCCGGTCAGCGTGCGCCGCCGGTTCTGGGTGATTTCCCGATGGATCTGTTCGAGTTCCCGCGACTGGAAAGTCACCGTCAGCTTTCCGGTTGCCGCGTTTTCCAGCATCCGATGGATCAGCATAGGCATCTCGGGCCAGCTTTCCGCCCATTCCGGAAGCTGCGACTGGATTTTTCTCAGGCCGGCTTTGGGTCCCATTTCGTCCTTGAACCAACGTTCCAGAAATGGTTTGGCGGTCTGCCAAAGATCGAGGTCCGGATAGAGGTCGCGCCCGAGTCCTTCGATATTCAGCAGGGTTTTTTGGAGCAGCACCAGTTGCGGCTGCACTTCCATATCGAAGCGGCGGGCCACCTGGAACAGCCGCAATAACAAATGGCCGTAGGAGATGTCCTTTAACGGTTTTTCGAAGATCGGTTCGCTCACGGCGCGTACGGCGGACTCGAATTCCTCGACGCGGGTGGTTTTGGGAATCCATCCCGATTCGATATGCATCTCCGCGACACGGCGGTAGTCGCGGTTGAAAAAGGCCAGAAGATTTTCGGCGACGTAACGCTTGTCTTCCCGTGAAATGCTCCCAACGATGCCGAAGTCGACGGCAATGTACTGAGCGGGCGGCGTGACGAAGATATTGCCGGGGTGCATGTCGGCATGGAAGAAGCTGTCCCGCAGCACCTGCGTGAAGAAGATTTCCACTCCTCGTTCCGCCAGAAGCTTGAAATCGACGCCTTCGCGTTTCAAGGTTTCCACGTCGCCGACCGGAATGCCCGATATGCGTTCCATGACCAAGACCTGCCGCCGCGTGTACGGCCAATAGACCTTGGGAATGTAAAGTATCTCGGAATCCTCGAAACGGCGCCGCATCTCGGCGGCATTGGCCGCTTCACGGACCAGATCGAGTTCGTCCAGAATGGTCTTTTCGAATTCGGCGACGACCTCGATCGGCCGAAGACGCTTGGCGTCGCTCCAGAAGCGCTGCGCGAGCCGAGCCAACTCGTACAGCAAGGCGATGTCCGAGCGGATCTGCTTTTCGATGCCGGGTCTAAGCACCTTGACCACTACATCCTGACCGTCGTGCAGCCGCGCGGCGTGTACCTGCGCCACCGAGGCCGAAGCGAGCGGCGTCTCTTCGAATTCGGCGAAAACCAGGCTGACCGGCTGTCCCAATGCCTGCTCGACGATGGCTTTGGCATCGCTGCCGGGGAAAGCCGGCACGCGGTCCTGAAGCTTGATCAATTCTTCGGCGATGTCGTCCGGCAGGAGATCCCGGCGGGTGGACAGGGTTTGGCCGAATTTGACGAAAATGGGACCCAAGTCTTCCAACGTTCGGCGGATCCGAACGCCGCGCGGTTCGTCTTTGGCGCCCAGCCAATAGTTCGGGGAAAGGGTGCCGACAAAGCGGATCGGCCGAAACAGGTGAGTGGCCAGCACCAATTCGTCCAGGCCGTGACGCACCAGCACGCGTTGAATGTGCAGCAAACGCCGGATCTGTTTCGGTCGAATCACGGGCGAGATGTTCCTAGGCAGCGGATTCGGAAGACGAGGAATCAGACGGCAGCGAGCACCGAAGCCGCTCTATCCGGGCTTTGAGGCGGTCGAAATCGGCGCGAAGCCGGTCGACTTCGGCGTAAAAGGCGTCAGCCTCGAATTGCGCCGGCAATTCCCGGCTTTCTTCCTGCCAATATTCAGCAAGATCGAGTCTTAAGGTGTTCAGGGAATCTTTGGTCCAACCGAGCCCCGAGCGAACAAGGTCGAAGCAGGCGGAGGCGAAGGCTCGGCCGGTATATTGGGCAAGGTGGGCCTCCCAGTCGACGTCCAGCTTCTCGAACAGCGCCTGGAAGCGGCGCGCCGTGTCCATGTCGCCGTCGATTTCGATGTCGCCGGAAGAGAGGAGTTGCCTGGCCGGTTCGCCGAACCTGAGCTTGGCAAAGGCCGGAATCGAACCGGCCAGAGTAACGTCCGGCCGGCCGCCGAAATCGCCGAGAATTTGTACGTCCGAATCGGTCGGGCAGAAATAAATCGACAGCTCGAACGGATGCAGTCGAAGCTCGATGACTTTGCCCGCGATCGGGGCCAGTAGTTCTCTGTTGCCTGAATCCAGGCTCAAATAGTGCGCGACCGCACGCTCCAGCGCTTCGGCAAGAATACCGGCCAACACCGGATGACGAGCCATCACGGTCAGACCTTATAGCCCCGGTGGACGGCGACGACGCCGTGGGTCAGGTTGAAGTATTCACAACGTTCAAAACCGGCTTCGAGCATCAGCTGCTTGAGCTTTTCCTGGTTGGGATGCATCCGGATGGACTCGGCCAGATATTTGTAGCTTTCGGCATCGTTGGCAATGAATTTGCCGAGCATCGGCAGGACCTTGAACGAGTAGAGATCGTAGACCTTTTTGAACAGATCCCCCTGCGCTTCGGAGAATTCCAGGATGATCGCCCGCCCGCCCGGCTTCAAGACGCGGTGAATCGAGCGAAGCGCGACCTCCTTGTGGGTTACGTTGCGTAGACCGAACGCGATGCAGACGCAATCGAAATAATTGTCCGGGAACGGCAGCTTTTCGGCGTCGATCTGCGCATAGCTGACGTTGTCGACCACGCCCTCGTCGATCAGCCGGTCGCGGCCGCGCTTCAACATCTCGGCATTGATGTCGGAGAGAACGACACGGCCGTTCGGACCAACCCGTTTCTGGAAGAGAGACGTCATGTCTCCGGTGCCGCCTGCAAGATCCAGAACCTTTTCGCCGGAGCGCACGTGGCTCAGCTGCAGGGCGATCCGTTTCCAAATCCGGTGAATGCCCAAAGACATGAGATCGTTCATGACGTCGTACTTGCCCGCGACCGAGTCGAATACGGCCTTGACCATTCTGGCCTTTTCGTTCGCGGGAACCTCACGGAAGCCGAAGTGGGTGGTTTTTTGATCGTTCATTCGTAAGTGGCCGGATGGTTTCTTGATGATCGCCTGGCGAGATATGTGTTGATCTTATACTTCAGCGTGGATCGGGACGTGATCTAAATCACCTTCTCGGCGCCTTTATCGGCTCCGAAGCGCCTCGGTTCGACGTTCGTATCCCGCTTGCTCCAGTTTTTTCAAATACTCGTTCCAGAGTTCCGCCTGATGCACGCCCAGATTGTACAGCATCTCCCAAGTGTAGATCCCGCTATCGTGGCCGTCGCTGAAGCTGGGGGCGATGGCGTAATTGCCCACCGGCCGGATCGCCGTGATGGTGACATCCTCTTTCCCGAGCTGGAGGACCTCCTGGCCCGGTCCGTGGCCACGAACCTCGGCGGACGGCGAATAAACCCGCAGGTATTCGCAGGGCAGTTCGAAGCGGGAACCGTCTTCAAACGCGATTTCGAGTACCCGCGATTTTTGATGGAGCTTGATCTCGGTGGGCAGGGGCGCAGCCATGGCGGGACTGCCGGTTAAAGGATATAGCGGCTCAGGTCTTCGTCCTGGGCCAGCTCGGACAAATACCGGTCGACATACTGGGCGTCGATGACCACGGACTTTCCGGCATGATCCGGCGCTTCGTAGGAGATCGTTTCCAGAAGCCTTTCCAATACGGTGTGCAGCCGTCGGGCGCCGATATTCTCGGTGCGCTCGTTCACTTCCCAGCTAATCTCGGCGATCCGGGCGATGCCGTCCTGAGTGAACTCCAGTTCGACGCCTTCGGTGGCGAGCAACGCGGCGTACTGTTCGGTCAAGGAACTGGCCGGTTCGGTCAGGATGCGGATGAAATCCTCCACGGTCAGGGCGTTCAGCTCCACCCGAATGGGCAATCGCCCCTGAAGCTCCGGAATGAGGTCGGAGGGCTTCGACAGATGGAATGCGCCGGAGGCGACGAACAGGATGTGATCGGTCCGGACCATGCCGTATTTGGTGCTCACCGTGGAACCTTCCACCAAGGGCAGCAGGTCACGCTGCACGCCTTCGCGCGAAACATCCGGGCCTCCGTACTCGCCGCGCTTGCAGATCTTGTCGATCTCGTCGATGAATACGATGCCGTTTTGCTCCACCGACTCTACGGCGCGCAACTTGATGTCCTCCTCGTTGATCATCTTGGCCGACTCTTCCTCGCGAAGGAGCTTGAGCGCATCCTTGACCCGCAACTTGCGAGTGCGCGTGCGTCCGGTGTGCAGGTTCTGGAACAGGCTCTGGAGCTGATTGCTCATTTCTTCCATGCCGGGCGGCGCCATGATTTCCACGCCGATCGGTGCGGCGCTGACTTCGATCTCGATTTCTTTTTCATCGAGTTCGCCGTTACGGAGCTTTTGCCGGAATTTCTGGCGTGTCGCCGATTCCGGGGCCTGTCCTTCTCCGCCCCAGCCCGAGCCGCCGGGCAGCAAAGCGTTCAAAATCCGTTCTTCGGCCGATTCTTCGGCATGGGTTCGTACCTTCGCCATCTCGGTTTGGCGCGTCATTTTTACCGCGGCATCGACCAGATCGCGAACGATGGATTCCACATCGCGTCCGACATAGCCGACCTCGGTGAACTTGGTTGCTTCCACCTTGATGAACGGCGCGTTGGCAAGCCGCGCGAGGCGGCGGGCGATTTCGGTCTTGCCGACGCCGGTCGGACCGATCATGAGGATATTCTTGGGCGTGATCTCTTCGCGGAGCGCGGGTTCGATTTGCATACGCCGCCAACGGTTGCGCAAGGCTATGGCGACCGCGCGTTTGGCGGCGGCTTGACCGACGATGTGTTTGTCCAATTCGTGGACGATTTCTCGGGGAGTCATGTGCGTCATGGGTGTTCGTGCAGTTCCCGTTGCATGTCCAGTTCTTCGATAACCAGATTGCGGTTGGTATAAATGCAGATATCGGCGGCAATTTGCAGCGACTTTTCGACGATGTCGACAGCGCCCAATTCGGTATTTTCCAACAGTGCGCGGGCGGCTGCCTGGGCGAAGGGCCCTCCGGACCCGATCGCGATGAGGCCGTTTTCCGGTTCGATGACGTCGCCGTTGCCGGAAATGATCAAGGATGCTTTCGAATCGGCGACGGCAAGCAAGGCTTCCAGCCGGCGCAGCATTCGGTCGGTGCGCCAGTCCTTCACCAATTCGACCGCCGCTTTGGTCAGGTTGCCGCGCTGCTTTTCCAATTGGCCTTCGAAGCGCTCGAATAAGGTGAACGCATCGGCGGTTGCGCCGGCAAAACCCGCGAGCACGCGGCCGTGATAGAGCCGGCGGACCTTGCGGGCATTACCTTTCATGACGGTGTTGCCCATAGTCACCTGGCCGTCGCCGCCGATGACCACTTTGTCGCCGCGGCGGACGGACACGATGGTAGTGCCGTGAAACTGTTCCACAAAATTGCCTGCTTAGAGAAAACCGCCATTGTACACCATCCGGCTCGCCGCGGCCGCCGGCCGAAGCGGGCGCTCGGTTTTTTAGATTCTGCAAAGGATGGAATCGTGCGAGATAATGGCGAACTATTTTTTGTTTTCAGCGACAGTTATGAGCCAGTTACCTTCGATACGCCTCAAGAAAAATGAAGAACGACGCCTGCGCGGGGGCCATTCGTGGATTTTCAGCAACGAGGTGGATATCTCGGCGACGCCGCTCAAGATTTTCGGGGCGGGTGATTTGGCTATCGTGGAGAGCTCGCGCGGGCAAGCCTTGGGCATCGCCTACGTCAACCCGGCGTCGCTGATTTGCGCCCGTCTTTTGACTCGGGACGTGCACGCGGAGATCGATCAGGCCTTCTTTGAACAGCGCTTGAAGCGTGCCCTGCAATTACGAGAACGGGTGTTTTCCAAGCCTTTTTACCGTCTGGTATACGGCGAAAGCGACGGGATCCCCGGGGCGGTGGTCGATCGTTTCGGCGATGTGTTCGTCATTCAGACGAATACGGCCGGCATGGAGAAGCTTCAGGAACCTCTGGCGGCTGCGATCGAGGCTTTGTTCGGCCCGAGCGCCATTGTCTTGAAGAACACGTCCAGCCTCAGAGCCTTGGAAGGACTCGAGACTTACACGCGCATCGTCAAAGGTGCTCTGGAGGAGGCAATCGAAATCGAAGAAAACGGCGCACGATTTCAGGTTGATCCGGTCGGCGGCCAAAAAACCGGCTGGTTTTTCGATCATCGCGAGAGCCGGGCCGTGTTGGCGAAGCTTTCACGCGGTCTGCGCGTACTGGACCTTTTTTCATACAGCGGGGCGTGGGGCGTACAGGCGGCGCTCGCCGGAGCGGGAAGGGTCGACTGCGTGGACGGCTCGGAGGCCGCTTTGGCCTTGGCGGCCGAGAACAGCCGGCTCAATGGTGTTATGGAGAAAATGCAGTTCGTCAAGGACGATGTGTTCGAATTTCTGAAGCGGGCAAGGGAGGAACGGCTGCGCTACGACGTGATCGTGCTCGACCCTCCGGCTCTGATCAAGCGCAAGAAAGATGTCGGCCAAGGCGTAGAAGCGTACCGGCGGCTGAATCAAGGCGCGATCCAGGTATTGGCTCCGGGCGGCATACTGGTATCCGCATCCTGTTCATTTCACTTGCAGCGGGAGACTCTGCACGATCTTTTGCGGGCGACGGCGAGAAGTTTGGATCGCCATCTGGTCTTCTTCGGACGCGGTGGACAGGCGCCCGATCATCCCGTGCATCCCGCGATTCCAGAGACCGAATATCTGAAAACCTTTTTCTGCCATATCGGCGAGAGCTTATGAACCCTGCATCGGCGCGGAGGACATCGGGTTGGGCGGGATACGCTCGGGGGATGCCTGACTGGTTTGCGTCAGCAAGCGGCTGAGGAATTTTCGGCCGGATGCCGTGCCGAATAGCCCGCCAAAGACAAGCGCCGTCAGCAACAACGTTATCACGAGGGTTACCGGGAATGTGACGGCGAATTCGAAGTGTAGTTTCTTCTTCTGATCCTCATTGCCCGCTTGCGCTGCGGACGCGGCGGATTCCATAACGGCCAGCCGGGTCCGGGCCGATTGAAGTGCCTCTCTGAGCTGGTTGCCTTCCTCCTCCATGTCACGCAGTCTGGCTTGCAGCGCCATCAGTTCGTCGCCATGCTGGCGGCGCACGGTGTCCAACTCGGGATTGTTTCGAGCTCCGGCATTTTTGGCATGTTCCGCCAAGAGGAGCTCATAATTTTCGCGCAAGGATAGTAGCGCGGCTTCTCGATCGCTTGCCAGTTCGCGAGCCTTTTCGAGTTCTGCCTTCAAAGAGTCGATCTCTCCCTTGGCCTTTAGCAATCGCTCTTCAGCCTGCTGATACTTTTCTGTGACGGATGCGACAGACGAAACAATATCGCCGGCTTTGGTCAACTGCTTTTCCAACGCATGGGTTCGAGAAACCGCTTCTGCGGCCGTGTTTTCGGATGCCGCCAAACGCTCGGCGAGATCCCGTTCCCGTAAAAGACTTTCTTGTATTGTTGCTTCGAGTTCCCGCAGCCGGCGCTGCAATGCGGCCGACTGGTCTTCCGAATCCCGGCTTTTCTTCCGCTCAGAGGAGAGTAGCGCATCCAATGTCGGTGCATGGTCCGTTGAAGAAATTGGACCGAGCGATTCGCTCTCCCGAGACGCTGGCTCCGCAAGCGGGGCAGTATCGAGAGTGGTTCGGGTTTCTTCCGAATCTTCGGTTCGGCCGCCTTCGTAGTCCGCCGTCTCATACAGACCGGACAATAGCCCTTCTTGTCGAGTTGAATCCTGGGCGATGTCAGTGTCCATTTCGAATGTTGTCAAATCGGACTGCCCCGGCTGAGATGCCGAGTACGTTGGGGCGGTCGACGAGCGGGAGGGAGACCATTTTGTCGCTTCGACGACCAAGTGATCCCGTGGCACGTTGCCGATACCGCCGGCCAGCACGTGAGCCTCGAAGCCGTACCGAATTAGCAGGAAAGCGGAAGCCTCGCTGAGCCGTCCGTCTTCGCAAACCAAAAGGTATTTGCCTTGCCGGTTCAGGGTGGGAAGCATCACCCGCAGTGAAAAGAACGGAATATTAAGGCTTCCCGGCAAGCGGCCCTGCTCGTAGACATCCGGCGCTCGGACATCCAGCCATACCGCATCGCGACTGGCCATTCTTTGGGCGGTTTCGAAGTCGACATGAGATATCACCGGTTCCTTAAGGAGCTTGATAAAACTGGCTTTGTCCAGTCTCAGCAAAATGCCGTCGGTCACCATAGTGACCGTCACATTGCGCGGGTCTCCGGAAATGAGGGAATCCTCGCCGAAGGTATCGCTGATTTTTAGCGTGGCCAGCTTGATCTCTTTGGCGAGCCGCGACGGCTTGCGGGTTAGGGCGCAGCGTCCTTTCTTGATGATGTAATAAAAGTCGCCGGGGTCGCCTTGACGGCAAATGACATCGCCCGCTTTGACTTCAATTTCTTCGAGACTGCGAAGAATGGCCTGAATGTTCGCCGGAGACAGGCGCTGAAAGAGCGGCGACTTGAGCAGCGCTGTCATCCAGTCGCGCGTGGGTTCCTCCGGAATGTCGCTGACCTTGTACGTAGGCACGTCTCGGTTGAGTTCCTCCTGTTGGTTTATGATTTCCGGTTTGATCCTGACGTATCTGACGGTATCGTTCGCAACAGCCGAAACTTTGCGCGGAATCTGGTGGGCCAGGGCGAATCGGGCCGTATCCGTGCCGCCACTGATCGAATCCATTTCGACTCCCCCTGCCTGCAGCGATATCGTGCCGCTCAACAGGTACACGAACTCGTTCTTCGTTTCTCCTTGTCGAAAGAGAATGGAGCCTTTCGGCGCCTCATCGATTCGGATCTGTGAGCAGAGCTGCTCGAATCGGCTATCCGAGAGCGTATTCAGTGGAATCAGGCGGCGCAATTCCTGTGCATCAGAGGCGCTCAAGGCAGGGGGCATGTTCGTGTTGCTAGAGTATTCGAATTTGTGGACTTCGAGCATCGATCGTTTCCGGCATCCGAGCCGATAGCATTGTTGTTCGGTTTTCCTACGCTTCCATATAATAGACCATCCCTCCGTAAGCACTTTGTGATGTCTATCAATTATCGTTGGCCAAGGATCCGGGCCATTCAATCTTCTTGAAACGACCGAGGTATAACGAATGAGCGATAACCGTCGATTGCTTCCGCTTTTTTTGGCCGGTCTGCTGTTATTTCTGAATGCAGCGTATGCGGCCTGGCCGACCAGCGTGGATGGCCAACCCCTGCCTAGCCTTTCGCCTATGTTGAAGAAGGCGACGCCGGCTGTGGTGAATATTTCGACGCGTACGCAGATTCAAGAAGCCGAGCATCCTTTGTTGCGCGATCCGTTTTTCCGCTATTTTTTCGACATCCCGAATCAACCGCGCCGCCGCGAAACCTCCAGCTTGGGCTCGGGCGTGATCGTCGATGCGCGACGCGGCTACATCCTCACCAACAATCACGTCATCGACAAAGCCGATGAGATCACGGTGACGCTTAATGACGGTCGTCATCTCAATGCAAAATTGATCGGAGCCGATCCGGAATCGGACATCGCCGTGATCAAGGTCGAGCCGCAGAACTTGAGCGAACTACCGATCGCCGATTCCAGTCAATTGCAGGTAGGCGATTTCGTGGTGGCCATCGGCAATCCATTCGGACTGGGACAAACCGTAACTTCCGGCATTATCAGCGCACTCGGCCGGTCCGGGCTCGGCATCGAAGGTTATGAGGACTTCATCCAGACCGATGCTTCGATCAACCCCGGCAACTCGGGTGGCGCGCTCGTCAATCTGCGCGGAGAGCTGATCGGCATCAATACCGCCATCCTGGCGCCGAGCGGGGGCAATGTGGGTATCGGCTTTGCCATTCCCGCCAATATGGCGACCAGTATCATGACCGCCCTGATCGAGCATGGTGAAATTCGGCGCGGTTTGCTCGGCGTAACGGTTCAGGACTTGACCCCGGAATTGGCGCAAGCTTTTGGCCTTACCCAAACCCAAGGCGCCGTCATTACCGGCGTCCAGCCCGATTCCCCCGCTGCCAGGGCCAAGCTGGAGCCGGGCGACATCGTGCTGGCGATCAACGACCACCACGTGAGGAACAGCATGGACGTCCGAAACGCCATCGGTTTGCAGCAGATCGGCGACAAAGTCTCGATCGAAGTTCTGCACAAAGGTGAAACCATGGTCCGTGAAGCGAAAATTGCCGAGCCCAAGATCACACGGGAGGAAGGCAAGAAGATCCATCCGAAGCTTTCCGGTACCTTGCTCGCCAATACCGAGCCGAACGAAGCGGTGCGAGGCGTGCGCGTGGAAAAGATCCATACCGCCTCCCATGCATTCCAGGCCGGTTTGCGCCCCGGCGACGTCATCGTCATGGCCAATCGCCAGCCGGTGGGCAATCTGAAGGAGCTCAAGGCCGCCGCAAACGGCAGCGGCGAGCTGCTGCTCAATCTCCAACGGGGGAACGGCTCGTTCTTCTTGTTGCTGCGCTAATAAAGAATGCCGGCTGATTAAGGGGCTGTTTAACAGCCCCTTTTTGTTGCGAGAGAAGTCTATGGATTTTTTGTGGGCGATTTCCCAACCGAACTACTGGCTACCCTTACTGACCGCAGCCTTGCTGCATGTGCCGATGTTTATTCTGCTCGACAGGCTGCAACTGAGACTGGAGGGCGTTCCGCTAAGCCGCGAAATCGCCGCACGGGTTGGACCGCCGTTCGTTCATGCCGCACTTGCCCTCGGATTTGTCCTTCTCGTATACCCTCACCAGTTCGGACGCGCCGGGGAGCCGGATTTCGTTCGAAATCTCCATGCCGGAGCCAGGCCGATCTCGGATCTGTTCAATCTGGCTTTCGTGCTGGCGGTCTTTTTGCCCTGGCTGCCGGTGCTCGGCAAGTACAGAGGCATGGTGACATCGCTTCAGATCACTGTCCTCGGAGCCGTGCTGTTGCACTGGCGGTATCCGGAGGTGTCGATGAAATATTTTCCGCCTGCTTCGATGCTTCTCGGACTCATCGCCTTGTCGATCGGTTCGCATTTCTTGGCACGAGAGTTCGGCGAACGTCTAGGGCGCCGATTGGACGGCGTGTTTGAAACGGAAGGGTGGGCAAATCTGATCGAAGCGCCGCTCGATTTTCTGCTGCAAGGCGCGGTGTTGCTCAGATACGGGCTCTATCTGGGTGGGCAGTTGCCGGGGTAAACGAAGCGGAGCCGCCCGCAGGGTGCCGCACACGGATGTACGGCATGACCCGTATCAATCGCGAACGATGCCTGTCCTGAGCCCGGTCGAAGGGCGCTTCACTTCGTTCAGCACATCCTACGAGCTTTATTGGGGTGAGCAGTTGCCTAGTTAGCAAAGTGGGGTAGGGCGGGAAAATCCCGCCCCGAAGTACGGCTGAGGGTTGATCAGCCCACGTAGCTGAGCCACTCCTGATGGTCGTTACGGCGGCCGTGCACGTAATCGAAATACAGAGTTTGCAGCTTTTCCGTGATCGGTCCGCGTCCGCCTTCGCCGATGGTCCGCCCGTCCACTTCCCGGATGGGGGTTACTTCGGCGGCTGTACCGGTGAAGAAAGCCTCGTCCGCGACATAGACTTCATCGCGGGTAATCCGCTTTTCGACAACTTCCAGCCCGTTCTCCCGGGCGATGGTGAAGACGGTTTCGCGGGTGATGCCTTCCAGCGCCGAGGTCAGGTCCGGCGTATAGAGCTTGCCGCGGCGCACGATGAAGATGTTCTCGCCGCTGCCTTCGGCTACGTAACCCTCGTGATCGAGCAACAAGGCTTCGTCGCAGCCCGCTTCCACGGCTTCCTGAACGGCCAGGATCGAATTCAGATAGTTGCCGTTCGCCTTGGCCTTGCACATGACGCTGTTGACGGAGTTGCGGGTATAGGACGAGGTGCGGACCTTGATGCCGCGCGCCATGTTTTCGGCGCCGAGGTAACTGCCCCATTCCCAGGCGGCGATCATGACATGTACATTGAGCCCCTTGGCGTGCAGGCCCATGCCTTCGGAACCGTAGAAGCACATCGGCCGGATGTAGGCGCTGGACAGGCCGTTCCGGCTTACGGCTTCGCATTGCGCCCGGTCGAGGATGTCCTTGTCGAAAGGAATCTTCATGTTCATGATGTGGGCGGAGCGGAACAGTCGGTCGGTGTGGTCGCGCAGGCGGAAGATCGCCGCGCCCCGGTCGGTCTTGTAAGCCCGAAGACCCTCGAATACGCCGCAGCCGTAATGTAGGGTATGGGTCAGCACGTGAACCTTTGCGTCTCGCCAGGGCAGCCACTCGCCGTCGAGCCAGATGACGCCGTCTCTGTCATCCATCGCCATCAGTCGTTCTCCGAAATTACCAGTGAATTGAAAAGCTTAGCGTTCCATCACGTTCCGCCAAATCTGCTGCACGCGGGAACGCAGTTCGAAATGTTCATGAGCCGGAACCAGCGCGGGCACTTCAAGCAGCGCAAGCCGGTGGGTACGTTCACGGAAAAGGCAATAGGCCTGCCCTAATAGTCCGGCATCGTCAGAACTTAAAAAACCGGCCTTCGTGAGAGAGTCCAGCAGGCGTACCACGTCGGTCCACTCGGTCAGTTTATTGCAATCGTGAGCACGCGAAAGAACCCCGAATTGTACTATAAACTCGATATCGACGATACCGCCGAAACTTTGCTTCAAATCGAACACGTCGGGGTCTTTTGCCGCCAGATTGGCGCGCATTTTTTCGCGCATTTCGCGAATTTCGGTCCGTAGGGTTTCGGTATCCCGCTCCCGGCACAGAGACTTCTCGCGGATAGTGCCGAACCATTCGCCGATTTCGGGATCTCCGGCGACGAACCGGGCCTTTACCAGCGCCTGCTGCTCCCAAGTCCAGGCGTTATCCATTTGGTAGGTGTCGTATGCGTCGACACTGCTGACCAGAAGACCGGAGCTTCCGGACGGCCGAAGCCGCAAATCCACCTCGTAGAGAATTCCCGCGGGGGTATTCGCCGTCAAAAGATGAATGATGCGCTTGCCCATCCGCGCGAAAAACTCGGCGGTGCTGACCGGCCGCTCGCCATTGGTGAGAGCGCTGTCGACGCCGTCATAGAGGAAGACCAGATCCAGATCCGATCCGTAGCCGAGTTCCAGCCCGCCCATTTTGCCGTAGGCGATTACGCCGAAACCGCCGACTTGGTCGACGCTTGCGCCGGGAGGAACGCCGTGCCGCGCGGCCGTCAGTCGCCAAGCTTGTCGCATGACTTCGTTCACCAGCACTTCGGCGATATAGGTGAGATAGTCGCTGACCACCATGATCGGAATGGCGCCGACGAAATCGGCTGCCGCGACTCTCAAAATGCTGCTTTGCTTGAACTGGCGCAGGCCGATCAGGATTTGTTCGAGATCCTCGGGATCGATCGAGTCGAGCTTCCGGCTCAGTTCCCGTTCCAGTTCCGCCTTCGACAGCGGCGTGTAAAGCGCGCGCGGGTCCAGCAATTCGTCCAGAAGCAGAGGATGTTGGGCGATATAGTTGGTGATCCAGGGGCTGCCCGCTGCCAGTTTGACGAGCTGCGACAAAGCTTGCGGGTTCTCCGCCAGAAGGGTCAGATAAACGTTGCGGCTAGCGATGGCCTCCAATAGCGCGAAAATCCGCTCCAGGGCATTTTCGGGCTGTTCGGTCGAGGCCGTGGCTCGGAGCAGCATGGGCATCAGGCGAGCGAGTTCCGAAGCGCCCCTCGGAGTGAGATTCTTGATGGCGTGGGAAGTCTGAAACGTCTCGATGAGTTTTGCCCCGGATTCAGGTGTAGGCCAGCCGAGATTCCGCAATGCCATGTAAATCTGTTCGCGATCGCCGCTCAATGCGAAAAAGTCTCGGCCCTCGGCCTTGACCGGCGCGACGACCTGTTCGAACACCTCGTGAACCTCCCGGCGCACCGCATCGATGCGCGCTTTGAAGCTCTCCCAGGCGGAAAAGCCCATCGCGAAAGCGAGGCTGAGCCGCTGTACAGGGCCGGTGGGAAGATCGTGGGTTTGCCTGTCGGCGTATTGTTGCAGCCGGTTTTCGACCGTGCGGAGAAAGCGATAGGCCTCCTGAAGTTTTTCGACCGTGGGCTTGGGCAGCAAGCCCAGATCGGCCAGGGTTTCCAGTACGACCTGGATGCGGCGCTCCTGCAGGCGTTTCTCGCGTCCGCCGCGGATCAGTTGAAATGCCTGGCCGATGAACTCGATTTCCCGAATGCCGCCCGGACCGAGCTTGATGTTTTCCTGGCGGTCCTTGCGTTGCAGTTCCAGCGAGATTTTCTGCTTCAATTCGCGCAATTCGCCGAGCGTTCGGTAATCGAGATAACGCCGATAGACGAAAGGCTTGAGAAATTCCTGAAGTTCGCGTCCGGCTTCGATATCGCCGGCGATGGGGCGCACCTTGACCATGGCGTAGCGTTCCCACTCGCGCGCCTGGCTTTGGTAGTACGCTTCCAAGGCATAGAAGTTCTGAACCAGGGGGCCCGAGTCGCCGAACGGGCGCAAGCGCAGGTCGACGCGGAAGATGAAGCCGTCCTCGGTCTGGGTGTCCAACACCTTGACCAGATTGCGCGCCAGCTTGGTGTAAAACTCGCAGTAGCTGGTTTCGCGCTTGTCCGCCAGAACCCCGTCGTCCCGATAGGCGAAAATCAGATCGATGTCGGACGAGAAATTCAGCTCGAAGGCGCCGAGCTTGCCCATGCCCAGCACGACCAGCGATTGCGGCCGGCCTTGCTTGTTGACCGGCGTTCCCTTGGCGGCGCAGGCTTGGCGAAAAAGAAAGTCCAGGCTTTCCTGTACACACACGTCGGCGAGCGCGGATAAATCCCGGAGGGTTTCTTCCAGGCTTGCCCAGCCGGCAATGTCGCGCCAGGCGATGCGCACCATTTCCCGGTTACGGAAGCGGCGCAGAACGGCCATCAACTCCGTTTCGGTAGCTACGCCTTCCAGGAGCTGTCGCAGGTCGCCGCGACAGGTTTCCTCGTCGGTCGAGTTCACCAGCCGGCCCGATTCCAATAAGTCTTTCAGGAGCTCCGGCCGGCGGGCGCATTGTTCGGCGACGAAAGGGCTCGCGGCCCAGACCGGACCCAAAGAGCCTTTGATCTTGTCCGGAAACTCGTCGAGTTCGATTCCGAGGTGCGCCGAGTGTGCGGAAAACGCGGTCCAAGCCGAGGCTACCGGCTGTTTGAGCGGTTCGGGCAAGCGCTGCAGAAAATCGGAGTTGTCGGACATAAGACAGTCTTAACGATGATGGAGTGGGTCAGGCCTCGGGACATGATCGTTTCAGGGCTTTTTAGCATCGTTACCGAAAAACGACGTCAAAAAGCCCTGGAAGAAATCCCCGTGCTCGTCCCGCTTTTCGCGTGCGGCTATCAGTGCCTCACGGACTTCTTCCTTCAATTTGGCATCGGAAAGCAACATGTAAGGCCGAATCGGTGCTTTCTCGGCTTTTTCCAAATAAGGCAGGGCCTTGTCATACTCGCCCTGCTGCAACAAAAAGTCGCCGTAAAAATAATTCGAATCCAGGGCGTTCGGATATAGCTTCAAAGCCGCTTCCAGATATTGACGGGCCGAATCGTCGTCTCCGAAGGAGATTGGCCAGCCGGGAAGCCGGTAGTAAAGATTGCCGAGGGTGATATAGGCCGATCCTTCCATGGCTCGGGGATCGATGTCTATCGCCTTGATGAGCAGTTCCCGGGCCTCGCTGACCCTGCTCAGCGAGCTCAAACCGACGTCCGCAGCGGCGTAGGTGCAGAGGACAATGGCCTCCAGAACCAGCGGATCGGCTTCTTTGGGGTACTGCTCGGAAACGGCATGAACCCTGGCCAGAAGGCCTTTGAACTTCTCTGCATGTTCGGATGGCGGCAGGCGGTAAAAAATCTCCGCCCATTCGTCTTCAAGACGCCGGACGGCCTCATGAACGCCCGATTCGGCCTTCGAGTGGCTGGTGCCGGGGAGAATAAAAGCTAACAAGGCGAGTACGAGATGTAAGGATTTCAAATGCAAATTTTCAGCAGTGGGCGATGAAACGAGCATTCTAACAATCGAGGATCGGGTGGTTAATGAGGAATGTCTATAGATTCTCGAGGCGGCGGCCGGTCCGATTGACTGGCTACGGCTGATCGGATTTTTCGTTGCCGAAATTTCTTCTCGTTTTTTCTATCTCTCGCCGATAAGTCTCGGCGTCGCCGTAATCGAGAAACCGGCCATATGAGGAGTGGGGCGATTTGATGCGGCGCGCGTGTTTGATGGGACACCAGTGCTGTTCGGTGCGGGCGGCAATCTCGCGGACGTACGCGAGAAGGCCGTTACCGTAGGAACAGTACGCGCAATTGAGTTTTTCGATCAGATTCAGATAAGCCAATCGCCCTCGGTCGAAGACCAGGTAATCGCCGCGCTTTACCTTAGGAATGCCGTAAATCGGGAAGCAAACCGCCTGGTATAGCGTGACGGCCAGATCCAGAAGGACGAAAGGAACGATCAATGAGTAAATGATCGGCGCGGTGAGCAGCGTGAGCGGGTTGGCCTTGACTATGTACTTGGTCAGGCTGGCCTTGAGTCTGCGATGTTCCCGCAACAGTTCGCGGGCGTAATCGATCCTGCCGTTGCGGAGCTTGATCCGAAATTCTTCCCTATGTTTAGCCAGTTCGGCTTCGAGTTCCTCTTCGAGCGCTTGGATGTTTTCGATCAGGGTCGCGATTCGTGGGTTCATGAGGTGCTCGAAGAGACGGGAAAATGGATCGTCTACGATAGCACGAAAGTCGCAGATTCAGCCGGCTAATGAAAATCCCGGCAGGGCACGCTCAAGTTACCCAGCCAGTGGCTCAGGTCTTCCAGTCTCCTGGCCACGAGGTGCAACACGCCGTCTTCTTCCTGCACCGCGCCGTGCACGGCGAGGAGTCCCGCTTGCAGAACGATGCGGCGCCGCCGCTGGACCAGGCTGGGCCAGACGATGACATTGGTCTGGCCGGTTTCGTCTTCGAGAGTGAGAAAGATGACGCCGGAGGCGGTCATCGGGCGCTGCCGGCAGATGACGAGGCCGGCGGTGCGCGCGAAGCGTCCGTGGCCCAGTGCGCGCAATTCCTCGGCGCTGAGCAGGCGCCGTGCGGCGAGCCGGGAGCGCAGCAGAGTCAAGGGATGGCGGCGCAGGGTGAGTCCGGTGGACGCGTAATCGGCGACGATGTTTTCGCCCTCGCGGGGCGGACGCAGCAGAGGCTCGCCTTCTTCGAAGACCGGCTGGCCGAACAGCGGTGTAGGGCGTTCGTGCGCGCTCATATCCCAAAACGCGCGGTGCCTGTGGCCGGCGAGTCCGCGCAAGGCATCGGCCGCGGCCAATGCTTCGGAATCACGGCGGTCGAGTTTTGCGCGGGCGATCAGGTCGGCGGCATCGACAAAGGGCTTCTCCAGCCGGGCGGCGACGATGCCTTCGGCGCCTTGCCGCGACAAACCTTTCACCAGCCGCAGGCCGAGCCGGAGGGCGGACGGTTCGGGGGGCAACCCTTCGAGTGTGCAATCGTAATCGCTGTACCGCACGTCGACTGGACGGACGTCCACGCCGTGACGGCGCGCATCCTGAACGAGCTGGGCGGGAGCGTAAAAGCCCATGGGCTGGCTGTTGAGCAGCGCGCAGGTGAAGGCGGCGGGATGATGGCATTTCAGCCAGGCCGAAACATATACCAATAAGGCGAAGCTGGCGGAATGCGATTCCGGAAAGCCGTATTCGCCGAAACCCTGAATCTGCCGGTAGATCTGCTCCGCGAACTCGGCGCTGTAGCCGCGTTCGCGCATGCCTTCGATCAGACGGGTTTCGAATTTCTCCAGACCGCCGCGCCTATGCCAGGCCGCCATGGCGCGGCGGAGCTGGTCCGCCTCGCCGGCGCTGAAACCGGCGGCCACCATGGCGATCTGCATCACCTGTTCCTGGAAAATCGGGACGCCCAGGGTGCGCTCGAGCACTTTTTTCACCTCGGGGCCGGGGTAGGTGACGGGTTCCCGCCCGCTGCGCCGTGCCAGATAGGGATGAACCATGTCGCCCTGAATGGGGCCGGGGCGCACGATCGCCACCTGTATGACCAGGTCGTAGTAGTTCTCGGGTTTCAAGCGGGGCAGCATGGCCATTTGGGCGCGGGATTCCACCTGAAACACCCCGAGGCTGTCGGCCCGTTGCAGCATGGCGTAGACCGCCGGATCTTCCGCCGGAATGCGGTCCAGGCTCAGTGCTTCACCGCGCCGGTCGCTCACATAGGAGAGCGCCTTGCGGATGGCGGTCAGCATGCCTAAGGCGAGTACGTCTACCTTAAGGAGGCCGAGCGCTTCCAGATCGTCCTTGTCCCATTGAATCACGGTGCGTTCAGGCATCGCCGCGTTTTCCACCGGCACCAGGCGCGGCAAGGCGTCCGCCGCGATGACGAAGCCGCCGGTGTGTTGCGACAGATGGCGCGGAAAGCCGCGCAATTGCCGGACCAATCCGGCAAGCAGGCGGAGTTTCGGATTCTTAGGGTCGAAACCGGCGGCTTTGAGGCGTTCGGTATCCAAACCGCGTTCGGTATCCAAACCGTCGCCGCTCAAAAAATGGGCGGCTCCGGCCAGATGGTCGATCTGCTCGCGGCTGAAGCCGAGCGCCTTGGCCACGTCGCGCACCGCGCTGCGGGTCCGGTAAGTGATGACGCTGGCGGCCAGGGCGGCGCGCTGCCGGCCGTATTTGCGGTAGATGTATTGGATGACTTCCTCGCGCCGTTCGTGCTCGAAATCCACGTCGATGTCGGGCGGTTCGTTCCGCTCGCGGGAGATGAAGCGCTCGAACAAAAGATCGAGACGCCCCGGATCGACTTCGGTAATGCCTAGGCAATAGCAGACCGCCGAGTTGGCGGCGGAGCCCCGGCCCTGGCAGAGAATGCTCCGCTCGCGGGCGAAGCGGACGATGTCTTGAATGGTGAGGAAATAGGGCTCATAGGCGAGATCGGCGATCAAAGAGAGTTCGTGTTCGATTTGCCGCCGCACCTTGTCGGGAGCGCCGTCAGGCCAGCGGCGCCTGACGCCTTCCTCGGTCAAATGACGCAGCCAACTCTTTGGTGTATGGCCTTCCGGCACCAGTTCGGCCGGATATTCGTAGCGGAGTTCGTCGAGCGAGAACCGGCAGCGGCCGGCGATGCGTACGGTTTCCGCCAGGAGTTCCGGGGGATAGAGCCGGGCCAGGCGGGACAGCGGGCGGAGATGGCGCTCGCCGTTCGGGAACAGCGCGTAGCCGAGCTCGGAAAGCGGCCGGTTCAGGCGAATGGCGGTGAGCGTGTCTTGCAGGGGCTGCCGTTCCGGGCTGTGCATGTGCACATCGTTGCAGGCCACCAAAGGCAGTCCCAGCTCGCCGTCCAGCCGGCAAAGACGATTCAGCCGTTCTCGGTCCCTTCCGCTCAGGAACAGCTCCACGCCGATCCAGAGACGGCCGGAAAAACGTTCCTTGAGCCAGAACCCTTGTTCCGGTTGCGGCGTTTCGCCCGGCAGCCATAGCGCCAGGCAATGGTCCAGCGGGTGTCGTTCTAGTTTGCCGCGGTCCAGCCGGTAATGGCCCTTGGGCGCATCCATCCGGGCTGCGGTGATGAGGCCGGAGAGCTGTGCGTAGCCTTCCCGGTCGGTGGCCAGCAGCACCAGCTTGAGCCCGTCTTCTAGCCGGAATTCGCTGCCGACGATCAGTTTCAAGTCGCGGCGCCGCGCCTCCAGATGAGCTTTCACCACCCCGGCCAGGGAGCATTCGTCGGTCAGCGCCAGTGCGGTATAGCCGAGGCGGGCTGCCGTTTCGACCAGTTCTTCCGGATGCGAGGCGCCGCGCAGGAAGCTGTAATTGCTGAGGCAATGGAGTTCGGCCATATCCTATGACGCCGAGCCGAGATAAGCCCGCAGCTGCGGCGGGACGGTCCGTTGCGTCAGCCGGTTCTTGAATTCCCATTCTCTGTGCTTTTCCACCGAAACCAGGAATTGTGTTTCCTTGCCGGCGTGCAGGGCGGTCGGGATGCCGTCCCGGAACAGCACGCGATTGCCCGGGATCGCGGGGATTTTCGCGCCGGGCGTGACGATGCCGACGAGATTCAGCGGATCGACGGCGCTGAGCGTGACCAGGGTTTCGGTATCTTTCTCCTTGCGCACCGCGCGCAGGGCTTCCACGGCTTCGGGCAAGGCGAACTGCTCGCCGAAATGGCCGGCCACGAAGCGTCCTCCCCGGATTTCGCCGCGGACTTCGAGGCGCCGGTAAACGCGGAGGACGTCCTGCCAGGGCGGCGCGACGGTCTCGCGGGCCAACAGAGCCCGAAACACGACGCCATAGCGCTTGAGCAGTGTGCCGGCGATATGCTCGATGGCTTCCTGATCGGCCGACTCGGACGGGTTCTCGTCGAGTAGCAAGGGCGGCTGCACGAGCGTCCAGCGCCCGGCTTCCGCCATTCCGAAGGAAAGTCCCCGATAGCGCTGCTTTTTTTGCTCGGGGATCAGCAGGGCGCGCAGCCCCATGAAACTGTCCGAGGCGACCCACCCGCGCGCCACCAGTTCCGCCAGCGTGTTTTCCAGCTGGGTCGGCAGTAGACCTGCCCACTGCGCCAGTTCTTCGAAAAAGAGAGCGCCGCGGGTTTTCAGGATATCCGCTACGTGCCGTGCGGCGGGCGACAGCTCGGTTGACTCGCTTTGAACGGCGAACTGCCGCCAGTACGATAGATGACGCCGGGCTATGAGCGCCATGGGCGAGGATTTGACGGGGCCTTGTCCGCCTTTGGCGGCGGAAAGCCGGGTCCAGACAATCTTGCCCGAAAGACACAGGGCGTCGAGCCAGGCGGGGTCGTAATCGGTAATCCGCGCCGGCAGCAAATCGCCTTCCCAGGCGACCGCGGCCGCCTCGAAGCCTTCCAGTTGGGCCAGGACCGCCGCGAGGGCTTGCGCGCCCTGCATGCGGTTTTCGGGATGCACGTGCTGCCAGCGGAACAGGAAACGCATGAAATCGGCGCTGGGCACCGGTTCGATTTCCTGGCGCAGACGGTTGATGGTGTAGCGGTGGATGCGCGCCAGAAGGCGCCTTTCGCACCATTCTTCCGTGCCGGCTCCTGGCGTATACGACCCGCGCAGGACGAAGCCTTCGTTCTGCAGCGCCAGGAGAGCATACTCGACGCGGCCGACGGGAAGAGCCATGGCTTCCGCCAGTTCCGCCGCCGTGACCGGCCCGGTGCAGTCGATGCGCGCGCGGACGATTTCCTTCAGCGCGTCTTCCGGCGTCCAGGTTTGCTCCAGATACTCCGGCGGCAGTTGTGCCGCATAACCGATGCCAGCCGACGAGGAGCCATCGGCCTGCGCATACACCGCCTGGAATTGCGGCAAGCGCTCGGCCGCAATCCAAAGAATGTTGCCGCTCGCTACATGCAATTCCGCCACGCGCCCTTGCAGCTTCAACTCCCGAAAGAATGCTTCCCAGCCGATTTCCGCTTCGGATTGCTGGAGAAAGCCCAGCATCTGCAAGGCGTCGTGCAGCTCGTCGGCGTTGGAGGCCTCGGGCCAGGCTTCCTGCCGCACCCGGTCGATGGCCGCCTGGTCGAGACGTCCGAGGTCCGCGGCTTCGGAAGGATCGAGCCAGCGGCGGCTGGCCACCGCGCGGGTCCGGCGCTCTTCCAGAGGCGCGCCGTCGAGGAAGCTGTAAACCTTGGAATTGACGATTTCGGCGGCGAGCGGCGAGGGTTCGGTCAGATCGCGGCACACCACGCGGATCGCGCCGCTTTCGATCCCGCCGATCACCTCGATCAACCGGTCGATGTCCATGGCTTCGGTCAGGCAATCGTGCACGGTCTGGTTGACCAGCGGATGATCGGGCACCTCCCGGTCGCCGACGATGTTCTCGAAGCACGCGAGCTGGTCGGGAAACACGCAGGTGACGAGATCTTCCGCCTGCATGCGGAGGAGATAGGGGGGCGTCTTACGGCCGCCCTGAAAGCGCTTGAGCGCGAGCGAGCAGACGGTGTTCCAGCGCCAGCGCACGTTGAACATCGGGGCCGCGAGCAGCGCCTGCACCAACAAATCGCGCACGGTGTTGGCGTTCAGGAAACGCGTGACGTCCTCCAGCGGAAAGCTTTGCGAGACGCCCAGTGACAGGATGATGGCGTTCTCGGTGGCGGCGGCTTGCAGCTCGAAGTTGAAGGTACGGCAGAAGCGCTTGCGCAGGGCGAGTCCCCAGCCGCGATTGACCCGGCTGCCGTAGGGCGCGTGAATGATGAACTGCATGCCGCCCGATTCGTCGAAGAAACGTTCGAACACCAGGGTGTCCAAGGTGGGCAGTGTGCTTAGGGCCAGCTTGGCCGCGGCCAGGTAGTTGACGGCCTGCACTGCGGCCAGCGACGACACGCCGACCTCCTTTTCGAGAAAGGCATTGGCGGCGGGTAGATTCAGGTTCTTATCCGGGCCTACAAAGCCTGTATCGAACGGCCTTTCCAAGCGCTCCTCGATTTCCCGCCGGAGCCGCGCCACCGCGTAAGACAGCTCATGAGTCCGCCCTGGCGCTTCGCCGAACCAGAACGGGATATTGGGCGGCTGATGTCGGGCATCCTCCACGCGCAAGGTGCCGGCTTCGAGCCGCAAGACCCGCCAGCTCGCGTTGCCGAGCTGGAAAATGTCGCCGGCCAGGCTTTCGATGGCGAAATCTTCGTCCACGGTGCCGATGAATTCCCCGGAGGGTTCCAGGATCACGCGGTATTCGGCGTTGTCCGGAATCGCCCCGCCGCAGGTCACGGCGGTGAGTCTCGCGCCTCTCCGGGCCCGCAAGCGCTTGTGGATGCCGTCCCGGTGCAAATAGGCGCCGCGCGGCCCGCGCCGGGTACTGAAGCCCTCCGCCAGCATCTTGACGATTTCGTCGAACTCTTGCCGGCTCAGTTCGCGGTAGGGAAACGCGCGGCACACGGTGCGGTAAAGCTCGTCCTCCGACCAGTCCGCCGCGGCCACCATTGCGACGATCTGCTGAGCCAGGACATCCACGGGCTTTTGCGGCATGATCAAGCGATCCAGATCGCCTCGTCGTATCGCATCGATCAGAGCGATGCATTCGATGAGATCGTCCCGGCTGGCCGGGAACAGCCGGCCCTTGGGCAGACCTCCTGCAAAGTGCCCGGAACGGCCCACTCGCTGCAGAAAGGTGGAGATCGAGCCGGTGGTTCCCAGTTGGCAAACCAGGTCCACGTCGCCCACGTCGATGCCGAGTTCCAAGGAGGCGGTGGCGACCAGCGCTTTCAGCTTCCCGGCTTTTAGGCGGTGCTCGGCGGAAAGCCGCTGCTCCCGCGACAGGCTGCCGTGGTGCGAGGTGACGTGTTCCTCGCCCAGCCGTTCGCTCAGGGCGCGAGCCACCCGTTCCGCCATGCGGCGCGTGTTGACGAAGATCAGCGTGGTCTTGTGCGCCTCGATCAAGGTCGTCATGCGGTCGTAGATTTCCTTGGCCGCTTGCTGGGAGAGCACCGCCTCCAGCGGCGAATCGGGCAGCTCGATGGCCAGGTCGAGTCGGCGCCGGTGGCCGGTATCGATGATGCGGCAATTGGTCCCGCCGGTCAGAAAGCTTGCGACCGATTCGATGGGGTTCTGGGTTGCGGAGAGACCGATGCGGATGAGGCGGTGCTCGACCAGTCGCTCCAGCCGTTCCAGCGACAAGGCCAGGTGCGATCCGCGCTTGCTGCCCACCACCGCATGGATTTCGTCGACGATCACCGTCCGAACGGTTTTCAGCATTCGCCTCCCGCCTTCGCTGGTGAGAAGGATATAAACCGACTCGGGAGTGGTCACCAGAATATGCGGCGGATGCTTGTTCATAGCCGCCCGAGCGAGTGCCGGGGTGTCGCCGGTGCGGACCTGGGAGCGAATCGCCACGTTTGTCGAGCCGAGTTCGAACAGTCTGGTGTTGATTCCGTCCAGCGGCGCTTCGAGGTTCTTGTGGATATCGTTGCTCAGCGCCTTGAGCGGCGAGATGTAGAGCACGCGGGTTTCTTCCAGCAAACCGAAGACTTCGCCTTCCCTAACCAGATCGTCTATGGCGGCCAGAAACGCCGCGAGGGTTTTGCCGGAACCGGTGGGCGCGGCAATCAGCGTATGCCGGCCGGATTTAATGGCGTCCCAGGCTTCGGTCTGGCATTCGGTCGGCGCGGGGAAGGCGTCCCGGAACCAAGCCGAGACAGCTGGGTGAAATCGATCGAGAATCATGGAACTACGTTACCCCAAAGCGGACGGCAATCTCAATCAGGCTTATCGTCGCGGCCGGGCGATCGCGCAGTTTTCACCCTTTCCCTCTGGGAGAGGGTGAAAACAACGCCGCACCGGGACCCTTTGACCGATGTCTCAGTTTTGTTATAGCGGTTTCGGTCAAGGTATCGTATTTTCCGCGGCAGTCGATTTTACGGTTTCGATTTCATCCGAAGAGATTCGGATCAATAAGGGCATACCTCCTTGCACAGATTTCCAATCAGACGGATTTTGAGTAACGGCTATGTTGTAGCGGCATTGGCGACAGCAACCATAGTGATCGTTCAGTATTTCCTGCTGCCGCTTTTCATGGGATCGCCTCCTTTGCTTCTCTTCCTGCTCGGAGTGGCGCTTGCGGCCTGGTACGGCAGCTTTAGGGCGGGACTTTTTGCCACCGTGTTGAGCACCTTGGCGAGTATCTTCTATTTGATCGAGCCTCTCCATTCATGGCAGATCGTGGAACAAAGGGAGTGGCTCAGAACCTTGCTGCTGTTGAGCGTGGGCGCTGTGCTCAGCCTGATGGTTTCGCTTCTGCGTAGCGGAGAACGAAAGGCGCTCCTCGAGGTGCTGCGGCAAAAGGAACGACTCGAGCGGGAAATCGTCGAGCGCCAGCGGGCCGAACAGGCGCTGAACGCGGCGCATACCGAGGTCGTGAACGAGCGCAGCCGGCTCGAAGCCATCATGGAAACCTTGCCCGTGGGTGTGGCCATCCTGGACGCACAAGGCGGCATCATCGGCACCAACCGAGCCGTCGATCAGGTTTGGGGCGGGCCGTGTCCGCCCGTACGGTCGGTCAGCGATTATGCCGTCTTTAAAGCGTGGTGGGTGGATACCGACGAGCGCGTCCGGCCGGAGGATTGGGCCCCGGCGCAAGTCTTGAAAAAAGGAGAGCCGGTCGTCGGGCAGCTGATGGAAATTCTGCGTTTCGACGGCGCTCGGGCCATTGTTCACAACAGCGCCGCACCCATCCGCGACGCTACCGGTCGCATCGCGGGCGCCGCGGTGGTGATTATGGACATCAGCGAAAGCGTCAAGCGGGAACAGGCGTTGCGGGAGAGTGAGGAGCGGTACCGATTGGCGATCGATGCCGCGCAGATGGGTACCTGGGATTGGGATCTCGGCAGCCGGAAAGTCGTGGGGAATCCTCGTCATGCCGCGCTTTTTGGCTACCCGCCCAAGGAGACGGTGATGGACGAAGGAATGATTTCCGATCGGATACATCCGGAGGATTTGCCGCATGTCGCGGCCACCGTCGACGAGGCGAGGGAACGTCACACCCGCTATGACTGCGATTTCCGCATTGTCTGGCCGGACGGTTCGGTTCGATGGGTTTCGTCGATCGGAGATTTCCACTATGACGCCCATGGCACTCCGGTGCGCATGATCGGGGTGTTGCGGGACATTACCGACCGTAAACAGGCGGAGGAAGCGCTTCGCGATGCCGACCGGCAAAAGAACGAATTCATCGCCATGCTCGGACACGAACTCCGGAATCCGCTGGCGCCTATCCGGAATGCGGTTCATCTGATGCGCAAGCTGGATACTCCCGATCCCAATCTGCGGTGGGCGCGCGATGTGGTCGACCGGCAAGTCGATCATCTGGCTCGCTTGGTGAGCGATCTGTTGGATGTGTCGCGAATCGTGCAAGGCAAACTCACGCTTCAAATCACTCTGGTCGATCTCGTGACGGTCATCAACCAGGCTGTCGAAACCAGTCAGCCGCTGATCGAGTCCAGACACCACACGCTTTCGGTCGCGATGCCCGAAGAGCCGGTGTATCTCGAAGGTGACCACGTGCGCTTGGTTCAAGTCGTTTCGAATCTTCTCGACAATGCTGCCAAGTACACGCCGGAAGGCGGCAGAATTTGGCTTGCCGCAGTCGCCGAGAACGGGGAAGCGATCATCTCCATCCGCGATACCGGCGAAGGAATCTCCAGCGCATTACTGCCCCATCTTTTCGATGCATTCACCCAAGCCGCGAGAACGCTGGACCGAGCGCAAGGCGGGCTCGGACTGGGTTTGATGATCGTTCAGAAAATCATCGAGATGCACGGGGGAAACGTCGAAGTCAAAAGCGAAGGGCTCGGCAAAGGCAGCGAATTCGTAATACGCTTGCCGCTCTGCGAGCAGGTGTGCGTGGTTCCCGGATTGTAGGATGCGGTTTGTGCCTCACCGCATCCTACGTTCTCGTTTCTTGATTACAAGTCAGTTTGTAGGATGTGGTGACCGAAGTGAACCGCATCGATTGCGAACGATGCGCTTCCAATCGCAAACGGTCGCTTTAGTCGCGACCCTTCCTTCGTCAGCACATCCTATAGACGAGGCTCAATGCAGCTTGATCTTCGGCCTCAATCTCCGCCGGAAGAATCCCGAGACCATCAGCATGCTGACCCGGATCGGTCCGAATAGCGCCAGTTGGTGCATCTTGTAGAGCGAAAGGTAAACCAGCCGGGCTATCAGGCCCTCGATCATCACCGTGCCCATCAGATTGCCCATCAGATTGCCGACGGTGCTGTATTTGCCGAGCGATACCAGCGAGCCGTAGTCCTTGTATCGGTAGGTGAGCATGGACTTGCCCTCCAGTTTTCGACGGAGATTCTTCAGGACGAGGGTGGCTTGCTGATGGGCGGATTGGGCGCGTGGCGGAACGGTGGAGTTTTTTTCCGGCCAAGGGCAGGCGGCGCAGTCGCCGATGGCGAAGATGTCGTCGTCGACGGTGGTTTGCAGGGTGGGGCGGACCACGACCTGGTTGATCCGGTTGGTTTCGAGATCCGCGATGGTCTTGAGAAAATCGGGTGCTTTGACGCCGGCAGCCCAGACTTTCAGCGCCGCCGGGATGAATCGGCCGCTTTGGGTCTTCATGCCGTCCTTGGTAACTTCCACCACACGCTCGCCGAGATGGACCTGAATGCCGAGTTTTTCCAGCTGTTTGAGCGTGGATTTGGAGAGGCGCTCGGGCAGTTCCGGGAGCAATCGGTCGGCGGCCTCGATGATGTGAATCTGGAGGTCGGACGGCTTCACGTTATCGAGCCCGTAGGCGCTCAATAGCCGTGTGGCCTGATGAAGCTGGGCGGACAGCTCGATGCCCGTGGCGCCTCCGCCGACGATGGCGACGTCCAATTGACCGGTTTCCTTGACGCCTCCGGTGGCGTGGGCGTGGAAATACGCTTCCAGCAGCCGGTTTTGGAACTGTTCCGCCTGGTCGGTGGTATCCAGGAACAGGCAATGTTCGGCCACGCCGGTGATGCCGAAATCGTTGCAGATGCTGCCCACGGCGATGACCAGCATGTCGTAGGGATGGGTGCGGGGCGGCATGATTTCTTCGCCCTTTTCGTTCACCATCGCCGCCAGATGGACTTGTTTGTTGGTGCGATCGAGACCGTCCATGCGGCCCAATACGTACCGGAAACCGTTGCTGCTCGCCTGGGCTAGATAATCCAGTTCGTCGTCGTGGGAATCCAGGGTGCCGGCGGCCACTTCGTGCAGCAGCGGTTTCCAGATGTGAGTGCGGCTGCAATCGATCAGCGTGATATCGGCCTTCTTCCGGCCAAGGCTCTTGCCGAGCTGCGTAACCAGTTCCAGACCGCCGGCGCCGCCGCCGACCACCACGATCCTGGGCCGGTTTTCACTTGTTTTAGATTCGCTCATATCCTCTCCCCCCTTTTTTAATAGATGACTGATCTAAGACTGGAATAAGCCGGTCTTGCCCCCTTGAAAGGGCGGTACCCGTTCCCGGCATTTTCGCGTCTTGCCGAAAATGTGATGCTTATCCCGTGCGTAATTCTTTTCCGGTGCTTTGCTTGGTATAAGCATCCGTCTGAAGCGGCGTTGATGGGACGGCTGCGTAAATCCGCTGAAACAATCGATGAGTCTACGCTGTTATCGATGGCGAATTGATCGGTATGCCAAAACCGCTAGTCCAAACTGTGATAGCGGAAAAATGCGACATCGAGCGCCTCCCGAATATTCGCTGAAGCCGGCTCCCCCGGCCCGCTGGCGGTCCGGATTGAGTCGCGCCGATGACGGATTACCGTGAGATGTTCGGCCGCTGCGGATTCTGCCACAGCCGAAGGTCCGATGTCTTTAATCCGGTGTGCGTCGAGGAACGCGGTGGATGTTCGTCTTAGCCCTTGCTAATATTCGAGCATAGGATTTGGTTATCGGTTGGCTGAAGAACTAGCGATGAGTCGGTTTGTCTTACGGACGTTAATCAGATGTGTGCCCCACAGGATTTTGTGCTGAATTCCGAGTTTCCAAATCCCATTCCCGATTGGAGCGACCAAATTCCTGTTCCGCTCGTTACTATTCGACTGGCCGATCAAAAGCTGCTTTTTCTCAATCGCCCGGCTCGCGAACTTTTCGGCGATACCGTCAAACCCGGACTCGATGTGTCGGTGCTGTTCGACGACCCTAATGCTCTGCGGCAGTTGCTCGAATCGGTGTGCTCTGACAAGAAGACGGTCCGTTCGGAGGCGCTTCTTAAGAACGCGTCGAACAAACACCATAAGTATTCGATCGACGCAAGCGCGGCCGAGCTGGACGGCGAGCCTATCGCCGTGTTGTCCTTGATCGATGTGCCCGCCTATATACCCCAGCCGGAAGAAGCCGAGTTTCGTTCCAACATCGCTTTGTGGCGGGGGGTGTTCGACCAGGCGGCCGTCGGGATCGCTTTGTTGGATACGAATTTTCGGTTTATCGAGGTGAATCGGCGTTGGTTGGAACTGTTCGGATACACCGCCGACGAAATGAGCGCGTTATCTCCGAGCGATCTCATTTCCTCGGAAGACAGTTTCGTATCGCGCGAACGAGCCGAGGCGCTTTTGGGCGGTGAAGTCGACCAATACCGGGGAGAGAAGCGTTTGGTCCGAAAGGACGGAAGCGTATTCTGGGGCGATTTGTCCGCGAGCATGCTGCGGGACGGGAAAGATACGGTATCCGTGATTTTAACTTTTCTGATCGACATTACCGATCGCAAGCTGGCGGAAGATAAATTGCAGGCCAGCAACGAGCGGCTCGAAGCGCAATTGGCCGAGAACCGGATATTGCAGGAAAAACTGAGAGATTTGGCGGTACGCGATCCGCTGACGTCGCTGTTCAACCGGCGGTACATGGAAGAGACCCTGAGGCGCGAGTTGTCACGATCGGCCCGGGAAGATCAGCCGCTCAGTCTGGTCATGATCGACATCGACCATTTCAAGCAACTCAACGACACTTATGGTCATCCGGCGGGGGATCTGGTCCTGAAGGAACTGGCAGCACTGTTGCTGCGCCACCTGCGCAGCGAGGACATCGTCTGCCGCTTCGGCGGCGAGGAATTCGTGGCCATTCTGCCGGGCGCTCCGTTGTTGACGGCGGCTCAGCGAGCCGAATCCTGGCGTTTGGCGTTTCAGGAATTACACATCGTTTATGAAGACCAAGTATTAACCAGCACGCTCTCGATGGGGATCGCGGAATATCCTCGTCATGGCGCGACCAGCGAGGACCTTCTGTTCCAGGCCGATAGTGCGATGTACATGGCCAAGCGTGCGGGAGGCAATCGGGTGATGGTCTGGGGTTGAGTAGTCTTTGGCGCTGGTGCGCCGTTTGCTTGTCTTGCTCGACCTTGTGTGTTTATACGGATTTTCATGAAGCATTCTCTGTCTCGCTCTGATATCTCTTCTCACGCTATCGATGACTTGGAGGCGCGGCTGATGGCTGCTGCCGGCGGGGCCGAACGCGGCAAGATCGCCGAGGCCCTGAACCTCGCCCGCAGGGCGCGGGATCAAGATACGATCGTCAGGCCGCGCGGCATCGACGTCGCGGATATTCTCCTCGGGATCAAGGCCGATGGGCTCACGCTGCAGGTTGCGCTGCTGAGCGATCCTTATCTCCGCGATACGCTCAAGGAAGCCGACATCAAGGCCCAATTCGGGGAGACCGTCGCCGATTTGGTGCAGAAGGTCAATTGGCTCAACACCTTCGACGAATACCGTCCGACCGAAATCAAGGAGCCCGCCCAGGCGGAACTCTTGCGCCGCATGCTTTTATCGGTGGTCAACGACGTGCGTGCGGTGCTGGTCAAGCTCGCCTATCGTCTGCAGCGCTTGCGGCTGCTCAAGAATCAGGACGGCGAGTTGCGCCAAAGGATCGCCATGGAAACCCTGGACGTGTTCGCGCCCCTGGCGAACCGGCTGGGCGTGGGGCAGCTCAAGTGGGAGCTGGAGGATCTCGCTTTTCGCTATCTAAACCCCGACAAATACCGCGATCTTGCCAACCAGTTGGCGACCAACCGCGCCACGCGGGAAGCTTTCGTCGGTCAATTCATCGAGATACTGCGGCAGGAATTGGAAGCGAACCATATCCACGCCAAGGTTTACGGCCGTCCCAAGCACATCTACAGCATTTATCGGAAGACGCAGCGCAAGGAGCTGGACCTGGAGGAGCTGTATGACCTGCACGCCGTAAGGGTCATCGTCGACGATGTTGCGACCTGTTATGCGGTGCTCGGTCTGGTGCACGGCCGCTGGCTCCACGTTCCCAAGGAGTTCGACGATTACATCGCCAACCCCAAGGAAAACGGCTATCAATCGCTGCACACGGTGGTGATCGGACCCGAAGGCCGGCCGGTCGAAGTTCAGATTCGCACCCAGGCCATGCACGATTTCGCCGAATACGGTGTCGCGGCTCACTGGCGATATAAGGAAGGCGGCAAGCAGGACGCGGTTCTCGATCGCAGCATCAATGCCCTGCGCCGCCTGCTGGAAAGCAGGGACGACGATCAGTCGATGCTGGAGGATTTCCGCGCCGAACTGTTCGAGGACCAGATCTTCGTGCTGACGCCGAAAGGGCAGGTGGTCCGGTTAAGTAAAGGAGCGACGCCGCTGGATTTCGCCTATCACATCCACACCGAGGTGGGGCACCGCTGCCGCGGCGCGAAGGTCAACGGACGTATCGTGCCGTTGACCTATTCGCTTAAGTCCGGCGAAAAGGTCGAAATTCTCACCGCCAAGCACGGCGGCCCGAGCCTCGGGTGGCTGGATCCGCACCTGGGTTATGTCAGGACCGGCCACGCGCGTACCAAGATCCGCCAATGGTTCAAGCAGCAGGATCATGAAAAGCATCTTCGCGCCGGGAAATCCATTCTGGACCGGGAGCGGCAGAAGCTGGGCATCAAGGACGTCGATCTGGACGAGCTGGCACGGCATTTCCATTTGCCGCGCGGGGACGATCTGCTGCTGGCCGTCGGCCGCGCCGACATCGCTCCGGCCCAGCTGGCCAACGCCTTGAAGCTTCCGGAATGGCAGCCGAAGGTTCCGGCGGCTCCCCCGGCGAAAAAACCCTTGCCGCCGGCGACGGGCAAGGCATCGGAAGAGGTGACCATCCAGGGAGTCCGCAACCTTCTGACCTATTTCGCCCATTGCTGCGAGCCCAAGCCCGGCGATCGGATCATCGGCTATGTGACGGTGGGCAAGGGCGTCGCCATCCATCGCCAGGATTGCGACAACATCATTCAGTTGCCGCCCCGCAAGATGAGCCGTCTGATCGACGTGGCCTGGGGTACGGAGCCGGAAGCGTTCCCGGTGGAGCTCGAAGTCAAGGCGCTGGATCGAAAGGGGCTGCTCAAGGACATCACCCATATTCTGGCGCACGAACATATCAATATCGTGCGCACCCACAGCGAGACCAACGGGGACGATCAGTCGGTCGTCATGAGGATCACGGCCGAGGTATCGGACCCCGGACAGCTCAGCTCGGTGCTGGACAAGATCGGCCAGGTGCACAACGTGTTCAGCGCCAGGCGCTTGCAGCACGGGTGAGGGGTTGTGATTTCTTTTCGCATTAGTCGCTTTGGTAAAACGTGCCGCTGATCGCGGCGACTGCTTTGGAGCGGGTCTCGCCCCGCTGGCGAGTTACTTTTGCAAACCCTATCCATGGGGTTTGCCCTTCGGGCCAGCCTTTGGCTGTCCAAACTCGCTCCCGGCGAGTTTGTCTTTGCTTGCCCAAAGACAAATTTGTCGGGAACAAATTTGGACGCGCGAAGTGCGCCCGAAGGGTTTGCGCCAGGACAGGCGCAAATCCAAAGTAACCCAAAGAAAGGGCACCCGGATGGCGCGCTGATCCTGCGCTTCGCCGCCTTGATCCGGGGGCGACAAAAGGCACGTCCGTGTGCCTTTGTCGCCGCACGCGATCCCTCGCGTGCCCCTTCGGGCGGTTCCGACTCAAGCCGGCGATGCTCGGGCGCGCCATAACGGGAAAAAAACAGAAGACCGAAATGTTCTATACGTAATACGTAGTCTCCTTAGTGTTGCCCCCATCGGTCGATCATTGCGCCAAGCCAGCCCCGGGAATAGGCCAAACCGTGATAGATCGCCAACGCCAGACGCGCCCAGCGGATATAGAGCCCCGGCCGCCGGATCAAACGGGCGAACCGGAATACCGGATGGCTCCAGGCCGTGATCAGGCTGCGAAACCGGTAAATCAGTTTTCTTCGGGCGGATAGGCCTCGGGAATCCGGCGGTACACGCTTGCTCGGCTTCACGCCGGGACGCCGCCAACTCAGTCGATAGGCGAGACCCTCCCGGCGCTGCCGAAAACCCGCGGCCTGGGTTTGTTCGACGAACCGGGCGTCGACCGGCGTCAGGTGCAGCCGGCCTTGTTCGAACCCGGTCGTCACGAGCCGTTCCATTTCCGGCGAGCGGACGATGACCACATTCGTGCCGCGCCCGTCGGATGAATAAGGTTCCACCCAGGCATCGCCGAAGGCGATGTCGGCCGTTTCCGCGACCACGTCGTCGCAGGCGTTGCAGGCCGAGTTCTGAAAAAAACCGGCGCCCCAGTCGCCGTCCGCCAGATGCCACCAGTCCTTCTGTACCACTTGCCCGTTCCTGAGCGTCAATTGAGCGGTGTACCAGTTCGCCGGACGATCGGGATCTTTGCGGCGGAATTCGACACCTTGAACGTCGTCTACCGGGACACCCATTTGCCAGGCGAAGCTTTCCACGAAACGGGCACTCTTCATGTGGCCGCAGAATAGCCCTAAGGTGAACCGAATGCGTTCGCGAAACACGGGATCATAGCGGCGGAGGAGTTGTACCGCCTTGATGAAACAGGGGACTCCGACCACGGCATAGCGTCCCGGATTCGCCCGGATGAGTCCGAGCGCGTCCGATAATTCCACCGGATAATAGCGCGACTTCGCGCCAGCCAGGATTTCGTCCTCGGTGCGCGAGATCCGATAACGGAAGAACAGCCCGTCGCGCTTCGGGTCCGTGGCCGCGACATGCGCCGCGCCGTCGATCCGCCCGCTGCGCAGCAATTCCGCCAAAACCCAGCTGACCATGCCGCCCGAGCTTCCACGCTCGCGGAAGTCCTTTTCGGCCACGTAACCCACGTAGGCGGCTCGAAAATGTCCCACGGCGGAATCGTGCCGGCCGGCATCCGGAAAAAGCTGCTCGGCCAGCTCGTTCTCGTCCCTTGCACCAGGCGAAAACGGGCAGATTCGCGCGAACTCCGAGGATCTGCGGCGCAGCCATTCGGGAGACCCTGTCGGCTTATATTGCCCGTACCGGTCCAGCTCCATCCGCGAGGCGAAGGCATTCGCCCGTGCCACGCAACTGCCGCAGCCGATGCAGAGATCAGAATCCACGATGTCCCGCGGACTGAAGGTCTGTCGATCGGCTGGGGTCGGCATCGGTCAATCCAATGCGTGATCGAGAAATTCGTTCGACTGTCGACGGAGCCGATCGACCCGGTCGAGTATCCGGGAATCCAAAAGTTCGCTCAGGCAGACGTCGTAAGTGGTCGCCGTCGAATCTTCCGATAGTAGACGCTTTTCTCCGCCGATCATGGCCATCAAGTTTTCGATCTTGGTGGACCGGTACGGGGAGCGCTCGGAGACGAAAGGTTTGGCATGGCGGAGGGCAAAAATACAGCCGTGGAAGAAGTTGGTCGCTACCGCTTCCGCACGGGCCATGGCATGGGCGAAATCCTGCGGACCGGCGGTGATCCATTGCTGATCGGCCCAGTCGTTCCGATAGCCCAGGCTGACCATCGGATAGCCGTGCGATCTGGCCCAGCGCCTAACATTTCGGCCGAATGCCTCGGAGAAATTGTGCCCATAGACCGCTACGAAAGGCCGATCCGGCCCGCGCCAGATTCCTTCCGGTCTCGGCATGAACTGAAGACAGGGGTCGAGCACCAATTCCGGTTCGAAGCCGAGCGCGTTTTGAATAATGGCGCGGGAGTTGTCGTCGCGAACCGAAATCGCCTCGAACCTGCGCAGTCGATCCGCCCAAGCCGGTTCGAGTTCTTGCGAAGCGTCGTAATTGCCGAAACTGGCGCCATAGGAAACCAGCCGTGCCCCGATGCCGGCGCCGAAGAACAGTGGACATCCGCCATACCAGGGGTGTCTCAGATTCCACACTTCGTCGCTGCCGACGATCACCCGATCGAAGCTTTCCAGATTGCTCGCATGTTCGAGGTTGAAGCGCGGCGAACGCGGCAGCTTGGAAATGGCACGGAGAAACTTGAGGAGCTTCAAGCCGTAGAGCAGGTAGTCCATGCTTGGAACCGACGTCGGCAGGACAGGGCGGAGTGCGCACGTCCATTCGGCGCGTTTGATCCGCCAGGCATCGTGATCCAGGATCACGGCCTCGTGCCCGCGCGAGCGTAGTTCCTCCACCAGGCAACGCGCTTGCCAGTAGCTGCCGTAATTGATGCAGCGGTGAAAGGTCAGGATTCCCATCCTTGGCTTAGGATTCCCCATAGCGTTCCGTTCCTGCTTTAACGATTAGATGGCGCGCGAAAAGCGATGTGCGGCACGGTCCAAGAAAATATGATTGTTTATGGCGACCCAAGCTACGAAGAGCCTGTTACCGCCACGCTCGGCCGGGTTCGGCAATGGGCCGAGCGTGCGAGCGGCCATGCGCCGGATCGAACGGATTCGTCGGCAAAGGATTGCCGACCTACCGATCTATGCCGCCGAGTAGGTCGGGAATCCTTTCCCGACGCAATGGATGGGCAAGCGGATACGGCGCCACAGTATGCGGCGGGCGAAGGACGGGACGCCCGCCGAAGGCTGCTGATCGACGCGGGACAACTGGAGCAAGCCCTGGCCGACCGGGTGGAAAACGACACGCTCGTAGAACGCATCATGAGCGTCACCGATCTCGCCGCCGACGCGTTTCTCCACGATTCCGATCTCGGGCCACTCCAAGAAGCGCTCGCCCAACTCGAACTGCCGGTGGATTTGACGGTGCGCGTCAAAGTGCCGGAAGGATTTGCATTCTACGCGCTCTATCCGGAGCAATACGCCCAAGCCGCGAGATTATGGGTTCGCAATCATGCGGATTCCGATTCGCGGCGGGCGGTGGTGGTCGGCATTCGCAGCGTCGGGACCAGTCTTTCGGCGGTGGTGGCGCGGGAGCTGGCTCAAGCCGGATGGAACGTGCGACGGCTGACGGTCAGGCCGTCGGGGCACCCGTATGCGCGGCGCGCGGCGATTCCTCGCGAGGCGGTTCAAGGAGCGGTTTTCGGATTGGTCGTCGACGAAGGGCCCGGGCTATCCGGCTCGTCGATGGCGGCCGCGGCTCAAGCGCTGGTCGAAGCGGGACTCGATCGATCCGGAATCGGCTTTTTTCCGGGACATGACCGCGGCCCCGGAAACGCCGGAACCGAAGACGTGCGGAGGTGGTGGAGCGATACGCCGAGGTATGTCGTCGGGCCGAGCGAAATGGCTTGGCAAGGCCGGCCGCTAGCGGAAGAGCTGGCATATCGCAGCGGCCCGGCCGTTCGGGTGGACGATCTGAGCGGCGGGATGTGGCGGCATGCCGTCTATCGGCATGAGCAGGAATGGCCGGCGGCGTTCGTCGCATTCGAGCGGGCCAAATATCGGGTGGTGCGGCGTGACGGCTCGTCGGTGCTGTGGAAATTCGAAGGACTGGCCGGCGGGGCGGAGGCGGTCAGGGATAGCATGGCATGGCTGGCTCAACGCGGATGGACCATGGCTCCTCTGGATTCCGCCCACGGTTTCGTGGCGAGGCTCTGGATCGAAGGCAAGCCGCTTCAAATAGATCAATGCAATACCGCTGTTCTGGATCGAATCGGGCGCTACATCGTCGATGCGGCCGGTACCGCGCTTTCGATTTCCGAGCAAAGGACATCGCTGGAGCGGCTCAAAGAGATGTTGTACTGGAACACTCGGGAAAGTCTGGGAGAGGCCTTGGCAACGCGTACGCTACGGTGGAACGGGTTGGTCCCGGAGCATCCATGGCCAGCCTACGGCGATGGGCGGCTGGCACCCGAGGAGTGGATACGCTCGATCGACGGGAGGCTGATCAAGGTCGATTGCGCCGGGCATTCGACGGATCATACGGTAATCGGACGTCAGCCCCTGATTTGGGACTTGGCGGGCGCGACGGTCGAATGGCGGCTCGATAGCGAAACCGTCCGGCCTTTGCTGAGTGCGTTCGCCGATGCGGGCGGCGAGTTGCCTACACCGGGGACGCTGGCCTTTTACTGCGCGGCCTATGCCGCGTTTCGCTTGGGACAGTGCGCGATCTGCGCCGGCATGAGCGATCCGAGCGAGCAGCGGCGGCTCCTTCGCGCCGGCGATTTCTACGAGTCGCAACTGTTTCGAATTCTCGCTTAGTAAGGCATGGGTAATTCGCTGCCCGTATTGTTGACGCAAAGCACCCACGGGCCATGGTCGAAGATGGCGACGATGCTGACCGAGGCCAGTCCGATCTCGATGCGCATAAAGAGATCCAAAGGCACGCCCAGAAAATAGGCGAGGGCGGCTTTGATCACGTCGCCGTGGCTCACCAGGGCGATGCATTCGTCCGGGTGTTTTTCGCGCAGGCGGAGCATTTCGCCGACGATGCGGGCTTGCGTCTCGACCATCGCTTCGCCGTTGGGGACGCGTGTCCCGCTGCGGAAACTATTCCATCGGGCAAAGGTTTCCAGACGGCGGAGATCTTCGAGCTTCCTTCCGGTCCAGTCGCCGAGATCGATCTCGTGGAGGGTTTCGAGGAACTGAACCGGCAGGCCGAGCCGTTCGGACAAGAATTCGGCCGTCTCGCGGGTTCGGTCGGCCGGACTCGAATAAAGAGCCGCAACCGGCAGACGGGCGACCCGTTCTGCCATCTCGGCGGCCTGATTCCGGCCAAGTTCACTGAGATGCACGTCCTGCGTCCGGCCGGCGATGGTGTCGCCGCCCAAGAGATGCGCGCCGTGGCGAATCAGCAGAAACGTGGTCATCACGTGTAGCGCCGGGTCATTTCGACGCAGAATTCGGCGAATTCCTCCACGCGTTGCGGCGGGCTGGTGTGGTGGGCGTTGATGCCGCGGTGCTCGGGGGTGAAGCAGTAGGTTACGGTTACCCGTAAGGGTTCGAGCGCCCGCATCTGCCGGTCGAACCAGTCGAGTGCGTTCGGCCGAAAACGGTCGGCCCAGCTCAGGCCGGTACGTAGATAGGTGACGCCCAAATCTTTCATGATTCGCACGGCGTCGTCGAGCCGGTGGTCCTCGAAATGAAACCACTGGCACAGGCCCATTTCCGGCGCATACTCGTAGAAATGCCGAAAAGCGCGTTTGGGCATGCCGTCTTCCCGCAGCAGGCCCATGTAGAAATGGCGGTAATAGGACGAGCCTTCGGCCTCGCGGTGACGGGTCGTGGCGGGCCAGGCTCTGGGCAGGTCGTAAAGGCTGTACCAGTGAATCCGCGGCGCCTGCTCCAGCAGCAGTTCCGCGGTTCGCTTGAGCCCGAATTCCTGCACTTCCTCGGCGCCGAAGCTGGAGACGCCGACCTCGGATATCCAGATGGGCTTGTCGTCGACGACGCTGCGAATTTCGTTCAGCTTGTCGGGCCATTCGTGAATCTGCCAGTGGTTCCAGTCCAGCGGAAACCCGTGGACGGCCACGGCATCCATGCGCGGAATGACGCCGTAGTTTTTCATCCGTTCCATGAACAAGGGATCGATGGGAGAGATGCCCCCGAGGACGACCGGGAGTTTCGGATGTTCCTCGTGCAGGGCGTCGGCCGTGAGATTCACCATTTCGGCGAAAAGACTCCAATCCTGGTCGATCTCGAAATCCCAGTGGGATTTGTTGTTGGGTTCGTTCCAGAGCATCACTGCTTCGATCATGATTTCCCTCCGCAAAGCTGTAGCGGGTCGCAAAAGCCTCGTTCCTTTTAGGGTGTCGCAAACGCTCGTCTTGGAAGCGCTAGAGCATTTTCTGATTCGGTGTAAGGGAGCCCCATATGTAGGTCGGCAATCCCTTGCCGACGTACCGGCTCGGCAAAGGGCTTTGTCGGAAGGGTCGCGACTAAAGCGACCGTTTGCGATTGGGAAGGGATTGCCGACCTACGTTCTTCCCGCCCTACACAAATCCGTACACCAGGATGAAAAACGCTCTAAGTACATTCAGGGAAGTCTTGCGGCATACGCACCACTACAGGAGAAACCCGCCAATCAAACTAATCTGTCGAGATTCCGTAAAAGTTTACGGAATGTACTTAGGACGAGCCTTCCCGACGCCATCGGTCGGCCAAGTGGAGCCGTCGGCGAGGGATTGCCGCCCTGCAACCGTGCCACTGTGTAGGTCGGGAATCCTTTCCAATCGCAAACGGCCTGGCCGGGAGCGCCGGCCAGCCCCTTCCCGACGCAATGCCCCATCCAGCGGATTCATCCGCCAGGGACGGCCGACCGACGATTTTTCGCCGGCGACTTTTCGTAGGCTCGAAAGGTATACCGTTCCCGGCAAACCGCCAATGCTTATTCCGGCCTACGGTTTTCTCCCGCGACAGGGATAGACCGCCCGATGATCCCAGTCTTCCAGGTTCAGTTCGGTCCTGCGGCAGACGTAGACCTCCTCCTCCGGACGGTCGAGGATATCGAAGCCCGCGCTGCGCAGCATCGCTTCGGTGCCGGCGCGGTTGGGAATCCACCAGTTGGTGGGATCGCCGGAATAGCGGTGTTCTATGAAATGCATCCTGGGAAAACCTGGCCGGTCGAAGACATCCCGTTCCTCGAAGCCGTAGTCCCGTCCTACCGCCTCGATCTCCGGGCTGCCGCGCTGCATGGACTGGAACAGCAGCAGGTCGCGGGCGACGTGTTCGTGGATCAGGTCCAGCGCCAGCAAGGGATGGCGCAGGTGATAGAACACGCCCATGAAGATCACCAGACCGAAGGTTTCGCCGAGGTCGGCGATGTCGTAGACGGACAGCCGGCGAAATTCGATGTCGAGCCCTTTGACCTCGGCCGCGAAGCGGGCCTGGGCCAGATAAGCCTCGTCCGAGTCGATGCCGACGACCCGCTCGGCACCGCGCTTTTTCATCTCGATGGCGTAAAAACCCGCGTTGCAGCCGATGTCGAGCACCGATCGGCCGCTCAAATCGGCGGGAAGCGCGTCGGCGAATTGCCGCCACTTGACGGCGGGATAATCTCCGAGGAAATGATCGGGAGCGGTATGTACGCCGTCGAGGTCGAGATTGTGGAACCATTCGCCGAGCTCGCGGACGCGCCGCTCGATGCGGTCGCGGGTCCAGACGGTGGTCCCGTCCGTTTCGGTGGGTTCGATCATGGCGACTCCGTCAACGCGGCGCCTTGCCGCGTATGAATGCCTCCGTACGGGCACGGGCTTCGGCATCGGTGAACTGTTCGGGCGGGGATTTCATGAACCAGGCGGCCGGTCCGATCAGCGCTCCGCCGATGCCCCGATCGAGCGCCAGCTTGACGCAGCGCACCGCGTCGATGACCACGCCGGCGGAGTTGGGCGAATCCCAGACTTCCAGCTTGAGTTCGCCGTGCAGCGGCACGTTGCCGAAGGTCGTGCCTTCCAGCCGGATGTAGCAGAACTTGCGGTCGGTGAGCCAGGGCACGTAGTCGCTGGGCCCGACGTGGGCTTCGGCGTCGGACAGGGCATGGTCGAGCTGGCTGGTCACGGCGCGGGTCTTGGAGAGCTTCTTGGACTCCAGCCGTTCCCGTTCGAGCATGTTCAAAAAGTCCGTGTTGCCGCCGAAATTGAGCTGATAGGTGCGGTCCAGCCGGACGCCGCGCTCGCGGAAGAGATTCGCCAGCACCCGGTGGACGATGGTGGCGCCCACCTGCGATTTGATGTCGTCGCCGATGAGAGGAAGGTTCTTTTCCTCGAAACGCTTGCGCCAGCGGAGGTTCGAGGCGATGAACACGGGAATGCAGTTGACCATGCCGCAGTCCGCTTCGAGAGCCTGCTCGGCATAGAACTCGGTAGCCTTTTGGGCGCCGACGGGAAGATAGGAGACGACCACGTCGGTGGCGGTATCGCGGAGCACCTGGGCAATATCTGAGGGCGGATCGGGCGATTCCTCGATGACTTCCCGGAGATACTTGCCGAGGCCGTCGAGCGTGATGCCGCGGCGGACTTCGACGCCGATTTCGGGAACTTCGCAGAACCGGTATGTGTTGTTCGGCTCCGCGAAAATGGCTTCGGACAGGTCCTTGCCGACCTTGCTCACATTGATGTCGAAGGCGGCGGAAAACTCGATATCGGAAATATGATAGCCGCCGAGGTTGACGTGCATCAGGCCAGGGACGGCATCGCCGTTCTTCGCCTTGCGGTAGAACTCGACGCCCTGGACCAGCGAGGATGCACAATTGCCGACGCCAACGATGGCAATCCTTACCTTCTTGCGATGCATACTCTCTCCTTGAGCATGTCTGGCAGATCGGGAGCGGCCTACGAGACCGTCCGGTTATGGCCGCGGTTTCCTCCCTGGAATAGGCGCAGGGACGGCATTCATTGCCGGAAGCGCCGGAGGAAAGTAGATCCCGGTTCGAATATATTTTTCGAGATTAATTTTTGCAAGAAGTTTCGCGGCGTACGGCGGGTTTCACTCCGTTAACCCGCCCTACGAGCTGGGTAGGGCGGGTTACGCGAGTACGCTAACCTGCCCTACAACCTTCGTCGGGAACGGATTCCCGACCTACTCGAGGTTCGGAACGAAACCGTGCCTCAGCGTGTTCTCGCTCACCACCCGAGTCCACAGAAACTGCTTGAGATAATCGGGGCCGCCGGCCTGTACGCCGGTTCCCGAAAGCCGGGTGCCGCCGAAGGGCTGCGCGCCGACCCGGGCGCCGGTGGTGCGGCGGTTGAGATACAAATTGCCGACGCGATACCGTTCCCGCGCGAGATCGAGATGTTCCGGAAGGCGCGAAAAAACGCCGCCGGTCAGAGCGTAGTCCGATTCCAGCGCCAGCGTGAGCGCGGCCTCGAAGGTGGGCGCGCGCAGCACGGCCAGCACGGGGCCGAAGATTTCCTCCCGCGCTAAACGGTGATGGGACTCGATGCCGGTGATTATGGCGGGCGGACAATAGAAACCGTCCGCGGGAACGCGTCCGAGATAATGAAGGCGACCCTCGGTCCGGCCGAGCTCGATATAGCTCATGGCCTTCTGCTGCGCATCGCGGGTGATCATCGGTCCGAAAAGAAATGCCGGATCTTCGGGCGGACCGTAGTCGTAGCTGTCGAGGGTTTCCGTCAGCCGTTTCACCAGCCGGTCGTGAACCCGGCCGACGGCGATGAGACGGGAGCAGGCCGAGCATTTCTGGCCCTGGTAGCCGAACGCGGAGTACAGGGTTTGGGCGACCGCTTCGTCCAGATCGGCGTCCTCGTCGACGATGATCGCGTTCTTGCCGCCCATTTCGCAGACCACCTGCTTGATGTACCGTTGCTCCGGCGCGAGCGTGTGCGCCTCCCGAAGAATCTCCAGGCCCACCGTCTTGGAGCCGGTAAATGCAATGACATGCACGTCCGGATGCTTGACCAGATACCGCCCGACCGTTGCGCCGCTCCCCGGCAGGAGCTGGCACACGCCGGGCGGAAAACCGGCCTGGTCGAGGACGGACTTGAATCCGTGGGCGACGAGATTGGCGGGTGTCGCCGGCTTCACGATAGCGGTATTGCCGGCGACCAGCGCCGCCGCGGTCATGCCGGTGAGAATCGCCAGAGGGAAATTCCAGGGCGGAATCACGGCGGCGACGCCGCGCGGCTCGTAGCGAAGATGATTCGGCTCGCCGGGAAAGCAGCGGGTGGGCCGCCAACCGGCCAGTTGCTCCATCCGGTAGGGGTAATAGCGCAAGTAGTCGACGGCTTCCGCCACGTCCGCGTCGGCCTCGCGCCAATTCTTTCCCGTTTCCAGAACCTGCCAGGCGGCCAGTTCGCCGCGGCGAGCGTCCATGATGTCCGCCGCCCGCCGGCACAGCGCGACCCGAGCGGCGGCGGGCGTGTCGCGCCAGCCGGGGAATGCGCGGTACGCATTGCGGACGGCACGGTCGGCATGGGTGACATCGGCAACCGCCACATGTCCCAGAATCTCGGACGGTCGCGCCGGATTTCTCGATACTTCCAGCTCCGCGCCCTGCGGCGGAACGCCGGCCATGTCCAGCGGGTAGGTCGCGCCCAGTTTCGTACGCACCGCCGCCAGCGACCTTCGGAATTCCTGGCGAACCCGGTCGTGGCTGAAGTCCTTTAACGGGGCATTGAGAAAGGCGGGAGAAAGTGTTTCGGTTCCGGGTTCGTGCGGGTCGGGCGCCGCCAGAAGGTCGTCCAAATCGGCGCCTTCGACATAGGTTTGCCGCAGAATGGACGTGTTGGCGGTATTTTCCATCAAGCGCCGGATCAGATAGGCGATGCCCGGAATCAGCTCTCCCGTGGGGAGATAAACCCGGAGCGCGATGTCGGATGCGGCGACGGCGTGGCGCAAGGGCTCGGCCATGCCGTACAGCATCTGGACCTCCCAGTCGGCCGTGGAAAGACCTTGCCGGGACGCCGACGCGATGGAGTAGGCGAGACTCCGAAGATTATGGCTGCCCACGGCGGGATAGACAGCATCTGCATGCCGGAACAAGAGATCGAGCAGCGATTCGAACTGGGCGTCGGTAGCCGATTTGTCGAGAAACACCGGCACCGGCCAGTTGCGCTGCTCGGCGAGCGCAACTTCCGTGTCCCAGTACGCGCCTTTGACCAGACGCACGGAAATCCGGCGTTTTTCCCGCTCCGCCCAGTCGATCAGTTCTCGGAGATCGTCCGCGGTCTCCGGAAGATAAGCTTGCAGCGCGATGCCGGGATGCCAGCCGTCATCTCCCTCGCTTTCGACCAGGTCGCGGAACAGGCGGAACGTCAAGGACTTGAGTTCGTAATGCTCCATGTCCACCGTCATGCCGGCTCCAAGTTTGCGAAGCTTGGCCACCAAGGGCTCCAGCCGGGCGAATACCCGGCGGCGCACGCCGGCGTAGTCGAGCGGATCGAAGTGGGCGGTCAGAGCCGAGAGCTTGACGGAGATATGAATCGGCGGATGCCCGAGCGGCAAGCGGTTCGCCGCCAAAAGATCCAGCAGCGACAAGTATCGGCCCAGATAAATATCGCATTCCCTTTCGCTCAAGGCAGCTTCGCCCACGGCGTCGACCGTAACGGCCGCGGGTATCCGGGAGATGGTATCCAGCGCTCGGTTCAGGCGATCTTCTTGCTCCTCGACAACGAATTGACGCGCAAGGCGCGATACGGCGCGGCGCAGTGCAAAACCGCTGAAGGAATGGCCCCCCAGCTTGAACATGCGGCCCCACAGTCCCCGAAGCCGATCGGCATGAGGCGCCAGATAGTTCTGAAAATGGCGGGCCAGTTCCCGATCGGTTTCCAGTACCGGCAACACGTCGACGAATTGGAACAGCGCGGCGCGTAAGCCTTCGTCATGCATGGCCCGCATCAACACGCGCCCTCTCAGGCCCCGCGGGTCGAATAAGGACGGCGGCGACTCTCCGGCCAAACGGTAAAGGTTTTCGCCGATGTCGCGGACCCTTCGCTCGAAAGCCGTGTCGTTCATGACCCTACCTCAGAGTTGTCCAACGAATTCGGACCTCACCCGCGATGATAGTTCCATGGCGGAAGCCGCAGCGGGCGTCTCCGACAAGGAACAGAGTGCAGCAAATCGTCTCTAAGGGGAAGTGGCATGAGTGTGATAGATTGGAGGCTATTCCAATGCTTTCCGGATCATCTCTCATGGACGACAAAACCTTAAAACCGATACGACTGATCGGCGTGGCCTTCGACCGCGACGCCGAAACGGGGCCGGAATCCTTGCGCCTTCTGGGCTTGGATCGGAGGCTGAGGAGCCGGGGCGTTCCAGCCAACTGGCAAACGATTCTCCATCCGCACCGAATACTGGACAAGGTGCCCAAGGTGGCGGATCTCTGCGAACGAGCGGCACAGGAAACCGAGAGCGCCCTGAGAGCCGGCGAATTTTTCGCCGTATTGGGGGATGACCATTCTTGTGCCGTAGGCTCCTGGACTGGTGCGGCGGCGGCTTTGGCCGAACGAGGCCCTTTGGGGCTGATCTGGATCGACGCCCACATGGACAGCCATGTGCCGGAGACGAGCCCCAGCGGCGCATTGCACGGCATGCCTCTCGCGTGCCTCCTCGGTTTCGGCGAACCGTCTCTGGTGAATTTGGGCGGATTCGGCCCGAAGCTGTTTCCCCGGCATGTTTGCCTGATCGGCGTCCATAGCTTCGAGCCGGCCGAGCAAGCTTTGCTGGAAAGGCTCGGCGTCCGGATCTTCTATTTGGGCGAAGTCCTTCGGCGCGGCCTGAACAACGTCATGGAGGAAGCGTTGTCCATCGTCCAATCCGATACGGCCGGCTTCGGCGTCACCCTCGATCTCGACGCCATCGATCCGAAGGACGCGCCTGGGGTCACGACGCCGGTGGCGGGCGGCATTTCCGGCGAGGAAATGATCGGCGCTTTGGCCATGCTCCAGGGCAATCCGGGCTTTCTCGGCATCGAAATCGTGGAATTCGACCCGCCCCGCGATAGGAGCCGTGCCACGATCTATCTGGCCAGCGATCTCTTGCTGGCTGCCGTGGTTCCCGAGCGAACCGCGCGAGCGGAAGACGTTCTGAGCATCACCGAACGCTATGGCGCGCACAACTACGACACCTTGCCGGTGGTTTTGACCCGAGGCGAGGGCGTCTACCTTTGGGACGTCGAAGGGAAACGCTATCTGGACATGATGGGCGCCTATTCCGCCGCAAGCCATGGTCATGCCCATCCGCGCCTGGTCCGAACCTTGACCGAGCAGGCGAAGCGGCTGGCCATCACCTCGCGGGCCTTTCACAGCGACCGGCTCGCGCCTTTCCTCAAGAGGGCTTGCGAACTGACCGGACAGGACATGGCGCTGCCGATGAACACCGGCGCCGAAGGCGTGGAGACCGCGCTGAAAGCCGCCCGCAAGTGGGCGTATCAGGTCAAGGGCGTGGCTCCCGACAGCGCCGAAATCATCGCCTGTCGAGGCAATTTCCACGGGCGGACTATCGCGATCGTAGGTCTTTCATCCGAGCCCGGCTACCGCGAAGGCTTCGGGCCGTTTCCGCCGGGCTTGAAACTGATTCCGTACGGCGATTCCGCGGCCTTGGCCGATGCGATTACCGAGAACACGGCGGCGTTTCTGGTCGAGCCGGTCCAGGGAGAGGGCGGCATCGTCGTCCCGCCGGCGGGTTATCTCGCCGAATGCGCCCGGATTTGCCGGGAGCGGAAGGTTTTGCTGCTGTGCGACGAGGTTCAGACGGGGCTTGGCCGAACCGGCAAATTCCTGGCTTCCGAGCATGAAGGCGTGAAACCCGACGGCCTGATCCTCGGCAAGGCGTTGGGAGGCGGTTTGCTGCCGGTGTCGGCATTTCTGGCGAGCCGCGAGGTGATGGGCGTTTTCGGCCCGGGCCATCACGGCAGCACCTTCGGCGGCAATCCTCTGGCTGCGGCGGTCGGGCTGGAGGCGCTCAATGTGATCGTCGAGGAAGGGTTGGCCGAGCGCTCGGACGAGCTCGGCGCCCATTTTCTCGAAGGGCTGCGCGCTTTGAGGAGCCCTCTGATTCGCGAGGTCCGCGGCAAAGGTTTGTTCATTGGTCTGGAACTTAACTCAGGTTTCTCCGGCCGCGAGTTCTGTATGAGGCTGATGGAGCACGGGATTCTGACCCGCGAGACCCATCAAACCGTCATCCGATTCGCACCGCCTCTGGTCATCGAACGCAGGGAAGTCGAGTGGGCGGTGGAGATGCTCGAGACCGTCATTCGAGATCTGGAACGCAATTGTCCCGGCAAGGGGTAAAAGCATGCGGCTCCGGTCTTTGCGCTTTTTCCAATTCCACTTGGAAAACGGTGTTCATGGCCGATCAGTTCAGCGATGTCCACAATGCGGAAGGGCAGGTCAATCCCGATGGAACGCCCAGTCCGAGCGGGCAGTTCGGCAAGATCGAGGACTGCGCCATCGTCAAGCTCGCCACCACCTATCGGATCAAGCCCTTGAATACCGACGTGTTCGTCAGCGTGAAAAACCTCTTCGACCAGAACTACATCGTGGATCGCACCCGCGGCATATTGCCGGGCTCGCCGAGACTGGTGCAGGCGGGATTCAAACTAGACTTCCGAGCCTTTCCTGACCGCTCTTAGCCGGTTTGACGCCGCACAAGGACGTACGGCGCAAGGTCATTCCTTGACGCTTCCCAGTACCAGTCCTTCGATGTAGTACTTCTGGAGGACGAGAAACAGGATGATCACCGGCAGCACGGTGAGCACCGAGCCGGCCATCATCAGTTCGGCGTCTTGCACGTGTTCGCCGAGCAGGTTGGCGAGAGCGACCGGCAGCGTGTAAAGATCGCTGTCGGTCAGGATGATGAGCGGCCACATGAAGTCGTTCCAGGTGCCCATGAAGGTGAAGATGGCCAGGGTGACCAGGATCGGCTTGCACAGAGGCAGTACCAGGGTCCGGTAAATCCTGAATTCGCCGGCGCCGTCGATGCGGGCGGCATCCAGCAGGCTGTCCGGAATCGACAGCGCATACTGCCGGATCAGAAAAATGCCGAAAATGCTCGCCATGCCGGGTACGATCACGCCGCTGTAAGTATTCACCAGCCCCATCTCTTTAAGCATCAGGAACAAGGGCAGCATGGCGACCTGCGCCGGAATCACCATGGAGGCCAGAAGCAGACGAAACAGGCGGTCGCGTCCCTTGAACCGCAGCTTGGCGAAGGCGTAGCCCGCCATGGAATTGAGCAGCAGGGAGAGCACGGTGACCGATGTGGCGATCAGCGTGCTGTTCAGGAGATAGGCGGCGAGATTCAAGCGGGAGAACAGCATCCGGTAATGTTCCAGCGTCGGCGCTGCCGGCAGCAGCGGAGGCGGGAACCGGTTCGCCTCGGCCGAAGACATCAAGGACACGGAAACCATCCAGAACAGCGGGAACAGAGTCGCGATCACCGCCGCGATCAGCGCGAGGTGAAGCAGCAGTGTCTTGATCGGTTTTTCGGAAAATACGGCCACTGTCAGATTTCCCGTCGCCTCAATCTCAACTGCAACACTGTCCCCGTCAGAATGATGAGAAACAACGTGAAGGCCACCGCCGCCGCGTAGCCGAGATTCCACCAGCGAAAACCTTCCTGGAACATCAGGAGCGCCACGCTCAGGGTGCTGTTGGCGGGACCGCCCTGGGTCATCACGTAAGGTTCGGCGAAAAGCTGGAAGTAGCCGATCATCGTGATGACGGTGACGAAGACGAAGGTCGGCGCCAGCATGGGCAAGGTGATGTGGCGGAATTGGCGCCAGGTGCTCGCGCCGTCGATCACCGCGGCTTCGTACAAACGGACCGGAATGCTTTGCAGCCCGGCGATGAAGATGATCATGTTGAAGCCGAAATTCTTCCAGATCGCCATCAGGATGATGGCCGGCATGGCCCAGTCGGGGTCGCCCAGCCAGTCGACGGTATCGAGCCCGAGCAGTCCGAGCAGATAATTCAAGAAGCCGTAGCGGGGATGGTAGAGATAGCGCCAGACCACGGCTATCGCCACCAGGGTGGTGACGACCGGCAGGAACAGCAGCGAGCGGAACAGTCCCTTGAACCGGACCAGGCGGTGGTTGACCAAAAGCGCCGCGCCCAGCGACACGGCCACCGACAACGGGCCGCCTACAAGCACGAAATACAGGGTGTTCTTGAGCGCGGTCCAGAACAAGGGGTCGCCGAGCAACCGAAGATAGTTGTCGAGCGCCACAAAGCGCAGCCGTTCGTGGTCGCCGAGGGCGTAGATGTCGAAATCGGTAAAGCTGAGCAGCAGCGACGCCGCGACCGGCAGGAAAAAGAAGACGACGATCAGGATCAAGGCCGGCGCAAGGAACCAGAAGGCGGTATTCGCCGGTAACAGCGGGGTTTTCATGGCGCCCGTTTCCGCAACAGCCAGCGACGCTTTTCGAGAATCCGGTCCACGTCCTTGTCCAGGGCAGCTAAGGCTTGCTCCTCGGTCAATTCGCCGCGCACCGCTTTTTCCGTGTAATGGGCGATTTTGCTGGCGATGCGTTCCCATTCGGGAATTTTCGGCGTGGACACCACCCGCTCCAACTGCGTCTTGAAGGCCTGCGTGCGAGTCGCTGTGGCCAGATCGGGGTGCAGCCAGGCGGAGCGGCGGGCGGGGAGGTCGCCGGTCAGACGGTAAAAGGCAAGCTGTTGTTCGGGTTCGGAGAGAAATTCGATCAGCTTCCAGGCTTGATCTTTACGGCTGGAACTTCGGGCGATCGCGAGACTGGCGCCGCCGGCCAGTGAAACGCCGGGATAACTCTCATCGGGAGCCGGCATCGGCGCGGTGGCCCACCGGCCTTGCATGGACTTCGGAAGCCGGTGTTCGAACTCGACGATATTCCAGGGCCCGGTGACATACATCGCGAAATAGCCGCTGGCGAATTCCTGATAAAGATTGGCGATCTGGGCTTCCGATACGGCGGGTGCATACCCCCGGCGGAAGATGTCGAGATAAAAACGAAAAGCCTGGCGAAAGGCATCGCTCCGGAAATTGCCGAACCGGGCCTCGTCGCGGAGCAGTTCTGACCCCATTTGCAGCGCGAGGATCACCGGGACCTGCCATTCGTTCATGGGCAAGAGCAGCGCGTAGCGGTCTCCACCGGGCAACGCCGCGATTGCCGCCATCGCCGCGAGCCATTCGTTCCAGGTCTTGGGCGGCGCCGAAAAACCGGCCTTGACCAGAATATCGGTACGGTAGAAGAGCAGGCGCGTATCGACATACCAAGGCAGACCGTGAAGCCGTCCGTCGATTTCGTTGGTTTCGATGATGCCCTCGAAATAATCCTCCCGTTGTTGGGCCGTCAGCCTATTGTCAAGACTGTCGACGGCTTTCAGAACGACGAATTCCGGAATCCAAGTATTGCCCAACTGAAAGACATCAGGCATCGCGTCGCCCGCATAGGCGGTCAACAGCTTTTCGTGAGCCGCGCTCCAGGGAATTTGCTGAACCTTGACTTGGAGTTCCGGATGGAGCCGCTCGAATTCGGGCATCAGAGACTGAACCACCTCGCCTTCTTGCCCCATGGCCCAGAATTCGAGAACGGTTTTTTCCCTGTCCCCACCGCACGCGCCAAGCAGGGCGGGCATCAGCAAAAAACCGATCAGGCGCACGTAAGGTTTTCCGGCAGGTGTCGAGACACGGTATTCATTGTTTGTTTATTTATCGCGGGAAAACCCCCGGCTCTGCCGCAATGCCATTAAGTTAAGCCGTCATTCCGGCAGGGATTGCCGAAATCCAGTGCACAAGGAAGTGAGAGGCCTTTGCCGTCCTTGGCGTCTGGACCCCGGCATTCCCTGCCGGGGTGACGTCATTCGTCTTAACTTAACGGCAGTGCGGCTCTGTCGGGGGACTCGCAGAGTTTGACATTTCCGGGAGTCAGGTATTGTCCCAATTTCGCTGGGCCGTCATTCCAATCGCAAACGGGCGTTCTGGGAGCGCCAGAACGCCCCTTCCGGCAGGGATTGCTCACCCCGTCCTTGGGGTTCGTCCTTCGGACCGTGCTGCGCACGTCCAAATTTGCTCCGGGCAAATTTGTGCCGGACAAACCGGCAGGACAGCCGGTTTGCACGCATCGCGCCCGAAGGGTGCCGGGCAGGATCGCCCGGCATGAATCCAGTTCACAGGGATTGTGAATGGTCGAAACCATCCGTGGTCACTGGACCCCGGCACTCCAATCGCAAACGGGCCTTTAGTCGGCCCCTTCCCTGCCGGGGTGACGACATGGCTTTTGCCCGATGGCGGTCAGGCCCCTTTGAGGGGCCAGCCGTCGAAAGCCACCGGCTTTGCCGGTGGATCGTTACTTTTAGAAAGCAGCCGATCGTCAATTTACCACAGCACCAGGCCCGCACGGCGAGACGGTTTGCTCCCGACAACTTGCCGAGTTTCAGCATAGCCCGCGCGTGTGCCGATTGAGGAACGAGGCCGAAGAAAGCCCCCTTCTCCGATCAGAAATGATTTACTGTTCAACGTAGTAATGGTTCTCAAAAAGAGATTGATTATCATTAATCTTAGATATACAGTGAAGCCATGCCGTTTAAGCGAGTTTCTTAGCGCAGGCACTGATTAAAACCTTTGGGGGAAGGTATGTTGCTATCCAAGCGAATCGTTGGGCCATTGTCATTGGCCTGTCTTTCGGTGAACCTGGCGTCACAGGTTCAGGCAGATGATCAAGCTGCGCCACCGGCAAGCCTCGGCACGATCCAGGTCGTAGGCAGCGAGGAGCAAGCCAGGGATATGCCGGCTTCAGCGCAATACATCGACGCTTCGGAAATTCGCGATCAAAGTTACAGCGACGTCAACCGCATTTTACGTCGCGTGCCCGGCGTCAACATCCGGGAGGAGGATGGTTTCGGATTATTTCCCAACATCAGTTTCCGCGGCGTCGACACGACCCGAAGTGCCAAGATTACCGTGATGGAAGACGGTGTCTTAACCGCGCCGGCACCTTATTCCGCACCCGCCGCATATTTTTCGCCCGCTGCCGGACGCATGAGCGGAATTGAAGTCTTGAAAGGCTCGAGTCAAATCAAATACGGTCCGCATATCACCGGCGGGGTGCTCAACTATTTGTCAACTCCGATTCCGGACAGCGGCAAGGCCTATCTGAAATTTCTCTACGGCAGTTATAACGAAGTCAGAACGCACGGTTTTGTTGGCGATACCTTGAGCACGGAAAACGGCCGTTTCGGTTACTTGGTAGAAGGCTTTTACCGCGGTTCGGACGGGTTCAAGACTATTGATGAAACCCCCGATTTTCGCAATGGCGACGAAACCGGATTTCAGCAGGTCGAGCCTATGGTGCGTTTATCCTGGGAGCCGAATACGGATATCTACCAAAGGCTCGAGGTCAAGTTCGGCTATTCGAATATGGATGCCGATGAAACCTATCTCGGCTTGAGCGACAACGATTTCAGGAAAGATCCTTATCGGCGGTATTCGGCCTCGCGCTTCGATAATATAGAAACCGAGCACTTTAGAGGATTTGCTCGTTATTTCATTTCTCCGACCGAGAATTTGGATATTGTCACGACGGCTTACTACAGCGAATTCAACAGGAATTGGCAAAAGTTGAACGATCTCAGGGGCGGGGTAACGGGCAATATGGATCTATCCGCCGCCCTGGCGGGCGCCAGGAACGGTCTGGGTCTCGACTGTTTGAAAGGGAACATCGCGTGTAATTTGAGAGTGCGTGACAACAACCGCAGTTATTATTTGGGCGGTGTTGAAACAGTTGCGAATTATCGTCTTGATTTAGGTGCCACACATCACGAGCTCAGTGGGGGATTCCGTTATCACGAGGACCAGGAAACCCGGTTTCAGCACGATACTCTCTATAACCAGGCGGCGGATGGAACGATTATCGGCAAGACCGTCGGTGCGCCGGGAAGCCAAGACGACAGAAAAGGCTTGACCAATGCTTATGCCTTTTTCCTGAAGGACCGCATCGAGTGGGGGAAATGGGGTTTTACTCCGGGTATCCGTTACGAGCACTTGTATCAGACATATAAGAACAACCTGTCGCCTGCGAATAACGGCAGCAGCTCTCTCGATATGTATGCCGGAGGCGCGAGTCTCGATTATCGTTTTAACGAAGACTTCATGATGTTCACTAGTGTTCATCGTGGATTTTCGCCGCCAGGTCCCCAGGATGCCGTGGTTGACAAGCTTAAGGAAGAAACCAGTAACGCCTATGAACTCGGTGGACGCTATACCCACGGTGCGTTCTCCGCCGAAGTTATCGGATTTTATACGCAGTTCGAGAATTTATTGGTTATCGACAGCATAGGCGGCACCGGCAGCGATGCGAATCAAAACTTCGGCAAAGTCGACAGCCGCGGCGTCGAACTGGCTCTGAATTTCGATGCCGGCGACGCTTTCGCATGGGGTTTCCGCAATCCTTACTTTTTGTCATTCACTTATACCGACGCGGTGCAGCTGAACGATGCCGCCTCTACCAACCCGGAATCGATTTTCAGCTTCGGCAAGGAAGGCAACCGCGTACCCTATATTCCCGAGTACACGCTCAGCTTCGGCAGTGGCCTGCACTTCGACCATTGGGGGGTGGACGTCGTAGTTAACTATGTCGGCGAAACATACACCAGCGCGAGCAACACCAGCGAACAAGTCAACGGCGCAGGCCAACCGGATGCCCGCTTCGGCAAGACCGACGACTTTGTCCTTCTCGATATCTCCGGCTACTATCAACTCACCAAGGGCGTAAAGGTGTTGGCAGGCGTCCAGAATGCGACGGACGAGGAATACATCGTGTCACGACAGCCGCACGGTCCACGCCCCGGCATGCCTTTATTCGCCTACGGCGGCTTCGAGCTGGATTTCGACATTTAGAGCATTTTGCGGTTCGGTGTGTTAGCAGGCCGGGAAGCCTTTTCCGACGAAACCGAGCTTCACAGACCCGCGCATTGGCAAAGGATTGCCGGCCTACTGCTTATTCCTGCCTTCATGTTTGTGGCGCGGGGGAGTCTTCGGACCAAAAGGATGCCATAGGGGGTACGCAGAGCGGACATAACGACGGGATCCGTGCAGCCTGCCGCGAAATCGCGGCAAACTGGCTTGAATGCCCCGCCGTCGCTTCCCGTCAAAAGTACAATGAATCGCGCATCCGGCGGCAATTACTCCGCCGGGGTCTCCATTGCCACGGCTCGTTCGCTTACAGTCAAAGTCCAGCGAAGGGGAGTCGTTGGTTTATCTCCGAAGCACGCCAAGGCCGTGTCCGAGCCATCGCAGGTGGTCCGTTTCCCAAGCTCCGCGGCAGGGGGTAATGCCAATGCATCACAATCCTGCCGCTATCCCGCGCCATTTCGTCAAACTCCTTTCCGCTGCCACGACCGCTCCTTAGAGCGTTTTCATCTCGCTCGTACGGCAAAACAGGCTTGGCGGATGTCGTTGGCGCCTTCGGCTCGGGTGAATGGATTCAAGCATTCGTAGGTCGGCAATCCCTTCCCAATCGCAAACGGTCGCTTTAGTCGCGACCCTTCCGACGAAGACGCTCGGCCGAGACGTGGCGTCGGGAAAGGATTCCCGACCTACAGGGTGCTACAGTCGTAGGTCGGCAATCCTTTGCCGACGAACCCGTTGGCCCAACGGCACCGTCGGGAAGGGCGGCTTCGGCGCTCCAATCGCAAACGGTCATCCCAGGAGCGCTGGGATGACCCTTCCAATCGCAAACGGCCTGGCCGGGAGCGCCGGCCACGCCCTTCCCGAAGACGCCGTTTGCGATTGGAAGGGGCCGATTAAAGGCCCGTTTGCGATTGGGAGGGATTCCCGACCTACTCGCGAGTGCCCGTACAGTCGGTATGAAAATGCTCTAAGTACATTCCATAAAGTTTTGCGGAACCTCGACAAATTAGTTCGATTGACTGGGGTTCTCCTGCAGTGGTGCATATGCCGCAAGACATTCCCTGAATGTACTTAGTCCCTGACCACCAGACGCCCCCACGTACCCCCGGCGAACAGATGAGCCGGACCGTCCCGATAGAGCCAAATTCCGGGCTTCGCGCGTTCGACTTCCGCCGTGAGCGTCACCCCGGGCGTCACCAAGCGCGACCAGGGGGAACCGAAACTCGGGACGTCGTCCTTGAACGAATGCCCGTACAGTTGAAAGCTGTGCTGACGGGCGCGGCCGGCCGGATGGACCACGTGGAAACGCAAGCGCTCATCCGCTTTGGCTTCGAAATCGACGAAGGCTAAGGGTTGCCGATCATCGGTGAAGAAGTCGTTCGCGAAGACGTTGTCATTGAGGTCCTGGGTTTCCTGACCATGCGCATTCGGGTGTGGGTCCAGTCCCATGCGCACCCAGAAAGGCACACTGTGGTAGTTGATGCCTTGCTCGCCGAGATCATAGGAATCGTCGCAGATGCGGCAGTCGGGAACGGGCTGTCCGTTCTTGTGCAGATTCAGCCCGTCTTGATAGACCACGACGAATTCCCGCGCATAGTTCTTGGTGTCATCCTCCCAGACCACGGCCGAGAGACCGGAGGCTCGTTCGAAAGGAATTTCGGTACCGTGGGGCCGGCCTCGCGAGTCCACGTAAAAATCCTCGGGGTCGAACAACTTGGCGTCGGCCGGTTCGATAATGAGCGCGCCGATCAGACCGTGCGTGCCATGGCCGATGACGTCGCCGTGGGAATTCAATCCCGCCGCGAGCGGTTTATTGAAGGGTTCGATGACGAGGCTTTCGACCTTGCCGCCCTTCCGGTCGATATTCACCCGGCCCGCGAACCAGTTGTAAGTTCGCGTTTCGCCTGGGACCGCCAGCGCTTTATCGATGCGGTTGAAACCCGCGACTGCGCCGTTTCCGGCATTGACGTCCAAGGCCACCAGCTGCGGATGGAGCGAGACACGGTTCGACGGCGGTGCGTCCAGCAAGCCCTCGTTGTGCTCGTCCACATTGATTTGGGTGATGCGCGGCATGAGTGCGTCGCCCGGGCGGTCCGACAGACGCGTCCCCAGGTGATTGGTCAGCTTCACCACCGCGCAATGCCCTGCCTTGACCCGAAGCACGAGTGGCGTCAAAGGCTTGCCGTTGCGAATCGCTTCGACATCGCCAGCCGGAACGAAAACCAGACCGTCCGGGTCATCCAGGCCGTGGACATCGTCGTAGCGCATTCCCCTCTCGCCCAGCAGGTCCTTCACTTGCCAAGCTTCTATAGCGTATTCAGACCGAGGTGCATTTCGGGGACAACCGTCACCGGCCACCAATTGTCCCGCTTGGGGATCGCTTATCCTGCCGTCGGTATTGTCGTCCAGAACCGCCAGCGCGCAATGATCGTCGCTACGCCCGCCGTCCGGGCAACTGTTCGGCCCGTCGAGGTGCTGCCGCGCGACCGGCTGGGCGGCGCAGCCGGCCTGCCGGAGTTTGTCAATGAAGGGCTTGCGCTGTGCCGCATCCTTGTCCGGCGCGCTGGCTTCGAGCAAATCGACTTGTCCGACTTTCAGCACGCCATGCTCGTCCTCGCATGCCGCCGGGTCGAAAACTTCAGGGCTGGCGAAAGCGCGCAACAGTCCCCAACTGCCGTTCCACAAGTCGTCCTGAGTGCCGAAGTGGAAGAGGTAGTCGGCGGTACCGAGTCCGGCGCCGATGTTAGCCAGATTGACCGTGTCCATCTCGAAATGTTCGGAAATTCCGATTTCCTGGGCATTGATCCAGGGCGCAGTCGGGTTCTTCGCTTCCCTTCGCCAGGCCAGCCCGTGTACGGTGAAACCGTGCTGGACTTCCTGCGCCCCCTGGATTACGCGCAATTGAACCCGGTCGCCCTCATAGGCCCTGAAGGGCTTCAGGAAGGGATCGCCATGCGGTGCCGAGGAGCTAAAGACATAAGCCAGATCGCTGGGGCGACACAGCGCCGGGCGCGCGCTTTCGGGGTCGTCCAGATGCCCTGCGCATTCGCCGGGCTTGAGCTTTGAAAAATGACTGCCGCTTGCGGGGCTGTCGCGTTCGCCGATACGCAGCGGGATGGGCTCGTGTTTGTAATTGACCAGATAGGGATTGTGGTGGTCGGTGGAAATCGCCTCGGGCATGGCCGGCGGATCGACGGGATAGCCGTGCAGCTTGCGGTAGGCGACGTAATAGTCCTCCACCGTGGTGTTCACCTTGCCCGCCATGCCTTCCGGCAGAGCCGGACCTTGCGTTTGCCCGGCATCGTAGAGCAACGCGAAATCGGCGATGGCCAGGGCGAATTCGCGCGTGTCGGGATGCTTTTCCCTGGCTTCCGCCTTGACCACCATGCCGCGCGAGCCGACCGCGAAAGATTCGCGGCATGTACGCTCCGGTTCGGTGACGGGGGCGCGGCAGGCAATATCGCGGCTGGCGCCGGCGACGTTCTGCTCATTTCCGCCGGGTAATCGCCGCTTGCCCGTTTTCATGTCGGTACCGTCCGGGGTGCGCCAAACCGAGCCCTTGGGTTCGACCAGCATGGCGTTGTAAAACCCGTGATGCTGAATCGAGGACGGCGCGAAGTGATCGTGCGTGAATACCGTGCCCAGCGTGCCGTCGCCGTCCTTATGGTCGTGGGCATCCGCCCACCAGCGCTGGATGGTGGTCTGAAACACCGGACGGCCCTGCTTGTTGGTCTTGGCGCGAGGCTTAGGCTTGATTTGGCCGAGGTGATCCTTCACCACGCCGAAGCGGCTGGCTTCGGACAGCTCCTTGATCGCTTCCCAGGCCAGGGTGCCATCCTCGTAATTGAAGCCGTTGCCCGAGCCGTCCGCAGCGAGGACATCGAATTTGACCAGATGGATGTGTTGACCGATGGTGTCGGTAGGCGTGGCGACCTGGAAATCGTCGCGTCTCACCGTGGCACCGGCACGGTTGGTATGCAGGAACTCCACGCACTCGCCCGATTCCACACGGAAGAAGAATGGCTCGGCCGCGGCGGTTTTTTTGCCTTCGTAACGAGCAACGTCCCGGTCCAGAACATTGATGCGTGACTGCGGGTCATGCCAGCCGTGTTCGTTGGTTTGAATGTCCAGATCGATCACCGAAGCGCGGTAACGCCGAATCGGCGCCGTGGGATCCTCGCCGCACGGGTCGGCGAAAGGCGCGCCGGGCCGCCGCGCTTTGCCGTTGACCCGGAATACCGCATCCCGGCCCTCCGGCGTCCGGCTCGGGTAACCGGCGGCGTGTTCATGGAAAGCCATCGCCGCTTTTTCCAATGCGGTGCCCGCTTCGGGCAACAGAATTAGATTCGCGCGGGTGATATGCGCGGTCATGTCGGCGTTCGCCAACTGTTCCGCGGCGGTTCGCCCGCCGTTGAATTCCCGCTCGCCGCCGGTTACAAGGTGCCGCCCAAGACCGCCGTTTTCGACGATGTCGAGCGGAGGCTGCGGCGCACGGTGTCCGGCCTGACCGGGAATGTAAAAAGGGAAGCCTGGAAAGGATTGGGCTATGCGCTTGCTCGGATCGGGATCTTCCGCATAAGTCGGAGCGGGCGCGATGGCGAGCTCAGGCAAGGGAATCACCGCCGGAATAGGGGTGCCGCCCGTGGCGACGCCGGTTCTCGGATCGGTGCCGGGTCCCCATTCTCCATCGGGCAGACGGCGCGTGCCGTCCTCGAAAACGTCGTGGACGCGCCACAACCCCCACATGCCCTGAGCGAAATGCGGGTAGAGATGACAGTGGAAGATCGAATCGCCCGGCGCCAGATTGCGGTTGCCGCTGGCCTCGTGCGCGATGGCGTAGGCAAAGCTTTGTTGCGGCGCGATGGTCTGCGAATCGAGATAATTGGAATACCCGCTTCGACTGGATTCCCACTGATGTGCATGCAGGTGGAACACATGGGTTTCCTTCGGGCCGGCGTGCGAGTTGCGGAACAGCACGGGATCGCCGAGATAGCTGTGATGGACGTTGGACGGATCGTCCTCGTACTGAGGCAGCAGCGCGGGATCGCCGTTTGCCCAGGATTGCAGGAAAAATTCTTCGTAAAGGCAGTCGACGCAATCCTTGGCCGGTCCTTTTTCCAGGCGGTTGGCCAGCAAGATGGTGCCCATGCCGCTCGCGCCGTAGTTGATGGCAAATCCGTCTCGCACCCCTGCCAATTGCGGGTTGGTGGCGAGAATGCGGAAGTCCTCGGGATAGACGGTCTTCAGTTCATCATGGAAGGTGACCGTGAATTCGCGGGCGCTCTTGCCGCTGTCGTGGTCGACGATGATGGCGTCCAAGGGACTGTGGATCAGTTCGAACCGGTCGTTGCCAAGCGGCTTGAGCAGGTTCAGGACGGGATCGCCGTGCTCGTCGAGCGCTTCATACTCGATCAGCGCGGGTGCCTTGGCCTGCCGTTTCGCTTCCTTGAGTTCGTCGGCGCGGACCGCGCTGCGATACCAGGTGCTGTGTTCCGGTTCCACCGTCACCGTGCCGAACAGGCCGTGTACCAGCGAGCCGCCGTCGCCTTCGCCCCCGGACGGCGCGGCGAGACTGGCGAACAAAAAGGTGCCCTCGCGCTCGGCGCGCCAACGGTAGGTGATTGTGGCCCCCGGAGGGATGCCCTGCAAACCGGTTGCGGAGGGATCGTGGCCATCGGCTTCGACCCGCAGACCCGAAAGTGCGATGGAGGCGCAGCGGGTGGCTGGGGTATTCCCGTGCGGCGGCGGTGTGCCGGCTGGCGCGCACGGGTCGGAATCAGTCCGATGCGCCGATACGACCGGGTTGGCCGCATGGCTTTTTTCCTCGATCGCCTCTTCCTCGATATCGTCGGGATGTCGCTTGGGCCGTTCGGGGCTCAGCAAGTTGGTGAAGGTCACTTCGAGAATGTCTCCCTTGTGCGCCCTAAGTGCCAAAGGCCGGGCCCGCTTGACCGACTTCAGCCTGACCTTGCCCGGCCGCAGTTCGGGCTGTCCATCGCTGCTTTCCACATCGCGCTCAAGGGCGTAAATCATGCCGTAGGGGTTGTGGGAACCGAAGCGGTTGTACTGGATATCGTGCTCGATTGCGACGACGTCGGCGTGGATGACTCGGGTGTGACGGGCGTCCCCGCCGTTGTCTTTCGCGGGGCGGCAACCGACACCCGCGAGGGTGGTCAGGATGAGAGCGAAAATTGTGATAACGCGTCCGACTTTCATGACGGCATCCCCCCTAAATCAACCAAATTCCGTCTACCAGCAACCCGCTGGGGAACGCTCGCCCTTGCACTCTCTGCAAGGGATCGGGGCCGGACAGGGGATTGAAGGTGTAGCCGTTGCTGACGACGATGCGAAACGTCACGCGCACGGAGCTCGACGTTTTCCAGGAATAAGGCATCCAGCCGCTCGACCAGCGGATCGAGCCGTCGGGACTCTTCAAACCTTGGCTTTGCACCAGGAGTTTTTGTTCAATCGTCTGTCCGGTTTGCTCGTCGATCAATTCGGCCAAGGCAAAGTCGTTGATATCGTCGCGCTGGTCGTAAACCAGAAAATTCCAGCGCGTCATGATGCCTTCGCCGGGCTTGAGGCTGATGCCCTCCACCGCAAGACTGGCGCCGTCGATACCGCGCGTTTTCTGCGACAGCAGATCGATGAAATCAAGGTCCGAGGTGTCCAGTGGATCACGGCTGGCTGGCGCGGTCAGATCGGATGACAGTATTTGGCTGGGCGGCAGGCGGGTTCCGTTGGAGAGATCGATAAGATTCGGATCGTCGAGGATGGCGAAATGCTTACCAAGTCCGGGCGACACCGAGCGGTTTTCCCAAGCATGTCGAAAATCCCGATCCACTCGCGCTCGCCCGCGGACGGCGAAACCTTCGAATGTGCCCTTTTGAAAGATGTTGTTATCGGCTGGAAAGGACATGGCGCCTCCTCGTTTTTGTTATTACGTTGTTGTTAAGGGCGTGAGCAAACTGTTTATCCGCAATCCAGGATGTTTTCCCGCTATTCTCCGCTCGGGTATGCCTATGCTGTCAAGTTAAACCTTGAACTGTTTAATAGTATTGAAAAAGCGGTTCTTAATGCTCTTCAACGCCAGAATCTCTGGTGCCGATATTCAGCCGCATTTGAGGCAGAATTTCTAGAGAGGCGGCAAATTCAAAGAAGTTTTCGATAACCCGTGGTTCGAGATAATCGGCATGAATTTGAATCGACTCGATTTGGGTTACATAAAACCGATTATACTTTCGATCCCCTCTGTCGAAAGGTTATACGGCGCTTATTCATCAACGGGTTATTGCCAATCACTGCTTGCAAGGTTGCCGTCCACTCTGTGCTGAAGGCGCAATGTATTTCATACGACACAACAAATCCTTTTCAGCACATCACAAAACCAATTTGAGCAATAAAGTAGAACGGCTACGAGATTTTGTCGGCAAAATATAAAGTCTGACGAAATATCCGGGCGAGTCTTTTAGGTCTTCAACCAAAGAACTGATCCGGCACTCAAACTCTCAAATTCATTCCTCTTACCTGGGAGGAAGCCAGTCCTGCAAAATCAAGCCATGTGTATTATTTGCTAGCCATGAGCCTTGCTACGAAGTGAATCTTCTGGATATACGTTAAGCCGAGGTCCGTTTGTATTAGGCGATAGGTATCTTGTGCCGGAGCGTGCACGCTCCGACAAGGATTCGTCTGTGAAAAATTACCCTGGCACGTACAATTTGTCCCTTGTTTGGTTTCGAAGCGGTTAACTGTGTTGGAATGTAAGAACTGCCCCCCTTTCGCCCGTGCTCAAGATTCGCCTCGATCGTCTCAAGATCGGCCTCAACGGGCGTTCACCTCTGCCGATACCGGCCTTCCCGAGCGTCAGCTCTCTTCGAGACCGAATCGGTGGTTCGTTCCCAAAGGCGCCATTGAATACGCGATTCCAGTTGCCGGCACACGACAAGACAGAACGTGAAGTCAAATTAACACGCCCTCGGTGGCGTACAATATCACACGCATATCCGCCTCATGGGCTACGCTGGTTTCGGACATAGAACACGAGAAATCCCTTATGAAAGCATCGAACAGGAAAATGACTCAAAAGGTGTTAGTCATTGTTTTCGGCGCATTGCTGTCCTCGCTTAACCCCGCTTGGGCAGAAACCGATAAGGAAATCCAAGAGAAAGCGCTCAAAGCTCGCGAACAGAGCCAGCACGGTGCCATGGATCATTCGGCTCATGCCAGCCCCGAGGGAGCGGCAGGCAAATTTCGGGGCGTCTTTTACGGCTACCTGCCGTGTCATGAAGAAGATTGCAACGGTCTGAAAATGACCCTGTCCTTGAATGCCAAGAACAACTATCTTTTGGTCATCCAGCCCGCAAAGCCGCAAAACCGAGAGTCCTTCGAAAAAGGAAAATACGAATGGAACGACACCAAAGGTGTCGTCTTGTTGACCCCCAACAAAGAGGCCCCTCAGCGTCGGCTCGCCATTAAAGATGAAGGCACTTTGCTCTATCTAAGCGACGACGGGGCGCCATTGCCTGGAGACCAGGACAGGTATCTGCTGCAACGGAGCGACAGGGCCGGCAATCGGGAAATGCACATCCATTGACGAATACTGCGCCAAAGGACAATTGGCGAAGAATTGAAGTTCAAACGAGCTCCGATAGTTTGTTTTCGGGTGGGTAGTTTTCGGCCTCAACGGCCATTCGTCCTTCCAAGGCCCGCCATTCCTGAGCGGCCGCTTTTCCAAAATCGAGCGAGTCGTCAGTGCCCAAAGCTACCGGTCGCCACTCTGCGGATTCAAGGGCGGGTTACCGAGTGGAGTGGTCATTCGCGTCCACAAGCCGACAGGCTGCTGAGGCAATGATCGACAGTGACTCTCGCCGAGATCCTGCACGCACGAGCGAGCTTTGCGGAAAGCGGCCGCCCCACACATGGATGCTAGGTGTGGCGACCTGAAATCATAAAGCGCTGGAAGAGCAAGCGGCTGCATTCGTACCCGGGCTATCAGAGCTCGGATCAATTTGAGATAAATGGCCGAATGGCCAATGCGGCTTGACTGGGGTGTCCCTTTCTACTTGACCATGTCAAACATTAAAACATTAGAAACTTCTCATTGACCACGTCAAACATTAGACATAATCTGACGCCGCAACGACAGATAAGGAGGGGCTTATCGCAAAAATTGCGATGCGGTGTAGCATAAGCTTTGTTTATGAAAAACAGTACGAAGTATTATCCATCTGAAATGACGGGGCGGGGTATGAAAGAGAAATGCCTTATTCTAAGGCTCTGTTCCGTGGCGCCGGTACTCATCCTGGCGCACGGGGTTTGTGATGCGATGCCGGGTATGGACATGCCGGGTAACGAGAGCGCCAAAGCGATTCCGCCAATATCGAAAAGTATGGGCGAACCGCTCAACTCGGCTGGTGCGGACTTCGAGATCAGCTACAGCGCCGACGGGAAAACCGCCATCTTTACTTCCACCCGTCCGGGCAGCGTAGAGTCGTCTGGGACCCCCTACAATTTCGACATTTGGATGTCCCACTATGAGAATGGTGCCTGGCAGGAGCCCGTCCATTTGGGACCGGAGGTTGATCCCGCTGTAGGGCCGAACATCAACACGTCCGCCTGGGAACTGGAGCCGAGTTTCTCCGATGACGGAAATGTCATTTACTTCACGAGATACGAGCCGGGTAATCTGTCCACCGGCGATCTCTACGTCACTCAAAAAGTCGATGGCGTCTGGCAGCCGGCCAGAAACTGGAACGAAGTTCCCGAGCTGCCGCACATCAATACGCCGACTGGTGAGGAGCACTGCCCAATCATCGCTTCCGACAGCCTGATTTACTTCAGCTACCAACAACCGGGAGTAACGCAAGATAGCGACATCTGGAAGGTTGAGAAGAAGGACGGCGTCTGGCAGAAGCCGCAGAGCCTCGGTCCGAGGATTAATTCGCCGTACCGCGACCATCTGCACTGGACCGGACTGTCAAAGGACGGCAAGAGCATAATCGTTACCAGCACGCGGCCTGACCTCGGTTCGCGGGGCGGCCATGATGAGTGGATCGCATACCAGAATCCGAAAGGTGAATGGCAGGAACCATTGAACCTCGGTGATACCATCAATACCGCCGGCGAAGACATGTGCTGGAGCTTCACGCCCGATGGCGAGAAGTTCACTGGAGGTTGGGGGCAGCCGGGTACCTACGATCTTGACCTCAGGTGGGTCAACAAGGATGACATTCCTCTGCTGAAGAACTTCAAGCCGATCGGTCCGCCGCCCAACCTGCTCGCCAGCAGCAGGACAAAGCAGAAGAATATCAGGTAATTGCTGTAGCCCTATATCAAGAACCAGACTGTCTCAGCGGCGCATTCTCGAAAAGGACAAAGGGACGGTGGTTTGCCTATGAATATGAAACGGAGGGGGTCTGCGAGAATCCTCTCCGTTTGTTTTTTTCCTTGAGTTTCGACCGCTTGGATTATCGGCTGGGTGAAATCGGCGCATGTGAAAGCCGATTGCCATTTGAAATTGCGCCCTGGCACCAATGTGGCGCTGATCAATGCCTTGGCGCGTGTGATCGTTACCTACAAGGACCGGCGAATGACGCTTCGCGCTGGAGCGCTTCGAACCGGCCTCCTACGAGAAATGGCAGGCGCTCGTCAGCGAAGAGCGTGATTCGCCCGAGGCTACCGAGTCGGTAACCGGGGTAGACCCAACACGCCTGTCACCGGCCGCCATTTAAGCCTGTCGATTGTCGCTCCGTGCCTGTTCCGATCATTCACTCAGGGTGGCCACGGCGACCGGAATTCGGCCATTTCTGCCGTTCGCACTTAGAGCGTTTTCATCTCGCTCGTACGGCGAAACAGGCCTGGCAGGAGTCGTTGGCGCCTTCGGCCAGGGTAGATCGACTCAATCGTAGGTCGGCAATCCTTTGCCGACGAACCCGTTGCGTCGGGAATGGATTCCCGATCTACGCGCGAGTTCCCATACAGTCGGTATGAAAATGCTCTAGTTTTCAGCGGGCTTGGAACGTCGGCTTCATGGAACCATGATCGAATTGGTACTTTGGCCGATCTCAAGACCGTTGGGACGCGCGCCGTGAGCGTCCGCGGCTGGCCGCTCGCCGCCGGACCGTATTGGGCTATTGGGCAGAGGCCCCCTTTTCAGACCGCCGCGACATCCCGCGGCAAAAAATCCTGACGGCGGTGAACCTTTCCGAATTTCCTGAAATTTACGGTAAAAGAAGGAATGCGAGGATAGGGGAGGCGTTAACCCTGTAATACAAGGAGTTCGATTATGAAATCTTATGCAATAGCAGCAGTACTGTCTTCGGTGATGATGGCCGGGCCTGCAATGGCCGATAACGACTTCCGGGCATTGGGCAAGGTGTCCAGCTTGAAACCGATGACCGAAGGGCAACTCTCTGCTGTCGAAGGCGGGATTTTGTTCCCGTTTAAGAAAGATCACGATCGTAAATTAAACGTTGGTAACGTTAACCAGAACATAGCCGTAACCACGATAACCGCGGTCAACCTAGCCTTGGGCAAGGGCGGCGCCAATCAGAATATTGTGGCGGTCACGCAGCAGAGCATTGGCGGTAAATAAAGCGAAGCCCATGGCCCATATCGAATGCTGATGAGGGCCGGAGAACCAGGCGGGGGAACGGTCATACGATCCCCCGCCTTTTTGCTTCAATCAGAAAAGTATGGAGCGGCCGATGAAAACATCATTCACATGGGGCGGTCTGCTACCGCTCGCTCTCTTATGTATGACTGCGGCCTCCGCTGATTCCCAGTTTCACGCCTTGGATAATCTGTCCCAGCAAGAAACGGGTACTGCGTTGTCTCGGCTGGACGATAGCGCGCTCGATCGAGTGGAAGGCGGGCTGGATATTGCGTCCGGTTCGGTCGATCTGGCATCGCAACAAGCCGTGATGCAAGCGGTTGTGCTTGAGAGCACAATGCAAGCAGCCGATGGCACTGTGACTGAAAAGCGGGTCGATCGCGCGACCTCGCTGTTTCAGGTTTGCAGCTCGCCACCCTGTACCCAAAGTTGGCATCTTACGACGTCTTCGCATCTTTAAAATTGTGTCATAGCGATCGACGTCCGCCGGCGTATGGATTGAGGAGCATGGATTGGCGCATCAATCCGTACACCGGTCGTCAGTCGGAAATAGTTTTCAAACGCGGGAAGGGGGGCGGCGAAGCATGGGAGAAATCATGGTGATCCGAATAAAGCCCTTTGAGGCGGCGGAGTGTATCTCGCAATCTTTGCTCAAAAGGTATCGACCGCAATAGGCCGGGTTGCGGCTCTTCACCCTCTTGCCGGCGTCGTAACTCGCGATTTCCTCTTTTTTGCACTGTCCTGGCAGACAGCTTTTTCGGCCTTGTGCTTCCGGTTCCGGTCCGCGTGTGTGGGGCGGTTAGAGACACCCAAGGTCAGATTTCTCGATACCAGCCCGACACTGTCAGTAGAAAACCTTCTTTGCCCTCGAACACCCGTCCTAGTCGCATGAACCGAATACGACGAAAGTCGATAGGATGCTTGAGCGGACGGGAGGTTTTACAAACGACGGACTGCCTATAGCTCGGGAAAGGTGTGCCGTGCTGACTCTTTCGGGCTTGCTGTGTATCCTTCAGGTTGAAAGGTATCCGCCGCAAGAATCTCGGAGGTGGGTTGAACTTTCCAATATTTGGACCGACTCCAAGTAGTATTCCTGGCGGACCGCCGTTATCTTTTTGGTTCCACAACTTGGCATAGCCAGTGGATAGGCATTTGCGCGACTCGATCGCCCAACTGACTCAGGAGGAGTTTCCTATGACAAGCCAACGCCCAACTCCCGGAACCCGCGCTGCTCAGCCCCCGTGCGAGCCTTCTGCCGTGCGCCTTCGCTATGCGCATCACCGGAGTTCCGTCCCTATCCGAGGCCGGACGTGTGAACGCCTGCCGTCCGTCGTCAGCCGAAGATGTGTCGGTCGGACGAATTCTCTCATGGCGAGCTGAGTTCACGCTTGTCGACATCGGATCTCTCCTGATCGTTCCCGGAGAGAATGCGGTCATATCCCTTGCCGAAACCGATAAGAGCTTTCATGAATCGTAGGCTTTCGTGGCTACTGCTCGCCTTGTTCAGTGTTCCGGCGCTTGCCGACTTCAAGGGATCCGTGACCTTCGCAACGGATTATGTTTATCGGGGCTATACGAAGAGCAGGAACAATCCCGTCGGCCTGGGGAATCTGGAATACGAGCATGAACTCGGCTTGTATGCCGGCCTCTGGGTGGCGCCGGTGAGTTTCGACGATGAATACTATGATGACCGAGCCCGTGTGGAAATCAATCCTTATCTGGGTTGGGCGACCAAGTTTGCCAAGAACTGGAAGCTTGATCTCGCGGCTAGCCGGTATCTATATGATGGCAAAGTGTTCGGCCAGGACTCGGACTATAACGAACTCTACGGTTCGCTCCATTACCGCGATTTTCTGAGCGCTCGGGTGGCTTTCGCCTACGATACCTATAACCGTGGCGCCAAGACCTTGGCCTATGAACTGGTCGGCCGCTATAGCCCGGTGGATCGGCTGCAACTGTCCGCGGGCGTAGGCTTTCATCAGGCCGGCGAACTGGCGCACTACGACTACTTTTTCTGGAATGCCGGAGTGACCTGGTACGTGAATCGGTATATTTCGGTCGATTTGCGCTATGTGGATACCAAGTTGCCTTATTACGAGCATCACGAGGACGAGCCTGAGAATGGATCGATATATCTCCAGCCGCTGGATGACCGCTTTCTATTTTCCCTCTCTGTCGGCTTTTAGTGAACTTTTGGCCTGGCCGCGGAATAAATAGAGTAGAACCGCGGATTGACAGGTCCTCTTGTAGGCGATTTATCGCTTACTAGCCGGATAGCCGAACGGTCAAAAGAGCACGGTCGACCTTGTTCGGGTCCAATGGTTTTGTAATGACGACAGGTCGAGTTTCTTTTGAAGGACGCCCCCTAGAATGCAGGCTTATGGGCTAGACCTGTTCGACAGTGGTGTAGCGTTCGAGAAGCGCTGAACGTATGTCTCACATTTGCAAATAGCTCGAGCTCTTCTTGGATGATGGGATGCCTAAGTTGGATGCTCTTATTGTTGGAGAAGCGCGATGAATCTGAGTAAGCCATGCCCGCCGGACCGTGAGCACGATGATGTGTTTTCACTTTTGCCCTGGCATATAACCGGAACCCTAGAGAGCGAAGAGCAGGCGCGGGTGGAGGCGCATTTGAGCCGTTGCCTGATTTGCCGACGTGAACGGGTGAAGCTTTACGCGCTTTCGGAGCGAATCTCTCACACGCCTTGTCCGAATCTGGATCCGCAGGCCGGATACTCTCGCCTGCTCGCCACCATTCGGCAGCGTGAACGATCCGAATCGGCGGCGTTGCACTTCGATCGATTTGGCCGACTTCGAACCTGGCTCCGGCATTTTCCGGTCATCGTAAGCAAGCCACTGACCCGCGTGGCTCTGGCGGTGGTGCTTTTGCTGCTGATCGTCCCCTTGAGCTGGCGCCAGTGGGATCAACTAACGGAGCCCCGGTTTCGAACTTTGGCCGACCCCGCTTCGACCGCAGCCTCGAATCAGGGGGATCTGCGCCTGGTGGTCGAACCGAGTCTTGGCGCCGAACATGTTGATGCGCTCTTGAAAGCAGTCGACGGGAGCCGAGTCGACATGCCCGGTTCGGCGGACGTTTATACGGTCCGACTGGCCGACGGCAGAGACAAGAATGCGAGGATCGAAGCGGCCTTGGCCTACCTTCGGCGCCAACCGGGTGTATTGCTGGCAGAGCCGACAACCGGGCCCTCTTCGGCGCCATGACGTTCAGCTTGATCGCTTTAGTCTTGGCGCTCCTGTTGCAACTGACTGGATGCGTGACGGACCGTGATTTTCCAAGCATCGGTCCCACGGCCGATCCATCGATTGAAGAGCGGCGCATCCTGGTGACTTTCACCGATTCGAGCATCGGACGCAAGGTACCCGGCAACATTCTGGATCGTTATCGCGCACATGGCCGTTACATGAGTTCTGCCTGGAGCACCCGTGTCGCGGTAGATTTGGCGGAGCAGTACGGGCTGAAGCTGATGGCGGAATGGCCTGTTACCGTTTTGAGAGTAGTGTGCGTGGTGTACGAAATTCCTATCGGTCAAATCCCCGCCGATACTATCAAGACCATCGCGCAGGATCGCCGGGTCGAATCCGTACAGATCATGCGGACCTTCCGGGCTTTAGCAGATAATACGTCGGCTTCCCTCGGCAGTGATCCTTACTTTCGACTGCAAAAAAACTTACAGCGCATGCACATCGAGGAAGCCCATCGTCTGGCGACCGGACGGGGCGTTCGCATTGCGCTGGTCGATACCGGTGTGGATGATACCCATCCCGACCTCAAGGGCCAAATCGCTGTCTCCAAAAATCTGGCATCATCGAATCACGACAAACCGACCGATGATGTCCACGGGACGGCTGTCGCCGGCATAGTCGCCGCTCACCGTGGAAATGGGATTGGCATTGCCGGAGTTGCGCCCGATGCCAAAATCTACGCGCTTAAGGCGTGTTGGCCTGAGCGCTTCGGTTCCGTCGCTGCCGTGTGCAACAGCTTTACGCTCTTGGCGGCGCTCAATGAAGCCGTGCGTCTTGGCACCCATATCATCAATCTGAGCCTGACCGGGCCTGATGATCCGCTGGTCGGACGGCTTCTTCGGGCGACGATCGATCAGGGTATCCTGGTGGTCGGCGCGGACGCCCGTGAAAACGGATCGATCGCGGGCTTTCCCGCCAATCAGACCGGAGTCATTGCGGTCCGAGCCGCCCAGGTGGATCGCAAGCCGGAAGCGGCCGCCAACGATGGGATCTATGCCCCGGGTACCGATATTCTTACGACACTGCCGCACGGGAGGTACGACTTCGTGTCCGGTAGTTCCTTCGCCGCTCCCCATGTCACGGGCCTACTGGCCCTGATGCGGCAACTCAAGCCCAGCTTGACCGCACCTGAGGCTATAGATCTCCTACACGCGTCGGCGGCGACCTCCGCACAAGCTCCAGATCCATTGGACAGGATCGTCGATGCTTGCCTTGCACTCGCGCGATTGCTCGGTATCCCCGATTGCGAAAAGCCTTCGTAGCCGATCTTCACGTTCCCGAACGGCCGCTTCATGACCATGTGGAGAGTTTTCCGTCGCGTGAGCAGTCGGCGTTATGACATATCCTCTTCGGAAGGATCCATGAGCTCTGGTGTCAGCTCGTTAAATAAGGTCTGAAGCCTCTTGCGTGCGTGAAACATCCGTGTTTTCACCGTATTTTCCGGACAGTCGAGGATGGCTGCGATCTCCTGATAACGAAGTCCATGGCCAAAGGTCAACTCGATAACGGCGCGTTGCTCCTGCGGGAGCGAGTCCAAAGCAACGGAGAGCAGATCCTCGCCTTCCACCTGCCGTGCCGGTGACGCTCTGTTATCCGCCAATTCCTCTCCGAACTCGTCAATAGGCACGGCATGGGCGGATCTGGCCTGCTTCGCCGAGGCCTTAAGCGCCTTTCGATAAGCAATACCGAAAATCCAAGTTGATACCTTACATGTGTAATCAAAGGTCTCGGGCTTTTCCCACACGACTAGCATCGTTTCATTGATCACATCCTCCACCATATCCGGCTGTCGCGTCGCCTGAAAAATAAACCGGGACAAGCGATGGTAGAAGGCCGAATACAACATCTCGAAAGCACTCACATCGCGCGCCTGGATACCGGTCATCAGTTCCCGATCCCGATGTTCATCGATGCATGAGGCGGTTTGTCTATCAGGCAGGATTAGCGTGGGATCGACGGTCATAGGCAACGAATCGGTACCATGGTTGGTTTTTCCGAAGCAGGAATAATCCGAGTCTAATCTGTAGATTTCGGGAAATTCCGAAAAGGTTCACCGCCGTCAGGATTTTTTGCCGCGGGATGTCGCGGCGGTCTGAAAAGGGGGCCCCTGCCCAATAAGGAGCCGGTCGAACCCGATTTCTGGGTGACAACTCACTATCCTTGGGCGGACAGCCGCCTCACAAAAAAGATTCGGGCGCTGACACTACAGCAGACTCTTCAGCGGGCTAGAGCATTTTCATACCGACTGTACGGGCACTCGCGCGTAGGTCGGGAATCCTTTCCCGACGCCACGTCTCGGCCGCGCATCTTCTATGGCGGCGGACCGCGCCCTTACTGGTGGAACAGCCTTTCCAGCCGCCGCGGGTGCGCGATATCGCCCGCGCCGAATCCCTGGACGAAACGGCGGTGCGGAAGCTTCTGATGCAGGCGGCGCGTATGGGCCGGGTCTATCGCGTTGCCCACGATCACTATTTCGACCGGACGGCCGTCGCCGCGCTGGCCGACATCGTCCGCGACCTCGCCCGGGAAGCGCCCGACGGCACGGTCACGGCCGCCCCGTTCCGCGACCGCATCGGCACCGGCCGCAAGCTGGCCATCCACATTCTGGAATACTTCGACCGCGTCGGCCTGACCCGCCGCCTGCGCGACACGCACCTGCTGCGCAACGACGGTCTGCAATTCTGACCACTTGGCCCTGCGCCAACGCTGAGCAGCCTGTTCCTGTTTCCACTGGGAAACAAAAGGGTCGGATACCCGTTAAGGAAGCTCTGAACAAGTGGATTCCGTTCACTGTTCGACAAGCCTGTCCTGAGCCCGTCGAAGGGCTCACCACGAACGGAATCAAGTCGTTACCGTTCGTCCTGAGCCTGTCGAAGGACTTAACCAGAGCTTCCTTAAACGGCAACACCCCTCACAGCTTGCCGAAGAGGGATTTTGCCAATGTCATGTCAGTGCTAAGTCCCTTATTCCATTCGGCATTAAATTGAACATTACGTAGGGTGGGTTAGGCGCGTACCAGAAAACGTTTTCTGGCGGTCACTGGGCTATGAACGCGCCGTAACCCACCGATTCCGCGGCTATTGAAAGCGATTTGGAATGACCCCGAACTTTCCGAAAAGAAGATCTGAAAAGCCTGTCCCCTGGGCAAAACACCATTCATCCCGGCCGAAAGTGCCGGTGCCGGGCACCCGGCGTAGGTCGGCGAACCTTTGCCGACGAAAGTGTTGGTCCGTTATACCAGATGGGAAAAGTTCCAGTTCAATCCGTCCAAGGGACTGACCACACCTTGCCCACCCCGATTCAGCACATGGGTATAAATCATGATGGCGCTCACGTCCTTCAGTCCCGGTAAAGCGATGCCCAATGTCGCTCATAGAGAAATAAGAGAGCCGCCAAGGCTTGATTCTGCGTCGACGCCGACACATTGCCTTCCACCGCGAGATGCGTCAGAAACACTTCCACCTCGACGATGCCCGTGTCGCGGGAATAGTGTCTGCCGTTAAAGAGAATAAAGCGCCTGACCCATTGGACAGATTGCGTTTCCCTACTAATATCTTAATGCTTCGTCCTGCCGCGGGCGCGCACCTGATCCAGCAGTTTCGGGCCACCGGCGGCAGGCGGTGTATTTGCTTTGGCCATAAGCCCCGTCTACATGAAGCTAGTGTATTAAATACAAATACTTAGAATAACAAATTCCGAGTTATTCACCTCACTGCTCGGTGTTATACACCTGACGTAGGTGTCTGATACAAAGTTAGCTGCCAAAAACATGCGCTCACCCATCTGTCTTCTTGAAGCCCAAATTGCAGGTGCTCCATTCAATGTGGCGCCGGAGAAAGCCAGCCTCTGTGCACAGCAACGTGACAATCACAAGATTGACTTTGTCATGGTAGATGAGCCCAAGTTCGGTGTCAGGGTCAGACTAGACGCGGATAGCCAAACACCTGAGATTGTGCTGCCCATAGCATCGCTGGAGTATTTATGGGCCTTTTCTCATTACTGCTGGGTTCTGACGCAAGAGTACGCAGCAGCACAACGCGCTGGTGCAAAGCAGTTTGACTGCGTTGGAAACGAAAGGCTTAGGGAGTCAACCCATATTCTCCAATGGGCCAAAGCCAACCTAGTCAACTCCGGCACAGCCCAATGGCCTGAGTTTGGTCCTCGCCCAAAGCAGGATTCTGACAGTTGTGACGACTCGCGGGTTGCGACTGAGCTTTTCCTTTGCACAATCGCCTGGATCTTGCATCACGAAATCGCGCATGTTGTTCTGCAGCACCCAATGATCGACACTGCTTTCTCAGAGCAAGAGGAGCGAGAAGCAGATAGGTATGCAACTGATTGGCTATTGGATGGCCTGCCCCAAGACGACCCCAGGCTAAGGAAACGTGCGCTTGGCCTGACCGTCGCAGTACTCTGCTTACAGAGCTTAGAGGTCGACACTGTCTCGTGCTTACGAAATACACATCCAGCAGCCCACGACCGAATATTCAAGAACACAGCAATCTACCAAGTTGGAAATGATGAAGTAGTAGAAGCTATGTGTACCGTCGTTCTCCAGTACCTGTTTCATGACACGGGAATTTCAGCAGATGTCGATGGAGCATCCTTTTCAGAAATTCTTGGTGAGTTGCTATACGACATATCGCGCGCCAAAAGCGGCAGCTAACAATTCATTCAAGCCGACGCCGCTTCGCGGCGCGGCTTAATTCAGGCGTTAGCCGGGGAGAACATGAAGGACTGCTTCACCTCATTAGCCATTCGGATACTGATCGGTGTCGTTGCCATCGTGTTTGTCCTCGCAATGGCTGCCGCAGGTCTTGCGACCAAGGCTTTCTTAACAGGTGCGACACTGCCACCCAATGTAGGGGTAGCGCCGCTACTCACCGCGATCGTGGCGAGTTCCGGCGTTCTTGTTGCCTTGCTTGCATTCGCCCGAGATCGCGAAAAGCTGGCGCGGGAGCGAGAGGAGAATCGCTCGAAGATACTTCTAGAGCAGGCTAAGGCGGGTCTAGACGAGGTCATCGAGCTTCTTAAGGACCAGAACAACAACCGAGTAATCTGGGTCCGAGCAGCCCGCGTACTTTTGGAGGCAACTGCTCTTGGACGGGCAATCAAGGCACCGGAGTACGCCAAGGCCTACAGGCTCTACGAAGACAGAATCCGTAGCGAGCTCTACCGCGCCTTGACCGTCTACGACGAGGAAACGCAAGAGCGTAATCCCCTACCTCCTCAGTTCTTTTACGGAATCAAGGATTGGAGTAGGCAGATATCCCTTGATGATGCCGCGAGGGAAGTGTCTCCCGAGGTTCGCGTCAGCAGCGTGTCGATAGACAGCGTTGTGGCAGAACCATCCCTGAAGCCCCTTGCCGCCAAATCCGTAGTAGCGGTGTTCGAGTTCCTCGAATACCCAAGCGACTATTCTGATCCTCTGCTGGAAGTGGAGGTGTGGCAAGGTGACTGGGACAGTTCATATGGTCCTAGCCAAGGTGCCCGGAGATATGTCGCACACGCACAGGCCACTACCGCTGTTGGCGGAAGAATTCACAAGAGAGCATAAGCGGCTAACAAACGCGTGCAGCCGACGTGCGAGGACGCACGCGGCTGACGCGTAGCGTTGAGCCAGAATAGAATCCGCGTTGGTAATTGAATATTAAGCCCGCTTGGTGGACAGCAATGGAAAATCACGATAATAAGCGAAGCACCTTTGCGAGGTGCATAACCTGGTTGATGCACACTCGCGACGGCGCTTCGCTAAGCCGGAGTTTTCATTACTATTCCCGGCGCCCTGTTATTCCACTTGCAAGCCTATTCCCGCCCAACTTTTCGTTAAAGCACACGCGTTACCAGGCTCGCAATAAGCGCATGCGTAAATTTGATAATCGGCCTGAGTTTATATGTCCGTCTTAACGCGGTGCTCAACTCATAAACGTTATGTTCAAAAGAAAGCCCGCAGATGAGTGTAAAGAAGTCAGTACAGGAAACCATCCTGGCATTGCCAATAATATTTGGAATGTTTCATTTATTTATTTTTAGTGTATGGTTGTACTGGCCAATAGCACCAGAAATTCCTTTGGTCTTGTTAAGCTCCATACTCCTAGTATGCTACAAGCGGATGGAATGGTTCGTTCCGTTTCCATTGCACACCCGGAACAAAAAAGAACCCACGCTTACTCATAAGCTTATTGAGTTGCCGTTCTGGTATCTGGTGATGGCCCTTCTCTACGGGCATCTTCGGCAAAAATTCGACCTGTCGAGCCAACTCAACGAAAACATCACTGAAGTGATTCTGTGGGGGTATGGTGCGTTTTTCGTACTCACCGCAACCATTTCACCATTAAGCCATTACATACTAAATAATTTCTCAGGCTTTCTCTCAAGCATCAAAGAAATACCTCAGTTAGTTCAACGGGTCTTAACAATTTTTGTCGTTTATATTGGGAGCGCAGCCATATTTGCTGCGCTATTTAGATATCAATCTGTATGGGTAGAGGGATCTTTCAGCAAGCCACTCGAAACTTCTCTTGATTCTTTTTATTTTAGCGTCGTCACTATGACCACGCTTGGATATGGTGACATTTATCCAACCAATGATACAACCAAGATATTGGTGATTATTCAGGTGTTACTCGGGCTGATCCTGCTGGCGGTGATGGTTGGCACTGCAATTTCAGTAACTTTTCATGAGCTTGCTAACTCTGATGAAGAACATAACAAGTAGTTCCAGCGGACCCCAAACACTGCGCGGCTTTTTGCGCATGCCTTCGGCATTGTTGCGCAAACGCCGCTTCGCGTTTGGTTCCGCTGAACAAGGGCGTTAGCGCGGATATGTCAGAGAAGACAACAGATCGTGTTATTGAGTTTGTAACCAAGTACGCTTGGGTCGTCTGCATTGCGATCACGTTTGTTCTCTTCGTCCCAAAAGACGCCGCGGATCAAATCGGTGTTTCTGAGGTTCGAAGCAAGTATCTCGGATACCTTTGGATCGGTCTCGTCGTAACAGGCCTGCTTTGGGTCGCGTCGGCATTCCGATATCTAGACACGAAAGCGGAAGGCTTTTTCGCGAGACGACGAGCAGCGCGAAAAGAACTAGACCGATTGATGCGACTTGAGCAAACGCTTGGGCTCCGAATAAGCAGCCTCAATGACGCCGAGATCATGTGGATCAAGTACTGCCTTTTCTACGAGCAGCAGACCTTGAGCGCAGAGCGTACAAGGCCCGTCGCTCAATCGCTCGTTCACAAGGGGATTTTGCAGGAAGGGTCAGGACACATTCTGGATCTGCCGTTTCACATACCAGATGACGTTTGGTTGTATCTTCTGCGGCACAAGGACGATCTTCTGCCCGAAAGCGAGAGAACCGATCCTCGTCTGGAGCGTGCTTTGCAAGAGTTTAAAAAGTCATTGCACTGGCGTACATGAGCATCGGTACGCTAACAAGCCGTTCAACCCGATCGCGCGCGAAAACCCGCGCTCCGGGTTAACGGCGGCGTTAATGTTCTTGCTGGGGTCATGAGTGTTATTTGAAGACAGCGATATTGATAAGTACCTTTATGAAGAGATTCCTCTTGATAGAGATTGCGTTCTTATGAGCGAGATCTATATAAAGGAATTTGATGAGGCGCTGGGAAAGATGCTCCGGAGGGAAGAGTGTAATCCTTACGAAGTAGGCTATGTTAGCCTGGTCGTTGTAAGAAAAATCAATGACACCTCCCTTGAGCTTTCGTGGTACCCGAACACCTTCACTAGATTTCATGAAGTCTCAATCACACTGCCAAAGGACATGATCAAGGTATGTGTGGGCTGCTGTCAGTACGGTATTAAGCCCTACATTTTCGTAGATCATGAATGGTTAGAACATCTCCACTTCGAGAATATTCTGTATTCGCACTCGTTGACGCAATAGGTGTTAAAAATGCGATAAGAGGCAACGCTCTAAATAAAGATAAGCTAATTAAACTTAGAGATAAAATAGATGAATTAGCTGAGAATCAACCAGGCATATCCTTTATTTCGTTTGCTGACAGTTTGATTCTCAAGAGCAACTGGGATGTAGGCTACTTCCAAAACGGAGTTAAGTGCTCATATAGTCCAGAAAAGATCTTGTATGTTATCAAAAAGCTTGATTTTCTTTATCAAGAAATTCTAGGCCTAAAAATTTACGCTGCGCTTACGCAAGGAAGCAATGAATACTATGGCGAGTCATTGCTTCATATATCTAAAACGAAAAATCATGTTTGCCTAAATAGTTTAGGGGTCCCGTTTGCAGAATTATTGGCAATTGAGAACGCGGCAAAAAAAGCCATTAAATCAGGTGTGCATCCTCCTATGCAGTTGTACTTGGACGAACAGTATTACCATTCATTGAAGTTTAAGTTCGATTTCAAGAAGAATGATAAACCAAGAAATCCATATTCAGCGATAATGAAATCGCACCAGCCGAGCTATTTTTATTCTACTTGCGATGAGCTAATTGCCAATTTCGACAACAAACCAAGCGAACATTAACAAGGCATAGCAGCGGACAAGCCGCTGAATGCAACGTTAGAAGTTCGGAACGCGATGACGATTGAAGACATATTCAAGGTTGTAAGCCTAGTTCTCGCCTCCTTCGGAGGTGGGGCCCTAATTGTGGTTGGCCTCACCAAGTGGCTTGGAAACGTAATGGCTGGTCGTATCCTTCAAACCGAAAAGGCCAAGCTAGATAAGCAGCTAGAGGGACTTCGGCATGAACTAGGATTAACGAAATCCTCCTACGAGCATCATCTCGACTTGATTCTCGATTACTACGCAACCTTCTACAGGCACTACCGGCTATGCCAGCGAACAGCCTACGTAGACGCCCACCGGGAACTGCCCAACGGTGAAATGAAATTCACGAAGGACGAATTCATAGCTTCTCTTGGAAAGTTCCTCTCCGAGTGGGCGGAAAAGGAAGGAAGAATACGTCTGTTGCTTCCCTCACCGTTGTTGGCCCTCCATGAGAGAGCGGTCGGACAATTCAATGAATTTAAGAGAGCCGTTCACGACTTTACGCCCGCCGAACCGGCCCCGAGGAGGAAGGAGCTGGTGTTTCGCGAAATCGATGAAATCAAGGCCGAGCTGGAAAATGGCCTTCGCGAATTCCTGCGCACGGAAAGCCTGCTGAAATGAAAAAACTTCTAACAATCGGTTGCACTCCGACCCGCAAAAGCGGCACTGTTTTGTTGGCATTGTCTGGCATCATCAGGCCGCTTTTGCGGTCGGGTGAACCGAAACGTTAACTGGCAAAAATGAGCAAAGTTCTAGCAGGCGTTGGAAATATACTGGCAGGTTTCTTTTTTGGGGTTGGGCTGCTATCACCGTTAAATAAATGGGGTCAGACACGAATATTCCGCGAAACTGACCAGTGTTAACTTTCCGAGGCATATCATGGCCCGCCTTCCCCGCTACGTCATGCCAGGCCAACCCCAGCACATCATCCAGCGCGGCAATAATCGGCAGATCATCTTCGCCGCCGATGCGGATTACCAGTTCTTCCGCGATGCCCTTGTGGGTGCGTCCCGCAAACATGGCTTGCAGATACACGTCTACGTCTGGATGACCAGCCATATCCACCTACTCGCTACTCCGCAATTCGAGAACAGCATCAGCATGGTGATTCAATCCGTTGCCCGCAAGTATGAGCAATATTTCAACTACACCTACCAGCGCAGCGGCACGCGATGGGAAGGGCGCTAGGTGACGAAAAGTTCCAGGCGACGACAGAATTGTTCAGCAAGCGACGCGCAGCTTCCAAAGGAGTTGGCGTCCGAGGAAGGAGAATAATCGTGTCTGACCCCATTTATCCAAAAATTGAATCTAATACAAAGTTCGGTGAAGAGCATGCCGCAGGCGCAAAGGCTCATACGGCAGTAAACTGAGACATCACACGAAACTCTCTGCGGGAGAAGGGCCCATGAAAACAGAAGATCTGTTGCGAGAAATCGAGTCACTCCCTGTGGAGGAGCGCGCGCGGGTAGCTGACTCAGTGCTCAAGAGCTTGAACCCACCAGAATCTGAAATCGACAAGAAGTGGGCTGAAGTGGCCAAACGGCGGCTGGAAGAGATTAAATCAGGTTCTGTTAAGCCGGTATCGGGAGAAGAGGTCTTTGAAGAGGTCTGGAAACGGTTCTCGTGATGCGGTACTCCTTCCATCCAGAAGCCCAAATGGAGTTCCGACTCGCAATCGATTACTACGAGGAACGAGAAAAGACGCTTGGGTATCAATTCGCGACGGAAGTCTACGCTGCGATAGAGCGAACCACCGCGCATCCCGGAATGTAGCCCTTTATTGAAGAAGGCGTTCGCCGCTGTCTTATTCGTCGGTTCCCGTATGGAATTGTGTACCATCACGACGAGAGCAATGACGAATTGCTAATTCTTGCAGTAATGCATCTTCATCGCGAACCGTACTATTGGGTTCATCGAAACTGATGCCGAACAATGCGCTCAACTCGGACTGCCTCGGTCGCTCCGCTCCTTCGGCAGTGAACGATGCGGTTCGTTCCTCACCGCATCCTACAAAACCGCTATTCAGGGCTGGCCAAACGCAGCGCTCAAAGGAAAGTGCCGCCTGTTGGCTGCTTTGAAGGTTGGTTTTTTGATCTGGTTCGGTGGCTTCGTTGAACATCCGTTGGAGGCGTGCCCCTTACCTTTGCGTTGGGCATAACCGGAAAGGTCATCATCATGCCAACAATTTCGATGTTTTACGCATCCTCATTCGAATGTTTTTCTATGATACGGACAAGCACAACGTGCCGCACATCCATGCCGAATATCAAGGCCAAGTAGCCGTTTACTCGATTCTCGACGGAGCCGTTTTGGTTGGAGAGCTTCCACCGAGGAAACACAAACTGGTCGTCGCATGGATTGAAATACACCAAGATGATTTGCTTGCTGACTGGCAATTGGCCGTCAACGGCAAGAAACCGTTCCCGATTCGAGGGCTTGATCAATGAATATTGCGGAAGTCATTCCACAAGATAATTACGTGCTGTACATCAAATCCGAAGATGGAAAAACCGGTTTATTTGACGTAAAGCCATATCTCGGCTCTGAAGCATTCTCACCGTTAAAAGACAAAGCCGAGTTCGAGCGAGTTCACAATGGTCGATATTTCGTCGAATGGGACTGTGGAGCAGATCTATCTGCGGATACTATTCAGGCACGCTGGGAAGCCACATCAACGAGGGATGCCCAACAAAGCGCTCCAGCGGACTCCGCTGATACTCCACCGCTGAGCTAATTCGTTAGGGAACCTCTGAACAAGTGGATTCCGTTCACGGTTCGACAAGCCTGTCCTGAGTCCTTCGACAGGCTCAGGACAGGCCCTTCGACTCGGCTCAGGGCGAACGGCCTACTGAGATAGGCTCTAAATATTTCGCCGATCAGCAGAAAACCAGGGAGCGTCTTTCCAATACTCGCCGTTGTTGGAGGCTGAGCGGCCGGATTGGGCACGAATCACTCGCGCGAGTTCGAAAAAGCGGGCGTTCACGGACGTCCGGTAGTGATCAGGGGGAGTGGCGGCCTTGGCCGAAAACTACGCACTCGAAAACAAACTTCCGGAGCTCGTTCTTGGCTGTCATTCAACATTGAAACAGCAAAGCGTCGAGGTAAAGGATCGGAAAAGAGCCGGCGAGTCCGGTACGTGTCCTCGGGGATCTCCACCGACGAGGAATGCCAGATCGCCCGGGAAACCCTGGCCATCGTGCACGGCAGATCGGGTGCGGCCGGGCGTTAGGCGATACGATAGACAATGTTCTTATGCATATGGGTGCAGCATACCTAGACCCGAGTAAGCGGGTAGCAGTCTCCGGCGAAGGCGGAGGTGCCGGATGCGCTTTGCTTAATCCCGCCTACGCGTCCGCAGGGATATTTTTTCCGGGAAATCTCCTAAGGGGTATATTGCTTCTCGCCATCGGCACGGCACTTATGTTGCCGGCACTCTGCCGGGCACTGGACGGAGCAGATGCCGAGCCGTGCCCGGAGGGCGGGGCCGCGTCCGTTTGGACATCGCCGGAAAAGCCGGTGATCGGCGAGCCGCTCAAGCTCATGGTCGTGGCGACTGACGGGCCGGTGAGCGAACTGAGAGCCTTCGCGCCGGATGGCGCTGAACTAGCCTTGGCCGTCACCTGGCGGGGCGGACCTCCGTGGAGCGCGGCCTCCTTCATCGATCACGCCGTCCCTGGAGCCTACCGCATCGAAGCGCAGAGACGGGGCGAGATGGTCGCATGCCGCCGCCTGATCGTCGGCAACGACGCCGAGGCCGGATCGGAGCGCACCGGAGCCGAATGGGACCGGCGGCACGAGGCGCTATATTCCGCCTGGATCGAACGCCTTTTCGATGCGCCGATCGAGGAAAACTACACACTGCCCTCTCTCGAACCGATCCTCAGGAACCCGGAGCGGAACTTCCTTCACGATCACTTCGGCCAGGGCGAGGACGAGAGGCTTCCCGCCACGCCGGACTGCGCAGACCTCCCGTATTTCCTCCGTGCCTACTTCGCCTGGAAGATCGGATTGCCGGTGGCGTTTCGCGCCTGCGATCGAGGGACTTCGCTCAGGCCGCCGCGCTGCGGACCGGCCATCATCGACCAGCGCTTTTCGGCGAAATCGGCACCTGCTTCGGTCTTCAGAGATCTGTCCCGGCGGCTGATGGATACGGTTCACTCGGGGAATGCCCGAACGGCACTCGAAGACGACGGCACGGACTTCTACCCGGTCGAGCTCAAACGCGAAAACCTGTGGCCCGGCACGGTCTACGCCGATCCCTATGGGCATATCCTGGTCATCGTGAAATGGGTCCCGCAAACGGGCGATCAGGCCGGATTGCTCCTCGCCGTCGACGCGCAGCCGGACAACTCGGTCGGCCGCAAACGCTTCTGGGAAGGCACGTTTCTTTTTGTCGATGACGTGAAGAGCGCGGGTCCGGGCTTCAAATCCTTTCGGCCGCTCGGGAGAGAGGGGCAGGGGCCTCTGCGCCTCCAGAGCAACGCGGATTTGGCGGAGCATCCCTTCATCGCACCCTATTCGGCGGAGCAGGCCGAGCTTCCGGCGGAGGATTTCTACGCGCGCATGATGCGGCTCATCGATCCTGAGGGGCTGGACGCCGAAAAAGCCTACGAATCCGTGCTCGACGCCTTGGTCGAACAATTGGAGACACGAGTTCACGCCGTCGAGAACGGCGAGAATTTTCAGAGGCATCATCCAGGGGCCATCATCCCGATGCCGACGGGGCCTTCGATCTTCGAGACCGTCGGACCCTGGGAGGACTATTCGACGCCCTCCCGGGACATGCGCCTCCTGATCGCCATGGACGTGCTGACACGTTTCCCGGAGCGCATCGTCCGTTATCCCGAGCTTTTCGTGCTCGGCGGACGGGTGCCGGAAATCGTCAGGGAAGAGATCGAGCAACGGCATCGGAAGCTGATACAAGAGCGGCAGGTTGCCTATACCCGGAGCGACGGTTCGACCTGGCGATTGACGGTCGCCGATATCCTGGCGCGACGGCCGGCGTTCGAGACGGCTTACAATCCCAACGACTGTCCGGAATTCCGCTGGGGCGCCGAATCGGGAACGGCCGAATACGCCACCTGCGTGCGGCGTGCGCCGGCCGATCAGCGCAACCGCATGGAACAGTACCGTCACTGGTTCCATGAAATGCGCAGACCTCCACGTTAAGGTTCCACATGGCGTTGGATACGGAAATCCATGAACCTCCCCGCTAGGCGCCCCGAACTGGAGCGGGGGATCGGATGGTTTGGCACGGGGGCGATCCTGGCGGGCACCGTGATCGGCACCGGCATATTCCTGGTGCCTTCGACCATAGCCCGCGAGGCGGGCACGGTCTGGGCGGTGTTCCTGGTCTGGCTGGCCGGAGGGCTCCTTTCGCTCGCCGGGGCGCTCAGTTATGCGGAGCTCGGCGCCACCTTCCCGGAAGCCGGTGGGGAATATGTCTTCCTGCGGCGTGCCTATGGCCCCTTATGGGGATTCCTCTTCGGCTGGCAACAGGTGGTCATCGGCAAGACCGGATCGATCGCCAGCGTCGCCACGGCGTTCGCCATCTTTCTCGGTTTCTTCATCCATGATCTCGATCAACCGGTTTGGGGGTCTTCCGTCGCCGGCCTGGATTTCACGCTCACCGGCGTCCAGCTCGCGGCACTCGCCAGTATCCTGGTCTTCACCCTCTTGAATTACGGCGGCGTCGTCCTGGGAAGCGAGGTACAGACCGTCCTGACGCTGCTGAAGGTTGGCGCCATCGTGGCCTTGGCGGCCCTGGGCCTCGCGAGCGGCGAAGGCTCGTGGGAACACTTTTCCGGTCCTGCCACGGCTTCGGCCCGGAACGGCATCGAATTCTATGGCGCCGCGCTGGCGGCCGCATTGTGGGCTTACGATGGCTGGAACAACGTGACCATGATCGGGGCGGAGATCCAGAATCCTCAGCGCACGATCCCGCGCGTCCTGATCTTCGGCATCATCGGCGTGATGGCCGTCTACCTCTTGATCAACCTGGCCTATTTCTACGTTCTGCCGCTAGCTGCGGTCCAGCAATCCGGGCGCTTGGCCCAGGACATGGCGTCCTCCGCCCTAGGGGAGTGGGGCGGCAGGGCGATCACGGCGGCGGCGATCGTGTCGACCCTGGCTACCCTGAACGGCGCCATCCTGAGTGGCGCCCGTGTGTCCTACGCGATGGCCCGCGACGGGCTGTTTTTCCGGCACATGGGGGAGGTAGATCCCGTGCATCGGACGCCGGCCAAGGCCTTGATCGTGCAGGGCCTCGCGGCGGGCGGCTTGATCCTGGTATTCGGTCGAGACGAGCGGGCCTTCGAGCACCTGTTCAATTACGCGATCTTCGGCATGTGGGCGTTTTACGGCATCACCGCACTCGCCGTGATCGTGCTGCGCCGCCGTCAGCCGGCACTGCCGAGACCCTATCGGACCTTGGGCTATCCTTGGGTGCCCTTGGCGTTCTTTCTGGTGGCGGGTGCATTCTGCACCAGCCTGGCAATGCATAATCCGCGGGAGACCGGGCTGGGCTTGGCGCTCCTGGCTGGCGGATTGCCTTTTTATGCCTATTGGCGGTTCAGAATGAACGCCGGTTCGGGCGCGGGTCTTGAGTGACGCCGGTGAGCCCGCTCATCCATACCAATGCGATGAACGAACATCATGAACGGATGATTGAAGACCCGGCCGATCTGCTGGGGCCTGGATCTCGTCTTGAGTCGACGGCCCATTCGAGCGCCGACATTTCCTTAATCCAGGAAATAGCCGCCGAAAGGTTCGGGTATGCGGCCCGAGGGCGGGTCAGTGTCAGATTTTCTTACACCTGATTGGGGGTACCAACGCAATAACGGTAATAATCGAGTTTTCTCTCAACTTTCTGCTTCTGTGGTCCCTAGGGATTAGGCGAAACGGAGCGCTGGGAGGGGAATGTCATAGTAACAGTGTCAGGAATTTTTACGGTTTCATCCCCGTTGGCGTGGGCGGGCGTAGGATTAGCGAGGACGGAATGAACGTAACTAATTGGTTGTGAAGATAATTCTTCCTGATGGACGTGCTCTTGAGATGATCGGCGCGAATATTGCTGCGCTCGAAGGTCGGCCATTCCGGTTGTTCTTTACCAATCCAGAGGAGAATAAGGACATGTTCCAGCATTCCGTCATGCGATTCCCGGCGGCAACCTTGCCCAGATTTATCGTGCTGGCTTGCTCCGTCGCGCTGTTCCTGAGCGGGGAGGTGTCGGCCGTACCGTTCGATCCCAATATTTCCATCACGGCCACGGTCGACTTGGATGGTCTCAGTTCTTCCGCGCCGGCGGGATCCACCCAAACCGGGACTTTTTCCCAGGTGATCGGAGGCTCCCTGACGACCTCGACCGTGGACGGCGGTCTCAATCTCACCGGAACCCTGCCCTTGGGCGGCGCCCTGACCGATATCAATGACAGCGTCGGCATCAGCTTCACCGGCACCGGCAACTCCGCTGGCGGCTCCGGATCCTCAGACTTTTTCGGAAATTACGGCGTTACCCTGAGCAATGCCTCGGCGACCGATACCTTCCAGATCACCCTCGGCCTCCAATTTACCAATCAGGTCGATGCCAATGGAGACGACGTGGGCATCGAAGGGGACATCTTTCTGAATGATGGCGTGACGGAAATCTTCTTCAGCGATCTGATTTCCGACACTTTTTTCGGCGACTCAGCCGGCGGCTCGAACGACGGGACCACAGTGGATACACCTTTCGGGCCATTGGGCACCTTCGGTGCGTCCTTGTCGGACAGCGGCACCGTATTGCTCGATTTCCTTCTCAGCCCGGGCGCCATAATAAATCTGACCGGAGAGAACAATATGTTTCTGGCTCTGTTCGATGGCACTTATAGCGCCACCGTCGAGAGCCGGCTCTTTGTCAGCAGCGTGGTGAACCAAACCACGCCGCCGGCCGTTCCCGAACCCGCCACGTTCTGGCTGATCGGAGCAGGCTTAATGGGACTGCGGGCGACACGCCGATCCATCAAAGCAGATTAGACACTCAATCCTGCGAGAACCAACGATGAACATTCTGCACAACAGAATTCGCTCGGTATTGAGAGTCATCCTGTTCGGCGGCATGCTATCGACCGCCATTTCGGCTTCGGCGGCAGGATCCGAGGACTATCTCGGCTCCATCGACTTTGTCGGTTTCAACTACGCGCCACGGGGTTGGGCCACTTGCGATGGACAACTCCTGTCCATCGCCCAGAATTCAGCGTTGTTTGCGCTGTTGGGCACCACTTACGGCGGCAATGGCCAGACCACTTTCGCCCTTCCCGATTTGCGGGGACGAGTTCCCATGCATATGGGCCAGGGGCCAGGATTATCCAACCGCATTCTCGGTGAAAATGGAGGTTCGGAAGCGGTGACTCTAAACGTCGGCCAGATGCCTGCGCACAGCCACCCCGCAACAACGACAGTTGATACGTCCGGGTTGAAAATCCGGGCAAACACCGGCCAGGCCGCCACCCCCAACCCGGCAGGGAATGCTCTGTCGTCGACCGGCCGTAATAACACCTACAACACGGCCGCGCCGGATGTCGACATGGCGGCGAATTCCGTCGGGGGTACGGCATCCGCGACAACTACCATCGGCACAAGCGGCGGCAGCCAGCCGGTCCAGATCATGCCGCCCTATCTGGTGCTCAACTGCATCGTTGCCCTTGAAGGTCTTTTCCCTTCGCGCAACTGACGTCCGATGGACAGGCGATTCGTTTTCAAGGTGCTTGCAAAAACCCCGGTTCGCCGGGGTCTTTGCTTTGTGGCCGGGTGGTTGGCCGTTTCGACATCCGTTTCTCTCGCGGCGGCCGAAGACTGGTCGGCCCAACTGAAAAAGGCCCAGGAATTGTTGGCCCGGCAGGATTATTCAAGGGCATATGCGGAATATCGGCGACACGCCGAAAAGAAAAACAACCCCCTGGCTCAGTTCACCCTAGCGCTGTTTTACGATCTTGGCTGGGGCCGCCCCAAGGACGCCGCAGAGGCGTGCCGCTGGTATGAGCGCGCGGCCAAGGCCAGGCTGCCAACCGCCCAGCATTTCCTGGGCGACTGCTTGGTGAAAGGCGTTAACGGTCCGACCGACCCGGCCCGCGCGGCCGTCCTCTACGAGGATGCTGCCCAGGGCGGGCACTGGATTTCCCACTGCGCGTTGGCAGAGCTATACCTTCGCGGCACCGGTGTGCCCAAGGACCCGGCCAAGGGCGTCGCGTTGTGCGAACAAGTCGCGGCTCGAGGTATCGTCAAGGCGATGTACGCGACCGCCTTGCTTTACCTGGAGAGCGACCCGGCCGTGCAAGATTCCGCCAAGGGAAGGGCCTGGCTTGAGCAGGCGGCGCAACGGGGCTATGGGGAAGCTCAATATCGGCTCGGAATGATCGAATTCGCCGGCGGCCAGCAGCCAAAAAGTCCGGAGAAAGCCCGCTACTGGTTCGAATCGGCGGCCTCACACGGTTACGGCCCGGCTTACTTCCCAACCGCAGAATTGTATTTCACGGCGCCTCGCGACCCCGCCACCGGCAATTTGGCTCCCGAATTTCTCGCCAAGGCGTATATGTGGCTTTCCGCCACCCTCCGGCGGGCGCCTGGTCCTGAAGAAGTGCGACGCGCTTCCGAGATGCTGGAGCAAGTGAACGCCGTTATGCCGGAGACATGGAAGCCCGAACTTGACGAGAGATTAGCCCGCCACTTTGCCGCCTTTCCTCCCCCGTGAGGATCGCTCTTTTTGTCTATATCCTCCTTGAGTCGCCCGAGGGTAAAGCAGTCGTTCAGAAATGGCCGGTATCGGCGAAGGCGAATGACCGTTCAGGCCGGAGGCTGTGTGAAAACGCAAAAATTGAAAATCGGGTGGAGAGGTTCCGCCGAGTTTTGCCTAACGTTCCTGCCGACGTGGAGTTATCGATTCAGAATTTGCTTGTTAGTGACGGATGAATGGAGTGAATTCCATCTCGAGTCGGTTCGCTCGTGAGTTTTCACACAGCCTCGCCGAATTCCTGCCGTTGATCTGTACGAAGTGCGTGGCGGAAAGTGCGGCTCATTGCTGGTGGAATCAGTCAATCCGAGCGGGAAGCGCCCACAACGAGAATTCCGCGCGCCAAGTGCACGTCCTGAGCACGCTCTCGCCTTTGTTAACCATAACGCGTTGCTAGTCGTTTTCCGGTTACAGCCATTGCCAGGCGAATTTTGGGCTAAGTACATTCCGCAAATATTTGCGGAATCTCGACAGATTGGCTTGATTGGCGGGGTTGTCCTGCAGGTTGCCTATGCCGCAAGGCTCCCCTGAATGTACTTAGAGCATTTTCATACCTATTGTACGGGCACTCGCGCGTAGGTCGGGAATCCCTTCCCAATCGCAAACGGGCCTTTAATCGGCCCCTTCCAATCGCAAACGGCGTCTTCGGGAAGGGCGTGGCCGGCGCTCCCGGCCAGGCCGTTTGCGATTGGAAGGGTCATCCCAGCGCTCCTGGGATGACCGTTTGCGATTGGAGCTCCGAAGCCGCCCTTCCCGACGCCACGTCCCGGCCGAGCGTCTTCGTCGGAAGGGTCGCGACTAAAGCGACCGTTTGCGATTGGGAAAGGATTGCCGACCTACGAAAGCTTGAGTCGATCTACCCTGGCCGAAGGCGCCAACGACTCCTGCCAGGCCGGTTTTGCCGTACGAGCGCGATGAAAACGCTCTAATGCTGCCGCTTGCTTCTGATCATCGTAAGCAAATCAAGCCTGCAAACTTGCCGACAGACGACAAAATTCCTCAAGAAGCCCCATTGACAAATAAGACGACCGGTCATATTGTTCATGCCCCATGAGAAAACGAGATTCCGCCGAAGTCCGAGAAAAGCTGCTCGACCATGGCGTCATGCTTCTTATGGAGCAGGGCTACCATGGCACGGGAATCCAGGAAATCGTCGAAAGCGTCGGCATGCCGAAGGGGTCTTTCTACAACCACTTTCCCAGCAAGGAAGCCTTCAGTGCAGAGGTGGTCCAGCACTACATCGAGCCGTTCATCAAGCAACTCGACGGACACCTCAATCGCAGGAATGTCAGTGCGGAGGCGGCGCTGAAAGCCTATTTCAAAGAACTCATGGAGGAGACCGAGCGCAGAGATTTCAAAGGCGGGTGTCTGCTCGGCAACCTCATCGGAGAGATAGGCGAAACGAGCGATCTTTGTTCTACCTCGCTGCGCGATGCCGTCCGCCGTTATCGCGACAAACTGAAAGAAGGTATCGCTCGCGGGCAAGCGGAAGGAAGCTTCCGAAAGGACCTGACAGCCACGTTCATGGCCGACCTGGTGCTCAATCTCTGGCAGGGCGCTTTGCTTCGCATGAAAATCGAACGTTCGGTTCAGCCTCTAACGCAGGTCTTCGAGTTTCTCCTCGACGATTACTTCAAGGCCTGATTTTTTTGCCCGTTAAAAAAACGACCGGTCATCTTGTTTTCGTGTCGAGACTGAGAGAAAGGAGAACCGAGATGCTTTATTGACTGATCAAAAGAGAAATGCGCAGAGCCCGAAAACGTTTACCCGACGAGAGTCGATCGATGTCGAAGAAATCCCGCTTCGTCATCCGAAATCTCGGCCCCGATCCGTGACGGGCCCGAAGCCATTGACCGGCGACACGGTCCATGGCGTCTGCATCGCCTTAGAGCCTATCCCAGGAGGTCCCAAAACCCTTCGACTCGGCTCAGGACAGGCCCTTCGACAGGCTCAGGGCGAACGGCCTACTAAGATCGGCTCGGAGACGAACACATCATTCGCAAGCAATTCCCAGCCGAACACATGATGAAAAATTCACAGGAGAAAAAAGCATGAAATGCCATCGCTTCACCCGCGCCTCTTTACGCGTATTGAGTTTGAGCGCCCTGAGCGTCTTGGTACCGGCCACGGCAAGCGCTGAACTGCTCGCCATGCTCAACTATGAAAGCAAGGTTGGGCAGCCGAATCGCAGAGAGGGTATTGCGGTCATCGATGTGGACCCGAACTCGCCCACATTTAACCAGATTATCAAAGATACGCCCTTGCCCCCGGATTTCGTGGCGCATCACATCTATTACAACAAAGACGTGACCAAGGCATATGTCACGTCCCTCGGGCATACCGAGCTCTATGTTTACGATCTGTCGAAATTCCCCGAAGAAAAGACCGTCGTAGCCGTCCCGGATTGCAAGGTGGGAGAGGACATAACGTTCTCGGACGATCGCAAGCACTGGTATCTCAGCTGCATGGGGTCCAACAACGTCATCGTTGGCGATGCCCGGTCGGATAAGCCGATTGCAACGATCGGGAACGACGGAGCTAGCGACAAGTTCATAAAGTATCCCCACGGCGTCATGCTCAATGACGAGCTCGACCGCATCTTCGTGACAAGCACGGTCAACCCCAATGATCTGAACGATGCCGGCGAGACGGTCTCCGTCATACAAGCGTCTACCCGGAAAATTCTTTCGACCCACAAGCTTTCGTATAAACCCTCGCCTTCCGGGGAAGCGCCGGTCGAAATTGCCTTCATCCCCCATCGCAAGCCCCAGATAGCCTACATAAACAATATGAATGGCGGAGCCTTGTGGACTGCGACCTGGCGTTCGGAGACCGAGGACTTCAGATTTCAGAGGGTATTTGACTTCGCGGAAACCGGCCAAAGTCTCCCGCTGGAAATGGGCTTCAACGAGGAAGTCGACCGCCTCTATATCACTACAGCCAAGCCCGGCGCTTTCAACATTTTCGACATCGCCGATCCTTATAAGCCAAAACTGCTGTCGACGATCCCGACTGCCGGCGGCGCGCACCACTTCGTGCTCTCGCCCGATCATCGCTACGCCATCGTTCAGAACAGCTTCATCAATTTGCCGGAGATGGACGACGGTTCGGTGAGCGTTATCGACTTGCACCAGAACAAGGTGGTCGCGACGGTCGATGTCCTCAAGAAGGCTGGCCTAACGCCGAACTGCATCATCGCGATGCCCAATTGGTATAAGAGCGATCACTGAGACGAATACGACGCAACTCTTTGCGGATGGCCTATTCCGGGGAATATGACCGCTAAGCAGACGCGGACATCCGAATGAGGTTTAACCGGGGAGAGCCGTGGGTTTTCCCCGTTCCATACGGGTAGGCGAGGAGAGGAGGGACATCGGGGAGCAGTCCTCGCGCGCCGACACATGCCGGAATTCGAGAACTGCCCCCATTCACCTGCGGAGGAAGAGATTGACCGTCAAGGCCGCAAACCATGGGCGCGCCTGATTCGCCTTCAGCGGGATTGCGGAGGCGAGCTCGGCGCAGCGGACCGGTCGCCGTTTCTTTTCAGAAAATCCGGGAGCGCGGAGGTGTCTTCCCAAAACAGCGAACCGGACAAGGGTCTGATCGGCTGGGGGTCTGAGGCCATGAGACCCGGAATCCAGTCCGCGGGAATGGCATAGTGTCCGGTCTTGCCGCCCGCGGAGAAGAATGTGGCGAGACCGACCAGGCGGCCGTCCTGGTCGAATATCCCGCTGCCGCTCGCGCCCTGGACGAAACCCGCGGTGGTTTCGATGACCAAGCTGCCGTCATAGGGATGCAAGCGTTCGACACGGCCCTCGGCGAAAGCGATGCCGATAGCTCGGGGATAGCCGTACATATAGATCGTTTCGCCGACGGAAAGTACCGATGTGGTGCCCAGACTCGCAACCGGTAGCGACATTCCCGGCGCTTCAAGAATGCACAAGTCGTGTTTCAAATCGGCGCGCTGGCTGGCTGCGCGATAGCGTAAAGCGCCTTTCCCGACGACGATCGAATCGGCGTGCCGCGTGACATGGCAGTTGGTCGCCACGCGATCGTAATCGACGACGACACCGGAGCCGACAAAAGCCCTGCCGTCCCTTGGATAGGCCTGGACTTGAACGACGCTGAGCGCAAGCGTGTGATTCACTTCTGCCGCCCAGGCGATGTTTAACATCCAAGGTCCGAGCACGGTAACGATTAATGTGATCTGGCGCATGGGTTTCTTCCTGTTTCCCGGTGCTCCGAAGGGAGCCTTTCTGTTTCGAACGTTCGAGCGTACCGGAAGTTTATACGGTTTCCTTTGCCTTTATATCGCCAACGGTTCCCGTGACGGCGACGCGGAAATCGCGTGATTTGGCTCCGAACAGGGGACGATCGTGGCTGCGCTGTTCCAGCGGCGCGTTTCACTGAATGTGGGCTGCGACATCGTTACGCGCTTCGGCATATGCCGGCAAGCTGCCACTCCCTCGCCGGAGGCGCACCAGCAAGTAGCCCGGATGAAACGCAGTGGAATCCGGGAGACTCGAGGCACCGATCGTCCCGGATTCCGCAAAGCTCCATCCGGGCTACGCCGGCTTCACTAAAAGACGGGAAGCGGGGGGGGCGAAAGAATGCTTGACCAAATAATGAGAATCATTATCATTCGTATCATGGAGGATGCGTCATCATGGGTTCCATAACTCCCCCGTTGAACGAGAAAGACAGCGTCAGGCTTCGAATCAGCGTCGACAAGCTCTCTGAGCTCATTGAAACAGGGAGCCTTTGTGCGACCGATTTTTCCTGTCTCGATCACCAATCCAAAACCACGATACAGGGCTTATTCCTGCGGTTCTGTCTGCATGGATGTCACGCCCATCGAAACGTGCGGGTTGGCCGACCGCCACCCATGACCGATTCGCCCAGTTGAGTGCCGGTCCCGGCAGACCTCTGAAACCGTTCGACCGACGTGTTCCGAGCGAAGGTGAGGGCTTGGGGGAATGGTCGAGCGTGATCGCCCGCAAATGTCCGGGACACGACCAACTTTGGCCAAAGCCGGGGCCATTGCGATAGAGATCGAGATTTGCGCCCGCTTTTACACATGAACGCCCGTGCGTTCCATAACTTAAGGAGAGACCCGTGCAACGAAAAGCTTGTAATACCGAAACCTTGGCCCGGAGCGAAGTCTGCTCGGTCGAGTACTGCCGGAGCTGCGCCGTGTTCCATGTCAATGTCGGCCCCGTCACGGTGCATTTCCGGCCGTCCACTTTCCGAATGTTGTGCACTACGCTGAACGCAGCACTCGCCCGATTTCGACACGTTCGTCCGGTATTGTCGTCCCGTACCGCAAATCAAGACGAGATCATCGATCGTAGTCCGTGAGGAGCAAGCAAACAATCAATACGAAGTAGCACGGGCGGCGAGAGGAGCGCCATGGACGAAACGATGAGCGGAGTAGGGGCGACTTGGGCGGACGCATCCGTGCTGGAAGGCGTTCGGCGGTAGAGAGCCGAGCCAATGCAGCAGACCGGCACGGACTTCGGCGCCGCCGTCATACACCACGTTCAGCGAACAAGTCCGGCGATTGGTCCGGACCGTCCTCACCCCGTCCAGATCCGAGACACGGGCTTCGAACTCATCGACGGCGAAACAAGGATGCGCAAGCCGGGCGAGCCGCAGCCGAAACCGCCGGTAGGTATTTTCAAGAACTTCTAGGTGACACGACAATGAAGCTTGAACACGACTCATCTTCGCCCGGAGCGGGCGTCATCGAACTGGCGGATGAGGACCGTCGCCGACTGCGAGACGCTTTCCGCCAGCTCGAATATCCCAGCTTTGCCGCCCATCTGGCCCACGCCGTCGGCACTCCCGTCGACAAGGGGCTCAAGCTGATACCGCCGCGCTGGCATCGTCGCTTCTCCGGACACTTGCAGGCGGGCATCGGCCGGCTTCTGGAAGCCGCGGTCACCCGCCTCGGGCAGGGGCAGCCTCGCAGCGAACGCTTCTACCGTCGCATGGCGCGGAGCACGGGCGCGATTGGCGGATTGTTCGGCGGTTCCGCATTGCTGGTGGAACTGCCGCTCACCACGTTGATCATGCTCGCGGCCATCGCCGAAATCGCCCGCAGCGAACGCGAGGATTTGAACCGGCCGGAAACCCGTCTGGCCTGTCTCGAAGTTTTCGCTCTGGGGGGACGCTCGAAGGCCGATGATGCCGCCGATACCGGTTATTACGGCTTGCGCCTGGCTCTCGAAGCCGCCGTCAAACAGGCGTCACGCCACATCGCCGAACAGGGCTTGAGCCGGAACGGAGCGCCGGCCATCAGCCGCATGATAGTCATCGTATCCGAGCGTTTCGGACTGATACTGTCGGAGAAAGCCGCCGCGGAAATGCTGCCCTTCGCCGGCGCGGTCGGCGGCGCCTTCATCAACGACTTGTTCGTCCGGCATTTTCAGAGCATGGCCCGCAGCCATTTCGTCATGCGCCGGCTGGAACGCCGCTACGGGCGGCATTACATCGAGGCCGAGTATCGGAAGCTGAAATCGGTTCGGCATGAGCGCCGGGCAGACCCGCCGGCCATGATGGCGCGGTCCGCATGATGCCAATGAGGACGATTCTCGGAAAATGGTCAAGCATTCCTTCTCGCGCCCGCTTTCCGGTCTTTTGGCAGAGCCTATCCCGGTAAGCCGTTCGCGCTGAGCCTGTCGAAGGCCCTGTCCTGAGCGGAGTCGAAGGGTTTTGGGACCTACTGAATTCGTTCTACCGGGACCACGTTAGGTGCACCTGAACAGGGTCAAATCGCAAGCCCGCCTGCGGTATCCGATCCGGCGATCAAGGTAACGGCAACCGTTTTTTCGCCGAGTATCATCGGAACCTGTCGATCTTCCGTTGTATGCCCGTTTGGGTTATTCACTCTCGGTGCTCACGAGGACCAGTTTTCGGCCGTTCCGGTCATCCGGTCTGACCAAAATCCGCCGTTCAGGAATGCTGCTTTCTTCAGAGGCGGGGGAGTAGTCCGTGACCGAAGCGGACTGTCGCAAGCAAGTCAAGTTATCGACCGCCGCCACACTGTTACATACCTGTCCATGCCTCAATTTAGTCTGTGCTATCTGGGCTTCATTGCGCACTGAATTCCGCATCTTTTATCCTTTCGCCAGCATACTACCGGCGACATCGCCTCCGGTCGCTGCGAAATAGGTGGTGCCACTTGCTCACAGGATATACGACAACGTGCTGACAGCAGTCGAACTCTCCAAGCGATACTCCGGTCGGCCGGTCATAGACGGCTGGTCGTACGAATGGCCCAAGCCGGGCGTCCATCTGATCGCGGGTGCGAACGGCGTGGGTAAATCGACTCTCCTCGGCATGCTCGCGGGCGCCCTGGTTCCCGATGCCGGTGAAGTTTGGATCCGCGGCGTGAGCCTTAAGGCCCGACCGGCCCGCGCCCTCCGTTGCTTGGCTTATTGCCCGGCGGATTGTCCGGTCTTCCCCTTTCTGACTGGTGAGGAGTGGCTGGCCTTCGTCGGTTCTGTTCGGGGCGGCTGGGATACCGAGACCTTGGATCAGCTGACCGAATCGTTTCGGCTACACGCGTATTTGAAGACGAACTTCGGCCACATGTCGTTGGGTACGGCAAGGAAGTTTCTGTTGCTTGGCACTGTCGCCGCGGAGGCGGATGTCCTCATCTTGGACGAGCCCAGCAACGCGCTCGACGCCGCCTCGCTTGCGGCCTTGCAGGCGACGCTCCGGCGCCTGGCCAAGACGCGGCTGATCCTGATGTCTTGCCACGAGACCTCGCGGCATGCGGCCTTCGGCATACGGCCTGAAAACACCGTGACATTGACTTGAGAGGCTGTCACGTGTCTCGCCATCCACCGTTGGAAGTGTCCCGATCGCGCCTGTTTTTCCGCCTGCTCGGCTGGCGCTTGCGCCATTACGCCGACGCGACCCTGAAGCTTTTGCTCCGCCGCTGGCAATCTGTGCTCTTCGCACTTTTAGTCGTTTCGCCAGCCGCCACGCCACTTGCCGCACAAATCGACGCCGTCGGGACGCCGGTACGCAAGATTGTGGAAGGCGGCAGTCCGGCTTACGCGCTGACCGCCTGGCTGACCCTGTCACTGCTGGCCATCGCCTGGGCGGCCGTGCAAGCCGATGCCTTGCGAGGAGGCGCGCCCTGGCGATATCTGCGCACGCTGCCGGGGCTATCTCGCTTCGAGACCGGGCTCGACCTGACGCTGCTGCTAATTGCCGATCTCCCCCTGCTATTGCCCTTCGCCGCCTACGGGATCACTCTGCTCGGACCCGCCCGCAGTGGCGGTCTGGAGCATGGACTGCTGGCCTTGGCCCTCGGTACCCAATGGCCCATCGTGCAGCAACTCGTACTGCGTGGATCGTGGGCCGCATTGCTGGTCGCTGCAAGTGCGCTGATCGCCATGCTGGCTTTGTGCGTCGACGGGGCACGCGAATTTGCCCTTGTCCTGCTCACGGGCGGACCGATCGCGGCCTTCCGTCTGCGCAGGCGCCTGACGGGAGTGATGAAGACCGGATCTTGGCGGATCGGAAGCAGAATCGGCCAGCATCTACACCCTGTGGTAAACCTTGCGGCCATGGACGCGCTGGCATTGATGCAATGGAGCCAGTTGCCGGCGCGAGTGGCGCTGCTGGCTTATGCGGGTATTCTTGGCTGGTTCGGGACCGGCTGGGAGGCTGTCGGATTTCAACCGCAGGTGGCGGTAGGCCTGCTGCTGGCGGGATTCGTTCCGCTGATATTCCAGGTGGCTGGACTGGCGTTGACCCTGCGTGCCGAGCGCGCGCCCATGCGCCCCCTGCTGGCATCGTTGGGGATAGGAACAGCCGCCACGTTCGTGGCCGACCTGCTGGTATTGGTAGCGGCGTTCTGTCTGCTCGCGTTCCTGCCTGTCGCCACGCTTTACCCGCTCGCAGGTTCCTACGCCTTCCTGATACTACCCTTGGGAAGCACGGCAGTCGCCGTGACGCTCGCTCTTTACTCGACTATCGACGCAACGCGGTTCTGGCCCAAGTTGGTCACCGCAGCGGCGTTTTGGCTGGCGGCATGGCGGGTGGTCATGTTTCATTAGGAGCATCGGTTCGGGACCTGATACGGGCTGGAAGACCTTCATATCGAGATTCTCGAAGACCGCACGGTCCTCTACGGTCTTACCGCAAAGGCAGTCGACCGGATCGATCGTCAGTTCGAAGACACTCCATAAAGCAGCCGTTCGAACGATATCGTTGAATAACGACGAACGGCGGGTATGGCCGAATACTGAACAGATATCGGGATCAGCCTAACAGGCTCCAATTGGCCGGCTACTGCCAGTGGTGCGGTCTGTCAGCTAGCATTCGGGTATATGTTGGCTTTCAGTTTCGCCGAAAGGCCATTCCGTACCCGATGGGGACTGTGGCACCGTGTATCCAAGGTCTGCATACGATAGTGGAGCGGAGGGGGCCAGCAGAGAAATGACTACGTGACCGACCCTCCAATGGCCTACGAACCCTATGATCTCCACGATTTAAGAAAACATGGAGGCTGAATTTATTCGTGCCGCTATCGTCGAATTAAACGGGTGATGTGTGAAAGCCCGCAGTGAGCGATTCAGAAGGAGAGTAATTCATATGGGCGGCTACTGCTCGGTGAGCCGCAGTTGTTCAGTTATTAATCAGGCCCGTAAATACCCTCCTGGTATTTACGGGCCGCCGCCCAGGCCGGTACACGCCCGGCCTGGGCTCACGCGGCTTGTCGCCGCGCCGGAGCATCCCTGCCCCGGATTAACCCGGCCTATATTTATAGGCCGGGTTAATAATGCTCGGTCTCGGTACATGGTAGTCCCTTTAGAAACTCATGGAGTTCCTTATGAAAAACCTACTCACCGCAACTTCACTATCCATTCTTGCTGTACTGTCGAGTCAGGTTGAAGCGCGAACTATCGTTTCAGCCGACACTCGCTGCTTTCAAATCGGCGATGTCATCCCCGGTGGTTGGGATAGAACGCTGAAAATCAAAATGCAACAGGCGCTCAGTGATAAACCCGGTCAAATTGTCCATGTCGATGCGCTGGAGCTGGGGTTCAAGGCCACCAACCCCCCGATTCAGTATGCCAACCAATTGACGGGCTCGGCCACGATTGCCCCGCCCAACGATCAGCTACCTGGCGGCGACCAACTTCAGATCAGCTTGGTGGGGACCAGCTATGGCAACAGGGAGGATATCAGCAAAAATGGCGTGTTCAGTTTTGATTATGCGCTCAGGCTTGACCCCAAAACCCTTGCTGGGCCAATAACCGGTTATCAGATATTCACCCCCTTCAGTAACGGGCAAATTGATGCGCCTATCTCTCAGGCTCCGCTGGATACGCAACTGCAACCCATATCGTGCGAGGGCCGATAGCTGAATTCGGTATGCTGGTCTTGCATTGACGGCCGCCCGACGAGCAACCCTCAAAATCGATAACGATTACGCATGGGCCGCTCGCACTCGGGGGAAGGGGCGAGATTCACAAGGGCAAGAAAGCGGAATCGAGCAGGGTGGCCACGGCAGCCGGTTTTCGGCCTGAGCGGCCATTCGACCTAACGAATGTCTGCCGTTCTCGAATGGCTGCTTGAGTCAGATCCGATAGATCTTCGACAGGATTTTCATGGGGTTAAGGCTTAACGTGGAGGTAACCGGCGCGGAGCCGCATCGCGGCGGAGGGTCCGGTTGACCGACGTGTTATGCGGGTTCATAGCTTTCGCGCCTCCTCCCACAAACGTTCCTTCCCCACCTTCTGATACCAACCCTCAAACTCGGCCCGATGTTGCTGCCAGGGTTCCGAAAGCGGCCGGCGTGGATCTTTGCTGAGGGAGTACGCCATGCCTTCGATGAACCATTCCGGGCCAAGCCATAGTGTGAGAGCACCAAGCTGCTCTGCCTGAAGGTGGTGGACCATCTCATGGCGCACGTAATATGGTGTCCAACCTCTCGGACTGATGACTATTCCAAAGTTCCCGACGGTGCTTGCGGAAGCCTTTATGAACCCAAAAGACCGGAAGCAATCCTCCGTAGAACAGAATACAACGCGTGGATTGTGTTGAAATGGACCAACAGCCGAGGCGACGAAACGTAGAGCTCCCTCGTACAATTCGGATGCTTCCCGATACCGCAATGCATTATCGATACAGATCCTGGAGCTGACACAAGAGATATCGCCCGCCCATTCGGGCGCCAAGACCCGTATCGGCTTGAACATCGCCCATGCGATAGCAGGACTTGCTAGCAAACAGACGATCAGCGATGGTTTCAAGATCTGTCGCGGCACTCTATTTTTTCTCCTCGATAATTGCCCTCAGTGCGGCATTGAGTTCAGTTCCGGCCCACTCAGCGGGCCTGAGATTGAAAGGCCCTCCGGTAGATCGTTTAACGCGCATATCCGCAAGTACAGATCCCGATTGTACAGAGAGAGTCCTGATGCGAAAGTCCGCTTCGCTCGAACCAGCCCACAAGAACGGAAGTGAGTACGTAACAAATATCCGCGGGGTCAACTCTTCGATGCGCACCAAAATGACGGTATCAACGCCTTCCTCGGAAAACTTCGACACCAACTCCGACTCCGGCCTGCCGGACCAGTCTGAAACCTGCCTGATGCCGCCAGGAGCTGCAATACTTCCACAGGGAATTTCCCGGAACGCCCGCTCAATCTCTTCCAATGCCATTTGTTCACGTTTCTCAGGCTCCTTTTGATCATTCCGCCATGCCATTTCCGGCAAAATGGCAACGTGCCCGAGCGAGACTCCCCGTTTACCGCAAACTGCTTTGTCCCCGCCTGCGTGATAGGTTTGCATGGTCGTGCTGGCGCAACCAGAACTCATGAGCCCGACGAAAAAGCTGAACAGAATGCCGTTACGTTTCATGTTGCCTCTTGTGAACTGCGATGCATAACGCCGCTCATAACCGGCAGCAAAAAGTGGCGCGACGAAGGAGCGGCGCTTTTTACCGTCCGAGTTGATGGGATTGTCGTGCGTCGTCTTTTGGCTTTGGGTTATCGATTTTGACGCCAAAATTCGCAACCCTCCGGGCGTTAAATTCGCTCCCTTTGGCAATTCGTTGCAGGGCTTCTGTGGCTTTGCCTGCAATTTGTTTATCCCGCTCCGATGCATTAGCAAGTAGCCCGGATGGAGCGCAGTGGAATCCGGGAGACTCGATGCACCACTCGTCCCGGATTCCGTAAAGCTCCATCCGGGCTACGCTGGCTTTCATCCTCGGCATCTAAATATATCAATGATTCGTCCGCAGCACCTGCGTTAGTCTGTCACTACAGCAAGCCCGATTCTTACATCAAATTCGCAATGGCGAAGCCGCTTCCTGAATGTCCTGTTCTTTAGGGGAGCAATCTGAGAGGTGTAGCATGCGAACACATCGATTGCCATCACTCCGGCCCATCGCTTGTTTTCTCATGAGCCTGGCGGGCCACGTCGCGGATGCGTCAGCATCGCCATCCGATCCTCTAACGTCGTCTAGCGTTGTCGAACAGGGTCAAGGCCAGCCGGCCTCTGGTGAAGTCCAGGAGGGCGGGATTGCCCCAATGCAGAGTCTCACTGCCTTATTGCCGTGGCCGGGCGAATTCGCGCTGCGGACTTACAAAGGCTTTTATGTGACCGCGCTCGATGGGGGAGGAAGAATAGCCGAACCTGTCCTCCTGACGACCGCGACGACAGCCGGGCCCTGGGAAAAGTTCACGTTTGCCGTGACTTACCCCGACACGCCTCATGACAAGAGCATTCAGACGTCCCGCGGCTATTATTTGACTGCGCTGAACGGAGGGGGCTTGACGGGTGGCGCTTTTCATACCGACGCCACGCAAGCCCTAGACTGGGAGCGGTTTCGACTGCTGGATCTGAGTGTCGGCAACTTCGCGCCCAGTTTTTATGCGATCAATACGATAAAGGGGTTTTATGTCACGGCAGTCGGAGCTGGCGGCAAATCCGCAGATGCCTTTCATACCGATGCGACGCAGATTCAAAATTGGGAAAAATTTCGGATCGTCAAGTGCGGCGACGTGGGATCGGGATTCGAGTATGGCATTCTGACCGCGGACGGCACATTTCTGTCCGCCGAGTTGCCAGGAGGCCGGTCATCGCAAGGGGACATAATAATAGTCGGACGGGCAGAACCGGAGTCGAGATTTAAATTCATCCGACAAAGCGACGGCTCTCATGCTCTGCAGACTTCCAATGGCGTGACCTTCGTTACCGCCCTCGGTGGTGGGGGACTCGTGCAAAAATATATCGACTGCGACCCGGGCTTTCCAGGCGCATGCATCAGTACCACATCGACCATCTTCCACACCGATGCGACACAAGTCCTAGCCTGGGAGAAATTCCGGATCATCGATCAGGGCAACTGCACCTATGCGCTTCAAACCTCGAGCGGGTTCAATGTGGGAATCTACCGCGACTCAGCTGGACACACCTTGCTCACCACCCGCCGCGACGGCGTATCGACATCGAACGAATTGTTCCAGCTAATAGTGTACGGCTTGGCTTCACCAGTGGTCCTGCAATGAGAGGGCTACACGCCCGCATGAGTACTATTACCCCGGCCTATAAACAAACATGAGCCGGGTTAATTCGGGGTGGGGATGCCCCACTCGGCGGCAAGCCGCGTCAGTCAAGGCCGGCCGTGTACCGGCCTTGGCCTCGGCCCGAAGTGCCAGGAAGGGATCGACGGGCCTGATTCACAATTAACAACATCTATCGGCAGATGGCCGCGCCCAAGATTTTCCGCGACAGCAGACAGCCGCTTCCCCCGTATCCGGAGTCGAGCGCCGTTCAGCGAGGCGGGCGCGAGCAGGCCGGCGTCGATGTTGCCGATGCCAAGCCCCATTAAGGGTGGGAATCCTTTCCCAATCGCAAACGGCGTCTTCGGGAAGGGGCTGGCCGGCGCTCCCGGCCAGGCCGTTTGCGATTGGAAGGGTCATCCCAGCGCTCCTGGGATGACAGTTTGCGATTGGAGCGCCGAAGCCCCCCTTCCCGACGCCATGTCCCGGCCGCGCGTTTTCGTCGGCAAAGGATTGCCGATCTACAAATGGCTGAAGCAATTCACTCGAACCGAAGGCGCTAACGATGTTCGCCAAGCCTTTTTTGTAAAGCCCAGAATTCAAGCTGCCAAGTCGACGACCGGCGCCCTGGGTCGGTCCAGTGCCCGCGCGAGGAAGGCGGCGATTCGCTGCCAGTGGACCCGAAGGGTCACGTCGTCGTAGTTTTCCGGTCGGCCGTGGAGGTCGAGGACGATCGCATCGGCGCGGGCCATGAAGCCCGCCGCCAGGTCTTCCACCGGCCCGGCCGCGAGAGTCCGGGTGTTTGCGCGGCAAGGGCCGAACCGGCTCGGCGGCTCGAAGGGCGTCGTTGGTTCCGCAAACCCGCGCGCAACGGCCAGCGGCGTAGCGTAGCGCCTGCTCGTGATCCTCGCGCGAGAAATCGGCGAGTGCGTCGCCGATCAGAAAAGGCTGGATGTCGAGCATGAAGGCTTCCGCCGCGGTCATCAGGCAGCCGATGTGGGCGTACACTCCGTAGATCAGCAACTGGTCGCGGCCCGTTCCGCGCAGCCGCGCTTCCAGGTCGGAGCGCTTGAACGCGCTGTAGCGCCATTTGGTCGGCACGGTGTCGCCGGGCTGGGGCGCGACCGCGTCCACAACGCGCGTCGATTCGGGCCGGTCGGGAATGCCGTCGCCCCAGAAATCGTTCAGCAAGGCACGGTCCTCTGGCGCCTGCCCGCCGGGCTGCGCGGTGTAGAACACCGGAATGCCGGCCTTTCGGGCCGCAGCGATCAGGCGGGCGCAGCGGTCCAGAAGCTCCTGAATGGGCGGCTGTGCGGGATCGTAGAAATCCAGGAAATACCCACATCGGATTTGTCGAACGAAACCCTGGATATGCACGGGCCATCGAATCATTGAAGGAAGAACTGGAAGCCGTCGACTGGTACAACCAGCGGGTCGATGCCTGCAAGGACCCCACCTTTTCCAAGGAGCTCCGCGATTACTTGTTCACGGATAAGCCTTTGGCGCACGAATAACGGTCATCGAGCGATTTCTCGATGGCAATCGGGTCGGGGTCGCGGGACATCGTCCGTTACCCTCGACCGAATCGCCGGACGACGTGGTGTTCGGACAGGGCCAGCTCCGTTGCCGGTATTTGGCGCGGACGATCAAAACTTCAGAATGGCGTTTGCAAAGACCGTGTTGTATTCGTAGTCGGCAAACACCCGGCTGGAGCTACGGTGTCCTTTCTCGTAGACGATATTCAGCTGGCCGTGATCGGCAAAGTCGTAGGAAACCGATAATCGGCCGGTTAGGATCGTGTCTTCGTCAGTCTTCGCATCGATGCGTAATTTCGGGTCGCCGGCGTACTGCCACTCTTCCCAGCTAAATTTCGCTTGCAAGTCGATCTTTGGCGTTACCGACCACGTGGGGCTGACGCTCACGCCTTTAGTGACGACATAGCTGGCCGCGATATCCGAGGTTCTGTTCAACAAATCTCCCCAACCCGACAAGGTAATCACGGTTTTTCCTGTCGGTGTCCATTGATAATTGAGCCGCCATGCCTCGCCTTGATAATCCCGTTGTGAAAATTGCTTATGATTGCGGATGCGATAGCCGATGCGTCCCTCTACCAGCGATTTTCCGGTAATCTGCCATTTGTAGAGTGCACTGAATTCATGTTCCTGGTAGCGGTTATCGATCAGCGCGGACAAAACCCGCTCCCGATTCGGCAGGCTGGCATCCGTGTGTGTGTACTGAATGCCGATCGTATTCTCGTCGGGAGATTTATAGTGCAGCCCGATGATGCCGGTATCGCTGGTCAGATCCAGAAACCTACGCTGCGGCGCCTCATGCTCGCTGTTCAGCCACCGGTATTGTCCGTTCAATCTCCATCGTGGATTGAACTTGTAATTGACATCGACCAAGGCCGTATTGTCCGTGATGAGATCCCTTCCGAAAAACCCCGTGTTGGTAAAACCTCCCAAATACTGCCTGTAGCCATAGCCGAGTATTCCGCCGAAGGAAGTTCCCGCTTGCCATTTCCATGTCCCTTTTGCCAGGGACGATACATGGTTAAGCTCATCGTGGTTGGCGTAACGATTGTCGTCGACCTTTCCCTCGAGCTGAAACTCCTGCCGGCTCACCGGAATATAGGTTCTGAGCCCCGCGGAAAGCCGGTTGATCAAGTCCCAGCGTTCCGATTCGTTTATCGGTGCGTTCGGATTGGTCTTGCTCGGGCGACGGAAAAGATTGTCATCGTAGGTCAGCGTCTCCGATAAATAAGGCTGAAAAGTGTCAGTAGGATCGGCGACGCCGAAAGAGGCTTCCGTCCACACCAAAAACGCGAGGGAAATAATAGTTTCCGCTTTGGGCTTATACATGAACCGCTGATGCTTGCGTCTTGAACGTAGCGCTTTCAAATGCTTGCGCAAACCTTTTGTATCAGCCTATGCGGCGAGACTTTCCGTACCGCCGAATTCCGATAGCGACTAGCCCGATCGTGTTATGGCTATACACAACGGCACGCCTTTAGCGAAAGAGGACCGGCAAAATGTCATCGATCCGCTTTGCACGAAAATAAGACCGCGCCGCCGCGCGGCTCTCCGAGTCTGCGATACGGCCTGCGGCCGCAGAGCTCAGGCCGTCGAGGATCGCGGACGCGAATCCGGATTCATCTTTGCTGACTCGGAAGCAATTCTTGACCTCATCAGGAAGTCCAGCCAAGCCCTGAGGCGTACTGATCAATTCGGCGGGGGAAAAAAGCATTTCGACGGACTTGATATTGACTCCGCTACCCGCAAAGACAGGGTTGATCAAGATCTGCGCATCGCGCAATATCGAGACGGCGTCTGGCGGATTTTCGATCAGTGTGACTTCGGGGCGCGCAGCGAGCGCCGCTCGTATCTGATCCGAAGGCTGGCTGCCGGCGATGAACAGGCGCAGGCCCGGCCGTGCATCGAGAAGCCGCGGCGCCACCTTCTCCAGAAACCAAACCAAGCCCTGGACGTTATTGGGCATGAACAGGTTTCCGAGATAACCGACGTCGAATCGGGGGGGACCTTCCCGCGGCGCACTGAGGCGTCCCGCAAAAGATTCGTCCACCAGCGGCGGCAGCCAATATCCGGACGTAAACCCGAGCTTCTCCCAATATCTAAGGTCATCGACGGAGATATCGAAGAACGCGGAACTCTCCCTGAGAATTCCGTGCTCGTAACGGCGCAGGTTGAACAGGCTGAGTGTCCACTGAAACCGTTCTCGCGCCGTTCGGGCGATTCTGGCCTGATGTAGTGTGTACCGATGTTCGATGTTGTGAGAGCGGTAGAACAACGGCAGTTTCAGCTCGTGCGCCAGACCGCGCGCCACCTCGCCACCATAGACGGCGTCCAGCCAGATTGCCTGGCTGTCGAATGCGCGCTGCGCCTCCAGCAGGGAACGAAACTCGGCTGGCCTCAAGCTACGGGAGGCCACTCGCCAAGGCAGCCGCCACAGGTGGACAGTTCGCTTGATGCGCGAACGCCAGGTTCGTTCAAACGGAAAGACGTACAGATCCTCCACGACCTCCCGCACCTTGTCGAGATGTTCCGGTCGCAGCGCGCCGGCGGCTCCGCCGCCCCAGCAGACGAGTTGGACGCGGACGCCCGCCGATTTCATGGCGCAGAGCCGGCGCCACACGTCGACCAGACCACCATGTCCGGGAGGGAAAGGCAGCTCGTTACAGATCATCGTGATGCGCATCGGTTGGTCCTTATCTTGCTCTGCGCGCTTTGTGTACGGATGCCTGTGGCGAAGCTAGCGGGTGGAACACCAGCTTGAATTTCGTCTCCGTTGCCATGGCTTCGAGGTAGATGCCCCGGCGGGTGTACGGCGCGGCGGAATCGGGGACGGTGCCCACAAACACCCGCTGCAGCTCGGCGCCGGCGATCGCCAGGGCAAACCGGCGGCCG